>Ga0079218_10000798_pt1 | contig 10350 bp, 10 predicted proteins | sample NCCompost_FD_77181 | JGI IMG/M metagenome (GOLD analysis project Ga0079218, IMG submission 77181) | Agricultural soil microbial communities from Utah to study Nitrogen management - NC Compost | ecosystem: Environmental > Terrestrial > Soil > Agricultural land | place: USA: Utah | collected... | reverse complement strand
TTGACTAGTAAAACTGGTATGAGAGAAGACAAGCACATCGCCTTGTGATGCATCAATTATATAATCACCCGTTGAGCTTGTTTGAGTGCCGATATTCTTTCCCTTAATAACGACACTTACTCCGATGATTGGTTTGGTTTCCTCGTCAGTGATCTTACCTGATACTTTTTTCACTTGGGACCAGACCGTGGCTGAGCAAAAAGTGAAGGTGATAAGCAGCCAGACCTTCAGAACAGCATACTTCATGATTAGCAATTTATATTTTATGTATTATGTATGACATAACAAAAATATGAGTATTTTTGATTATCGATCAAATTTTTCTTTTAACAATAGGCTCTTCGGATATTCCGTTTTTTACAAACGCGGTTAAAATGAGTAACTTAGAGCCGTAAAAAAATTTTAAATCAGACATAATATGGATGGAGCAGCACTAAAAGAGAGCCTTAAGTCGGTAGACACCAGTTCACTAGTAGATAGAGTTGAAACAGGTCTAGTTGAACTTCTTCAGGAAAGGAAATTAAAGGTGGGTGATCCAATTCCGAAAGAATTAGAATTAGCATCGGCTCTCGGAGTAAGCCGTACTGTTATTCGGGAGGCGCTTCTCCGCTTGAGAATGATGGGTCTGATAGAATCAAAAAAGAAGAAAGGCGCCGTGATAACGAGTCCTGATTTGTTTGGGATCATGAGTAAAAGTATGAACCCACACATACTTGACCAGGATACATTAAAAGAAATATTTGAAATAAGACTTGTTCTGGAAATAGGGATGGCTGACCTATTATTTTATCGTGTCACCAAAGATGATATCGCAGAACTGAAACAAATCGTGAGTAATGAACCCAAGGCAACCCAATATCATCTTTTCAATATTGAGCATGAAATCGCTTTTCACGGTAAGTTATATGAAATAACGGGGAATAAAACTTTGAAAAAGTTTCAAGGCATGTTGCTTCCCATATTTGACTACGTACACAACAGCGGACTCTTGAAGAAGCAGCCCTTGCTAAAAACATTTGTCTCTCATAAAGACATTGTATCGATTCTTGAAAATGGAACACCAGAAGAATTCAGAAATGGAATGCGAAATCATTTACAGAATCACTTCGCAAGATTGTTTGAATGAACTCTAACCCATTCTCATGCCTATACTCTTAAGAATATCTATTCTCATTCCCTCACTGTAATGACTTCGACCTTACAATGTTCTAGCCTTTCGTAAAGATTAGCATCCCTCTTGAATTGTCGCCACTCGTATAGCAGGAGATCTGCAGGTCGCCAAAGCGCTACCCATCCAAGGATAATCAGTATTTCACGGAAAATGATAGATAAACCTCCCTCAGGCATTTGACTGATGACAAACAGGGTAAATGAAACAAGTATGCTGAGGAATACAATCGCAATAAGCAGACCTCTCCAACCAAGTTGCAAGGTGCGCCGCAATTGGTTTAATGATTTATTTTTTCTGTAAGCAAAATGTTGATGAATTGCTGCCTCGATTTCCTGTGATCTGTTCAGTGTATCCAGAGGTAAATACACTTTCAGATTTATAGCACTTCGGTAACGATGTTTTATGGCTTCTTCAATAATGAACTCCTCTGCATCTGAATTTAACAGCCTGTTTTTATAAAACGGGTTGTGTGGCACAGTCAGTATCTGATCCACATCTTCTAGCTTAAGGATTATTTCAACGTCCTTCATTGTTTCTTCTAAAATTTTCTCTTCAAGGTAGGTTAACTTTTGAATTACCTGCAACTGCTTTATAAGCTCTGGATTTCAAGTCTGTCTAGATAGAAAGCTGCATCAAGCATAAAATTGTTGTTTTGGTCGGGCAGGTTTATTTCGTTCGCGCAAATTAATTTATTATCAAAATAGAAATATTCACCAAAGCAAAGAACACATTGGTTTTGAGAAGGAATTATCTTAACATGTACCAGCTGATTTTTAAGAAAGGTGTATAAGATCCGAGTTTGTAAAGGAATATTTTTTCTTTTTGTAAATATTTTTGCCCTGTAATGTTTTTTGTGTCCTTCAAGATAATATACGTCTACAAAACGAAGTTCTTTGTTGACCCAATCAAAGTAATACGAGTTTTTTTGAATATACTTCTTTCCAGTAAAGCTGTCGGTTGTATCGGTTAATTCAGAAAAAAGTAAGATCATTTCATCGGTTTTAAACGTTTTGACAAGACTATCGATCGATTGAATCTTTTGATCCTGTGCCTGTATCACAAAGGATAACAACGCAGTTATAATAAAGGATAATGACTTTTTCATAAAATTCGATCAATTAAGTGGATAGAGGGAAGCTCATATCACCTTCTACATTATAGCCCGCTATATTGTACTCCTTTGAATTCTTTCGGTGATTGATAAGATTTTATCTCCTTGGTGTATAGCTTCTTTACAGTGCCCGGATAAGAAATAGGACCATTTAAGTTTTCGAAACCGCTTACGTGTAATATATCCAGCCGCCGGAAAAGTTTCGATAAAGTAATATCACCTACGTGCTTGAATCCGCAGATTTTCATGGCCTGAATTGTGGTATTAATAAGATTATTATAAAAATCGTTGGCATTTTGGCCCTTATAAAGAGAAGATGTTTTTCTGTCGATTGCACCGTAACCAGGCATTTCAGTACATACGGCATTAGCTCCCAATGCCAGTACTTTCAGAATGTCAAAAGAGGATATAATTTTTCCGTAAGCAATTATCTTGATTTTCCTTTCCAATGCATAAAACTCGAGAGTTTTTGAAACAAACAACAAAGCTTCGTATAAAGGCATAACTGTATGAATTCCTTTAGCTATATAAGCGGTATTATGACTCTCAAATGAACCTTCAACGACAATAAAATCAGGAATAAGTTGTGTTTTTCGGATGGCATGACAGATCTCGTGAAAATCTTTTTTATCACTGATACAAAGTCTTATACCTATTGGTTTTCCCCGTGACAATTCACGCAAGAAGTCCAGGAAATGAATCATCCCTTCTGCTTCACTAAATGTAGAATACGATGAACCTGGAAAATTCTTAGTATTTGTTTTGGTATTAAGCGAATCTTCAATATTCAAGGACGAATCTGTATTGAATACGGGTCTTATCGCAGTAGACAATATCAATTCTATCATTTTCACCTCAGGCAGACATGCATTTTCTTTGAATACTTTGCTGTCAAAATTGCCATCCTGGGTCCGGCAACCAATAAAACCTGGTCCTATTTGCCAAACCAGATCTTCTCCTGCCATGTAGTAGCTCCGCAATCTTTCTTCGTATAGACTTTTCGAGTAATCCGGTCTTTCATCAACTATCGCTTGAACAACGAATTTTTTAGCATGAGCGTTATTTAGTGAATGAATGTTAAAAATGCAAGCATTATAAGGTTGACTGCACTGGTCATTCCCGATCATGACTTTTAAATCATTTTCTTCAATCTTATTAGGATAAATTGAATGAGATAGTCTTTCATACTTAATTTGATTTTCTGCCGCTTGCAAACTAATAGTGCGATACTTATAAAGAAGGTGATTTAGCTGCTTTGCATTATAAATACCCAGAATTAGCAAGGGCATCGATATTAACAATACCCAAAATAAAGTTGGGGTATGAATGTAAGCCGTTGTAATTATGATTATGTTTGTCAAAACACCTAACACCACTATGCTCCTAATTGACCAAATTATCTCTCTATTTTTCGACATGCCAATCAATTTAAAATTCAAAAAGATCTGCAGAAACAGAAGTTATAAGCCAGAGCACCATTAAACAGGCGATTTTATCTTTTGCTCAGTTGCGATTGCACTCGTAATTAATTACACATGTTGAAAATGTCTTTTCCTTATTGCTTTAATTTTTTCCCTTCTTATAATTTTCTGCAGGCCTTCAACTGCCTGTAAAATTGATTTTTCATATACTGCTGTACATTTTCTTACAAAATGATCGTTACCGGGGATCATCAATCTTATCTCGCACAATTTATTTTCGAAACTCCCTTTTTCAGCTTCCCGAAGGGTTACATTGGCACGAATAATTGTATTGCATTGATGAAATAACTTACTCACTTTTTCTTTAACAAATGTTTCTAACATTGTGTCAGCTTTGAAATTCACTGAATTAATAATGATTTCCATATAATATAAATTAACTTAAAAAATATTTCAGCGTCAATTAAAGAATGCTGGTATTTGACTGGGCAACGATTCGTGAATTTGCTGAATTACAACCTGCGAATCTGGATTTGTCAATTTTGCTTTTACACTCAACACAGGCATTGTGGCATGATTGACTATATGTTGCTCAAAGGGTCCAATAAAGAATTGTTTAAAATCTGAACTAATGTCCGAGGTGACAACGATCATATCGGCTTCGATAGATTTTGACACTTTTAGTACCTCATGTGACATTTTTTTACCCGTTTTTAAAGAGCCTGAAATTTTTATCTTATCTTTTTCGGCCTTTGTTTTAAGTTCCTTTACCAGGCTTTTCAATAGTTTTTTCTCTTCATCGAAAGATGATGCTAATATTAAAATGTCAAGGGATGCTGATGTGTCACCAATTAGTCTCTTAAGAAAGTCATATTTCTCAATTGCGCCTTTTATCGGTCTGATCGGGAATAATATCTTCTCGAAATTTACCCATGTTTGGTTTGAAGGAACAGTTAGTACAGGACACGATGAAATCTTTATAACTTTTTGTGCTATTGATCCTATAAAGAGCCTCCTAACGCCAGAAGCTCCATGAGTTCCCATTATAATTAGATCAACATCATGATCAGCAGCAGCCTTAACAATGCATTGTGGCACCAGACCGACTTTTATTTCTGAGGCAGCGTCCAACTGGTGTTCTTCTTTTAACTTTTTCAATACAGGATTGAGCATGCGCGCAGATACATCAACTATACTTTCAATTGTTTTTTCAGATATATAATAAACGCCTTTGAATCCAAACATGAAAGTAGAGTCTACAACGTTCAATAAGGTAATTTTTGCGCGTTGTTGCTTCGCTATGGAAATGGCTGTTTCCAAAGCATTCAGTGAGGTTTCACTGAAGTCCACAGGCACAAGAATATTTTTTATATTATTTTTCATCGTTTCTAATTTTTTGAAATTCTCATTTATGCGATCGATTTCGCACAATGTACATCGCCGATATTAGGAAGAGATTAAGCGTAAATTAGAAAGCAATTAGAACTTATGTTTTTGTAGTCTTGCCAGCCACTGGTAGGTGTACGAAGAAGGTAGTTCCTTTACCAACATTTGAAATCACCTTAATTTGGCCTTTGTGCAACTTGATAATCCGATTAACTAATGGCAGGCCGACGCCAAACCCGACTGTTGCGCGGCTGTCTTCAGTTCTGTAAAACGGCTGAAATATATTCTTCAATTCATTTTCAGGGATACCTTTTCCGTTATCTTCCACTGCAACAATGATTTCGTTCTGATCGACTGATAGTTTTACATTTGCCAGCTTGTTAAGAGAATATTTACAAGCATTAGACACAATATTCTTAATGGCTGTAAATAATAATTCGGCATTCCCAAATACAAGCAGTTTTTCTTCCTCCGCCGGTAATTGATGAAATTCAAGCTTTACCGAATATCCTTTATACATTTTTGTGATCTCAGCTGGAAGCCTCATTAATACCTCATCAATCCTGATCAATTTGATATCAATGCCACCCGCCGTACCTGCAGCGGTCGCAAATTCCAATAATATTTGCGTAAGTTTTATTAGGTGCCGAACATCCTGGTAAGCTGATTGCATCACCTCACGGTATTCCTCAGCACCTCTATCTCTTTGCAGAGACACTTCCAATTGGCTGGAAATTGAAGTTAGCGGAGTAGATAGCTCATGCGATGCAGAAGAGATAAAACGCCTTTGTATTTCGAAACTTTCCTGCAAGCGGTTTAACAGGTCATTTAATGTGTCCGTCAGATAATGCCATTCATCATTTCTGTTTCCTGATTTTATCCGATGTTCCAGGCTTTGAGCTGAAATAATGTTTATTTGATCCGCAATTTTTCTTATGGGGCGTAGCAATATTTTTGAAATGAAATACCCTGAAACAAAAGTAATCAGCATACCGCCAATAAAACTTAGTAACAAAACGAGTTTGATACGTTGAAGATTTCCTTTTGCTTCTTCATCGAAAGTTTGATATGAATAATAATAGATAAACCCACATATCAATGATAATATAAGAAACATTATCATAGTGAATATCAATGTTATCTTTAATCTACCGGCCATCAATGTTCCTTTAAAACATATCCCATACCGACATGCGTCTGAATTAATTTGTGTTTAAAACTCTTATCCACTTTGTTTCTCAAATAACTTATATAAACGTCAATCACATTGGTATTAGTTTCAAAATCTACGTCCCATACATTAATCGCTATATCCACTCTTGAAACTACTTTATTTTTATTGCGCAGCAGGTATTCAAGTAATTGAAATTCTTTGCTTGTCAGATTGATTATCTTATCATCTCTTTTTACTTCTTTACTATCAAGATTCATTTCCAGGTCGGAGGCCTTTAAAACATTGCCAACCGGTATGCTTTGATTCATTGTTCGCTTAAGCAAGGCTCGGATTTTCAAAAGCAGCTCTTTAAATTCAAATGGTTTAATCATATAATCATCCGCACCTGAATCATATCCCTCTATTTTGTCTTTCAAGGCAATCATCGAAGTAAGCATAATTATTGGAATCTGCTGATTCTTCGACCGTATTGCCTTGCATAGATCATAACCATTCATCCCTGGAAGATTTACATCAAGTATAACCAGGTTAAAATCCTGGGCGTTAAATAAATGATAGCCCATTGTGCCGTCGTAGGCTATTTCAACCTCGAAACCAAACTCACTAAGCCCAAATTTGATTGTATCAGCAATTTTCTTTTCGTCTTCAACAATTAAAATTCTTCTTTCCTCCATAATTAATAATGTAACTAATTTTTTATTTGAAGCAATTTACTCGTTATGATATCACCAACAGTGCAAAACTGATCATTCTAATTACATTCTAATATCTCTTTAATCCCACACTAACACCGCAGCTATAGATTTGTCCAACATCATTAACATCTTTCAAATTATTAGACTATTGTAATGTCAAGTTTCTTCAAAAGTATTCTGATTCCCGTTGACTTTACCGTTAACACAGAAGTGGCTGTTAAGCAGGCAATTGAGTTGGCATGTACGAATGGATCAACTTTTCATTTGGTTCATGTGACCAAACCCAAAGCTCTTTGGAGGGCAATCCGCATTATCAATCTATTCAGGTCCTCACCGAATAAATATTATTACCCCAAGAAAGTAAAGAGCAAATTACAGGAATGGAAGTATGCAATAGAAGAATCTGTTTCGGATTGTGAGGTTAAGACTTATGTAAAGGAAGGGAATGTTTGTGCTAAGATTCAGGATGCAGCAAATGAAATAAAACCGCAACTCATAATTATTGGCAAAAACGATACTGACAAACATTTTTCATTTTTAAAATCAGTTTGTCCCAATAAGCTTGCGAAATCAACCGGATATCCCGTTATGACAGTTATGAAAAATACACTTCATACAAAGATCAAGATCATTGTTGTTCCTGTAGGTTCTTTTATTCCAAACCGTAAGATCGACCTGGTAACTGAGTTTGCAAAAAAGTATAGAGCAGCAATTCATCTTGTCACAATCCCAGATGAAATTGTTATCGATGAATCAAAAGGAAGTTCATTTCTGGAAACATTCAGGATTTTAAAAAATTCCCTTACAAGTCCTATAGAACACCATATAATGAAAGGTCACAACCTTCCAAAAGCCATTCTGGAATACGCCGAGTGTATTGGAGCCGATTTGATATTAGTTAATCCTGGAACAGAAACTAAAATTTCAAGTCTCACAGGCAAACATATTAATGACGCACTCACAACGTCTTCCAAATTGAGAATATTGTCAATTGAACCTGATCACAATAATCGGTTGGCGGCACACTAATCAATTGAATGTGGAAGGGAGCAATTGAAAATGAGTTATTGAGGTCATTTATAAGCGTAAAACGATTTAATATTATAATGCGTCAGAAAAAATACATACCAATACTTCGTTTTCCTATTCCTTTGGCGTTATTATTATTTGCTTTGTCTTCAAGCGCACAAGTGAAAACAGGCGCAACTTCTGATCCTGGTCCTTTTATTTTCCTGGTCATCTTTTTATTAATCATTTTGATGGCTGTAATATTTATGTCTGTAACGCTCAAGGGAATGATCAGTAAAAATAGAAAAAGAAAGCTAATAGATAAAGAGAAGAAGTTTACGGAATATTTAAAAAATTTGGATGGCGACGAGATTGAGACCTTCTTAAAGAAGAAAAAAACATTGGATAGTAACGATAAAATTGATACTTCCAGACTGAGAAATTCGCTTTTTTTAATCGGTGCTTTATTCGGTAGCCTGGCACTGAATGCACAGGCAGGCGCTGAAAAAACCAGTTCTGTGCTCAGCGGGACAGGTATAATAATAACTATTATATTAATCCTTGTACCAATTTTTGCGGGGATTATTTTGATGCTTTTTAAGATCAGAAATGTTGTAAAAAAAATTCGCAATAAGCAAAACCTGGAAGAAGCAGATAAACTTGTAGGTTATATATCCGGGCTTTCTGACGAGAAATTAATAGCAGCGATGGAAAAGCGTAAAGCTGCTCTGGATTATCGACTTTCAAATTCCGAGTTGTCAGGTACTATCCCAGCAGTGGATGAAAAAGGAATTATCAACCATGCAGGCACAGCCAGCGGTCTCACTTTCGTTGCGATAAAAAAGAAAGCGGTAAAGCGTCCCTATATTGACCCGCAACTGTCTACACTTATCTTATGGTACATTGGCTGTGCCACTTTCTGGTTGTTGTTTGGAACAACAGTAGGAGAATATTTAGGTATTAAGTTTGTTGCTCCCGACGCGGATCATTTCAGTTGGTTGAGCTTTGGCCGACTCCGTCCTGTACATACCAATGCTGTTTTCTGGGGATGGGCATCCTTAGCAATACTAGGTCTCGGTTATTATATAGTGCCGATGGTTAGTAACACAGCATTAGCAAGTATAAAAAAAGGATGGTATGCACTATACTTGATTAATGCTTCAGTTCTTCTTGGTACAGTTTGCCTAATAATCGGTATCAATAATGGTGGCGGGGAATATCGTGAATATATCTGGCCGGTAATGCTGCTTTTTGGCATTGGGATAATACTTACATTAATCAATTTTTTGCAAACTATTGCCAAAAGAAAAACAAATGAGATTTACATCTCCAATTGGTATATAGTGGCTGCTGTCATTTTTGCCATTGTTATTGTTTTAGTTGCATATATACCGTTTTGGCAGAATGGTTTGGGAGAAACTATCATACAGGGCTATTATATGCATCAGGGTGTTGGCATGTGGTTTATGCTTTTCACCCTGGGAATCGTCTATTACTTTCTGCCGCAACAGTTAAATAAGCCAATTTATTCTTACAGTCTCGGTATCCTGGCTTTTTGGACACAAATTTTATTTTATACTCTTATCGGCACACACCATTTTGTTTTTAGTTCTATTCCCTGGTGGCTCCAAACAATTGCTATAGTAGGAAGCGTAGGAATGATCATCCCTGTCGTCGCCGGCACTACTAATTTTATCATGACGTTCAAAGGAGCCTGGTACAAAATAACCGGTAGCTATACACTACCCTTCTTTCTTGTAGGTATCATCTTTTATTTTACTGGCTCGATGCAGGGAACTGCAGAGGCATTTCGTTCTACTAATCTGATTTGGCATTTTACTGATTTCACTGTTGCACATTCTCATCTTACCATGTATGGTATCATTTCCTTTTTTGTATGGGCCGCTATTTATGCAGTAGTGCCGAAGCTTACAGGAAAAGAACCACCCCATGCGACTGTCGGAGCACATTTTTGGCTGGCGTTGATTGGCTTACTTTTTTACACAATCCCTTTGATGTATGGCAGTACCATGAGAGGTTGGATGTGGATACAGGGCAAACCTTTTATTGACACAGTTACTCATATGGCTCCATACTGGCTTTGGCGAGCCATTGGTGGTAGCCTAATGTGGCTGTCCCACATCTTTTTCGCCTACAATCTTTACAGGATGCTTGTCGGCACGGGTATTATTAATGTAAAGGCGATGGCATTTAAAAAATTAAAAAGAGAATTAGCTCAGTTGACAAACTAAATCATTTGTTCAATTTGAAATATGGAATTATTCGATAATCATAAAAAACTATTCAGGACCGCAGCACTCTTTTTTGTTGGTCTTACTATACTGGTAGCTATTATCCCTGCCACAAGAAATCAAAAAAATAAT
>Ga0079218_10000797_pt1 | contig 10351 bp, 9 predicted proteins | sample NCCompost_FD_77181 | JGI IMG/M metagenome (GOLD analysis project Ga0079218, IMG submission 77181) | Agricultural soil microbial communities from Utah to study Nitrogen management - NC Compost | ecosystem: Environmental > Terrestrial > Soil > Agricultural land | place: USA: Utah | collected... | reverse complement strand
CGAATGTCCCGAAGATCATTCGCGTCGAAGGGACGATCGACTTCAACGTCGACGACACCAACCAACCGCTCGCCTGCGAAGACTACTTCCGTCCCGATCCGACCACGGGACAGATGTTCTCCTACGAGGCATTCGCCGCCGCATACGATCCGAACGGCGCGTGGGGGCGCGTGAATCCGAGCGGCCCGCAGGAGCGGGCTCGGGCTGCTTCGGCGGCGGCGCAGCAGGCGCGCGTGCGGATCCGTCCCGGCTCGAACACGACGATCGTCGGTATCGGCAAGGACGCGACGCTGAAGGGCATCTGGATGGACATCCGCGGCACGGCGAACGTGCCGAACAGCCGCACGAACATCATCGTCCGCAACCTGAGCTTCGTCGACACCTACGATTGCTTTCCGCAATGGGCCCCGAACGACGGCGCGCTCGGCTCCTGGAACGCGCTCTACGACTCGATCTCGTTGCGCGACTCGAACAACGTCTGGGTCGACCACAATCGGTTCGAGGACGTCGAGACGGCCGACGACTCGCTGCCGAACCGCTTCGGCGTGCTATTCCAAGTGCACGACGGCTTGCTCGACATCACGAACGCGTCCGATCTCGTGACCGTGTCGTGGAACGTCTTCCGCGATCACGACAAGGTGATGCTGATCGGCTCGTCCGACAACGCTCCCGCCGACGTCGGCAAGCTGCGCGTGACGCTGCATCACAATCTGTTCGACGATCTCGGCCAGCGGGGCCCGCGCGTGCGCTTCGGCCAGGTCCACATTTACAACAACTACTACAAGATCTGCTCGACGCCGGGCTACGCCTACAGCTTCGGAGTGGGCGTCCAATCGCAGATTTACGCGGAGGAGAACGTCTTCCTGGTCAACCCGAACGCGATCGCGACGGCACGCATCGTCGGGCGCTTCAACGGTACGAACATCCACGAGGCGGGCTCTTTGGTCGGGTCCGTGCCGCGGCCCGCTTCGTCGCTCCGCTATGTCGATCTTGTCGCAGAGTACAACGCCGTGAACGATCCCGACTTGGTGCCGACGGTCGGTTGGGCGCCGGTGCTCTTCACGAACTTGCACAACGCGCACGCCGTCCCGCCGCGCGTGACGCTGCAAGCGGGACCCGCATTCTCGCTGTCGCCGTTGGGTTGCCGATAACCGATTCAGCGCGGCTTCCGCGCCCGAATCATGAACTGATCGGTCTGCCCGCGAATCGCGGGGTCGAAGACGTTTTTCGTGTGATCGTCGCGGGGATTCGCGAGCACGGGCGACTCGGCCTCGATCGTGAAGCCCGCCATGGTGAGCGCGTCGCGCGCCTGCTGCAGCTGCATGCGATGCAGCGCGGCGTTGTCCTGGCCCGCGACACCTACGTGGTCGATGACGCCGAGCACGCCGCCCGGCTTCAGCACGTCGTGTAGCGCGCGTAGAAACCCAATGGTAGGTGCCTCGCCGCCGGGTTGATCGGCATAGCCGTTATAGATGTCGTGCAGATTCTGCGCCGTGACGACGGTGTCGACATTGCCCGCGAGGCCGGCCTGAGTCAGCGAGACGTGCACCGCCTCGACGTTGCCGAGCCGCTCGTGCAGGGCCTTCTCGGCGTCGGCCTGAACGAGGAACGGCGGATTCTGCGCGTACACTTTGCCGGTCGGGCCCACGGCCGCCGAGAGCACTTCGGTGAACCAGCCGCCGGCCGCGATCATGTCGACGACCGTCTCGCCGGTTTCGATGCCGAAAAACTGCACCGTCTCGATCGGCTTGCGCGCGGCGTCGCGCGCCTTGTTGTCCGCCGCACGCTCCGGCGCTGCGAGCGCGGCCCGCATTCTCGTGACCTGCTCGTCTTGCGCTTGCGCGGGTTGCGCGAGCGCTGCGACGAATGCCAATCCGACGATCGGGCCCCAGTGTTTGTGGTGCATGAGACGCTCCTCCGTTAGTCGCGCGAGAATTGCGACGCGCTCTCGACGTCGCAGTCGTATGGGTAGACCGTCGTGTCGTTCGGGAGCCGGGCCCACTCGACGCGATGGGTGAACGGCGCCGCGAGATAAACCGAGTCTTGGACGGTGTACTCGTAGGTCAGCTCGAGACCGTCCGGGCTCACGGAGAATCGCTCGACGACCGTCTTTTGCGGACTCGACGGCACGTCGGCGCCGGCGCCCATGACTTGCGTCGCGGCGCCGAGGCCCCACGCCGATGCGGGATACGCGCGGCTCTCGATGACGAGCGCGCCGTTGTCGATGCGGCCGCGAACGATGCCGAATCGCTGCTCCGGATCGGCCGGAGCTTCGCTGCCATCGAGAGGGATCGTGCGCACGACTTTGTAGGCCTGGTTCCTCACCACGGCTTGCTTGTCCGCGATCTCGATCGTCACGATGTAGGACGGTGCGTTGTAGATATCCGGAATGCTCATCGGCTCGCAGGTGTTCGCGGGCGAACGCTTCTGATCGTAGCGCTCCCACGCCTGGCGGCCCGCGGCCGTCAGCGACAGTGGCGTCGTCGCGGGGTTCGGCTGGAATGGTGGGCGCCAGAGCCCGTCCAGCCGCTGAGAGCCAACAACGGTCGCTGCGACCGGTGCGGTGACCGGGTTCTCGCCAAAGACGTTTTTGCCGTTGGCGTCGAGGAACGAGCCCGCGCTCGCGAAGGCATTGGCCCTATACGTCGTCGAATTCCGATGCGGCATACCTCTGACTGTGATGCGGGTGCCCGGAACAAATGTCTTCTCGTCAACGCCCGCGGGACGCAACCCCGCGGCGGCGCTCGACTCGATTTCCCAGCGCCGTTTGACGTCATCACGCACGCCGTCGATCACGGCCGTGCCGTCGACGACGAGCAGCGTGTGCGGATTCCGGAACCGCCACTCGACGACTTCTCCTGTGATCTCGATGCTCCTCGTGGGGTCGAAGCTTCCCGTCACGGAGTGATGAGCGTGTGCCGCGCCGAAAACGGCAAGAGCCAGAAGGCCGGCCGAAAAGAGCATCCGCGCGCGAATCGTCATGTGCTGCCCTCGGGACGTTCCGACTTCGAGACGGAAGCTTAGAATACCTCTCTCGAATGATCACGATCCTTGCAAATGCGCGCCGAGGCGCCGCGTCGTTGGCGCTCATGCTCGCCATCCCCACGGCGGTGAACGCCCAGGGGGCCGGCGCGCCCAACGGTTGGTCGGTCGAGATCACGCCTTATCTCTGGGCCGCAGGGTTGGACGGCGACACGGCGGCGGACGGCGCTGGCTCGGAAATCGACACCGATTACAAGTTTTTCTCACTCGACAACCTCGACTTCGCGCTCGGAGCTTCGGTCGAAGCACGCAAGGGCAGTTGGGGAATGCTCTACGACGCGATGTACGTCGAGTTCAGCGACGCCTTCGAGCGTTCGCCGGGCAGCGAGGTCGAAGTCTCGGGTGGCTTCGTCGAGGCCGTCGGCTCCATAGCGGCGTCGAACGGCCGCCCGCTCGAGCTGTTGTTCGGCCTACGGCACGTGGCGTTGAAGGCGACGGTCGACGTCGCGCCCGTGCCGCGCGCCAGCGCTCGCGAGACTTGGCTCGATCCGCTCGTCGGGCTCTCGTTCGCGCACGACTTCAACGATCGCTGGTCCGTGACGTTACGCGGCGACATCGGCGGCTTCGGCATTTCTTCGGAGTCGTCGGAGCTCGCGGCCAACGTGTCGGCCATGTTCGGTTGGCGCGTCGGCGAGAAAGTGACGCTGCACGGCGGCTATCGCATGCTGCAAATGGACTTCGACGGCGACTCTCTCGTCCTCGACGCGACCCTGCAGGGTTACGTGGTCGGAGTGGGATGGATGTTCTGACTTCGACTGCCGCTTGACGGCCGTCGCATCCGGCCGCTAACGTAGCTCCCGCAATTAGCCGCGCTCGCCGCGGCTTTTCTGTTTCTACGCCGCGGCCGCGGCGTCGCTTCTTTTGTCGGGCCGATTCACCGGCCCCAACGAAAGGAGCGAACCGTGCTGAGAAACTCGAAACTTCAATCGATCATCTGGACTTCGAAGCTCGCAGAGGCCGAGACGTTCTATCGCGACGTGCTCGGGCTCGCGCTTCGCACGAGGTCGGACGGAGCGTTGGTCTTCGACGTCGGAGGTTGCGATCTGCGTGTGTCGCCCGTTCCCTCGACGGCGCCGTCCGAGCACACCGTCATGGGATTTGCGGTCGGCGACGTCGACGCGGCTATCACTTGGCTCAGTGCTCGTGGTGTGGTCTTCGAGCGATTCACCGGCTTCCCGCACGCTGCGAACGGAACCGTGATTTCGCCGGACGGCGCCAAGGTTGCGTGGTTTCGCGACCCCGACGGCAACATTCTTTCCGTCGTGCAGTTCGCTACGATGGGCAACTGAGGAACGGGACGACACCGGTGGAGGCCACGGACGGCCTCCACTGCGACGCCTAGCCGTCGGCGGCTTTGCGCGACTCGCGCTTGCGCTCGTTTTCCGTGAGGAGTTTCTTGCGCAAGCGAATGCTCGTCGGCGTCACCTCGACGAGCTCGTCGTCGTCGATGAACTCGAGCGCCTGCTCGAGCGAGAACTTGATCGGCGGCGTAAGAATGATGTTCTCGTCGGCACCTGCCGAGCGGATGTTCGTCAGCTGCTTGCCCTTCGTCGGGTTCACCATCAGGTCGTTGTCGCGGCTGTGGATGCCGATGATCATCCCTTCGTAGACTTCGACGCCATGACCGATGAACAGCGCACCGCGCTCCTGCAGGTTGAACAACGCGTAGCCGACCGCCATGCCTTCGACCATCGAGACGAGCGCCCCGTTGATGCGCTGTCCGATCTCGCCCTTGGCGCGTGGGGCATAGCCGTCGAAGATGTGGTAGAGCAGGCCCGTGCCCGCGGTCGTCGTTAGATATTCGGTTCGAAAGCCGATCAAGCCCCGCGCCGGAATCCGATACTCGAGCCGTACGCGGCCGCGCCCGTCGGGCATCATCGATAAGAGCTCGCCCTTGCGCTCGGCGAGGCGCGTCATGACGCCGCCCTGGTACTGCTCGCCGAAATCCACGGTGAGCTGTTCCCACGGCTCCTGCACCACGCCGTCGACTACACGCTCGATCACGGCCGGCCGCGATACCGCAAGCTCGTATCCTTCGCGCCGCATGTTCTCGATCAGCACCGAGAGATGCAGCTCGCCGCGGCCGGACACGCGAAACTTGTCCGCGTCGTCCGTTTCCTCGACGCGCAGCGCGACGTTGTGCATGAGCTCTTGCTCGAGTCGCCCGCGGATCTGGCGGCTCGTGAGGTACTTGCCCTCGGTTCCTGCGAACGGCGACTTGTTCACCTGGAACGTCATCGTGATCGTCGGCTCGTCGACTTGCAGCGGCGGCAGGCCTTCGCCTTGCCCGCGCGCGCAAACGGTATCGGAGATCTTCAAATCTTCGATGCCACTGAAGACGACGATATCGCCGGCGCCGGCCTCGGTGATCGAGGTGCGTGTGAGGCCTTCGAAGCCGTAGAGCTCCATGAGCTGCGCGTTGCGCTGCGTGCCGTCGCGCTGCACGAGCGTCACGGGCATGTTGCGCTTCACGACGCCGCGGCTGATGCGGCCGATGCCCATGAGGCCGACATAGGAGCTGTAGTCGAGGCTCGACACTTGCAGCTGCAACGGCCCTTCGAGCTCGACGGGCGGGGGCGGCACGTTGTTGACGATGGCTTCGAACAGCGGCTGCATGTCGCCGTCGCGCGCTGCTGGATCGGTGGATGCGTAGCCCTTCAGCGCGGAGGCGTAGATCACGGGAAAATCGAGCTGCTTGTCGCTCGCACCAAGCCGGTCGAAGAGGTCGAACGTCTGATCGAGCACCCAGTCCGCTCGGGAACCTTCGCGGTCTATCTTGTTGATCACCACGAGCGGGGTGAAACCGTGCTGGAAGGCTTTGCTCGTCACGAAACGCGTCTGCGGCATCGGGCCGTCGACGGCGTCGACGAGCAGCAGAACTCCGTCGACCATCGACAGCACGCGCTCGACCTCGCCGCCGAAGTCGGAATGCCCCGGCGTGTCGACGATATTGATGCGCCAGTCGCGCCACGTGATCGCCGTATTCTTCGCGAGGATCGTGATGCCGCGCTCTTTCTCGAGGTCGTTCGAGTCCATGGCGCGCTCGGGTATGACCACGCGCGCACCGAGCGAGCCCGCCTGACGCAGCAGCTTGTCGACGAGCGTCGTCTTGCCGTGATCGACGTGCGCGATGATCGCGATGTTTCGCAGCCGGTCCTTGGGCAGCATGGGCGTCCGGGAGGGGGGAGGGGGTAAAAGGCGCGCATTATACGGCCCTGGGCCCTCCTTACCAGCGAAAACGTTCAAATTCGCGGAACCAAGGGCGGCCGCTGACGTTTAGAGGTCTATGGAGCCTGGGAGCGCATGACCAAGCTGCGAGATATCTCGGGGCGACGCTCGAGCGATCTCGACTTCGAGGAGGTCGTGCGCCCTCATCTCGACGGGATCTACGGGCGCGCCTATGGCCTGACCGGCAGCGTCCAGGATGCCGAAGACCTCACGCAGGAGGTATGCATTCGAGCGAGCTCGCGGCTCGCGGAGCTCGCACACCACGAGAACCCACGCGCGTGGCTCATGCGTGTGCTTTATCGCCTGTTCGTAGACTTCGTCAGGAGTCGGCGGCGTTCGATCAGATTGATGGCGCCAGAGCATGCACAAGCATCGATCGATGCCGCCGTCTCGGCGGAACCCGGTCCCGAGCAACAGGTGGACGCGTCGACCTTTCTGATGCGGCTCCGCCTTGCTTGGGAGCGGTTGACGCCCGACGAACAGTTGCTGCTCGCGCTGCACGGCATCGAGGGATTGAGCCTCGCCGAGATTCGAGAGGTCACGGGGTTGCCCGTCGGCACGATCAAGTCACGCTTACATCGAAGCCGGATCCGGTTGGGTCAACTAGTGAAGACGGCGGATCTGACGCAGAGAGCCGAGACGGTTGCGCCCTCGGCTTGGGGAGAAACCAGCAATGCGCTGTGAAGACATAGAGGATTTGTTGGACGAGCATGCCGATGCGGCGTTGACGCCTGCGCAGCGAGAAGACGTCGACGCACACCTCGCGACGTGCGCCGACTGCAGCAGCGCTTGGCGCACGGCGGCATTGCTACGCCGACATCGTTCGCTACCGACGCCGCCGCCGAGTGCCGCCCTGCTCACGAGAATCGCAGCGATACGTCAACCGACGGGCGTGAAGAAGCGGGTGTCGCCTTGGGCTTCCGCCGTAGGCGGCGCGCTCGCGGCCGGCATCGCGCTCGTCGCGTTCGACTACTACCGCGCCGGCGTCGACGAGGGCGTTCGCCCGGTGCCGTCGTTGACGATGTCGCTGAACGAGACTCGCGACGTCAGCGTGAGCATCGATTCGCCGGAAGCCATCATGGATGTCGAAGTGCGCGTGCTCCTCGCCGGGGGAATCGAGCTCGAGGGTCTCCGTGGCCGTCGTGAGCTCAAGTGGAAGACGGACCTGGAGCCGGGCATCAATCGGCTGACGTTGCCGATCGTCGCGTCGGATAGCTCCGGAGGAAGGATTCTTATTGCAGTCGGGCACGGCGACAGACAGCGAGCCTTCGTCATGCAGATCGACGTAGACGGCGATGTGACGGACACGGAGATATGAATATGAGGCAAGAACGGCTATTCATCGTTTTCGCGCTGGTGTTCGTCCTCGATGCAGGTCTCGCTTTGGGGCAGGACAACGCCGCCGACGAAAAGGGCAGTGACCCCAATGTGTCGATAACGCTCGAAGACGCTTCGCGATCCCGCGCGGAGGTCGCCGATCTCGTGCTGCCAATCGAACAGGAGTCGCGCCCGTCTCCGGCCCCTTCGGGGCAGGAGCGCCGCTTCGAGCCGGCCGACTTCGCTCGGCCGAACCGGCTCGAATCGATGCAGATTACGGCGAGCGATTTGCCGCGCGGGACTACGACCGCTGCGGTTCGATGTCAGGCTTTCATTGCGAGGGACGGCAAGCTCGGCGAGTACCACTGCATTGCGGACGACAACACCGCCTACGAGCAGATCGTGACGACCGTGATCGACGCGGTGCCGATGCAGCGATTCGTGGCCGCTCGCGTCGACGGCGAGAGCGTTCCCGTGCTCATGAACTTTGCGGTCTACGTCGATTGCAGCTCCGGGTCATGTCTCGCAGTCGCGGCGCGGAACCACGGCTACCACATCGAGAGGTTGGGTCTCGATTACGTCGATCCCCAGCCGATCGTGGAAGGCGACAATTGGTACGAGGGCTTCGATTACAAGCTGCGCTGGGCGAGAGCTTGGATGCCGAGCATCCGGAACCTCAACAGCCGGAACTTCAACACAAAATTGGACGATTGGATGTCGTTCGTCATCGCGGCCGAGGTCGATACGAGCGGAATCGCCGCTCCGGCGTGTTTGTATTGGGTACGTCGCTCCATGAGCGGGCCCCCGGGCGCGGCCGCTACTCGTGCTCCATCCAGGTCTGCTCCGTTGCTTCCATGGCTCACCATCGTAGACATAGAGCGCGCCGTCGCGTCCTTCGGCCGCGTCGGCTATGTGCCGGGCATGATCGACGCGGCACCGGCGACGCTGCGTTTGTTTGAGCAGGGCGTGACAGAATTCGAACCGGAGAGCGGGGGGCAGTACAGCGTCGGCGACATCGCTTGCAATTGACCCGCCGCCCAGCAAATCGCTCCCGAAAAAAAGGCCCCGCCCGAAGGCGGGGCCACATCCTCCCTAAGCAAGCGTTGGGCCGGGAGGCCTAGAAGTTCACTGTTCTTGTATTCCCCTGACTCGCGATCGGATTCGTCGTGCCGTCGGGATCCAAGAACTCGATTTCGTCGTCGGTTTCTGGATCGTCGTTGCCAGCCTCGCAGCTGAACACGACCGTATACGTGCCCGGCTCGAGCAGCGTTCGATAGACGTAGTCCCCGGCAGCGTTTCGCTCGGCCTCCACGGTCGCGATCGCGTCGTCGGTGCCGTCGACGTCGTCGGGCGTCACGTCGCCCTCGAACACGTAGACGACGTTGCCGACGGTCAAATCGTCGTCATCGTCGGAGGCGCAATCGTTGACGGCCGGGTCGAGGCTCGTGCCCACGGTTTCGGCGGCGATCGTGCCTTTCAGCACGCCGTATGCCGTGACGTCGAGCATGCGGAACGCAGGCTTCAGCAGGTATTGACGCTGGCCCGGCGGATAGACGAGGCCCTGGCGCATGTCCCAATCGAACAGCAATTGCAGCGACTCGTTCGGCGGCACGTCGAAGCCGCCGACGAGCCTGACGCGGCCGCTCGGCACACGCAGCTCGATCTCTTCCTCGCCGCCGGTTTCCGTCATGACATAGGAGTCGCGGACGTTGCGCTCGGCGGCGACGTCCATCGCGAGCCATTCGTACGAGCCCGGCTCGATGACGGCGTCGTCGATGAGGATCGCAGCGTTGGTGTCCGTGAGCTCGAGCAAGTTGACCGTCAGAGGCGCGTCCTCGAGCGGCAGCTGCACGGCCGGCCCGCTGCCTTGCGGCTTGATCCACATCGAAGTGATTTTCACGTAGACGGCCGTGACACCGTCGACGGGCGCGTCCATCAGCGAGACGCTGAGTCTGGATTGTGCAGGCGTCGAGTCGCCGCCGCTGCCGGAGCAACCGATGAGACCGACGGTCGCAAGCGCGCCCGCGGCTCTGCCGATCTTCTTGTAATTCATTCCGTGCGTTCCCTTGGCGCGCATGCGCGAAATTGCTCCGCCTGGCTTACACGAGCCGGCGATACACTACGTTCCGTTGAATTGACATAATCCTGGCTGCGTCGTCGCTGGCTCGTGCGCGGCCGCGTAGGCGCGGCGCAGCGAGGAACCAAACTCCGCGTGATCCGTGTTGTAACGTAGGCCCGCTGGGGCCACAGGACTGTCACCGCACATGGGAAAACCAACCGTCGACCATGGCGGTGAGTCGCAGCAAGAACGGTTCGCGGCGCTGATTCAGAAGCACTATCAGGTGCTGTATCGGTCGGCCTACCGGCTGACGCGGTCGGAGGTCGATGCGGAAGATCTCGTCCAGGAAGTGTGCGTGCGGGCGTACCCGCGGCTCGACGAGGTGGAAGCGCTGGAGCACCCGCGTGGCTGGTTGTTGCGAGTGCTGTATCGATTGTTCATCGATCTGCGCCGGCGTTATGAGCGACGCAACGTGCGGGCGATCGACGAGAACGAGGAATTCGTCAGCGGCGAGCCGAGCCCGCCCGAAGAGGCAGAGCGCGCGCTCGACCGCTGGCGCATCGAGGATGCATGGCGACATTTGAATCCGGAGCAACGACTGTTATTGGTGCTTCACGACGTCGAAGGCTATTCGTTGGCTGAGATCAAATCGTTGACCGGGCTGAAGGACGGCACGATAAAGTCGCGGCTACACCGAGCCCGAGT
>Ga0079218_10000796_pt1 | contig 10352 bp, 5 predicted proteins | sample NCCompost_FD_77181 | JGI IMG/M metagenome (GOLD analysis project Ga0079218, IMG submission 77181) | Agricultural soil microbial communities from Utah to study Nitrogen management - NC Compost | ecosystem: Environmental > Terrestrial > Soil > Agricultural land | place: USA: Utah | collected... | reverse complement strand
TTGGCATGGGATATATTCTTAAAGAAAATTGATTTAAATGCCAGTACGTATTCGCATTACGATTCTGTTTGTTCTTTTTGTGTTTATTATTTTGAGCATTGTTTGCGGCTCAGTGTATTATATTTCTGCCAATGAAAGAGTAAAAACCATAAAGACACGCTTGACAAACAGGGCGATCACCATCGGACGACTACTGGCAAGGAGAGAAATATTTGACCCGGGCCTGATACGGCAATTTGATTCTTTAACGGCCGTATCCCTCCGGGAAAAAGTCATACAGGTGTATGATTCCAATGAACACGAGATATACCGTTATAGCGATGTGGCGGGAGACAGAATAACAGTGGACAGGCAGGAGCTTGATGATTTAAAAGAAGAAAACGATGAACTTTACTTTAAACGTGGGAATAAAGAAGCCATCGGGTACAAATATGAAGATAATAATATTAAAGTATTTATTATTTCGGCTGCTAATGACACCGATGGACGCCTGAACCTTGCCCGCCTGAAAACCATCCTTGTATCAAGTTCGATCGTGGGTATCGTTTCTGCATTGGTCATTGGTTTCATTTTTTCACAACGTTTATTGCGACCCATCAAGAAAATTGCGGATGAAGTGTCAGACATCTCTGTTCAGAATCTGACAAGGAGAGTCTCCACAGGGAATGTGAAAGACGAGTGGCATTACCTGGCCGATACGTTTAATCAATTGCTTAACAAACTTCAGGAAGGTTTCGAGCTGCAACGAAGATTTATTTCAAATGCATCACATGAATTGTCAACTCCTCTGACCTCAATTTCAAGCCAGTTAGAAGTGATCCTTGAAAAAGAGAGGTCAACTGATGAATATCAAAAGGTGATCCGATCTGTTTATCATGATGTGCGGCACATGGGGAAATTAACACAAACACTCTTAGAATTTGCCAGGGCGTCCGGAAATAAAGGTGGCCTTGACATTAACCTGGTCCGAATTGATGAAATACTTATGCGTATTCCTTCCGAGATATCTAAAGTAAACGGCGAACATTTAGTGATCTTAAATTTCGACAATATGCCAGAGGAAGAAGAAAAATTATTAATTTTTGGAAATGAGGCTTTGCTTTTGTCGGCCATAAAGAATATTGCATTAAATGCCTGCAAATATTCTGATGATCATGAGGCAATCATAAGTTTGAGGGCCGGTGAAAATAACATTCAAATAGAAATAAAAGATAAGGGTATCGGAATTCCGGCTGAAGAGATCGATAGCATCTTTCAGCCATTTTATCGGGCCAACAGGGCCACGGAAGGCCGGGGTTTTGGACTTGGATTATCAATGGCCGATCGCATCATTAAATTGCATAAGGGAACTATCAAAGTCCATTCTGTAGTGAACAAAGGAACTACGTTTACGATCACAATACCTTCGGCTACAAACCTTGAATTAGGAAAAAGCACCAGCAGCGGCCTTTTTTAATTTTTTTTTGTTCAACTCACGCGTACCAAACAGATGCTCCTTACCATTATTGTTTTCTTTTCTGATCTGAAAGACAGACGAACACATATGTGTGAGGTCATCTTAAAAAAAGGAAATAATTTAATGCGATACCTGTTTGCTGCTGATTCGATTTGACATGTTGTACGCCTGGTTTTCGTTTGTCCCTGTCAGACCATCATTATTTGCGTTTAGATAGATCTTTTGTGTCGGATAAGCAAACCCGATCTTCTCTTTTTGAAATTCCTCAAAGATCGCCAGGTTGATTGTCTGTTGTCTGTCCATATACAAATTATAATCCGCCCCCGGAATATAATAAACGATCTCAAAGTTTAGACTGAAGTCTCCAAATGTTGAGAAATGCACACGATCAAATTGAAGATCTGACTGCGATTCAATTATACTTTTAATGGCACCGGGTATCTTTTTCAATTTTTCTGCAGGTGTTTCATACAACACGCCAATTGAAAACACAACTCGTCTCTTTTCCATTCTTTTATAATTCTGCACTCTTGAATTAGTCAGGTCTGTATTTGAAACAACAAGCTGTTCTCCGCTTAAAGCCCTAATCCTTGTCGTCTTAATTCCAACATATTCGACGGTCCCCATTTTATCGCCGATGATAATAAAATCACCAATTTCAAATGGTTTGTCAAAGAAAATCACAAAATAGCTGAACAGATCACCTAGCACTGCCTGTGCAGCAAGAGCAATTGCAATACCACCAATTCCTAAGCCAGCTACAAGAGTGGTAATATCATAACCCAGGTTATCGATTAGGAATATTACGCCCATTGTCCAAAAGATGATCTTCACAATAATGATAATGCCGCGGGCCTGTTTCTTTTTTATTTCGGCATCCTCTTGCGTCCGGGTAAAATTCTCCACTAAGTAAGTAAGGATTGACGTTATCAGCCTGATTGTGAAAAATGTGCCCGCCACAAGTATTGCGATCCGTAAAATATTCTGAGTTTTTTCTCCAAATGATAAATAAGACAGCCCCAAATAGATCATCAATATGTAAAAAAAAGGCAATACAGACCTTTCGATAGAAAACACGAGAAAATCGTCAATCGTCGCATTGGTTCTTTGTGACCATCTTTTAAGTTGTGTAACTACAATCTTCTTTATCAAACGAATGATCAAAATCGAACCAATAATTATAGAGATTGCAATTACCCAATCCCTAATCGTATTTCCCAAAAATATTTTTTCCCAAAATGAATCCATAGCTTAATATTTTTTTAAAACAAATGATCCAATGATAATTATTATTTTACCTGACCATTCATATGACTTAACGTCTGCAAAGTGGAAATTATCATTTGTGGGGTATGCAGGTTATACTTTGCAAAAGACGCATCACCACCGATTTTGAAGGTAAAAGAATTGTCATTACCTGCTAAGATTCTGAACATATCCTCATCCGTCATGTCATCCCCGGCAGCAAAAATAAAATCGTAATTACGCTGAGCAAGAATGTTCTTCAGGGTCCTAGCTTTGCTAATGCCTTCGTTTTTTACTTCAACTATTTTATTTCCAAAAATTATCTGCAAGCCAAGCGTATGAACAAATTGGTTAAGCTCCAATATCAATTCTGCTGCCCGAAGCTTTGACTGTTGCGAATTTGCTTTACGAAAATGCCAGACAACTGAAAATCTTTTTTCCTCTATCATTGTATTTGCACATCGCCTGACATACCGATCCATAATTTTTTTTATATCAACCTTCCAATCCTGGTTTTCCGCCAGGAAATCGTGCCAGCCCGCATCAAAAATCTTCACCGACGCCCCATGTTCTGCAACGATGTTTAACGGAAGCTCCCCAAACCAATTTTCCAGTGTATTACTATCCCTGCCGCTAATGATATACACTTCATTACCCGCCTTTGATAAAATATTACGCAACAATTCAAGCAATAAGGGTCCGGGCTTTGTGCTTAACGGATACGGAGAATAGTTTATTAATGTACCATCATAATTAAGCAAAAAGAGTCGTCTCCTGGCTTCCCTGTAACGGTCGAACATAATTATCCTTGAACTATCGTCCAGAAATTTTACCTGGAACTCCTCCTGTTTTCTTTTTATCGATCCAAGTTGCTCTAAAAAATCATCGGCCCAGCTATGGATTGTGTATTGCTTTAACCTCGTCTGCATGTTTTCCATTCGGTTTTGTTGCTCAGGTTCACTCATCCAAAATGCTTCGTGGATAGCGGCAGCCATCTCCTTCTCATCATTTGGATTTACAATCAATGCATCTGCTAGCTCTCTGGCAGCGCCAGCCAATTCACTTAAGATCAAAACTCCCTGTCTGTCTTTTCGACTCGCAACAAATTCTTTTGCAACGAGGTTCATTCCATCACGCAAAGGTGTGACCATTGCAACATCACAGCCGGTATAAAAGCCAACCAATTCTTCAAAATTTATCGAATGAAATTGATGAATGACCGGTTGCCAATTCACACTTCCAATTTGACTATTGATTATGCCGATCGTTTCGTTTACTATTTTTTTTCTTTCAATATATTTTGCGATCGCAGTTCGCGAGGGAATAACAATTAATATGAAAACAGCTTTCTCATAGAATTCAGGGTAATTCGAAAGAAATAGTTCATACGCGTTGAGCCGATTATTTACGCCTTTTGTATAATCAAGGCGGTCAATTGAAAAGATGATCTTTTTGTCCCTGAATTTCTCCCTGATCATTGCTCTTGTTTTCTGCGCTCCTGCCGAATCATATGCATTAATGAAATGGTCATAGTCGACGCTTACAGGAAACACATCGGCTTTAATAAGCCGGTCATTGTACCTGAGAATGTTCATCTCATGATCAATCCCTAACAACACTCTGACACTTTCTAAAAAATGAGAAGTATAATCGATCGTATGAAAACCGATTAGGTCCGCACTCAAAATCCCCTTAATGATTTTTTCCTGCCATTCGTTTGGCATCAGCCGAACGATTTCATAAGTAGGAAATGGTATATGTAGAAAGAAACCGATCGAAATTCCCGGCATTTCTTTTCTTACCATTTCTGCCAACGGAAACAAATGATAATCATGGATCCAGATTACATCACCAAGCCTCGCATTCTTGAAAATAACCTCGAAAAAGCAAGTGCTTACATTCAGATAACTATTAAAGTCATCACTATCGAATTCTGTATAGGACGGAAAATAATGAAACAAAGGCCATAAAACAGAATTACAAAAGCCATTGTTATGCTTTTCAAATATGGTCTTATTAATAAATACAGGCAGGCATTCAAAAGTTAATGCAGGTAAAAGATGCTTAGCTTTTGACCAGGTAGCAGGACTACATTCGGCAGTGCCCACCCAAAACGTTTTCGAAAAATCCTCAGGTACATGTAAGTTATTGGCGGCAAAAGAATTCAAAGCGCTAATTAAACCACCGGAGCCTGGTGTTATTTCCGGCTCGCCATCAGCATCGTTAATGGTAAACGGTAAGCGGTTGGACACAATAAATAGCCTTTTCTCCTGCATCCGGTAAGCTACACCGGCAAGGCAAGATTAGCATTAGACCAGGATTAGAATTACATTAAAATGAAATGCACTCAGTTTAACATTAAAACATCTTTTAATTTTCTCAAAAACGATCACATATTCTTTTGAGCCACCTCCTGGCTCGCATATTCTTGTACGACTTGCGGTAAAGTCTTTATGAATGATTCTTCAAGTGTGATCGATGACGCAGTAGTATATAATCCTATACCGGGTCCGCTCCATATATAATCCATTAATGTCAGCTTTACTTCTCCGTCAACGGATAGCTCAATGTAATTTCCATAACATATCAGCTTAAAAAAAATCGCACCCGTTGGTGGAACGCTGCACACGTTTGACTGGAGATTGCTATAGATAAAATTTTGGCGATTATTCGCAGGATTATATCCCCATGAACGCAATTGAATAAGTCCCTCGATCAGATCAAAGGAAATAAAATATCCATTACTTTCCTGGTCAATATGAGCCACGATCCCGAATTTGCCTAACCCATTATTTCTGATCTTTCCCTCCCATATAAAATTTTCAGAAGGTTGGTCAAAATAAAATATTTCGTATCCACTTTCCGAGCTACAGGTCCATTGATCATCCTCAGACTTAAAATTGGCCGTAGCATTTTTCAACAACCGGACCGGCGTGCCAAAATCTTTTTGCGAAATTCTGTTTGTTACCATTTGCTCCCAACGATAAAAACTCTTTAACACCAGTCGACCCAGCGAATCAGTAGAGAGTTCTTTGGGTGGTGGTAATACACGCAATGAATTGATAGCTCCATGCGTAAAAAAGAAATTATAAAGTAATAAATGGTTCCCGTCCCACACGGTTCTTGCGGCATAGTTACCTTCAGGCAGCAAAAAATCAGAATGAAATGTTTTGTATTGGCCGGAAAATTTATCACTTATCCAGTAACGAACTTTTACATCTTCTCTTATTGAGCCAATGATGTAAAAGTGTCCATCTAATTCAAAGATGCAGGGACACTCGACATCATCATAAACACCTGGATAAATAAGCGACTCTTGCAAGACATAATTATCATTTTCTATCTTCAATAACCCAACGCAGCCCCGTCTTGAAAGAGGTCCAAAGTTTTTTCTCCCACAAAAAAGAATGTAGCTGTTGCCTTCATGTTCAAAATAAAACGGGTCCCGAAAGCTTAACCACCCCCGGGGATTATCATCAAGACATTCATAGAATCCTCTCCTGATTTCGATAGGTAAACCTGGTCTTTGCACTTTATTCCAATGTACCAGGTCTTTGGATTCCGCCACGCCGATTCTTGAATTGATTCCTTTATCAAACCGCTGCAAACCGGTATAATACATGAAAAACTTATTCTCTTTCGAATACACATGCATTGTCCAAAGCATGTCATCATCCCATTCACCCGGATCGCCAACAAAAATTGAGTTTTTTGTCCGTCTCCAGGCCAGCCCGTCCCTTGAAATGGCATGGGCTATATAATCATGATTAGGTATGATTAAATGGAACAAGTGATACTCGCCATTATGAATATAGATAGTAATATCCCCAATTTCCCAATCACTAAAACCTGCGCCTGAATACATTTGATTTTATGTTTATAAAAGCAAAAATATCTCAATTCAAAAAAAGTGCTGGATTACGTAAATCAAAGGTTTTCAACAATTTTAATTTTTTTCCAATGCTTTCTAAGGATATTCTAATCTTCATCGCCGTTCTTATGAATTAAATTTGTTTCATGACTGGTTACTACCTGCAGCTGTTCAGTCCGCATGGCCTCATCCGATCGACGAACCCGGAGATCGGAAAAGATAAGGATACAGGCGGACAAGTGAAATATGTTTTGGAATTACTTACTTCCTTATCTGAAAACAAGAACATCCGGAAAGTTGATCTCTTTACACGACGCATTTCGGACAAACGTGTCGCATCTTCCTATGCGGAGCCGATTGAAAGAGTAAACGAGAAAGCAAGAATAATAAGAGTTAGTTGCGGTGGTTCAGGATACAGAAGAAAGGAAAATCTTTGGGATCATTTGGATGAATTCACTGATAAAACCATTCGCTTTATTGAACAGGAAGATGATTACCCGGATATAGTACATGGTCACTATGCAGATGGAAATTATATTGCACAACAACTCTCAAAAATATATGGCATTCCATTTTTTGCAACGGGGCATTCTTTAGGAAGAAATAAGAAAAAGATCTTATTAAGCCAGGGATATACAGAGGAAAAATTAAATCACACATTTAAGATCGATCATAGAATTGGTGTCGAAGAGTCTGTTTTGCGCAGTGCCGATTATGTTATTGCCAGCACTCATCACGAGATAGATACTCAATATAAATTATACGATGCGGCATCGGACGCCAGATTTGTTGTTATGCCGCCCGGTTTTAACAGCGCAGCATTTTATCCTTATTACAGGTTTGATATGCCATCCTTCAAGTTCACCCTTGAACAGGAACAGGCGGTGAACAGGGTGAACCAGGAAATAGAAAGATTCCTGTTTAATCCGGCTAAGCCACTGATCGTTTCGATAGGCAGAGCGGATAAACGAAAAAACTTTGAAACCATCATCCAGGCATATGGTGAAGACAAGGAGTTACAAACTATGGCTAACCTTGCGATCTTTGCCGGAGTTAGAAAAGATATTTCCAAAATGGCTGAGGAAGAACAGGAAATACTCACAAATCTGTTACTGCTGATGGATAAATATGATCTATACGGAAAGATGGCGATTCCAAAAAAGAATGATCCGCAACAGGAAGTTCCCGAGATATATAGATTGGCTGCAAGAAAAAAAGGTGTTTTTGTAAATGCAACACCCGGCGAGAATTTTGGATTGACTGTATTGGAAGCTGCCGCCTGCGGGTTACCGGTTATTGCGTCGTCAAAAGGAGGCCCGAAGGAGATCATACACCATTGCCAGAACGGATTAGTCGTAAATGTGGAAGCTCCCAGTGCAATTTCCTATGCTATAAAAAAAGTAATTGCTGATCAAAGTTTGTGGCAACGCTATTCCGAAAATGGAATTCTTTGTACGGATAAGACTTATTCATGGCAGAATCATGCAGATCAGTATGTTTCCCTGGTTGAAAAAGCGATGGAAGAAAAGAACCAGCAGGAAGGATTGGGCCGTGATATTCCATATGGGAAAAAATTGTCATTTGTCAAATATTTCCTGATCTCAGATATCGACGGAACCCTTGTCGATGGTCTGCAGACAACTGGCCTGGCAGAATTAAGACAATGGATAAATAATAATGATAATGATCTCGGTTTTGGCCTGGCAAGCGGAAGAAATTTGGAATTAGTAAAAAAAGCGATAAAGGATTACGATCTCCCCGAACCGGATATTCTTATTTGCAGCGCAGGTTCAGAGATCTTTTATACTCCCGATTATGAACCCGACAAAGGTTGGGAAAGTCATATTTCCTATCAATGGAAAAGAAGTGAAATTCAACAGGTCCTGGTGGATTTTCCAAGGCTAACTCTGCAGGAGGTAGCTGCTCAACGGGAATTTAAGCTGAGTTATTATGTCGATACAGATTTTACGGATGATGATCTCAATGACATTTACAAACTTCTATACGAAAACAAGCTCAGGGCAAAACTGTTATTGACGGAAAATCGCTTTCTGGATATACTTCCTTTTCGTGCCAGCAAAGGCAATGCAATACGTTTTCTGAGCAATAAGTGGAAAACACCGGTTGAAAAGTTTTTGACCGCGGGCAATAGCGGTAACGATATAGATATGCTTAAAGGCAGAGTTAAGGGAATCGTAGTGGCAAACCATAGTCCGGAGATGGCTTCCTTAAAGAATCTAAAAGACATTTATTTCGCACGGAAAAATCTCTCCGAAGGTGTGCTGGAAGGCGTGGCACATTATGAAGATAAACTTTAACTCTTACTGAAAAAGCTAATCAGAAGTTTGATGGTTAATGGCTTTATGATTATAAATCCCCGCAGTCTTGCGGGGATTCTCATTGTCAAACATGAAGAAAAATATTTTTACCCCCCATTATAAACAATCAGCAAATCAAAACTGAATTGATCAACTGAACCGGGCAATTCTATTTTATAATAGGAATTAACATCTTCTATTCGCTCTGTTAGTGGAGCCAAAACGATCACTCCGGTGTTGGTGCTAAACCCATCCGTTTCGGTGAGGTCTTCGCAGACGGTGTTTTCGAAATTCGATCAGAATATCCAAGATAAATTTCCTGAAATATTCAGGGTTACGTTGGATGTTCTGCATATTCATCCTTCGACTTAGTCTTTGATCTCATCAGTAAGATGATGCAGTGAAATGCCTTTATCATTTTCTGGAGATTAGAGTAAGTAAGAATTATAGCCTCCTAAGATATTCGGCAATATTTTTTTTACTTATGCGGTTCCCAGATAGAAAGAGCTTTGACGCACCTAATGACGAACTTTTTTTGATGAAACATCTGGGAGCGAATTGGGTGGTTAGGTTCGGAGAAGTTGAGGTGTCAATAACCCTCATAATAAATTGAAAATCAAATAGAAATAAACTAAGCGGAGAGAGAGGGATTCGAACCCCCGGACCTTTTGGGTCAACGGTTTTCAAGACCGCCGCATTAGACCGCTCTGCCATCTCTCCGGCGCAAAAATAACCCCGCAGGGTTTATCAACAAAATGAATTCTACATTGATGAGCGCGATTCCAGTAGATTCTAATTTTCGAATATTTTAAAAATTACCCTCTGTACATAGGGCGGTGGTGTCACACAGAAGAATTATTGAATCGGGTCGTTCGAGCTTGATTTTGATGGTTGATTCAAACGCGCGACGAAGATTACTTTTTATAAATGGTCGTTCAATTAAGTTTTCTGGTCCCAGGGAACCAGAGAGGTTCCGATACACGCAAAGCTCTCCCGCGATACTAATCATTTAATACCATCTATTAAATTGAACCCTATAAAGTCTTAGGATCCTCATTTTTTGACTTTCGACTCTTGTAGCCAAAATCCTTTACCGTTATTTAACCGTAAAACACTTACCTGGAGTTCCCGGGTAAGTTATATTGTGTGACTTTCGAAGCTTCCGGTTTGTTGTAAATCTTCACACTCCCTGTAACAGACAAAAAGCAAAAAGGAGGAACGAACATGCAAAAAATTTTTCACTATATCAGATTAACGTTCAGTGGCGGTCTGTTGTTCATGATCCCGCTTGTGGTCCTGATAATTGTTATATCAAAAGCAATTAGCTTACTTCATCCAATTTCAAAACCCCTTGCAGAAAAGCTGGCATTCAGGGATCTCCCGGGTATAGGAATCGCCACCATTCTAAGCGTTTTGATCATTCTGATACTTTGTTTTATTGCAGGCTTGTTTATTAAATCCA
>Ga0079218_10000794_pt1 | contig 10359 bp, 6 predicted proteins | sample NCCompost_FD_77181 | JGI IMG/M metagenome (GOLD analysis project Ga0079218, IMG submission 77181) | Agricultural soil microbial communities from Utah to study Nitrogen management - NC Compost | ecosystem: Environmental > Terrestrial > Soil > Agricultural land | place: USA: Utah | collected... | reverse complement strand
CGACAGCGCCGCATCGGCGATGTCGGCGCCGGCGTCCACCGCTCTGAGCACGCTCGCGCCGCTGATGCCGCTCGTGTCGTGCGTGTGGAAGTGGATCGGCACATCCACTTCGTCGCGCAGCGCCTTCACCAGCGCGTAGGCGGCATAGGGGCGGCACAGCCCGGCCATGTCCTTGATGGCCAGGATGTGCGTGCCCATTTTGACGAGCTCTTTGGCGAGGCCAACGTAGTACTTGAGGCTGTACTTCGAACGCGATGGATCGAAGATGTCGCCGGTGTAGCAGATTGCCGCCTCGCAGATTCCCTTCGTTTCGCTTCTGACCGTCTCGATTGCCACCTGCATGTTGGCGGTGGCATTGAGCGAGTCGAAGATCCGGAAGACGTCGATCCCATCGGCGGCGCTGCGCTTGATGAAGGCACGCACGACGTTGTCGGGATAGGTGGTGTAGCCGACGGCATTGCTCGCCCGCAGCAGCATCTGAAACAGGATGTTCGGAATCCGCTCGCGCAGCGCGATCAGGCGATCCCACGGATCTTCCTGGAGAAACCGCATCGACGCGTCGAAAGTGGCCCCGCCCCACATTTCGAGGCTGAACAGCCCTGGAACCGCCCGCGAGACGGTGTCGGCGATCGCCAGCATGTCGTAGGTGCGCACCCGCGTCGCCAGCAGCGACTGGTGCGCGTCCCGGAACGTGGTATCGGTGATCAGCAACCGCTTTTCTGCCCGCACCCAGGCGGCAAACCTCTCCGGCCCCAACTCCTGCAGCCGCTGCCGCGTGCCCGCCGGTGGTGAAGGCGCATCGGTCTGCGGCACCACCGGGTCGATCAGCAGCCGTCCGGGCTGCGCATGCTTCACGTCGGGACGCCCGTTGACGATGACGTCGCCGAGATAGCGCAGTGTCTTCGTGGCGCGATCGCGGGGCGCGTCGATCTCGAAGAGCGACGGCGTGTCGTCGAGAAATCGCGTCGTCGCTTCGCCCGACAGGAACGTCGGATGTCGCAGGAGGTTGAGGACAAACGCGATGTTGGTCTTGACGCCGCGGATGCGGAACTCGCGCAGCGAGCGTTCTCCCCGGTGCACGGCTTCCTCGAGCGTCGTCCCCCAGGTCGTGAGCTTCACGAGCAGCGAATCGAAATAGGGGGTAATCACCGCGCCGCTGTAGGCGTTGCCGTCGATGCGAACCGCGAAGCCGCCCGGGTCGCGATAGGTGGTAATGCGGCCGTAGTCGGGGATGAACCGGTTCTCGGGGTCCTCCGTGGTGACCCGGCATTGCAGGGCGAAGCCGCTGGTGCGAATCGCCTCCTGCTTCGGCACCCGCACCGGCTCGTCGTGAAGCGGCCGGCCGTCGGCCAGCAGGATCTGGCAGCGGACGACGTCGATGCCGGTCACCATTTCGGTCACCGTGTGCTCGACCTGGATGCGGGGATTCACCTCGATGAAGTAGAAGCGGCTGCTGTCGACATCGACCAGGAATTCCACCGTACCGGCCGCGCGATAGCGCACCGCCTTGCAGATGCGGACCGCCGCGTCGCAGATCTGCTGGCGGATCTCGGGAGCAAGGCGGGGACTCGGTGCGATTTCGACCACCTTCTGATGGCGCCGTTGCACCGAGCAATCGCGCTCCCAGAGATGCACCAGGTTCCCGTGGACGTCGCCGAGGATCTGCACCTCGATGTGCTTGGCGCGCGGGATGTAGCGCTCCAGGAAGACGTCGGGCTGGCCGAACGCCGCCGACGCTTCCCGCCGTGCCTCGGCGACCTTGGCTTCAAGATCCTCGGCGCGCTCGACCGCGCGGATGCCACGGCCGCCGCCGCCGAAGCTCGCCTTGATCATCAACGGGTAGCCGATCCGCTCCCCCGCCGCGGCGACGTCGTCTTGTTCACCGAGTGCATGCTCAGTGCCCGGCACCGTCGGCACCCCAACCGAGTGCGCGAGGCGCCGTGCAGCCGTCTTGTCACCGAAGGTCTCCAGCTGATCGACGGTCGGCCCGATGAAGGTGATGCCGGCCGCCTCGCAGGCGCGGGCCAGGCCGACATTCTCGGAGAGGAACCCGTAGCCCGGATGGATTGCATCTGCGCCGCACCGCTGGGCAACGGTGATGATCTGGTCGATGTCGAGATACGCCCGTACGGGCTCACCGCCCTTGGGGGGGCCAATCGTGTAGGCCTCGTCTGCCTTGAAGCGGTGCGACGAGAATCGATCCTCGTAGCTGTAGATGGCCACGGTGCGGAGGCCAAGCTCGGTCGCGGCCCGGAAGCAGCGGATGGCGATCTCGGATCGGTTGGCGACGAGCAGCTTCTTCATCGGATACGAGCGCGAGCGGCGGGCGCTACGCGCGGAGGGTCGCGAGCGGCGCCGTCCAGCGGAAGAGCTCGTCGAGCATGGTCGCAGCCATCCTGTCCTGCGCTTCGGTGGGCTTGAAGATTCCGCTGTCCTTGTCGATTGCCTGCGCGACGAAGGAAATCGACACCGCCTCTGGTATTGGCATCATCTTCAGCGCGGTCACCGTCTGCTTCACCATCTGCGCCGCCCGCAGTCCCCCCGAAATGCCGCCGTAACTCACCAGGCCGACCGCCTTGTAGTTCCACTCAGCGACCAGGTAGTCGAGCGCGTTCAGCAGCGCCGGCGCGGTGCTGTAGTTGTACTCGGGCATGACGAAGACAAAAGCATCGAGCCCGGCAATCCGCGCGCTCCAGGCCTTCTGGTGGGCACTCTCGTACTGACGCAGCCGCGGATGATTGCGCTCGGCAAAGAGCGGCAGGTTGACGTCCTTGAGATCGATTACGTCGATGTCGAAGCGGCCGTGGGTGCGGGCGCGCTCGGTGAACCAGTCGGCGACCGGCCGTCCGACGCGACCTTCGCGTACGCTGGCGATGATCACGCCTAGCTTCGGCATCCTTCGCAGTATAGTCATTTCACCGATGCGCGCGGTCGTCCTGCGGCAGCCTTATGACCTCGTCGTCTCGGACGTGGCGCGCCCGGAACCGGCTCCGCACCAGGTCCTCGTCCGCGTGACGAACAGCGGCATCTGCGGGACCGATCTCAAAATCTTTACCGGCGCGATGCCGGCGCGCTACCCCTTGATCATGGGACACGAAATGGCCGGGGAAGTGATCGAAGACGGCGGGAGCCCCGACGTCGGCCGCGGCGCCCGCGTGCTGGTGGATCCCGTGTTGTTCTGCGGGACCTGCTTCGACTGTCGCGCCGGCCGCACGAACTTGTGTCCCAGTGGCGCGGTGATCGGGCGCGAGATCGACGGCGGCTTCGCGGAGTTCGTCGTTGCGCCGCGGACGCATGTTTATCCGCTGCCGCTGTCGATCGAAAGCCGCACCGCCCCGCTCATTCAGGTGCTCACGACCGTGCTTCACGCGCAGCGCCGGGCCTCGATCGCCGCCGGCCAGTCGGTTGCGGTGATCGGTCTCGGCGTTTCCGGTCAATTGCACGTGCAACTCGCGAAAGCACGCGGCGCGAATCCGGTGATCGGCGTCAGCCGAAGCGCGTGGAAGCGGAGCATTGCCGGCCGCCTGGGAGCCGATCTGACGGTGACCAGTGGGGATCTGGGCGTCCATGCGGTGCGCGAAGCGACGGGTGGGCATGGGGCTGATGTCGTGATCGAATCGACCGGCGTGGTGAAAGGGATCAGCGACGCGATTGGGATGGTCAGGCCGGGCGGAACGATCGTCCTGTTCGGCATCTACACGGCCACCGAGGGAACGCTGCCGTTCTACCAGCTGTATTACAAGGAACCGACGGTCATCAGCGCGCGCGCGGCGATGGGCGACGATTTTCCCGAATCGATCGATCTCGTCGCCAGGGGGCTGATCAACCTGGGTCCGCTGGTCACGCAGGTGCTGCCCGTCTCGGAGCTGACACGGGCGCTCGGCTTGCTCGAAAGCGACGCAGACGGGCGCATGAAGATCATCCTGGAGCATTGATGACCGCAGACGCCGCCGTAGCCATCGCCCGTGCTTTCGTCGCCGAAGTCGTCGCGCCGGTTGCCGCCGATCTGGATCGGCATCCCAATCCCGAGGATTGTTTCTCCTGGGAGATCGTCGAAAAGGGCTCCGAGCGCGGCCTGCGAACGCTGACCCTGCTTCCCGAGTTTGGCGGCGGCGGCGCCGATTGCCTGACGACGGCGAAGGTCGTGGAGGAGCTGGCGCGAGGCGACATGGGTGTGTCGGTCGTGTTCGCGCAGACGTTGAAGCTGATACAGGCGCTGCAGGGCGCGGCCAACGCCGAGCAGCGCGCGCGTGTGCTGCCGAAGATCAAGGACGACCCGCGGTGTGTCCTGGCGATCGGCATGACCGAGCCGCAGACGTCCTCCAACTACATCATTCCCTACGGCCCGGCGGCATTTGTGACCGCTGCGACCCGGCGTGGTAACGGGTGGGTGATCAACGGCAAAAAGAGATTCATTTCCAACGGCAATCGCGCGCGGTTCTACATGCTGTTCGCGCAGACCAATCCCGCCAAGGGTCTCAACCAGGGCAGCACCTGCTTCCTGATCGAACGTGGGACCCCGGGCTTCACCACCGGGCATGTCGAAGACAAGATGGGCGAGCGGCTCGCCAACAATGCCGAGCTGATCTTCAACCACTGCTTCGTGCCGGACGAAGACGTCCTCGGCGAGGTCGACCGCGGCTTCGAGGTGATCTCGCAGTTCTTCCCCGCGAGCAATGCGTACGCTGCCGCCAGCGTGCTTGGCGTGGCCGTGGCTGCCTACGAACGCTCGCTGAGCTGGACGCGGCAGCGGGTCCAGGGCGGCAAGGCGCTCATCGCCCACGACATCGTCGCCGCGCAGCTGGCCGAGATGCACATGCTGATCGATGCCGCGCGCGCGTACATCCACCATGCCGCCTGTAAAGCGGACCAGCGCGCGTCGTCCGACTGGGACCCGACGCTCGGCGCGCTGCCGAAGGTCTTCGCGTCGGAAGTCGCCTGGAAGGTGGTCACCAAGGCGCTGGAACTGCACGGCGGCTACGGCTACATGCGGGACGGGGGCTTCGAGAAGCTGGTCCGCGACGCCGCCTGCTTCATCCACTCAGACGGTGTGAACCGGACGCTGCTGCTCAAAGCCGCGCAGTTCATACGGGAATCGTAATGGGGTCGGGAGTCATTTGTGGAGGACACTCCGCGGTGACCCGGCGGAGTGTCCTCCACAAATGACTCCCGACCCCCTTACATTTTTCGACGTCCACACGCACTTCATACCGCCGGAGTTCGTTGCCGATGCCCGCGCGGGGCGGGCGCTTGATGGCATTCAGCTGCAGCGGCGCGATGGCGGCGAGTGGCTGGTGCACCGCCAGGGATACAGGTATCCGCTCTCGCCGGAATTCTTCGATCTCGACGCCAAGCATCGCGAGATGGACCGGCTCGGCATCGGCGCCGCGCTGCTCTCGCTGACGCCGACGCTGTTCTTCTACTGGCTCGATGCGGCCGCGGCCGGCGACTTCTGCCGGCAGGCGAACGATTCTCTCGCGAGGTTTACCGCCGCTTCCGATCGGCTCGAGGGGGTTGCAGTGGTCCCGCTCCAGGATCCCGAGGCGGCGACGATCGAGCTGCGCCGCGCCGTTCGCGACCTCGGGCTGCGCGGTGCCGAGATCGGCACGACCGTCGAGCAGGCACCGCTCGATGAGCCGCGGTTCGCACCGTTCTTCTCGGCGGCCGAAGACCTCGATGTCCCGGTCATCCTGCATCCCTACTACGTCGGCATCCGGCCCAGCCTGACCGATTTCTACATGACCAATCTCACCGGCAACCCGCTCGAGACGTGCATCGCGGCGAGCCGGATGATTCTCTCGGGCTTCCTCGATCGGCATCCACGGCTCAAAGTGATCCTCGTCCACGCCGGCGGGTTCATGCCGTTCCAGATCGGACGGCTGGACCACGGCTTCCGCGTGCGCCCCGAGTCAAAAGCCGCCATCGCCTCGCCTCCGTCAACCTACCTTCGCAGATTCTGGTACGACACCATCACCCACGCCGCCATCCCGCTGAAGTTCCTGGTCGAACTGGCTGGTGCGGATCGGGTGCTGCTCGGCACCGACCTGCCCTTCGACATGGCCGACCTGCGTTTCAAGACGTACCTGGCGGACGCCGGCCTCGAACACCTGGCGCTCGACGCAATCGCCAGCCGCAACGCCCGATCGCTGTTCAAACTCAAGGGATGAGAGTCGAAGGCTATCGGATCCACACCTGGGGCGGGCCACTTCGATGGGAGGCCTTCGACATCCCGGATCCGCAGCCCGGCGAGATCCGGATCCGGGTCGAAGCGTGCGGCATCGGGCTAACGGTACTGAATTGCATCCGCGGCGACCTGGCCAACGACGCCGCACGGCTACCGCGGGTACCTGGTCACGAGATCGTCGGGGTGGTCGACGCGGTCGGTGCCGGCGTGACCGCGCACACGGCCGGCCAGCGCGTCATGGCGTACTTTTATCTTGTCTGCGGTACCTGCGAGGCCTGCCGCGCCGGGCAGGATTCGCTCTGCCGGAACCTGGCCGGATGGGTGGGCGTGCACCGCGATGGCGGCTACGCGCCCTACACGATTCTGCCGGCCGGAAACGCTGTGCCCCTGCCGGACGGGATCGCGGCCGCCCAGGCCACTGCAATCCCCGACGCCATCGCCACGCCGCTCCATGTCTGCAAGACCCGCGCACGCATTCACCGCGGCGACCGCGTCGTCGTGATCGGCGCCGGTGGAGGCGTCGGCATTCATATGGTGGAAATGGCGGCGCTCTTCGGCGCCAGCGTCGCCGGGCTCGACATCAACGAAACCAAGTTCGAGGCGATTCAACGTATGGGTGGCACGCCGATCGATTCTCACTCGTTCGATCGCATCGATTTAAGGGCGGCGTGGGGCCCGGATCCGCCGACGGTGGTGATCGATCTACTGGGGTCGAGCGCGAGCCTCGCGTGGGGCCTGAAGACGCTCGGGCTCGGCGGACGGCACGTCGTGCTGACCACCTTTCGCGACGTCGATGTCCTCGTCAGTCCACGCGATCTCGTGCTCCGGGAATTGACCATCCTTGGCTCTCGCTACGCCTCGAAGGGCGAGCTGGCCGAAAGCGCGCAGCTGGTGGCGGCTGGAAAGATTCACCCGGTGGTGTCGCGTGTGGTGCCGCCGGGTGAAGTGGAGGATGTGCATCGCGCCCTGCAGGACGGAACCCTGCTCGGACGCGGCGCGCTGATCTGGTAGCGACGACTCAGTAGGGCGGATGATCCTCGATGCTGGTCTGGTAGCTTTCCGCCATCATCCAGGTGCCGTCGCGCCGCTCGAACACGCGGCTTCCCCAGAACGGTTTGCCGACCGCGCGCGGCTGCAGCGCGATCATCAGCGCGGAATCGCCGAACTCCCAGATGCGCGCCCACGTCAGCGGACTCGGCGCGACCACGGTTCCCGCCTCAATCTGCCGCCGCTGCACGGCAACCCGGTCCGCTTTCGTATAAGTGCCGTTGGACGTTCGCGCGATGTTGTCTTCGGGAATGTGTGCCGCCCACTGCTCCGGGCCCGACTGCTGCGCCTGCCACGCCTCGATCACTGCCCGCTCGACCTGGTTGGCGGGCTCTAACGGGACCACCTTGCATGGATTGATGCAGTTGGCGGCGCCAATCATCGTGCCGCCATACACGACCCGGTCCCCTTCGATCACCTCGTTGACGTGCAGCAGGCGCCAGCCGACATCGCGCCGCACCCACACGTGCATCGCGTGCGTCTTGTCGCTGTGGCGCTGCACCACCACGACATGCGTGCCGAGACGTCGAGCCTCGGCCTTCGCATCGCTCACGCCGGCGAACGCCGACCGCGGCGGCGACGCCACCACCGCGGTGCGTGACAGCTTCACGCCCGCCGGCGTGATCCAGCTGAAATCGTCGTAGTCGAGTGCGCGTGCTATGGCAGTGGCGTCGCCGCGGTCAACGGCGGCGGTCAGCGCGTCATCGGCATCCCGAACTGCACGCTCGTCGGCGTCGCGGATACTGCGCTCCACCGCCGGAGTATTCCGCTGAACCTGCAATCGGCGTTCGAGTAGTGGGCGGGCGAGGCCCCAGTGGAGCTCGCCGAAATACTGTTCGCGGCGCGCAGCCGACTCGTATTCGTAGCTGCCGATGTCGGTGCCGTCATGAATCGGCGCAGTTGGCAGGAACTGGTGGGTGAACTCGTGGACGGCTGCGCGACCGATGCCGCGGCCAATCGCCTCCAGCATCGAGGCGCGGCCGGCATCGTCGGGCGCGTACGCGATCGCGCCGCTGGCCAGGAACGTGAAGCTCACAGCTCCCTGTCCGCCAAAGCCGGAGACGGCTCTGGACTCGCCCGCGACCCGGATGATCCTTCGCGAGCGCAGATCGCGTAGATCCTGCACCACCCGGACCCGATACCTCGCATCCCTTCGATCCGACACGGTCACATGCAATCCCTCGAAGGCTCGTGCGAGTTCCGATCTCGCCACATCTTCGATCGCCTCGAGGTCGCCAGGAGTGATCGCCGATCCCAGCCTCGGTGACGCGTAATTCACGGCTTCAAACCAGAAGCCGGCTTCGGTCGCGCGAGGCTCGGCCCGCACGGCCAGCGCCAGGAGCGAAACGCCGCCTGCCATCAACACGCAGGCGATCACGGCGCCCTGACGAGACAGCCCCGGCATGTGACTTGGGCCTTGTGCCTTGTTACCGTGTTCCGGTGACCGCCGCGTCGTAGACGATCTTTCCGCCCACCATCGTCAGCACCGGCTTGATGTCCTTGATCTGGTCGGCGGGGATGGTCAGGTAATCGCGATCGAGGACGACAAGGTCTGCCAGTTTACCAGCCTGGATCGAGCCGAGATTGTTTTCCTGGAATACGAAGAACGCGTTGCGCCGGGTGTGCGCAATCAGCGCGTCTTCACGGCTGATCGGCTGCCGGTTCACGACCGTTCCGCCGACCATCTTGCCGGTCACGAGGTAGCGCAAAGAGATGAACGGGTTATAGGGTCCGAGATTGAAGTCGGTGCCGACGCCCCACATGATGCCGCTGTTCTGCACCCACTGCAGCGGCGGGTTGTCGTAGCCGCGGTCGCCGCGGATCTTCAGGAAGATGCCGCCGATCGTGGGCGGCCGCATGTGCACGCCGACGTACATCCCCAGCTTCTTCATCCGCTCGAGGTGCGCCTGGGTGAGCTGGTCGGAGTGGTAGGTCGCCCAGCGCAGCGTGCGGATCGGGAACTCCTGGTTGATCTTCTCGATCTGCGCGAGGAAGCCGTCGGCGGTGCCCTCGAGCGTGGTGTGCACGTGGAGCGGCAGGCCGGCTTTCGCGATTTCCCGTGCGACACGGCCCCACTGCTCGAAGTCTTCCGGGCGGGCAACCGCTTTCGGGTGCAGCATGTTGTCGCTGGCGGGGCCGTAAACCTGCTCGCCGTAGACGATGTCGTCGAGCCACTCGTCGCCCTGGAATAATTTGATCGCAGCGATCTTCGGCAGGTTCTGCGTCACCTGCTCGGCCGTGTTGCCCATTCCTTGGGCGACCATACAGAAGACGCGCACGGTCATCTGTCCCTGGGCGTGCCATCGCTCGTAGATCTCGCGGACGCTGCCCGCCGATCGAACGCCGCCGTCCCCTTCGCACCCGGTCGTACCAATGGTCGTCAGGCCGGCCTTGTTGAGCGACTGCATCATGAAGCGGTGGCTGGCCTCGATCTTCTCTTTCGCCCGCGGCAGCGCCAGGATCCGCGCGTCCACCGGCCGCGTCCCATCGTCGAGGATGACGCCAGTGGGCCGCCCGTTCGCATCGCGGACGACCTGTCCTTTCGGCATCCACTCCGGATCGGGCAGAGTGTCGTTGATTCCGAGCGCGCGCAAGGCGCGAGTGTTCAAGTAATGGCGGTAATACGCCTCTTGCAGGGCAATCGGGTTGTCGGGAGCGATCTGATCGAGTTCGTCGCGGGTGAAGGGACGCTTATCGTCGGTGAACTGGTCGACGCTCCAGCCCATCAGGTTGTAAATCCACGCGCCAGGTCCGTCCGTTCGAGCTTTTGCCCGCAGCATCTCGACCGCCTGCTTCCGCGATTCGACACCTTCCCAGCGGACTTCCTCCTGGAACGTCGACCCTTCGCGCAGGTAGTGGCCGTGATGATCGATCAAGCCGGGGGTCATCGCGCGTCCGCGGAGATCGATCCGGCGCGTATTCGGCCCGGCGAGCCGCGTCACCTCCTGGTTGGTGCCGACAGCAACGATGCGATCACCGCGCACCGCCACCGCCTGTGCGATGGCGAACTTCTCATCGACCGTGATGATTTTGCCGTTGGTGAAGATGACGTCGGCGGGGGGTAGTTGAGCGAAAGCTGGGAGCGCGACGACGAGCAATAACAGGAGGCTCGACAACAGTCGTTTCAT
>Ga0079218_10000793_pt1 | contig 10363 bp, 5 predicted proteins | sample NCCompost_FD_77181 | JGI IMG/M metagenome (GOLD analysis project Ga0079218, IMG submission 77181) | Agricultural soil microbial communities from Utah to study Nitrogen management - NC Compost | ecosystem: Environmental > Terrestrial > Soil > Agricultural land | place: USA: Utah | collected... | reverse complement strand
GTCGTCTTCCGGCAGGATCCTGAGCAAACCACTTCTACTGTTCATCAGTTCAATGTAACTTTCCAATATCAGTTTGCAGACGATTATTCTATCGATATCGGCTACGCGGCCAGTCGCTCGAGACATCTGCTGAGGACAAGGGACATCGGTGTAGGTGGAACGGCGGAAGCTCGCAACCAGGCTGGTCAATTTCTGACAGCGCAGCTTTATGAAAATACGGCACGCGCAAATTACGACTCTTTGCAGATGCAGCTGCAGAAACGCCTCTCAGGAAATGTACAGGGGCAAGTTTCCTACACCTTTAGTAGGAACAGAGACAACTCGACCGGCGTGTTCAACGGTCTGGGTGAAGGGCGCGGAAGTCGCGGTGGCCCAAATAATCCCTTCGACATCGAAGCAGAATATGGCGTTTCGTCACTCGATGTTCCGCATCTGTTGTCGGCTAACGCGATCGTGGACCTGCCCTTCGGCAAAGGCCAGCGCTACCTCAATTCGAGCGGGATCCAAGATAAGCTCTTCGGTGGTATTCAACTTAACGTCATAGTGTCCGGCCGCTCTGGATATCCTTTCGATGTTGTGGACAACAACTGCAATGGAACGCGCGCAACTTTAATCGGCGATCCGTTTGCCAACACTAATGGTACCGGCGGTCGCTTCCTCAATGCAGCAGCCTTCACTGGCTGCAACAACTCAGTCACGAATGCCGCAGGGAATACCATTAGGTTCGGAAGTCTGCCACGCAATAATTTCCGCGGACCTGGATTTATCCGGACGGACTTCTCCGTCTTTAAAAATACGGGTCTAACTGAGCGTCTGAGGATGCAGATTGGATTGGAATTCTTCAATCTCTTCAATCAAGCCAGTTACACTGTGCCCAATAATAACTTTAGAGACACGGGCGGCTTCGGCCGCTTTGACGCCGCCCTTCCTGCGCGGATTATGCAATACCGCTTTAAGTTGATCTTCTGAAGTGGATGTCAGCGAGTGCGTAGTACTACGAAACTCGCGCCTGAAAACGTCGGAGCCTGGAGCGATTGGGCGGTTGGTGATCGCTCCGGGCTCTTCCCTTTGATGCCAGACGCGCTGCATGCGAGTGCAGTGCCTTTTTGTTAGAATGTTTGCTCCCCCGTAAATTTTCTTCGGTCTTAGTTATGAGACTACGCGGTTTTCAACTTGTTGCGATCTGCCTCACTAGCGCGTTAAATCTCTTCGCTCAATCAGCAGCTCCCGTTCCACAACGTTCGCACGTGGAGCGCTTCAGCAGCAGCGAAGCACGGGCTGAGCGAGCAGAGGTGGCCGCGAGTGGAAAACTCAAAGCCAACGCAAACGATGTGGAAGCACTAAACGCGCGCGCTTACGCTCGCATGGGCGTCGGACGTTATCAGGAAGCCTACGAAGACTTGAACCGCGCGGTAGCGCTTCAACCAAATAACGCTGAATATCGAGCCAGCCTTGGCTACGTGCTTTGGAAGATCGGTCGGCACGCTGAAGCAATCGAAGCTGAACGCGCGGCTATTAAACTTGACGACAAAAACTTTACCGGTCACTACCAACTGGGCCGCTTCCTTTTGTTCACGGGGAGCAGCGACAAGCAAAGACTGGCTGAATCGGCGATCCATCTTCGCCGCGCCCTCGAGATAGACCCGCGCCGGACTGAGGTTCGTTTTGATCTCTTAACCACTTATCGCTCCCTTGGCGATGCTGCGCAGGCTTTCGCACAACTAAAGCTGCTTGAAAACACACACCCCTCTGATCCACGCGTCACCTACATTGATGCCCTGCTTACATCCGACCGCGGCGATTTGAACGCTGCGATTAACGGCTTTCGTGAGGCCCTGAGACTAGATCCCACACTTCTGGGTGCCTGGCAGGATCTGGGTCTTGCTTTCATAAAGTTGGGGCGCTGGAACGAAGCAGTTGAAACTTTTGCAGAAAGCGTGAAGCGACAGCCGGATTCTGTTGAAGTCGCCTACTTCCATGCGCTTTCCCTTTTTAACTCGGGGAAGGTAGTGGAGTCTGAGCGCGAGACCCGACGGGCCCTGCGTCTCGATGCCGGCACCAGCGCCGCACATACGCTGCTGGGTATCATCCTCGCTTCGCGTGGAGGTTCCGATGTAGAAGCCTCGGAGTCACTAATGCAGGCCGCCGCGATTGATCCGGGGAGCTTTGACGCGCATTTCTACCTTGGGCGTGTGCAATATGCGTTGCGTGAATACCCGGCGGCAGTTAATTCCCTGCGAACAGCTGTGCAACTGAACCCTCGCCACGCTGAAGCGCGTTTCTTTCTCGGAACGACGCTCGAAGTCGCCGGCGATTCAGAGGCGGCAATGCTCGAGTACCAGGAGTTGACCAAAATCGATCCCGACTCGGCGATCGGGCAGGTCGGTCTCGGTGCATTGCTGGTGAAGCGAGGAAAAACAGACGAGGCGATCACCACGTTACAGCGTGCGATCACCCTCAACCCTAAAATCTTTGAGGCGCATTGGGCGTTAGGCCGTGCATTGGCGATCGCTTCACGTTTTGACGAAGCAATAGTCGCGCTGCAGAAGGCAGTCGCGCTTATGCCCGATCGATCAGATGCCCACTATCAACTCGGCCTGGCTTTGCGACGAGCCGGACGTGCGGAAGAGGCTGCGCGGGAATTTGCGATTGTAGACACTCTCAACGCGAAATTCCGCACACGCACAAATTAGCGAGTTAAACGAAGGTAAGCATTAAAGTGAAGATCAAGCGAGTTCGGTGTTTAGCGTTTTCGGTTCAGCGGCTGAACTCCGTGCTGATCCCTGGGCTTAGTAGTTTTAAATTGCTCGTTTGTTTCCTGTTCTTGGGATTTTGCCTTTGCGCGCCGATTTACGGTCAACGCACAAGCCCGCGGTCAACGAATAAAGTTGCCCCCAGTGCTGCGGTTTCTGGAGCGCAATTGAGCGATGGAGCTCGTGCCGCCGTAGAAGCAGCCGTTGCGGCTCTGGAGAAGAATAATTTGGACGCGGCCGAGCGGTCCGCACGTGAGGCGGTGGCCAGCTCTCCGCGCTCAGCTGTGACACATAACATTCTGGGAGTCATTTTGGACCGCAAGGGACGCAGCGATGAATCACTCACGCAGTTCAATGCCGCCATTGCCCTGGACCCAAACTTCGTCGGCGCCCGCAACAATCTCGGTAGATTGCTGGCCGCTCGCGGACGGACTGCTGAAGCTATTGCAGAATTCCAGCGAGTGCTAAAGATCGACGCTTCGCATCTGCAGGCGCATTACAACCTGGGCGCGTTATATGCGGATGCCGGCGACTTCTCCAAAGCAGCTGAACACTTCGACCGTGCGCGAGCCGCCTCGCCAAACGATGCCCAACTCGCACTTGCCTTTCTCAATGTAGCTTTCCGCGCGAAACGCGTAAACGAAGCTAACGCGGCTGCCGACCTGGTTGAGCACTCGATGTCTTCGGACGTCCGAGGCCTGTTTACGCTTGCCAGCGTACTAGCCCAGAACCAACAGTATAAGCGCGCGGCCCAAGTGTTCATGCGCGTTAATGAGGTGCAGCCACACACTTTTGAAGTCCTCTACAACCTAGGCATTGCGCTCTATAACCTTGATCGAAATGACGAGGCCGCGCGCTATCTGGCAGAGGCCGCGGATCTGAATCCCGTTCCCGCAGAAACTCACATGCGACTGGGTCTTATCGCGAGCGCGCGCAAGGACCACGCAAACGCAGTGGAGGAGTTCAAGCACGCAATTGAACGCGATGAAAAAAATGCCCCTTACCACTACATGCTGGGACGCGAATACTTCAGCGTCGGTTTTTGGGAGGGAGCAATCAGAGAGTACAGTCGTGCTCTTGAACTTGATCCAAAGCAATCGGCGTATGTGTTGGCCCGCGGCAACGCCAACTTTCGCAAGAGCGAATGGGTTGCCGCTGCCGTTGATTTCGATCTAGCTGCCAGCCTCGATTCCAATATCGAAAATATCGACTACCTGCGCGGCTTTGCCCATCGCGCCGCCGGAAATTTTGATCGCGCGCGCGAACTACTGGAGAAGTTTGTCACTCAGCACCCCGATCACGTCGACGCTTTGGCCAGTCTCGGTTATGTTGGGATCGAACAGGGTCGCATTGATGAAGCCGAGGCGCCGCTCGCACGGGCGTTAAAGCTCGATCCGCAGAACGTTCCTGCGCTTTACGACCACGCGCGCATAGCTGTGAAGCGCCGCGACTATCCCGAAGCAGCAGTCAGATTGCAGAGAGTAATCAAGCTTGCTCCCACCCACGCACAAGCGCATTACCAACTATTTCTGACCTTCTCGCGACTCAAACAGACTGACCATGCTCAAATTGAGCTGGCGGAGTTTAAGCGTTTGGAGGCGTTGGAGAAGCAAGTCAAACAGGAACGTAATTTGGATGAAAGGTTACGCACGCAACAGATGCTGGAGCCGTCGGCTCAGTAGATCACGATGGGCGAAGCTGCGCAGGGAGTTTCCGGTATAGAAAGAACATTCGATGTCATTGTTTTTATCAATCGCCGTTTCAGCAATTATTTCGTTTGGGTTAATTCATCAAACCGAGAGTGCTGCCAAGCCATATCAAGAATGGTCAAAGAAAGATGTGACTAAGTTGCTGAACGACTCTCCTTGGGCGAAAACACAGACGGTCCGTGTTGCAGCGAGGAGACAGGCGCGTTCGGTTGCCGGTCAGGTTAGCGCCACGCCGGGTTCAGAAGGGGCCGTACCGACTGACGGCAAAGCTGCTCTGAGCGGAGCCGAGCAACCCGTCGACTACACTTTTACTATCCGTCTGCGTTCGGCAATGCCAATTCGCGAAGCGATAGTGCGGCTCGTCCAGCTGGAATCCAATTACGATCGAATGCAGTCAGCTGAGAAAAAGTCGTTGGATGCTCAAACCAAAGAGTTGCTTGAATGCCAGGAATGCAAGGACCACTACCTGATAAGCGTGGGTTTTGGATCTAACAACGCTGAGGGCATGGACCCTATCTATAACTGGTTCCGGAATCAATCCCTGCAATCACTCAAAGGGTACATCTACATCCAGAATGACCGCGGTGACCGGCGCGATCTGGCCGCATTCATTCCGCCGCGGGTTCCAGGTGATGAGGTTTTTTTCCTCTTCGCCAGAAAAGACAAGCAGGGGAAACCACTTCTTACGGCAGAGCACAAGAAACTGCTGTTTCGAATGAGCGATGCTAATGCGAACTCGGTTACTAATTTCAGTTTGGATGTCTCCCGCATGGTAGTGGACGGCCATGTAGAATTTTGAATCCTTCCGGTGGGACACGCCTGAACAGTTAGAGCAACTGAAAACCTACAGCAACGAACGATAGTCGGGTCTTTAGCCTTTCCTTGAACCCGTCACGCGGATTGACTCAATGACCAGGTCTAAAACCCTAAGCTCTGGCGAAAGCTATCTCAGATACTTCCTTGTCTTAGCCAGCGTAATTGGCTGTGCTCAGATCTGTTTCGGTTCCGCCTACTCCGTTTCCCGCCAGGCATCTCCAACAGTGATCAAAGTCGAGCCACCTTCCTGGTGGGCGAAACACACAATTAATCCAGTTCGGCTCCTGGTGCGGGGAAAGAATCTCCATGGTGCACGGATTCGCCCGACCAGACGAGGGACTACCGTTTCCAACGTGTTTGTTAATGAGCCCGGAAGCTACGTGTTCCTTGATGTCACAATTCATCCTTCCGCACAGCCAGGATCCCACCCACTCTTGCTTCAGACTACTCAGGGCCAAGCGACGATTCCTTTTGAAATTCAAAAGCCTTTGGATCGACAGAAGAACTTCCAAAGCATTACCGCTGACGACGTGATCTATTTGATCATGCCTGATCGATTTGCCGATGGTGATCAGTCAAATAATGTCCCCCCTGATGCCCCATCCCACGCGTACGACCGAAAAAATCCCCGTGCATTTCACGGTGGGGACCTGCGTGGGATCATCAATCAGCTTCAATACTTCAAAGATCTCGGTGTCACGGCCCTGTGGCTGACCCCCTGGTACGACAACTGGAATGCCCTAAACAACTGCGACAAGCCATGGTGTCCCAACACTTACTACCACGGTTATCACGCAGTGGATTACTACGCGGTAGAAGATCGCTTTGGGGATATGGCAACCCTTCAGGAGTTCGTGAACAAGGCCCATCAGCTGGGGTTAAAAGTGATTCAGGATCAGGTCGCTAACCACGTGGGCTCACAACATCCGTGGATTAAAGATCCGCCGCTCGCTGATTGGTTTCATGGGACGCTCGAACGGCATTCGCTCAACAAGTTTCAGAACAGCACTCTGCTCTCACCTCATGCAAACCAGCTGGAAGTTCGCAATACGCTGGATGGCTGGTTCAGTGACGACTTGCCCGACATGAATCAAGAGCAGCCGGAAGTGGCCCGCTATGAGATTCAGAACTCACTCTGGTGGGTAGGTGTTACTGGTGTGGATGGCATTCGGCAGGACACGATTCAATACATGCCGCGCAAGTTTATTCGGGACCTGTCAGTTTCCTTACATCGGGAGTATCCGAAGATCTGGATGGTGGGTGAGGTTTTCGATCGTGATGCGGCGCAAACCTCATTCTTCATTGGTGGACATACAGGTTGGGATGGAATCGATACTCAACTGGACTCAGTCTTCGATTTTGCTGTTTGGAACACTTCCCTGCTGGCATTCACAAACAAACTTCCCATGCGTGCAGTACGCGACCAGTTGAGACATGACGCGTTTTATTCCGACGCGTCAAGAGTGACGATGCTTCAAAACAATCACGATACGCCGCGCTTTATGTCGCTCGATGGCGCCAGTATCGAAGGTGCAATGATGCACACCGCACTTGTCATTAGTCTTCGTGGTATTCCCCAACTTTATGCCGGCGAAGAAATCGCAATGGAAGGGAAAGAAGATCCAGATAACCGGCGCGATTTTCCTGGTGGCTTCCCTGGTGACACTCGGAGTGCTTTCAAAGCGAGTGAACGCACGCCGGCTGAGCAGCGAATGTGGGAATGGACGCGAGCTTGGATACGTCTGCGAGCAGAACACTCAGCAATCAGACACGGACGCCTGATAGATCTCTTTTATGACGACAACTCTTATGCCTTCGCTCGTCAGGATAAAAGCCAGACCGTGATCATTGGGTTTAATCGTGGCACTCAAGAGAAGCGAATTACCATCCCCGCTGGAGCAATAAATGTGCGGGATGGTTCTGAGTTGGTGCCTCTCGTAGGGGCATCGGTTAAAGGTCAGGTGATGGATGGCAGAGCAACCTTGCTCCTCCCCTCAAGGTCAGCGGTAGCTTTTGCAGTTCGCTGAACGTTGATGTTTTGGTTGGGTTGTAATTGGAGGCCGTGTAAAACCGTGGAGGCGCCAAGGTAATTTGCAGGTTACGAAGGGGGCAAAGCGCAGCGCGCCCCCGCTCAATTTTGAAAATTTGCCGAACTAGAATTATGGATGCAAGGAACCATTGGCCAAGTATCTTGAGCGGGGGCGCGCTGCGCTTTGCCCCCTTCCTAACTGTCAAGTTAGCGGGGGATGAATTTTTGATAGGTAATAGCCACAGCTTGCAACCTTAAACTAAATGAATTTTCCCAGATCAAGCGGCATTCTGCTCCACCCGACGTCCCTTCCCGGGCCATTCGGTATTGGCGACCTTGGCCCTCAGGCTTATGTCTTTGCAGATTTTCTAGTTGCCAGTGGACAGGGCCTTTGGCAGGTGCTTCCCCTGGGACCAACGGGCTACGGCGATTCGCCGTACGCGTGTTACTCCGCTTTTGCCGGTAACACGCTTCTTATAAGTCCCGAAAAACTGGTCGAAGATAAACTGCTGGTTCCGGCGGATCTGAAAACTTTAACAGCCGACGAAGGCGAACGGGTTAATTTCGAAGCCGTACATAAATCCAAGGACTCACTGCTGCACATCGCTTACTTACGCTTTCAGCAGAATACTAATTCAGCTTTACGAAGTGACTTTGACGAATTTGTCCTGCGGAACGTCTCCTGGCTCGACGATTACGCGATATTCCGAGCTCTCAAGGATGCCAATGGCGGCGTGGCCTGGAACGAATGGGACTCCGACTACGTGCGTCGAGAACCTGCAGCACTAGAGCGCGCCCGGGAAAAATATAGCGAGCAAATTAGTGCCCAGAAGTTCTACCAGTTTCTTTTCTTCAAACAGTGGTTTGCTTTGAAGAAATACTGCAACGAGCACGGAATTCTGTTTGTCGGCGACATTCCTATCTTCGTGGCCCAGGACTCAGCGGATGTTTGGACCAACCCGGATCAATTCAAGTTGGACAAAGATGGTAATCCAATTGTGGTGGCCGGCGTCCCTCCTGATTACTTCAGCGCCACTGGCCAGCTCTGGGGCAATCCCTTGTATAACTGGGACCACATGCTTGAGGACGGTTTCAAGTGGTGGATCAAACGAGTTCATGCAACTTTGAATGTGGTTGACATCGTAAGGGTCGACCATTTCCGTGGTTTTGCTGCCTGTTGGGAGATTCCGGGCGGCGACAAAACAGCGGAGCGCGGAAGCTGGGTCAAAGCACCCGGCAAAGAACTATTCAACGCAATTCGTGCCGCGCTAGGACAGCTACCGATCATTGCCGAAGACTTGGGAGTGATTACGCCCGATGTGATTGCCTTGCGAGACGGTTTCGGCTTTCCGGGAATGCGGATTCTCCAGTTTGCTTTCGGCGGCGACACCAAGAACAACGATTTGCCACACAACTACGAACGCAATGTAGTGGCTTACACAGGGACACACGATAATGATACCACCGTGGGTTGGTTCAGCAGTGTGGCTGGCGAAGGATCCACAAGAACTGCGGCACAGATCGATCGGGAACGAACTTTTTGCCTTAAATATTTGAAGACTTCGGGCAAAGAAATACATTGGGACTTCATTCACGCCGTGTTGGCGTCGGTAGCAAACACAGCGGTGGTCCCTCTCCAGGATTTGCTGGGCCTGGGAACCGAAGCGCGCATGAATCTACCGAATAGCACTGAGGGCAATTGGTCCTGGCGTTTTAGGAAAGGCGCACTGACCGCCGATCTTGCTGTGCGTCTCAGGGAAATGACGCAGCTTTACGGACGGGTAATTAGCACCGCCGGCCAGGAAAAACATAGATCCACGAAAACACACGAAGGAGCTCGAAATACTTAGAGCCATTTCGTGTGAGTTAGTGGATCGTCTTGACGACTGATTTTGAAACCGATAACGAGGACTATCCTTGTTGAGAACAAGACCGTCTCTTTGTTTACTTGCCACCACCTTAATTATTGCCGTCTTCTATTCCGCACAGGCTTCACCGTCGGTTTCCAAGATTGAGCCTTATAGTTGGTGGAAACAGAGCACCTTGAATCCAATTCGTGTTTTGATTCGCGGTTCAAATCTCAGAGGAGCGCGAGTACAACCAGTGGGACGCGGTCTAAAGGTCGTCGGTTCCCCGAAAATAAACGAGAGGGGTAGTCATCTTTTCGTCGATCTTGCAGTAGCGCCAAACGCTCTTCCTGGAAAGCGCATTCTGAGAATTACTACATCCGGGGGTGTTGCTGAGGCCTCGTTTGAGATCCTTCCTGCACTGAACCGCAATGGAACGTTTCAGGGATTCACGCCTGACGATGTGATGTATCTCATCATGATCGATCGTTTCTCAGACGGCGATCCCACGAACAACGATCCACCGCAATCGCGCGGAATCTTTGACCGCGAAAACAAGTTTTACTACCACGGTGGGGACTTGCAGGGAACAATCGATCGACTACCTTACTTGAAGGATCTGGGAGTGACCGCGCTTTGGCTCACGCCCTGGTACGACAACTACGACCGCCTCAATCAAATTGAGCTCAAAGAAGGTAAACCGAGCACCGGCTTTCACGGTTACAACCCACAGGATTTTTATGCAGTCGAAGAGCACTTCGGGACAATGGAGAAGTTGCAACAACTAGTCGCAGCAGCTCACCGTTCGGGCATAAAAATTATTCAAGACCAGGTCGTCAATCATACAGGGCCTTATCACCCATGGGTTGAGGATCCGCCGACGCCCACCTGGTACAACGGCACCAAAACACGTCACCTCAAGAATGTGTTTCAAACTTGGGTGTTGCACGACCCGCGACCAGTCGAGCAGTTGAAACGCGAAACCATGGAAGGCTGGTTCCTGGATTTTTTGCCAGACCTAAACCAACACGACAAAGAGGTCGAGCGTTACCTGATTCAAAACACCTTGTGGTGGATCGGTACGACCGGCCTCGACGGCATCAGAATGGATACATGGCAATACGTGCCTAATTCTTTCTGGCAAAAATGGACGGCCGCAATCAAGCGCGAGTTTCCCGGATTCAAAGTTGTGGGCGAGGTTAAGGACGG
>Ga0079218_10000792_pt1 | contig 10370 bp, 6 predicted proteins | sample NCCompost_FD_77181 | JGI IMG/M metagenome (GOLD analysis project Ga0079218, IMG submission 77181) | Agricultural soil microbial communities from Utah to study Nitrogen management - NC Compost | ecosystem: Environmental > Terrestrial > Soil > Agricultural land | place: USA: Utah | collected... | reverse complement strand
CAATATTTGTATGGAAGTATCACACTGGCACTTTTGGCCGGGATGCTGTTTGGTTCTGTTGTTTATGCAATGGTAACTTTGATGAGGAGAAAAAAAATCCGTTTGTCACATGAGTAAGCTTTTTATCAGGCTTTACTACTACTTCAAATACAGGAGAACAATTCTCTATCTGATTTTTACGATTACCCTGGTTTTTCTTGGAAGTCTGGCTTCGAAAATTGATTTGCAGGAAAACATGCTGCACATGCTTCCGCATGATAAAAATTCAGAACAACTTTCAACCATACTCCAGGATTCTAAGTTTTCGGATCGTATTGTGGTGGCAATATCCCAAAAAGATACACTCATACCTGCTGATCCTGACCAGTTGTTGGTATTGGCCGATTCCCTGGTAACAAATGTGCAAAGCAAGTTGGGGAATTTTGTTGAATCCATTAACTATGTTACCGACGATAGCCTGGCAACAGAAATGTTGAATATTATCGATTCACACTTACCTGTATTTCTGGATTCCGCCGATTACCTGAAGATTGATTCCCTCATTACTAAAGAAAGTATAGCCCGACAGGTAGAAAATAATTATAGAACACTAACAGGGCCCAGTGGAATCGGAATGCAACAATTCATTCTTCGCGATCCATTAGGACTTAATTTTATTGGATATAGTAAACTGAAAAATTTCCTGGTCGATGAACAGATCGAATTATACGATGGATATTACCTGACTAAAAATCATTACAACCTGCTGTTATTTATCCAACCAAAATTTCCCTCATCTGAAACATCGAAGAACGCGATATTTTTTGAAGGCCTGGATCGAGTGGTAGCCCAGCTTTCGCTCCTAAATAATAAAAGTGAAATAATTTATTTTGGTGCACCTGCCGTGGCTGCAGGAAATGCGAAACAAATAAGGGAGGATATAAAACTTACCATTTCCCTTACTGTGGTCCTTTTGTTATTGATATTGGTTTTGTTTTTCAGAAAACTTTCTGCGCCGTTTTTAATCATGATTCCTGTAATTTTTGGCGCACTGTTCGCTTTAGCAATAGTCTTTTTAGTGAAAGGAAGCATTTCGGTGATAGCAGTCGGTGCAGGTTCCCTGATACTGGGAATTGCTGTCAACTATTCTATTCATTTCCTGACTCATCATCGTTACCATCCTGATATACCGCTCGTACTTAAAGAACTGGCCTTTCCATTGACCGCAGGAAGCCTGACTACAATCGGAGGTTTCCTTTGTCTGCAATTTGTAAATGCACCTGTATTACAGGACCTGGGACTCTTCGCGGCATTGAGTCTTGCCGGTGCTGCCCTGGCTACATTGGTATTTCTGCCGCATTTCTTTTCTCAAAAGCAAAAGAAAGTTTACGTGGAGAATGATGGTAAGGTGTCGTGGTTTAACAGAATTGCTTCATTGTTGCCGGGTCCTAAAGTCAGAATGGCTGTAATACTGTTACTCACACCTTTCCTTTTATATTTTGCAGGAGATGTAGAATTTGAATCCGATATGTATAAGGTAAATTACATGTCGCCGCAATTGAAGGAGTCCGAAATAAAAATGAATCGTATTTCATCGTATTACCAAAAAGCTGTTTTTATGATCACCAAAGGAAACAGCCTGGAAGATGCATTGATTGAAAATGAAAAGTTATTGCCGGTACTGAAACAATTTCATTCAAAGGGTACTCTTTTGTCATTTACCAGTGTATCTACAGTATTACCATCTGTAGTTGAACAACAAAAAAGACTGGCAACGTGGAAAAATTACTGGACGCCTGAAAAAAGAGACACTGTATTTCATTACCTGAAGGAAGCAGGAACAGAGTTTCACTTTAAAGAAAGTGCCTTCACTCCTTTTCTTGCAACTACAGTAAAATCATATGGAATATTAGATGAGGAAGCACAATCAAATCTGAAAAAAGTATTACTGAACAATTTTATTGAAGAAAAAAATGGAGAATATATACTCGCCGGAATCATCAAAACCAGGCCTGAGTTCACCGAAGAAATAAATTCAACCCTGTCGAACTTTCACAACACTTTGGTTTTCGATCGTAAGTATGTTACCGATAAGCTGATGGAATTAGTGAATCAAGATTTTAATTTTATCGCTTTATGGACTTCTTTGCTGGTGTTGGTTGCATTATTCCTGATTTATGGCAGAATAGAACTAGCCATGATCTCATTTCTTCCAATGGTCGTTTCCTGGATCTGGATACTCGGCCTCATGGCATTAATTGATATTAAATTTAATATCATCAATATTGTCCTCTCCACTTTCATTTTTGCTCTCGGTGATGACTTTTGCATCTTCACCACTGATGGAATGCAGCAATCCTATGCAAAGAAAACAGGCAACCTGAAATCCTTAACCACTTCAATTGCCCTTTCAGCAATTACCACTATTATTGGCATGGGAGTATTAATATTTGCGAGTCATCCTGCTCTGAATTCCATTGCATTGGTTTCCATTATTGGTATTCTCAGTGTATGGTTTATTTCACAAACCCTTCAACCGGTTTTATTTAATTTCTTCATCACACGACCAACATCACAAAAACACGAACCCTATACTTTTTTCAATATTCTTAAATCAATCTTTGCCTTCAGTTACTTTATTTTTGGTTCGCTATTGATTTCAATAATAGGGATAATACTTCTTAAACTGATCCCATTTAAGTCAGCCAGAATAAGATTTATTTATCATTTCATTCTTAGTTCATTTGCAAGGTCGATGATATATATTATGGCCAATGTTAAAAAGACAATCATCAACCTCCCACATGAAGACTTTTCCAGGCCAGCAATAATCATAGCGAACCATTCGTCATTCCTTGATATTTTACTCATGATCATGTTACATCCTAAACTCATTTTAGTAACTAACAAATGGGTTTGGAATTCCCCGGTTTTTGGGATGGCAGTGAGACTTGCTGAATATTATCCAGTGGCAGAAGGTGCTGAAAACACAATTCCTCAATTGTCCGCAAAAGTGGCCCAGGGATATTCTGTAGTGATTTTTCCGGAAGGAACCCGGTCGCGGGAGGGTAAAATTGGAAGATTTCATAAAGGTGCTTTTTACCTTGCAGAGCAACTGAAGCTTGATTTGTTGCCAATCATAATACATGGTGCGGCACACACTATGACTAAAAGTTTTTTTTATCTCAAAAACGGACAACTTACACTCAATATTTTACCGAGGATCAAGTACGATGATTCCCGCTTCGGCAATACATACCAGGAAAGATCCAAATTGATTCGCCAATATTTCATTAGGGAGTTATCTGTACTATCTGATAAAATAGAAACTCCGGCATATTTCAAAAATAAACTATTCAGTAATTTTTTATTTAAAGGTCCGGTACTGGAGTGGTATATGAAAATTAAAGTACGGCTTGAAAATAATTATCAGCAATTTGTAAACCTTGTACCAGAGAAAGGGAAAGTACTTGATATAGGATGCGGCTATGGGTTTCTTTGTTATATGTTGGGTTATACCTCTGAAGCAAGATCAATAACAGGAATCGATTACGACGAGGATAAAATTGCAATAGCCCGGAATGGTTATGGCAAAAAGGAAAATACCACGTTTATTCATGCCGATGCCATGACATATGAATTCCAGGATCAGGATACTATCATTCTGACTGATGTATTGCATTATTTAAAAGTAAATGACCAGGTCATGTTGCTTGAAAAATGCATACGTCATCTCAATAGTAATGGGTTAATTTTGATCCGCGAAGGTGCTAAAGAACTCGCCAGACGACACTGGGGAACCCGACTGACCGAACTATTTTCCACAAGTATTCTTGGCTTTAACAAAACCGGCCGACACGGACTCCACTTCATTTCCTCACAACTCATTGAAGGAGTGGCTAGTCGGCACGGATTTTCAGTTTCAATTATTGATCCCTCAAAGTTGACTTCAAATATTATTTTTGTACTGAAAAAGCACACTTAAATTGGAGCAGGGAAAATCAATCGTAATAATCGGCAGCGGAATTGGCGGCCTGGTTTGTGGTGCCATCCTGGCTAAGGAAGGATACAAGATTACCATGCTGGAAATGAATCGTCAAATCGGTGGAAATCTCCAGACATATGTCCGCGACCGTCATATTTTTGATTCAGGGGTGCATTATGTAGGTGGACTTGAAGAAGGTCAGAACCTTTACAAAATTTTCAAATTTATCGGAATCATGGACAAATTGAAAATGGAAAAACTGGATGAATCAGCTTTTGATAAAATTGTCTTTGATAGTGATGGTAAGGAATATTCTTTTGCACAAGGTTATGACAAATTTATTGCTTCATTATTAAATGATTTCCCTGATGAAGAAGAAGCCATCAGGAAATATTGTGATTCGATACGCACTATTTGTTCCAGGTTTCCTTTGTATAATCTTCGTCATGGAGATTACATGGAAAAGTCAGAATTTCTGACAGTTGATGCTAAAACATTTATTGAATCACTTACCACTAATAAACGATTGCAAAATGTTCTGGGGGGCAATAATCTATTGTATGCGGGAATTGGCGACAAGACCCCTTTTTACGTGCATGCCCTGGTACTTAACAGCTACATTGAAAGCTCCTACCGATTTATCACCGGTGGTTCACAAATTGCAAAGTTGTTAAGCAGGATCATTCTTAATAATGGCGGGGTTATCAAGAACAGGACTGAAATCACAAAACTGGTTGTCGAAGATCATAAGGTTGCTTTTGCAGTGGATAAAAGTGGCAACAAATATCCGGGTGATTACTTTATTTCTAACATTCATCCGGCAAAGACACTGCAAATAACGGAATCGGATGTGATCAGGCATGCTTACCGCCATCGCATTGAAGGTTTAGAAAATTCAACTTCCGCATTCATGCTCAATATCACATTGAAGCCGGGAATGTTTAAATATCAGCGAACAAATTATTATTGCTTTTTAAACGACGACGTATGGAATGCCATTAATTATAAAGAACATGAATGGCCAAAAGCATATGCGATGTTTTTTTCAGGACTCGGTCCGGGTAAAGAATATGCAGAGGGCATCACAGTAATGGCATACATGCATTATCATGAAGTGGCTGAATGGTCAGGAACACACAATACTGTTGCATATCCAAACAGCAGGGGAGAAAGTTATCATGATTTCAAGAAAAGAAAAGCTGAATTACTCCTGAACCTGGTAGAGAAAAATTTTCCCGGTATAAGAGATGCCATAAAAAATTATTACACCTCTACTCCACTCACGTTTCGTGACTATATGGGCACAGACGATGGTTCCATGTATGGAATTGCCAAAGATTATAAAGACCCGCTTAAAACGTTTATATCGCCCCGCACAAGAATTGAAAACCTGTTGCTTACAGGACAGAATATTAACCTGCATGGAATCCTTGGTGTTTCCATCAGCTCTGTTGTTACATGTTCAGTGATCATGGGCATGGAAGAAATTATTGAAAAAATTGACCAGGCGCAGCATGCGTAAATTATTTAAATTTTTCGGTTATTTATTACTTATCCTTTGTATTCTCATAGGTGGCGGATTTATTTACTTATACTCTGTTGCAACAGTCACACCACCTGAAGTAGGAAACACTTCTGTTTTATCGATACAACGGCGTCAACTTGGTACCAATTGTTTTGTTGACGGTAACAACTGGCTGCGCAAAAGTGAAAGCGGGTTATGGGAGATGTATGTGGAGGGAGACCCTTTCGAAAGAGGTTATATGAATGGTATCCTTGCTAAAGAACTCATCCACGAACAGGAACAGGCCTTCAGCGAACAAATTAGCCAAATTGTACCTTCCTCTTTTTACAGAAATTTTCTTCGTTATTTTATTGGATGGTTTAACAGGGACCTGGAAAACAACATCACCAATGAATTCAAACTTGAAATACTGGGAGTTTCAAAATCGGCATCGCATGAGTTCGATTACATCGGAACTCCTTACCAGCGATTGATGAATTACCATGCAGCTCATGATATAGGTCATGCATTGCAAAACCTTGCGCTTGTGGGGTGTTCCTCATTTGCAACCTGGAATCAGAAATCAGCTGACAGCAGCTTGATTATCGGCCGCAATTTTGATTTTTATGTGGGTGATCAATTTGCGGAAAATAAAATTGTACAGTTTGTAAATCCTGACAGTGGCTATAAATTCATGATGATCACCTGGGGTGGAATGACAGGTGTGGTATCGGGAATGAATGTGAAGGGATTGACTATTACTCTAAATGCTGCCCGATCAGAAGTGCCGTCAGGTTCTGCTACACCTATTTCAATTCTGGCAAGGGAAATTTTGCAATATGCAGGAAATATAAAAGAGGCCACCAGGATCGCCGCCTCAAGAAAAACTTTTGTTTCTGAATCATTCCTGATTGGTTCCGCAGCCGATAACAAAGCGGTTTCCATTGAAATTACTCCTGACACCCTTGTAGTATATGATCCCGGATCCGATCATATAATTTGCACTAACCATTACCAGAGCAAATTCCTGGGAAATACGCAGAGTAACCAGGATCAAATGCACGAGAGTTCTTCTGTTTACCGCGAAAACAGGATGTCACAATTAATTGATACCCTCACCGCAAATAATCCTGCAAAGACTGTCGAAATATTGAGAGATAAATCAGGGTTGAACAATTCATTTATTGGATATGGTAATGAAAAGTCGGTAAATCAATTGATCGCTCATCATGCAATTGTTTTTGAACCGGGCAAGCTCCGTTTCTGGATTTCCACCAATCCCTGGCAACTTGGGGCCTTTATGTGTTATGACCTGAACAAAATATTTTCAATGAATGGATTAGAAAGTGATATTGAAACGAGTGATAACAACTTCACAATCCCGCCTGATACTTTTCTTACCACAAAGGCTTTTTCTGATTTCATAGCATTCAGAAATATGAAGAGACTACTTTTGAAGGGTAACGAAATAGATCCTGAAAAGCTGGTTGAACTTAATCCGGAATATTATCATTCGTATGTTTTAGCGGGAGATTATTTTTATAAAAGAAAGAATTTCAATGAAGCCAAAACATACTATAATATTGCCCTGACAAAAGAAATTGCCACCATGCCTGAAAAAAAGTATATTTTGTCGCAGATTCAAAAATTATCGTCACCTTAGATTGTTTATTCATAGCTTTTGATCCCTTAACTAATGTTTTTAACTTTGAATTTTAAAAATCATGATTACCGGCACCGGAATTGACCTTATAGAAACTGACAGGGTAGCTGAAAAAATTGCCCGGGACATTGGATTTCTTGAATATGTGTTTTCACCTAATGAAATCGCCTATTGTGAAAGCAAGGCCAACAAAGCGGAGCATTACGCCGCACGTTTTGCAGCTAAAGAAGCGCTTCTGAAGGCATTGGGAACGGGCTTCCCCGGCGGACTCACCCTGAATGAAATAGAAGTGACTTCAGATGACTCCGGGAAACCCTATATAAATTTTATGGGCAGTTCAAAAGATGTAATTGAATCAATTGGTATTGGGAAAATTCATCTTACTTTATCACATCTTAAAGACATTGCATGTGCGATGATCATTATTGAAAAGTAATTTTATGATGAATAACCTGGAAGTTTTTTCACGTGAGCAATTAGCAGATTATCAGAAAAAGGAACTTAAAAAACTCCTTCATTACCTGGATGGATTTTCTATATTTTACAAGAATCATTTCAGATTGTATGGAATTGACATCAATCAAATTCATGATGTCAATGACCTGGTCAGGATACCCACTGTCAGTAAAGAAGATTTACAAAAACATAATTGGGATTTTTTATGTGTGAAAAAAAATGCCATTGTGGAATATTGTACAACTTCAGGCACACTTGGCAATCCTGTAACCATTGGATTAACAGAAAGAGATTTGCAGCGATTGGCTAAAAATGAATTGGAATCATTTTTATGTGCTGAAGTTACTCCCGATGATATCATTTTATTGATGCTTTCTCTTGATCGCATGTTTATGGCTGGAATTGCATATTATTCAGGAGCAAGAGCCCTGGGAGCTGGCATCATTCGCGGAGGTCCGGGCAATTTTGCCATGCAACTGGAAACTATTCAACGAATGAAGCCAACGGTGTTGGTGGCTGTACCCTCTTTTTTAGCAGGAATGGTAGCTTATGCACATGAACAAAATATTGATTTAAATAAATCCAGTGTCAGGAAGATAATATGCATTGGTGAAAATATCCGCAATGAAGATTTTTCGTTGAATGCACTCGGACAACGAATCCGTAAACATTGGAAAGTGGAATTATTCTCGACCTATGCATCCACTGAACAACAAACCGCTTTCACTGAGTGCCCCCATGGTAAAGGAGGACATCATAATGCGGAACTTATGATCTTTGAAGTTCTGGATGATGATGGTAACCCACTCCCACAAGGTACAATTGGTGAACTTGTTATTACTACACTCCGGGTTGAAGGAATGCCTCTCTTGCGTTACAGAACAGGTGATCTGTGTACTTACTATGAATCCACATGCGAATGTGGAAGAATTACTTCCCGTATCAGCCCTATTTTTGGACGCAAACATCAATTAATTAAATATAAAGGCACGACCATATATCCACAAACAGTCTTTAATATCCTGAACAGCATGGAAGGTGTTCAGGATTATGTGATCAGTCTTTATAAAAATGATTTGGGCACGGATGAATTCCAGATTTACCTTGCCCTGAATCCGAAGTTCGAATTGAAAGAAGATCTGATTAAACAATCTTTGCAATCATCGCTCCGGGTATTACCTCCCATCCAATATAAAAGCCTGCAGGAAGTTCAGAAGATGCAGGTGGTGGAAGGCAAGCGGAAGATTCATAAGTTGATTGATATTCGTTGATTCGAATTCAGAAATTTCAAATTAGACGAAATAAAGTAAACTAAAGATAGCATGTTGAAATTCAGTTGTTTGCGATATTTCAATAAATTGTATTTTTGCTGACTCTAAACCTAAAACATAAACTCAAACTGAATGAAAAAACTGATTCTTCCTCTACTACTCCTTTTGATTCCTGTCTCTGTGGTATTTGCACAGATATCACCCAGCGATCCCAAACATGAAAATCATTATACAGCTTCCCCGGTAGAAAATGAGGATTTGAAAATAGAGTTTAAGAACGCTCATTCTCAACAGGAGTTTACCCTGGTTGAAGCTGTCATCACCAACAAAACCAGCGATTACATTTATTGCAAAGGAGCCGATGCAAAATTTATTTATGCACATGGCACTTACGGCCCAAAAGGAAACATGTTGTCTAAAATCAATTTTACAATTGAGCCACTGAAAACACAATCCAAAACTATGAAGGTTACCGGTGATAATAAGTTTCATGTTGACCAGCTAAAACTTGACTTAAACTGTTTCTATAAAATAAGCTCTAAAGGAGAAGTTATAAAGGCTCCTGATTTTCAATTGCCGGCTGCTAAAAATTCATTCACTGCAGGCACATGTGATTGTACCCTCGAAAAATCGAAACAAACTACAAAGGAAACTGCTGCCGAATTCAGATGTAAATACACAGGAAAAAATGTGGCCTTCATTGATCCTTCAAAAATTTCAGTGAAACTGAAAGATGGGCAGGAATTTGCCAACAACAACAAAAAAGATAAGGGAGAAGTATTGATGCCCGGCGAGGATATTAAGTTCACTACGTTATTTGAAATCCCCGGCAAAATTGCCGACATGCAGTTCACCGTATTATACATTAACTGGAATGATACATTCACCGAATCCACCATGGTTCCTATCAAGGTTAGTCAGGTTGAATTGGCTGTTGATCCCGATGTGACATTGCTGAAGAATAAATAATCAAATTTTTTAGTGTAAGGCATGCTGCTGTCCGTTCGTGATTATAAAAGAAAATATTAATTTAAATCATAAATTAAATAACAAGCAAAAGACAAAATTGTAGAGATGAATATTGAAAAAGTTGATGTGTTGGTGATTGGAGCCGGGCCTGCGGGAACTGTTGCTGCTTCTATTGTAAATCAAAAGGGTTACAAAGTGAAAATGGTGGAGAAGCTTAAGTTCCCACGTTTTGTAATAGGTGAAAGTCTGCTGCCCCGGTGCATGGAAGCGTTGGAATCAGCTGGATTTTTAGATGCCTTAAAGAAAAAAGGATTCCAGGAAAAATTCGGTGCTAAGTTTGTGAAGGATGGCCGGATTTGTGATTTTAATTTCTCTGAAAAATTTACGGATGGATGGACCTGGACCTGGCAAGTACCTCGTGCGGAATTCGACCAGGTATTGGCCGATGAAGTACAACGGATGGGTGTTCCGATTGAATTTGAAACCGGAGTTACCGATATTCAGTTTAATGATGAAGGTTCAATCACTACAGTGGAAGATGCT
>Ga0079218_10000791_pt1 | contig 10372 bp, 7 predicted proteins | sample NCCompost_FD_77181 | JGI IMG/M metagenome (GOLD analysis project Ga0079218, IMG submission 77181) | Agricultural soil microbial communities from Utah to study Nitrogen management - NC Compost | ecosystem: Environmental > Terrestrial > Soil > Agricultural land | place: USA: Utah | collected... | reverse complement strand
GTGACGCAGCGAATTTAGCAAGCCCGGAAGCAGGGTGGGACGCATTCGCACTTCATTTTCAATAATAGGGTTGGAGAGAGTTACAAATGTCGATTCAGCACGCTCCTTATTGAACGCTGGAATTAATTCAAATTCATTGTCGTGCGATGAATCTATGAAACTAAAATTGATGGCTTCGTCAAAACCGAGCGCCTGTAGCGCGCGACGCAACTTCCGGATTTTCAGCTCCTGTGGTTGATATTCACCTGCCCGGTGCGAAGGCGGCAGTTCGGAGCCAATCTTGTCGTAACCAAAGTGCCGGGCGATTTCTTCTACCAAGTCCTCTTCACGCTCGATATCAGTCCGCCAAGTCGGAGGAACACATTTCCAGCGCGCGGCTGGCCCTTCGGTGTGTTTGATCGCAAGACCGGCAAAAATTCGACCCATTTCATTATCGGGAACCTTGAGTGAGGTCAAACTTTCTACGCGCGCCGGGCGAAAAGCAATTTGGCGCTCGGTCAATGGACTTGGATAAACGTCGATCGGATCCTCAGTTGCGGCGCCGCCGGCAATCTCGCAGATTAGCTCTACGCATCTGTCCTGTGCGCGCAAAACGCTCTCGCAATCTGCGCCGCGCTCGAACCTTCGCGACGCTTCTGTATCCATTCCAAGCCTCCTGGCGGTTTGACGTACAGAGTCAGGATTGAAGTAGGCGCTTTCGATTAACACATCCTTCGTCTGCGCCGAGATTTCGGACTCTTCGCCACCCATTATTCCTGCCAGCGCCACTGGTTTTTCGGCATCCGCGATCACAAGCATCTCGGCGTCAAGCTTTCGATCCTCACCGTCGAGCGTCTTTAACGTCTCTCCCGCTTCCGCGCGCCGCACGACGACTTTGTGTCCACCGAGTTTCGCGAAATCAAAAGCATGAAGAGGTTGGCCCAGCTCGTGCAGCACGTAGTTGGTGATGTCCGCCACATTGTTAATAGGTCGCTGACCGATCTCTTCCAAACGCTTCGCCAGCCATTGGGGTGATGGCCCGATTTTTACACCGCGCACCAATCGAGCTGCGTATCGCGGACAAAGATCCGGGTCGCGTATCTCGACCGAAGTCATGTCCGCTGCTCGTCCTTCGGTTTTCGGTGTCTTACCGGCAGGTATGAGAACTTTTCCTGATTCTATCACTGCAACTTCACGAGCGATACCCACATGGGACAGGCAATCCGGGCGGTTCGATGGAACTTCGACATCCAGCACAGAGTCGCCGTTCTTTTCGTCTATGGCGTCAATGGCCAGTCCCACCATCGTCAGCCGCTCGCGCAGTTGAAGTGGAGTCAGCCCGGTTCCAGTCAGCTCCCGCAGCCAGTTGTAGCTTATTAACATAGGGACGGAGTTTGGCCTTTCTTCTTCGTGCTTTGTGCTTTGTACTTTGTTTCCTACGAAAGTTGAGTTACAAAGATCAAAGAACGAAGTACTAAGAAAAATGCCTATTCAAACTGACCCAAAAATCGAAGATCGTTCTCGAACAACAAGCGTATATCGTCAAGCTCGTACATCAGGCCGACCATGCGGTCGATTCCGAAACCAAAGGCAAAGCCTGAGAATTCATCCGGATTCACACCCGCAGCGCGGAGGACGTTTGGATGAACCATCCCAGATCCGCCCAGCTCGATCCACCCGGAATTCTTGCAGATGCGACAACCGGTTCCCCCGCACTTGAAACAACTGAAATCGAACTCAGCGCTCGGCTCCGTGAAGGGAAAATAGGAAGGACGGAAACGCGTTACTGTCCTGGCTCCAAACATCTGCCGAAGAAACTCGGCAACAGTGCCTTTCAGGTGGGCCATCGTAATGCCGCGATCCACGCATAGGCCCTCAACCTGGAAGAACATTGGATTGTGAGTGGGATCAGGAGTGTCGCGACGAAATACCCTACCGGGAGCAATCATTCGGACCGGTGCACCACGTCTCTGCATCGCATGAATTTGTACCGTCGAGGTTTGGGAGCGCAGGGCCAATCCATCGGTGGTGTAGAAGGTATCCTGGAATGCGCGCGCTGGATGGCTCTGAGGAATGTTTAGCGCGTCGAAGTTGTAGAAATCAGTTTCAATCTCTCTATCATCCTCAATCACGTATCCCAAGGCGACAAAGATGTCCTCCAGACGTTCGCGGACGAGGGTGATGGGGTGTAGATGTCCTTGGCGCGGGCGTCGACCTGGCAGGGTGACATCGATGCTTTCACGCTCAGCTCGCGCGACTTGAATGTAATCATTTAGTTTGGTTTCGGCCTGCTCTATGACCGTTACCATTCCCGATTCCCAACTCTGCACCAATTGGCCAAAGGCAGCACGTTCCTCTGCCGCGACCCGGCCGATACTTTTCTTGCAGCCGGCCAGCGCGCTTTTCTTGCCCAAGTGCCGTGTGCGCAATTCAGATAGCGCACGCTGCTCGGCCTCGGCCTGTTCAAGAGTAAGCCCCTGAACTGCTTCGGATTGACCGGTAAAGCGGGCAAAGCGTTCGAACTCATGCTCGAACGCTTTGCTTGCAGCTTCAACCTGGGTGGTTGGATCTTCCTGAGTTTGACTTTCGGCCATCAGCAAATCGACGGGCTGTCTTTAGGCAGCCGCTTTTTGTTTCTGTTCACCATCCAAGGCGTTTTTCGCCTGCACAGCCACTTCCGCGAAAGCCTCCGGAGTGTTGGCTGCAAGATCTGCCAGCACCTTGCGGTCCAGTTCAATGCCGGCAAGTTTTAGGCCGTGCATGAACTGCGAGTAATTCAACCCATTGAGTCGCGCAGCTGCGCCGATACGAACGATCCATAGACTGCGAAAGTCACGCTTCTTCAGCTTTCTTCCGGTATACGCAAAATTTAGCCCTCGCTCGACTGATTCTTTCGCCGATCGGTAGAGTTTTGACTTAGTGCCACGATAACCCTTGGCCAACTTTAAAATCTTCTTGCGCCTCTCAAGGCGCTTATTCCCACGTTTTGCTCTGGGCATTGTTAGATCTCCTTTCTCTCTTACGGATAAGGGCTCCGGCCTTTATCCTGCCGCCTGCAATAGTTGATTAGCCGCGCCCGTAAGGCAGCATAGCTTCCACCCGCTCCTGATCGGACTTCGACACCAATACGTCAATATCCAGCAGGCGCTTTCGTTTATTAGTCTTCTTAGTAAGGATGTGACGAGCATGTGAATGACCGCGCTTGATCTTTCCGGTCGCCGTAATTCTGAAGCGCTTGGCCGCACCCTTGTGTGTTTTTAGCTTCGGCATGTTTACTTGTTCTCCATTTCTCTTGCCGATTGCGTATTCCTGCCGCCTTACAACAAAGAATCGGCAATCGAAAATCTAAAATCCAAAATTTTTTACTTTTCAAAACCCTCAGGCTTTGGTTTGCCGCTTTCCGGCAACGGCACTCTAGCTTCAGGCGCTCCCGATTTCTCGGGCTTGGTTACACCCTTGTGTCTCTTGGGACCAAAGATAATGAACATCTGGTTTCCTTCCATTCGTGGCCTTGCTTCCACTTCGCCTAGATCCTGCAGATCGCCCTCCAGTTTCGCCAGGATTCGGGCGCCGAGCTCACGATGGGTCATTTCTCGACCACGGAACCAGATCGTCGCTTTGACCTTGTCACCTTCCTGCAGCCACTCCCGGGCGTGTTTCATCCGGTAATCGTAGTCGTGATCGTCCGTACCGGGCCGGAACTTCACTTCTTTGACCACAATTGTGACCTGCTTTTTCTTCGCCTCGTTCGCCTTCTTCTTTGCTTCGTACTGATACTTTCCGAAGTCAATGATTCGGCAAACCGGGGGATCAGCAGTCGGAGCGACTTCAACCAGGTCCAACCCTTTCTCTTTGGCTGCGCGGATCGCATCTCGCACATCCATTACTCCGAGCTGTTCGCCTTCATCTCCAATTACACGTACCTGGGGAACACGGATTCGTTCGTTGATGCGCGCTATGGGTAAGCGACGATTGTCAGGTCGCTGTCCACGACCTCGAAAGCCTGTAGCTATACTTCACCTCCTGAGTTAGTGAGTGTTGAACCAGGGCTGGCAATTTGGTTCAGTCCCATAGGTCCAAAACTCGCATTGTCGATGGAGCGGGTTTTCACCAACTCCACTGCTTCGGTCTTAAACTGTTCGAGCGACATCACACCGATGTCTCCCTTAGAACGTTCGCGGACCGCCACCTTGTTCTGTTCCATTTCGCGGTCGCCCAGGACCAGCATGAAAGGAATCTTTTGCATCTGGGCGTCTCGGATCTTCGCTCCGATTTTTTCGCCCCGCAGGTTTGACTCCACCCGCAAACCAGCAGTGCGCAATTCGTTGGCAACCTGCTCGGCGTATTCATTGATGCGATCGGTGATTGGAAGAACCGCGACCTGAACAGGTGACAGCCACATCGGAAATGCGCCGGCATAATGCTCGATCAGCACGCCAAAGAAGCGTTCGATAGATCCAAACAGCGCGCGGTGAACCATGATTGGACGATGAGGTTTATTGTCTTCCCCGATGTACTCAAGCTCGAAGCGCTGGGGCAGATTGAAGTCCCACTGGACCGTGCCCAGCTGCCACAAACGGCCGATTGCATCCTCGATCTTGAAGTCTATCTTGGGACCGTAGAAGGCTGCTTCGCCCTCAATACGCTCGTACTTGATACCTCTGCCATCGAGTCCTTCGGCCAAAGCAGTTTCCGCGATCGCCCACTGGTCGTCGGCACCCAACCACTTCTTGCTGGTGTCATTACCCTTCACTGACAACTCGAACTTTATTTTGTCGAACCCAAAAGTCTTCAATACCTGGTAAGCAAAGTCCACGCAGTCATCTATCTCTTTGCGGACTTGCTCGGGAGTGCAGAAAAGATGCGCATCATCGACGGTAAACCCACGTACCCTCATCAGGCCGTGTAGCGTGCCCGACAATTCGGCCCGATAGACGGTGCCCATCTCGCCATATCGCTGAGGCAGGTCGCGATAAGATCGCTGTTGCGATTTATAGATCGCGATGTGCATCGGGCAGTTCATCGGCTTGAGCCGAAACTCCTGCTCTTCGATGGTGGTCGGCGCAAACATCGAGTCACCATAATTCTCTTCGTGCCCGCTGATCTGCCACAGCTCGCGCTTGGCGATATGAGGAGTGTAAACCACGCTATAGTTGCGCTTGATCAATTCTTCGCGCAGGTAGTCTTCCATCTGCTGGCGAATGACTCCACCTTTCGGATGCCAGAAAATAAGCCCTTGCCCGTATTGTTCCTGAATTGAAAACAGATCCAATTCGCGGCCGAGACGTCGATGATCGCGCTTCTCTGCCTCTTCACGCTGTTTAAGCCAAGCGTCCAGCTCAGCAGGGGTGAAAAATGCCGTACCGTAGATTCGCTGCATCTGCGGCTGTGTGGCATCGCCCATCCAGTAGGCCCCGGCGAGCGAAAGAAGCTTGAAAGCTCTTAGCTTATTGGTATTGGGTACATGTGGGCCAAGACAAAAGTCGATAAAAGGCGAGCCGTCGATGTAATAGACACTCACAATCTCGCTGCCTTTATCAGCAACTAAAGCACACTTCAAGGGTTCATCGCGTTCCTCGAAGATGCGGATCGCGTCACTCTTGGCAATTTCGTCTCGTCGATATTGAAGATTACGCTTCGCAATATCGCGCATCCGTTTCTCAATGACTGGCAAATCAGCTTCCGTCAGTGGGCGGGGCGTGATCACATCGTAAAAGAAACCGTAGCGCGGATCATCGAGCAACGCCGGTCCGATCCCCAATTTGGTGCCGGGAAACAGATCCAGCACGGCGGCCGCTAGCAGATGCGCGGTTGAATGTCGCAGCACATCCAATCCATCCCTGGTTTCAGGCAAAACGGCTTCAATCTGAATTGCTTCGCCATTCTGAGCGTTGAGCTCATAAGCGAGATCCACTTCACGACCGTTAACACGCGCCGCCAGGGCTTGCTTAGCCGCGTCGCGGTCGAGACGCTTCAGCGCCTCACCGACCGTTACCGGGCCGGGCATCTGCGCCCCAACACCATCCTTCAGTTTTACGTTAACCTCGCTCATGAGTGCGTGTTAGTCGAAATCAAAACCCTGGCCTTGAAAACGGAAAAGACAAAGAGAGTTGTCCCCTGTTTACAATTCCGTCGCGAAGCGACTACCCCTCGCTTCTTTCCACAAATCACTAATCAATATTTACGACTTCAAGATCGGTTCCGATAGGAGCGCCTTCGTCAGATGCGGCTGAGTAGCCGACTTTCTTCCTGGAATCGAGCTAACCATCGATTCCTGACAAAGGTCTTCGGGAGCGTCCTATCAAAAATTGAAACCTAGCAGGTTTGTGGACCAAAAGCCGATACCCGCCTGTCTATTGCTTCCGAAACGTTGCTTAAAGCACTTGATCGTTCCTGGAGTGTAAAAACCTAACCGAATGGGCCTGATATGTCAATTGCAGAGGGTTCGAAACTTCAGTTTGTCGAACACTGTGTCCGACATGCTTTAGCTTGTCGTCGGGTCACCACAAACTGAAGTTTGTCGAACACTGTGTCCGACATGCTTTAGCTTGTCGTCGGGTCACCACAAACTGAAGTTTGTCGAACACTACTACTCGTATCGAAGCGCAACCAGTGGATCGACCTTCGTTGCTCGCAACGCTGGAACAAAGCTGGCGAACAGGGCGACAGCCGTTAATAATAAGGTGATAACTGCAAATGTAGGAATATCGGTTGCGCTCACGCCAAAGAGCATCGTCGCCATCAACCTGGTTAAACCCAACGCGGCGATTAGCCCCAGCGCAACTCCGGCAAGTGCCATTTTCATTCCCTGTCCTAATACGAGACTCAAAACGTTTTTGCGCTGTGCCCCCAGAGCCATGCGGATGCCGAGTTCTTGCGTTCGTTGTCCAACAAGATACGAAATGACGCCGTAAAGACCCACGCTGGCGAGCAACAACGCTATGACAGCGAACGCATCGAATAGAATCATCGAGAAATGGCGCGCGGCCACTGTGCTTGCGATCACTTCATTCATCGTTTGAGGCCTGAAGATGACACTCTGACTGTTTTGGCCCTGGACGATACGTCGGATTGAGTCGAAGGACGACGGAGCTGATTCGTCAAGACGCATCACTACTCCAGCGCCCATCGGCATTGAGTCGTCTGGGTAAGCGCGGAACGGAAGATAAAGCTGTGCCTGGAGTGAGTCAGCGCCGCCTGAATCGAGTCCCCATTGCTCCACATGTCGAACCACTCCAATGATCTGGGAAGGCTGGTTTCCATCATCCATGTGAATTCGCTTGCCAATCGGATCCTGATCTCCAAAATGCTTATGAGCAAAAACTTCATCAATGACGGCGACTGGAATAGAACGCTCGTCGTCCTGGTTCGTGAAGAAACGCCCTTGCTTGAGCGGAATGCCCATCACGTTCAGATAACCAGGTTCGACTCGGTACACCAGCGCCATCTGCATCTCGCTCTGACTCGCTGGTTTCGGCTGGCCCTCAAGCCAAAAGAATAGGTCGTCCTCGCTCTGCATCGGAATCGCGCCGTCCGTGAATGAAGCCGCCCGTACTCCAGGCGCAGAGTTGAGTTGGTCGCTGAGTTCGCGAAGGGCGCTTCGAATCGTAGGCCCGCTGGTCGCCTGCATCGAAGGTGGAAGACTTAAGCCAAAGGTCAAGACGTTGTCGGGACGAAAGCCTGGATCCACGTTCCAGACCGCGGCCATGCTGCGAATCATTAGGCCAGCCCCAATCAACAAAACGAGAGCAAGCGCCATTTCAACCGCGACAAAAACGCTTTGCGCTCGAACTCGCCCACTGCTCGCTCCGCGGCCACCTTCTTTAAGCGTCTCTGATAACCCTCCCTGCGAACTCTTCAGAGCCGGAACTAGGCCGGAGAGAATGCCCGTCAAAAGTGAAATCGCAAGAGTAAATAATAGGACCCGGGAATCCACACCTATTTCTTCAGTGCGTGGCAGAGTTGTAGGTAGCACACCCAGGGCAGCACGTGTTCCCCAACCTGCGAGCAGCAGGCCGAGAACGCCGCCTGTCAGCGCCAGGATTAGACTTTCAGTGAGAGACTGTCGAAGTAGGCGGAATTGGCCGGCGCCGAGCGCTGCACGAAGAGCGAATTCGCGGGTTCTACCGGCGGACCGCGCAAGTAGTAGATTGCTAACGTTCACACAAGCGATCAGCAATACAAATCCAACGGCCCCCAACAACATTAGCAAGATTGACCGGACACTACCGACTAACCTCTCTTCAAGAGGTATGATTTTCGAGCCGTTGTTTCGGTTAGTATCCGGATATGTAGTGGCGAGGTCTCGCATCACCCGATCGAGGTCGGATTGCGCTTGTGCGACTGTCACTCCAGGCTTGATTCGACCAATCCCGTGTAGTCCTAAAGCAACGCCACGGTTACGCAGTGCGGGAGTGCCCCACTGTCCAATCGGCACAAAGACATCAACGTTTCCGACTAGTTTAAAATTCGCTGGTATCACGCCAACAATCGTGTAGTTCTTGTCGTTGAGTGTTATGGCTTTTCCTAATACGTCCTGGCCGGCGCCAAACTTGCGCTGCCAAAGGTCAGCGCTTATCAGTGCTACGGGGCCTGCGCCGCTTTCATCTTCGCCGGGTGCAAAAGTCCTTCCGATGACAGGCTGAACACCGAGCACGGTGAAAAAGTCGGAGGTAATCCAACGGCCGCTAACACGCTCGGCTTCTCCCGCGCCTATGAGACTAAACCCGGTACCGCGCGAAATGGCCATCGCTGAAAAAGTCCGGTTCTCTTTCTGCAAGTCACGAAAGTTTGGGAAAGGGATCGCCCCGGTATCGAAATTGGGTTTGCTCTGATGAAGCGTTACGAGTTGTTCGGGGTTGGGAAAAGGCAGAGGTTTCAGCAGCACACCATTCACAACCGAGAAGAGAGCCGAGTTGGCCCCAATCCCCAGGGCGAGGGTCAGCACAACAACGAGGCTAAAGCCCAGGTTCTTTCGTAATGATCGCGCACCGTAACGCAAGTCTTGCCAAACGCTACTAAACATATTGCCACTCCTGTTTGCGTTCATTGAGATTGGCTCAGGCGCTACGCGGCGCTCAACCTTGCGCAGTTCACGCACGAACAAATCACTTTCATTCAGTTCCGCGAGTGTGAGTTGAAGCGCGACTTCTGGTGCACAGCCTTTGGCAAGCGACTCTTCGTACAGATCCTCGAGGTGTTGCGACAGCTCTTCTACGATCTCAGCCTCGCGCACAGGCCCAAGCCTCAAGCCTGTCAATCGTTTTCTAATTTCTGCTTGCCACTCAGGCACGATTGTTTCCTCTAGGCTGGATTAATTCCGGCAACGCGGTCCAGGGCGAAAAAGAAGTCCTTCCAGGTTTGGCGTTGTTCGGCCAGAATTTTTTGTCCGGCCGCGGTTAGCTTATAAAAGCGTCGGCGACGTTGACCGGCCTTCTCAACCCATCGACCTTTTATCAGACCGCGTTTCTCGAGCCGGTAAAGCAACGGATAGAGTGAGGCGACATGGAATTGCAGTACTCCCTCTGAACGCTGCTCAATCAGCTTGGCTATTTCATAACCATGGCGAGGCCGGTCTTCTACCAACGCCAGAATCAGCATTTCGGTACTGCCTCTTTTGACTTCACGGTCTAGCATAGTCGTCTCCATATGTAGTGTCGCCATATATACGGCCAGACGACACAGAAGTCAATAGCGTTTGGTGATTAGTGTGACTTCGCAAATCTCACCCCTAGCCGTTACAAGTTTTGCTTTCCAAAATTTCGTAGTTTGAATCTCGAAACAAGTTGATATAACTTCGAGCCCTCAATAAACGCAGGAGGCCGGCGAATGGAAACACTGTGGCAGGATCTTGTTTACGGACTTCGCATGCTGTTTAAGAATCCGCGCTTTACCATCGTAGCGGTTTTGTCTCTTGCTATCGGGATCGGCGCGACAACCGCCATCTTCAGCGTAGCCAACGCCCTCCTCTTGCGACCTCTTCCATATAAGGACTCCGACTCATTGGTCATTCTCTGGAATCGCTCCCCAGGATTGAATGTGGCCCAGGATTGGTTTTCACCGGGACAGTACCTCGACATCAACGCGGAGAACAAAGTCTTCGAATATGTGGCCGCTACCATTGACAGCAGTTTCAACCTGACAGGCGAAGGATCTTCGACTTCGCCGGAACGCGTTGAGGCAGCACGGGTTTCCTCCTCACTTTTTCCTTTGCTGCGAGTGGAGCCGGCAATGGGTCGCGTCTTTACGCCCGATGAAGACGAACAGGGAAAGCCAGCGACTGCAATCCTTAGTCATGGCTTCTGGCAACGCCATTTTGGGGGAGATCCAAATATCGTTGGGAAGACACTATTGCTAAACGGCAACTCGGTTGAGATTGTCGGCGTGATGGGCC
>Ga0079218_10000790_pt1 | contig 10383 bp, 9 predicted proteins | sample NCCompost_FD_77181 | JGI IMG/M metagenome (GOLD analysis project Ga0079218, IMG submission 77181) | Agricultural soil microbial communities from Utah to study Nitrogen management - NC Compost | ecosystem: Environmental > Terrestrial > Soil > Agricultural land | place: USA: Utah | collected... | reverse complement strand
GTTAATGGCGCGCACGAGATTGCGGAGACTTTCGCCGGCCAGAATTCGCGGCAATTTGGAAACGAAGCCAAGGACATTGTCCGAACCGGACAGCGCCTTACCAAACATTTCCGCCGTCACTTTGTTTTTGCGGTCGGCTAGTGGATACGTGGAGACTCCATCAAGGGGCAGCGGATGGATCGAGTAGCGAGATTCCACGTTAGTCCTGGGGGTACGCTTCGGGGAACATGTCTCGGTCAATGAGTTCACAGAGTACGTGACCCAGAGTGATGTGCGTTTCCTGAATCCTTGGAGTCATCCGGCTTGGAACACGAAAGAGAATATCGGTGCGACTGTTCATTTTCCCGCCATCCTCACCTGTGAATCCGATCGTGAGAAGGGACTTTGAACGGGCGACGTCGATGGCCTTTAGCACATTTGGCGAATTGCCGCTTGTCGAAATACCGATTGCGATATCGCCGACGTTGCCAAGCGCCTGGATCTGTCGGGAAAACACAGATTCGTAGCCATAATCATTTCCGAGAGCTGTGAGTGCTGACGAGTCTGTCGCCAGGGACAGAGCCGGAACAGGGACGCGATCAGGTATAAACCGACCTACAAACTCTGCGGCAATGTGCTGCGCATCCGCTGCACTGCCGCCATTCCCAAAGAGCAGGACCTTTCGCCCCTCTCTCAGAGCCTGCGCCATCTTTTCCGCCGTTTCGGCGATCAAGGTCGCGTTCTTCTGAAAGAACTCGGACTTAACGCGGACACTCTCAGCAACGAAATGCTCGATCAGACGTTTGGAGTCTTTCATAAGACCTGTGTCAACGCTTGCCCTGTGTACGATTGGGTGGAACGCGCTACCTGCTCCGGCGTGCCTTCCGCCATCACTCTTCCTCCCTGAACGCCGCCGTCTGGCCCGAGGTCGATAACCCAGTCGGCAGTCTTAATGACATCCAGGTGGTGCTCGATAATAATCACCGTGTTGCCAAGGTCTGTCAATCGGTTGAGGACATCGAGAAGCTTTTTAACGTCGTCGAAATGCAGACCTGTCGTGGGTTCATCGAGGATGTATAAAGTCTTGCCGGTAGCGCGTTTACTCAATTCCTTGGCCAATTTGATTCGCTGGGCTTCTCCTCCCGAAAGGGTCGTGGCGGGTTGTCCGAGGCCGATATAACCCAGGCCAACATCAACCAGCGTCTGGAGGCGCGAATGAACCTGCGGGATGGATGAAAGAACTGGCAGTGCGTCAGCAACGGTGGAATTCAGGAGATCCGAAATCGACAATCCTTTGTAAAGGATCGCTAATGTCTCGCTGTTGTATCGCCTTCCCCTGCACACTTCGCAGGAAACATAGACATTGGGCAGAAAGCTCATCTCGATCTTTCTTAGACCGTCCCCCTGGCACGCTTCACAACGGCCTCCCTTCACGTTAAAGCTGAATCGGCCGGGTTTATATCCTCGCGCCCTCGATTCCGGCAGCATCGCATACAACTCGCGTATGGGCGTGAATACTCCGGTATACGTGGCGGGATTAGACCTTGGCGTCCTGCCGATCGGGGACTGGTCAATTTCAATGACTTTGTCGATCAACTCCAGGCCTTCAATCGCCTTGTGAGCGCCCGGTTCATCGAGGGCGCGGTAGAGATTGCGAGCGAGGGTTCGGTAGAGGATCTCATTCACCAGCGTCGACTTCCCGGAACCGGAAACACCTGTCACGACCGTCATCAAACCTATGGGAAACGAAACGTCGATACCGCGCAGGTTGTGTTCCGTCGCACCACGAATCACCAGAGCTTTATGATTGGGCTGTCGCCTTCTTGCGGGCACGGGAATTTCAAGTCTGCCCGACAGGTACTGAGCTGTGAGGCTGCTTTCTGTGGACGCAATCGTCTCTGGATCCCCTGCAGCAACCACGCGGCCACCTTCGGTGCCGGCGCCTGGCCCAAGGTCGATGACGTAATCGGCACGGCGGATGGTTTCTTCGTCATGTTCAACGACGACCACCGTGTTGCCCAGGTCTCGCAGTTCCTGCAGCGTGGCGAGCAATCGCGCGTTGTCCTTGTGGTGAAGACCGATGGACGGCTCGTCAAGCACGTAAAGAACACCACGAAGGCGCGATCCTATCTGCGTCGCGAGCCGAATACGCTGACTCTCACCACCCGACAGCGTGTTCGCAGCGCGATCGAGACTCAAATAGTTCAGACCGACTGCGTCAAGAAAATCCAGACGGTCACGAATCTCTCGAACAATCCTGTCTGCAATGAGTTTTTCGCGCACGCCGAGTTTAAGCTCGGTAAAGAAGCGGATCGTTTCGGCAATGGAGCCTGACACGACCTCGGCGATAGAGTTGCCCGCCACACGCACAGCCATACTCTCCGGCTTGAGACGTGTCCCCTTGCACGCAAGACACGGGCGCGTGACCATAAACGTTGCGAGGTCCTCCGCCATGGGATTGTCGCGGTCATTTTGAGCATTCAGAAAATCGATAATTCCCGTGACGCTTTTTCCCCGTTCTTTGACGCCATAAAAGAATGAATCCTGAACCTTCTGGGGTAGTTGGTTGAACGGAACGCCGATATCGACTCCGAGATGGCCGGCCATGCGCCGTATCTGACTTTCAAGCTCGTCATCCAGCCAGGTATTCGTGGATGCCAGGGCGCCCTGGAGCAAGGGACGTGTGGGATCGACCACAATGCGCGCGGGATCGAAGTCAAACCGAACGCCCAATCCGTGGCAGGTTTCGCATGCGCCGTAAACACTGTTAAAGGAGAACGTCCGAGGTTCAATCGCGGGAATATTCACGCCGCAGTCGATGCAGGCCATCTTTTCCGAGTACAGTCTTTCCTCGCCATCGACGATTGCCACGAGGACAATGCCCTTCGTGAGCTTGATTGCCTGCTCGATAGACGCTTCAAGCCGGCGTTCGATGTTGCTCTTGATGAGCAACCGATCCACCAGAATCTCGATGGTGTGATTCCTCTTCTTGTCCAGCTCTATGGGTTCATCCAGGCTGTGCAGAACTCCGTCAATGCGCGCGCGCACAAATCCGCTTCGTGCCAGTCCCTGAAGTTGTTTTTTGAATTCGCCCTTTCGCCCTCTGACAATCGGGGCGAGGATCATGACTCTCTCCCCCTCCGACAGGGTCTTCAGGTGCCGAACAATCTGATCCGGCGTCTGCTTCGAAATCGGTTTTCCACACTGGTAGCAATGAGGGACCCCAACAGAGGAAAACAAGAGGCGCAGATAGTCGTAGATTTCGGTGACCGTACCTACCGTTGATCTGGGACTGCGAGACGCAGTTTTCTGTTCGATCGAAATCGCGGGTGACAGCCCCTCGATGGAATCGACGTCGGGCGGTTCCAGGCGGTCGAGGAACTGACGCGCGTAGGCGGAAAGCGACTCCACGTAACGTCGTTGACCCTCGGCATAAATCGTATCGAACGCCAGACTCGATTTACCCGATCCACTCAGGCCCGTTATCACGGTCAGCTGATTGCGGGGGATCTCGACGTCAACGCTCTTCAGATTGTGCTGTCGCGCTCCTCGTACAGTGATATTTCGAATGTTAGCCATAGCAGCGATTCAAGCGGGCAAGAGGACCTTCGATTGTAACCTGAAATCCGTTCAGCCCAGCAATTCCGACAGCTCCGTGAGTTGTAAGTACAGGGTCTCAAGGGATTTCTGAATCTCTGCGTGTTTTCGGTGAAGCTCAGCCCAGTCTGTTTCTGGATCGGGATTGCTGAAGCTGGCTTCAAGGGAAGCCAGTTCGGATTCCAACAAGCGAATCCGTTCTTCCGTCCCGCTGATTTCTCCCGCCAGTCTCTCGCGGCGATTCTTGCTCATCGGCGCCGTCCCCGAAGTCGGTGTCGACGCGCCTGCAACTTCAGCCGACGGCGAGGGTTCCCTGCTTTCACCACCCTCGAGCCATTCCTCAAAGGCACTCAAGCGATCGAACACGTGCGCCGTTTGGTCCTCGATGTAAAGCAGATGTGTCGCGAGTTTCTGAGCAAGGTAACGATCATGGGTAACGAAGAGGATCGTGCCGGGATAGTCGACGAGGGCTGACTCCAGAGCTTCTCGCGATGCGATGTCGAGATGGTTGGTCGGCTCATCCAGAGCCAGTATCGTAGGAACCTGGTAGATGATTTTCGCCAGCGCAACCCTCGACTTCTCGCCGCCGCTCAGGGTTGCGACCTTGCTGAAAACGTCTTCGCCGCTGAAAAGAAACTGCGCCAGGTAGGAGCGTAGCTCCCCATCTGTTGCCGTGCTGTCCAACGTGCGGATCTCCTCAATCACGGTGAGGTCTTTTGTGAGGTCCGACAATTGTTGGTCGTAATATCCAAGGCCGGCATTCTCGCTCCAATCGATTTCTCCCGATACGGGCGGGATTGTTCCAACCAGAGTTTTCAGCAGAGTTGTCTTGCCGGCGCCGTTGCCTCCCAGAATCGCCCAGCGCGACCCTCTCTCGACATCGAGCTGGAATCGTTTGACCAGCGGCTGCTCGTAACCCACTGTCAGGTCGCGGGCCTGTACAACAAACCGGCGGCCTCGCTCTGCGGGTAGAAAACGAAACTTGACCTGGCTGGAAGACGATTGAGGTTTTTCGATGCGTTGAACACGCGCCAGCATTTTTCGCCGCGACTGTGCCTGCTTCGTTTTCTGCCCGGCGATGTTCCGTCGAATATAGTCTTCCTGATTCGCAATCCACTCCTGTTGTTGGCGCCACTCCTTTTCCTGTCGCGCCAGCCGTTCGTCGCGCTCGTGAAGATAGGCTGTGTAATTGCCCCGATAATCGTGGACCCGGCCACTGGTAATCTCGAGGATTCGTCCGACAACGCGATCCAGGAAAATTCGATCGTGGGAAACCACCACAACGGTTTTTGGTGTTTCTCGAAGAAAACGCTCGAGCCACTCGATGGATCGAATGTCCAGATGGTTGGTCGGTTCATCCAACAGCAGAAGATCGGAGTCGGAGAGCAGCAGTTTCGCCAGTGCGAGACGGTTCTTTTCGCCTCCTGACAGAAGTCTGCTGGATCGAGTCAGTGTTTCCTTATTAAAGCCGACTCCAAGAAGCGCGGACTCCGTCATCGCGCGATACTTGTACCCGCCCTTCAATTCAAACTCGTGTTGCAGTGAGGAGTAGCGATCAAGAAGGTCTTCAGCGGGATTGCCTGAAATGTCGCGCTCCAGTCGCTCCATTTCACGTTCCATCGAAATCAACTGGACGAATGAACGCAGTCCCTCTTCAAGAACCGTTGTATTTTCGTGGAAGTCCGGAATCTGATCGAGTGTCCCTACCTGAAGGCCGGTTTTTCTACTGACGGTGCCGCGGTCGGGTTCCATCCTCACAGACAACATTTTCAACAGGGTTGTCTTGCCCGATCCATTTTGGCCGATGAGTCCGACCTTTTCCGAAGGATTGATCTGGAAAGAGACATCCCGAAGCACCTCTCGGGAACCAAAGGCTTTCGAGACTTCGTTGAGTTGAACCAACACGGACGAAACGGACTTAGGCGGCCCTCTTGGCGGCGGGCTGCGCTTCCTTCAGGATCTGAATCGCCTTTTCCAGCTGAAGCTCTGCCTCCGACCGAGGGTCGCTCGAAGGTGGCGGAGCTTCCAGGGTCTGCGCTGAGTTTAGATCCAGGCGATTGTTGTTCTTGGAGACAATCACATCCGGAGATACACCATCCATCTGCAGATCCTTATTGGATGGGCTGAAGTATTTCGCATCCGAGATGAGCAGGGCGGTTCCATTTTCAAGCGGGATCAGCGTTTGTCGAGATCCGGTGCCGAACGTCGGTGTGCCGACGATGCTTCCACGTTTCGTGTCTTTGAAGGCAGCCGCAGCGATCTCAGCCGCACCGCCCGTACCTCCATCCACCAGGACGACCAGGGGCGCTTTTGTGACGACCAGTTTAGGATCTGCCTGAAAAACCTTCCTGGGCACTTTCTGCCCCTGAAGGTATCCAAGAGTTCCGGTATCGATGAAGTAGTTGGCCAGCGTGTAGCCTTCCGAGTCCTTACCACCCGCACTCGCGCGAAGATCCAGGAGGACGCCGGTCGCGCCCTTCTTTATTAGATCTTCGAGCTGTTTCTTTACGTCGTTTGTTCTTCCCTGGGCCAGCAGGGGGACGCGAATGTACGCAATGTCGCCCTGAATCATGCGTGCTTCGACAGGCGGCACGCGCGTAACCTCACGGTTTACTTTCAAAGTCTCGGGTTCCGTGCGGTTGTTACCGATTAAAGTCAGGGTGACTGGCTTATCCGAAGGATTTGCCAGGTAGGCATAGGCCTGGACGAGATTCATCTCTCGCGTCGGGACGCCATCGATGGCTTCAATCTGGTCAAATGTCTTAAGTCCGGCCTTCGCGCCTGATCCGCCCGGAATTGCCTCGAGGACCAGTGGAAAACCGTTGGCTTTCGCCAGAACTACGCCGATTCCAGGGGTCTTTTCAATGCTGAAGTCTTTATAGAACGCGACGTCCTTGGCGTTGAGATAGCCGGAGTAGGGATCTACCTGTTCGAGTAAACCGCGAATTGCCCCGAGCGTTGCATTGGTCATCGAGGTCGGGTCCACGTAGTCGTTCTTGACCTTCTGGTAAACCTGGGTAAAGACCTCCAGTTGCGGCAGGGAGGAATCCTGAGCGCTTACCCTCCCGAACTTGCCGCCTACGATCGCATAGGCGACGAGCACAGAAGACAACAGCAAAGCTGCATACTTACTCTTCGAACCCAAGGGGAACCTCCGGACGGTCATTATAGCTGGCTAAGGCGGGGGTTGTATCATTCAATTTCATGCGCGTAATGGGGTTGGACGTTGGGGATCGGAATATTGGAGTGGCCGTAAGCGATGCCCTCCTGATGACCGCCCAGGGACGACCGACCCTGAAGCGAAGCAATTTGCAGACGGATCTCGAATACCTCCGGCGAGTGGCGGAAGAGAACGAAGTCACGAAAGTCGTTGTAGGTAAACCACTTCACATGGACGGCCGCGAAAGCCCGCAAAGCCGCAAAGCCGCTCGATTTGCGACGAAATTATCCAAAACTTTAGGCCTTCCGGTTATCTTGTGGGACGAGCGGCTAACGAGTTTTGCGGCCGAACAACACCTTGAAGAGGCCGGGCTTGGTTGGCGTGACCGGAGAAAACACGTGGATAAAGTGGCAGCGATGTTCATCCTTCAAGATTACCTGGATAGCCTTAAACCGTGAGAAATCGACGATTCCTCATAAGGCTACTTCTGGTCCTCGTCGTCACGGGGTTGTTCGGGTACCTCTACCTGGAACGGGAGATGGGGAAGTTGCATACCCCTACCTCAACGGAATCGTTTGAGATACCACCCGGCCTGAGCGCTCGCAACGTCGTGAAAATGCTCAAAGAACGTGGTGTGGTCGCGGATGAGCGATTGACCATGGCCTACCTCATCGTTTCGGGGAAGCGTACCTCGCTTCGGGCGGGAGAGTATCGTTTCGAAGAGCCTGTGAGAACACGTGATGCGATCGACGCACTCGTTAAGGGAGCGGTTTACCTTCACCGCTTTACGGTGCCCGAAGGATTGACGGTGGCTGAAGTGGGCAAGGCGTGGGAAGAGCAAGGGTTTGGCAAGGCGGATGAGTTCGTCATGGCCGCGCAGGAGTCTCTCGATCTCGTTCAGGATCTCGAAGGCGATGCGAAAGCCCCTTCGGTTGAGGGCTACCTCTTTCCAGAAACCTACTACTTCGCGATTCGCACAAGTCCGCGAGACGCCATCGAGGCCATGGTTGAACGCTTTCGCGCGGTCATGGCTCAACTGGAGCAGCGATTTCCTCCTGAGACCTGGACGCTCAGCGCCCGGGACACCCTGATCCTGGCTTCGCTGGTCGAAGAAGAGGCGGCGGTTGAGGACGAGCGTCCTCTCATTGCCTCGGTCTTTCTGAACCGTATCAAGCTCCGGATGCTTCTCCAGTGCGATCCAACGGTCGTCTATGCACTTGAAAAGTCCAACAAGTATCAGGGAAGGCTGACGAGGACGGATTTGAGGTTTGATTCACCCTATAACACCTACAGATATTCGGGTCTGCCTCCAGGAGCCATTGCGAACCCAGGGATGCGTGCCATCGAGGCCGTGATCCGTCCGGCGTCGACGCGCTACTTGTATTTCGTTCGAACGACGGGAGGCCGTCACACCTTCTCTGAAAGTCTTGCAGCGCATAACCGCGCCGTTTCCGCATATCGGGCAATGACGAACGGGAAATAGCTACTTTGGAAACGCGGGCTTCTTCCTGTACTCCGCTAGAGTCGGAAGGCGAAGGTCTTTGGCGGAAAGTATCGGATTGGAATACGGCCAACGGATGTTGAGGTCGGGGTCGTTCCAGATGATGCCGCCCTCAGCCACGGGATTGTAGAACCCACTCTGCTTGTACTGAACCTCGCAGTATTCGGATAGCGTCGCGAAGCCGTGCGCAAAACCGACAGGCACATAGACCAGCGTTTTGCTATCCGCGGTCAGCTCAATGCTGAACGATTGACCAAACGTCGGTGACGAACTTCTCAGATCGATTGCCACGTCCAGGATTCGCCCCACCGTGCAACGCACCAGTTTGGCCATGGGTGCCGTCAGGTCCTGGTAATGCATCCCTCGAAGAACACCATAAGTCGATGCAGAGTGGGAGTCTTGAACGAAGTCATCGCTTATACCGACTTCGGCAAAACTGGCTCTGTTCCAGGATTCCAGGAAAAAGCCACGCTCATCTTTGAAGTAGTCGATGTTGATTACGAGAAGATCTTCAAGAGGCGTTCGGGTGGCATGAACGTTCATTTCGGGTGTGCATCATAATACAGGGCGTGAGTATCTACCTTGGCCTGGGATCAAACGTGGGGGACCCTGAAGGGAACCTTCGATCGGCGATTCAAGCCCTTCGTGACAAGAACGTCACTCCGTGGCGAAGCGCGTCGCTTTACCGGACCGAACCGCGAGACCTTGAAGACCAGCCATGGTTTCTCAATACGGTTATCGAAGTGCGCACGCTGTTGGAACCGGAATCGCTAATGCAGGAGTGCCTCGAAATCGAGAGGCTCGCCGGGCGTGTTCGAGACATCGAGAAAGGTCCACGCCCCCTGGACATCGATATCCTTATCTACCGCAACCGGATCATCGATACCCCAACGCTATCGATCCCGCATCCTCGCTTTCGTGAACGACGCTTCGTCCTTGTCCCGTTAGTTGAATTGGCTCCGGATCTGACCGACCCGGTGTCGGGTCTGAGCATGACTCAGTTGCTCGACCTCTGTGGAGACACAGGCGAGGTCCGCCGTGAGGACAAGGCACTACTTTAAGAATTCTCGGATCCGATCGGCGAGCCGGCGGCTTTCTTTGGCGGAACTCACCGCAATGAAGACGGTGTCATCACCGGCGAGGCTTCCTACGATTTCAGACCAGCCCGCCTCGTCAATGGCACGGGATACGGTGGAGGCATGGCCCGGTCCCGTCTTGAGCACGACGATGTTTTGGGCGACGGCGGCGTCTTCGGTCAGGAACTCGCGCAGCGTTCGCCTTATAGTTTCGTCCGAACTGCGCGGCGGTTCCGCCCCGATGACCGTGTAAACACCACCACTCTTGGCAAGGCCCAATTCCTGGATGTCGCGGGACAGAGTCGACTGGGAAACGTCGATGTTGCGCGCCTGCAACCCCTCCAGCAGTTCCTCCTGGCTGGCGATTTCCTTGCCTCGGACGAGGTCCAGTATGGCCTTCTGACGAACTTTCTTCATGGCTTAGCTCTCGAGATCGCCGCGGATTATAGCAAAAAAGGTTTGACCGCAGCCCGGCCTCCCCGCATACTTATTCAGCGCTATGCATAACTATTCAGACTTTCTCACGATGTCGCAGCTGTCCGCAGAGGAATTTGCATATCTTCTCTCTTCCGCCGCCGTCCAGCGGTCGGATTTGAGCCAGCCGCTGAACGGCCGCAATATTGCGCTGATTTTCGAAAAACCCTCCTTGCGCACGCGAGTGACATTCGAAGTGGCCATCCGAAAACTGGGCGCGTGGCCAATCCTGCTTGGCGGCAAGGAGAGCAAACTCGGGAAGCGGGAGACTGTGCCCGACATGGCGCGAAACCTTTCACTTTGGGTGGACGGCATTGTGGCTCGTGTCTTTCGCCACGTTGATCTCGAAGAGCTTGCCACATTTGCGACGGTCCCGGTCGTCAATGCGTTGAGCGATTGGGAGCACCCCTGTCAGGCGCTGGCCGACATCCTCACACTTACGGACGTCTGGGCCGATCTTCAGGGAAAAAAAGTGGCCTATATCGGCGATTGGAACAATGTTTCTCGTTCGCTCTGGAAGGCCTGCGAGCTTGCCGGCTTTTCTTTCCGTGCGATTTGCCCAAAGGGCTATGGCCCGATGGAAGGCGAGAAAGTCG
>Ga0079218_10000789_pt1 | contig 10388 bp, 7 predicted proteins | sample NCCompost_FD_77181 | JGI IMG/M metagenome (GOLD analysis project Ga0079218, IMG submission 77181) | Agricultural soil microbial communities from Utah to study Nitrogen management - NC Compost | ecosystem: Environmental > Terrestrial > Soil > Agricultural land | place: USA: Utah | collected... | reverse complement strand
TCGGCCTCGCCGGCAAGGACGAGACCGCGGCCGAGCTGCGCCGCCGGCTGGCGTCCGCGGGGATTGGAGACGCCGGGCTGGTCATCGATGCGCTCCGGCCGACGACGCGCAAGACGCGCATCGTCACGACGCGCAATCAGCAGGTCGCGCGCGTCGACTACGAGTCGGACCGTGACGCGGCTGGGGACGGAATGGCCGGACTGATCTCGAGCCTGCACTCGGCCGCTCGCGCCGCGCAGGCCATAGTCCTGTCGGACTACCGGAAAGGCGTCGTCGCGCCGGCGCTGATCGAAGCCGCGGCCGCCGCCGCGAGCGCCGGAAGCATCCCGCTGCTGGTCGATCCGAAAGTGCCGGTAGCCGAGCGGTATCGCGGCGCGACGGTCATCACGCCGAACCACCACGAAGCCGAACAGATGACGCAGGTCCGCATCCGGTCGGTGGACGACGCGCGCGCCGCCGCGGCGATTCTGCACGAGCGCACCGGCGCGAGCGTGCTGATCACCTGGGGCGAGCACGGCATGTTCGTCTACGACCGCCGGCCGGGCGCCGAGCCGGCCGAGGCCGCGCTGCCGGCCGCGGCGCGTGAAGTGTCCGACGTCACGGGCGCGGGCGATACCGTCATTGCCGTGCTGGCGCTGGGGTTGGCGGCCAGCGGCACGCTGATCGACGCCGCGTCGCTGGCCAATGCCGCCGCCGGCCTCGTCGTCGCCCGCTTCGGCCCCGCCGCCCTGACCCTGCCCGAACTCCAAGCCGGGATTCTTTTTTAGAAACGGCCCCTTGGGGCCTCGTTTTTGCGGATTCCGGCCGAAAATGTGTCAACGGCGAAGCCGGGCTTCGTTTTTTGGGGCACTTTACGGGCAAATAAACGAAGCCCGGCTTTTAGTTACATTTTTTCACAAGCAGGACGTCCGGGGGCGGGCGGCGATCGAGGATGTCGCTGCCCTTGGCCACGAACAGCGGGTGCCGTGCCGCGATACAGGCGGAGGGCACCCGCGCGGACAGCTCAGTCCACTGCTCTTCTCCAGCCAGGACCCAGACTTCGCGGTGGTCGTTGAAAAACCGCACCGCAGTCTCCAGGTCCCCGAGCTTCGTCACCGGTCTGCGGGCGTAGTACACCAGGCTCGGCAGATCCATGTTGAAGAAGCCGAGACGGCCGTCCGGCCCGGCGCTATCGGCAATTACCGCGGCAAGCGGCGGAACCGGCTTCAGCCGCTCGATGTCCGGCAGGGCCCGGGTGACGAACAGGTAGTTGAACATGATGAACGTCGCGGCAAGCGTCAGGCCGGCGATCTCGAAGCGGCGTTGCCAGAGTGACGCGAGGATGAGCAGGCTCCCGAGCGCCAGCAGGATGGCCATCGGCGTTGCTCCCGCCACGCCGTAGAACCCGTCACGGAAATACAGCGCGATGGCGGCGGCAAGCAGCACGCACAGAACGGCGATGCCTGCGAGCACGGTGCGCAGCCCACGGTGCAGCTCCGTCCATCGCGATACCAGGAGCGCGTCCGCGATCAGCGCGGCAGCCGCGGGAACCGCCGGAAAAATATACAGATCCTCCTTGCTCGACGATAACGAGAAGAAGCCCACGATCACGACGATCCACCACCACAGCAGGCGCCGAATCGCTCCGTTGGGATCGTCGTCTTTCCGCCAGGCAGTCACGATCGGCACCAGCAGGAGCGGCGCCCACGGCAGAAGCATGTCGACGAGGAGCACGGGAAGGAAGAAGAAAAAGGGCCGATCGGTCGTCACGGGATTTGCGTAACGGCCGAGGTTCTCGACGACGAAGAACTCCCAGATGTAGGCCCAGCCATGCTGCGCGTAAATCGCGAGATACCAGGGCGCGACAATTGCCAGCACGATGGCCGCCCCGGGCAGCAGCATCAGCCGGCGCACGTCGCCGATCCGGCGCTCACTGACGAGCCAGACCAGCAACGTGAGCGCCGGAAGTGCCAGCGCCATCGGCCCCTTCGTCAGGGTCCCGAGCCCAAGCGCGACGTACATGCCGATGAGCCAGGCGCGCCTGCGCTCAGGAGACCGCTCCGCCATGACGAAGCACGCAAGTGCCATCGCCATGAACATCGTGATGTACACATCAATGAAGATGCGGCGGGAAAAAAAGACGACGCGTGGCGCCGTCGCGAGGATCAGCGCCGCCAGCAGTCCAGTATCCGGCAGGCGCAAGGCGCGACCGATTGTGTACACGGCCCAGAGCAGGCCCATCGCGCCGGCCGCGATCGCGAGCCGTTCCGCCGCTACGGACTCGCCGAACACGTGATAGAACGCGGCGACGATCCAGTAGCTCAGTACCGGCTTGTTGAAGCGCGGTTCTCCGTTGAACGACGGGCTGATGTAGTCGCCCGTCGCGAGCATCTGCCGCGGGGTCTCGACGTAAAACGCCTCGTTGGCGTCCCAGATGGAATTGGCGCCGAGCCCGATGAAGAACACCGGGATCGCCGCGGCGAGCAGCAGGGGGACGGGTCTGATTTCCACAGGTTTCCACAGACAGGGGACAGGGCTCCACGGCTGCCACCGGGAGCCCTGTCCCCTCCCTGTGGAAACCTGTGGAAATCAGACCCGTCCCTCAGTGCCTGAAATGCCTCCGGCCCGTAAACACCATCGCCAGGCCGTGCTCGTCGGCGGCGGCGATGACTTCGGCGTCGCGCATCGACCCGCCAGGCTGCACGACGGCCGTCGCGCCGGCCGCCGCGACGGCGTCGAGCCCGTCGCGAAACGGAAAAAACGCGTCCGATGCCACCACCGACCCGCGCAGCGCGTCGCCGCCCTTCATCACCGCGGCGCGGACGGCGTCCACGCGGCTCATCTGCCCGGCGCCGACCGCCGCCGTGCGGTCGGCGCCGGTGAAGATGACCGTGTTCGATTTCACGTGCGCACACACGCGCCACGCGAACCGGAGCGCGCCCCACTCCTCCGGAGTTGGCGCGCGCCGGGTCACGACGCGCGGCCCGGCCCCGCCGGGCCACGCGTCATCCGCCTCACTCACCCGATCGGGCGCCTGCACCAGCCAGGCGCCCAGAATCGTGCGCACGTCACGCGCGTCCGTCACGGCGTCGAACGACGCCGTGACGACGCGCATGTTGGGCCTGGACGCCAGCGCCGCCCGCACCTGGGGATCGTCGCCGACCGCGGGCGCGATGACGGTTTCGATGAACGTGGACGCGAGCTCGCGCGCCGTCGCCAGATCGATCGGGCGGTTGAGGCCGACGATGCCGCCGAACGCCGACAGGGCGTCGGCGTCGCGCGCGGCGACGTAGGCGTCGGCAATCCCTGCGGCGCTGGCGGCGCCGCAGGGATTGGTGTGCTTGATCACGGCCGCGGCCGGCTCGTCGAACTCGCGCACGATGCGCGCCGCCGCATCGAGATCGAGCAGGTTGGTGAACGAAAGCTCCTTGCCCTGATGCACGACCGCGTCGCCAAAACCGGCGGCGGACTCGCGATACCACGCGGCCCGCTGATGCGGGTTCTCGCCGTAGCGCAGATCCCGGACCTTCTCGAGCGCGGGAGACCAGACGGAGGGCAATAGATCAGGCGCCACGGCCGCGGCCACGACAGCGGCCGGCGCCGATTCGCGCTGGAATTCGCCGCCCTCGTCCACGCGCACGTGGTCGAGCGTCCCCGCAATCACCGTGTCGTACGCCGCGGTGTGCGCAAACGCGCGGCGCGCCAGGTCGAACCGGAGCGTCAGCGGCACATCCGCCGCCGAACCGGCCTCGAGCGCCGCGAGCACGCGCTCGTAGTCACGAGGCTCGACCACCACCAGTACGTCGCGGAAGTTCTTCGCCGCCGCGCGCACCATGCTCGGGCCGCCGATGTCGATCTCCTCAACCAGCTCGTCGAACGGCAGTTCCGGACGCGAGGCCGCCGCGGCAAACGGATACAGGTTGACGACGACCATATCGATCGGCCGGATGCCATGTGCGTCCAGCGCGGCCAGGTCGTCCGGCCGGGACCGGCGGGCCAGGATGCCGCCGTGCACCTTCGGATGCAGGGTCTTGACGCGCCCGTCCATCATCTCCGGAAATCCGGTGACTTCGGACACGCCAATGACCGCTAACCCTTCCCTTTGCAGAGCTTTAGCGGTGCCACCCGTCGAAACCAGCTCCCAGCCGAGCCGCGCCAGGCCGGCCGCGAACGGGACGAGCCCGATCTTGTCAGAAACGCTCAGAAGAGCACGCATGTGCCGGAATTGTCCCTTGAAACACCCATCTTTCCTTGAGTTTCTGTTGACTTCCGCCGAGCCCCGGCCCTAGAGTTACCGCTTGACGTTGGGCGGGCCGGCGTCCTGGATGAGGCCGCGAGTTGCGGTCTTTCTTTATGTACCTCGTCAAGTCCGCGGAATCGGCGATGAGGGGCAATGCGGCGGTCACCGCCGCGATTCTCGCAAGGCAGGCAAGTAGTATGCGTATTACCGGCAAGGTCAAGTGGTTCAACAACGCCAAGGGCTACGGCTTCATTGAGCGCGAGGGTGGCAACGACGTTTTCGTGCACTTCTCGGCGATTCAGGGCGCCGGATTCCGGACGCTCGAGGAAGGCCAGCAGGTCGAATTCGAGATCGTTGACGGTCCGAAGGGACCGCAGGCTGGCAACGTCACGAAGCCCGCGTAGACCACTCCGGGGGGCCGGAACCATCCGTTCCGGTCCCTCACCTCGCCCCCGCAAGTTCCTCCCCGCCGCGCCCGACATCTTCATCTTCAGCGAATCAGGAGCCAGACGAGCGGCAGCCAGAGTTCCCGCGCGTACGGGATCTGCCGATCGTTGATCAGCACCTCGTTGCCCGGCACCGGCGCGACGACGAGATAGAGATCGCGGATGCGCATGGGCCGATCGCCGGTGGCAAACCGCGCCCGGTGCCAGTGCCGGCCGTCACGGTCGTATTCCACATGGTCGTCGGCCGCCTGCGCGAACGCGACCGCGCGCGGATAGTTCGGCCCGTCGAACACCGGGAAGATCAACGTCACCGAGAAGGGCCGGCGCTCTTCGCCGAAAATCGCGTCACGCAGCTCCGGCTGCACCTTCGCGAGCTCCTCGTCGGTGGGTTGTTCCGGGATCGTCGTGTACGGCCAGAACTGCTCGAGCGGCTTCGCTTCCGGCCGTTCCGGCAACACGCGCTCGGGGATTCTGCGGTCGTCCATCGCGGCCCGAGTTGAATGGATCAGAAGAACGAGGCCACCGACTCGAGCGCCGCCCAGAGCAGCCCGCCCGGCAGCACGCCGAGATAGAACACGGCCGCGAGCGCCAGCACCATGCCTGCCACCGCCAGCTTCGGCGCGAATGGCCGGTGGCCGGGCGCATGATCCTCCGTCATGTACATCATCACCACGATCCGGAGGTAGAAGAAGACCGCGACAACACTCGTCAGGACGCCGAGCACGGCCAGCGTGATCAGGCCCTCCTGCACGGCGGCGTTGAAGATGTACCACTTGGCGACGAATCCAACGGTCGGCGGGAACCCGCCGAGCGACAGGAGGAAGACCGTCAGGAGCGCCGCCATGCCGGGCCGTTCATTCCACAGGCCGGCGAAGTCGCGGATGTCGTCGTGCGGCCGGTCGTTCGTTGTCAGTGCCGCGAGGACGCCGAAGGCGCCGAGGTTGGTCACCGCATACGCCACCAGATAGAACAGGATCGCGGCCTTGCCCGCCTGGTTCGCCGCCAGCAGGCCGAGCAGCAGGTAGCCGGCGTGGGCGATGCTCGAATAGGCGAGCATGCGCTTGACGCTGTTCTGCGTCACGCCGACCACCGTGCCGATCACCATGGTGAGACCGGCCACCACAGAGAGCATCGGCAGCCATTCCGCGCGGAAGGGCTCGAGCGCGATCAGGAACACGCGGGCGAAGGCGGCAAACGCCGCGGCCTTTACCGCCGTGGACATGAAGCCGGTCACCAGCGTCGGCGCGCCCTGATAGGCGTCGGGCGTCCACATGTGAAACGGCACCGCGCCGATCTTGAACGAGAAGCCGACCGCCAGCAGGATCATCGAGAGCGTGAGCAGCATCACCAGATCGGGCTGCTGCGCGGAGGACGCGACCAGCATGCCGATTTCGTCCAGCTTGGTCGTGCCCGTCGCGGCGTACGCGAGGGCAATGCCGTACAGGAAGAACGCGCTCGAGAAGGCGCCGAGGACGAAGTACTTGAACCCGCCTTCCACGCCTGCCTCGCTCCCCCGCTTGATCGCCGTCATCACGTAGACGCCGAGCGACATGATCTCGAGCGCGACAAAGATGACGAGCAGATCGCGCGTGGAGCCCATCATCATCATCCCAGAGATCGAGAACAGCATCAGGGCGTAGTACTCGCCGGATGGAATCCGGTCGCGGTCTGCGGCCCCGATGGACAGCAGCGTCGTCAGGATGCCGATGCCGCAGAGCATGATGTTGAAGAAGAGCGCGTATTTGTCGGTCAGGATGACGCCGAACCCGAGGCCATCGTTCCCCCACTGCGCGAGCGACGTCCAGATGGCGCCGGCCAGTCCGATGAGCGCCAGGAGCTCGTGCCAGGGGCGATCGTTCGCGCGCTTGAGCGACTCGGCAAGCAGGACGGCGCACCCCGAGAGCACGACGATCAGAATCGGGATGATGGTGACGAAGTCCGCGCGGGTGACCATGTCAGCGTCCTCCCTGCGCGATCGCCGCCGGCGGCGCGGCCGCCGCGGCCGAGCCGCTCGCGCCCGCTCCGGCATCCGGCGCTGGCAGCGGTACGGCATCGGTGTTCGCGGGCCGGTTCGACGGCACGATCATCTCGACGGTCCGCCGCACCGCGGGCCCCATGGGCGTCAGGAACACATTCGGCAGCACGCCCATGAAAATAGCCATCGCGCAGACGGGCCCGATGACAATCCACTCGCGTACGCTGAGGTCGCGGAGCCCCCGGTTCTTCGCGTTCGTCACCGGGCCGTAGTTCACGCGCTGGAACATCCACAGCATGTAGACCGCCGACAGGATCACGCCCGTGGCCGCAATCGCGGTGATGTAGGGGGCGTTCGCGAACTGGCCGTTGAACGCGCCGAGCAGAATGAGGAACTCGCCGATGAATCCGTTCGTGCCCGGCAGCGCGACCGACGCGAGGGTGATGAGCAGGAACGCAGCGACCAGTTTCGGCATGACAGCCTTGAGCCCGCCGAATTCGGCGATCTGCCTCGTGTGCCGCCGATCAGACAGCATGCCGACGATGAGGAAGAGCCCGCCAGTCGAAATGCCGTGCGCCAGCATCTGGTAGACGGCGCCCTGAATGCCGTTCACGTTCAGCGCGCACAGACCGAGCACCACGATGCCGAGGTGGCTCACTGACGAGTAGGCCACCAGTTTCTTCATGTCCGGCTGCACCATGGCCACGAGCGCGCCGTACACGACGCCTACCACCGCCAGGACCGCGATATACGGCGCGAACTCGCGTGCGGCATCCGGGAACAGCGGAAAGGCGAACCGCAGCAGGCCGTAGGTGCCCATCTTCAGGAGCACACCCGCCAGGATCACGGAGCCGGCGGTTGGCGCCTCCACGTGCGCATCCGGCAGCCAGGTGTGGAACGGGAACAGCGGCACCTTGATCGCGAACGCGACGGCGAATGCCAGGAAGAGATACGTCTGCGTGCGGCCCGGGTCGAGCCCGACGCGCTCGAGGTCGAGCAGGTCGAAGCTCGGCACGCCCGTGACCGACTGATGGTAGTAGGCCAGCCAGATGATCGCGATGAGCATCAGCACGCTGCCGGCCATCGTGTAGAGCAGGAACTTGATGGACGCGTAGATGCGCCGGTCGTAGCCCCAGATCCCGATGAGGAAATACATCGGAATCAGCATCGCGTCCCAGAAGATGTAGAAGAGGAAGAGATCCAGCGAGATGAAGACGCCAATCATGGCGGCTTCGAGCGCGAGCATGAAGAACGAGAACTCGCGCACGCGGGACTCGACGGATTCCCACGAGCACAACAGCGCGATCGGCGTCAGGAACGTCGTGAGGACGACGAGCAGCAGGCTGATGCCGTCGATGCCGAGGTGGTACGAAATCCCGAATTCCGGGAGCCATGCATGCCGCTCGACGAGCTGGTACTCCGCGCTCGTCGCGTCGAACCCGGCCCACATGACCAGGCTCACCGCGAACGTCACGAGCGACATGAGGAGCGCCAGCCACCGCGCCGCGGCCGGCCGTTCGCGCCCGGTGAAGAGCACGGCGATGCCGCCAACGAGCGGCACCGCGACGAGCAGGCTCAGAATCGGCAGGTTCATTGCCACAGGTAATACCCAAGGAGGGCCACGACGCCCACGAAGAACGACATGGCGTACGCGCGCACGGATCCGGTCTGCAGACGGCGGAGCACCGCGCTCCAGCCGCGCACGACCAGCCCGACCGCGTTCACGGTCCCGTCAATCAGCCCGGCATCGACGCCGCGCCACAGGACCGTCGTCGACAGGCGCCTGATCGGGCGCACGATCGCCTTGTCATAGAGCTCGTCAACGAAGTATTTGCCCAGCAGCAGGCGATGGACGCCGCCGAACTGCGCGGCCATCCGGTCCGCGCGCTCCGGCCGCTTCAGGAAGAACGCCGACGCCAGGCCGATGCCGGCCAGCGCCACCAGCACCGAGAACGCCATCAGCCCCAGCTCGAGGCCGGCGTCGTGATGCTCGGCGGGCGGCGGCACCGGCGCGCCGATCGCGCGGAAGCTCGGCGCGAGGAATGCGTCGATCCGGTTGCCGCCATGCAGCAACGCTTCCGGAATGCCGATCAGGCCCGCCACGACCGAGCCGATGGCCAGCAGGATGAGCGCCGCGGCCATCGCGGGTGGGGCGTCGTGCAGATGCCCGCCGTGCGCGTGGCCGCCGTGCCCATGCCCGTGCCCATGATCGTGCGCGTCGGGAGGCTCGTGGCCCACGTGCGGCGCGTGCCCGCCGGTCGACACCGCGGGCGCCGGCGGCGCCGCGTGCTCGACGGGTCCGGTGCGGCGCTCACCATAGAACGTCAGATACACGAGCCGGAACATGTACGTCGCGGTGAGCAGAGCGGTGATGACGCCCATCCCCCACAACACGATGTGACCGTGCTCGAAGGTGCGCCAGAGGATCTCGTCCTTCGAAAAGAAGCCGGCGAGTGGCGGAATCCCCGCGATCGCCAGCGTGCCGATCATGAACGTCCAGAAGGTGACCGGCAGCGCCTTCTTCAACCCGCCCATCCGCCGGATGTCCTGCTCGCCGTGGAGCGCGTGAATGACTGCGCCGGATCCGAGGAAGAGCAGGGCCTTGAAGAAGGCGTGCGTGTAGAGATGGAAGATGCCGGCGGAAAACGCGCCCACGCCCATCGCCAGGAACATATAGCCGAGCTGCGAGACCGTGGAATACGCGAGCACGCGCTTGATGTCGTTCTGGACGAGCCCGATGGTGCCCGCGAACAGCGCGGTCACGACGCCGATAATCGCGATGACTTCAAGCGTGAACGGCGCGTGGCTGAACAGCACGGCGTTCCGCGCGATCATGTACACGCCCGCGGTGACCATCGTCGCGGCGTGGATCAGCGCGGACACCGGCGTCGGGCCTTCCATCGCGTCCGGGAGCCAGACGTAGAGCGGAAGCTGCGCGGACTTGCCGGTCGCGCCGATGAACAGCAGCAGCGTGGCGCCGGTGAGCACCGTCGCGCCTGCGAACGTCGCGGGGTCTGACGGCAGCGCGGCGACGCGCACGGCCAGCTCCTGGAAGTCCAGCGTGCCGAACGCCCAGAAGAGCGAGAGCATCCCGAGGATGAAGCCCAGGTCGCCCACGCGATTGACGATGAAGGCCTTCTTGCCCGCGTCGGACGCCGACTGCTTCGTGAACCAGAAGCCGATGAGCAGGTACGAGCAGAGGCCCACGCCCTCCCAGCCGACGAACATCACCGGGAAGCTGGCGCCCAGCACCAGCACGAGCATGAAGGAGGCGAACAGGTTGAGGTACGAGAAATACCGCGCGTATTCGCTGTCGGACTCCTCGTGCATGTACGCCGTTGAATACAGGTGAATCAGTGCGCCGATGCCCGTGATCACGAGCACCATGACCGACGCCAGCGGATCGAGCCGGAAGGCGACGTCGATGTTCAGTGGGCCGGACGTGATCCAGGTGAAGACCGTCTCGTCGATGGCGCGAACGCCCCCGACCGGCTCGCGGCCCAGCATGGCCCACACCGAGACGGCTGCCACGCCAAAGGCGGCGAACATCGCGCCAGTCGCCAGATAGCCCGACACGGCCTTCGGCAAGCGCTTGCCGAAGGCGGCGTTGATCAGGAATCCGACGAACGGAAACAGCGGGATCAGGTACAGCACGCGGTCACCACTTGAGCGATGTGAAAGCGTCCGGCGTCAGCACTTCCTTGTGCCGGAACAACGCAATCACCAGAGCGAGCCCGACGGCCGCCTC
>Ga0079218_10000788_pt1 | contig 10394 bp, 6 predicted proteins | sample NCCompost_FD_77181 | JGI IMG/M metagenome (GOLD analysis project Ga0079218, IMG submission 77181) | Agricultural soil microbial communities from Utah to study Nitrogen management - NC Compost | ecosystem: Environmental > Terrestrial > Soil > Agricultural land | place: USA: Utah | collected... | reverse complement strand
GCCAGTGACCGGGCGACGTCGGTGTTTTCGAAGTGTTGTGGGAGATACACGCACCGGATCGTCGCACAATCGCGGATGGGGTTGACGCCAAACCCTTCGCCGATTTCCGGTGTCCAAGGAGCAGACAGGAGGAGCCACATGACACGGTACGTCCCGGTCGCGCTGTCCCTATGCGCCGCGCTGCTGTTCCCGGCTGGCGAGGTTTCAGGTCAGGCAACCGCCGACGCCTTCCGGATCACCGGCCCGAGCATGGCCACCCTCGGGGACAAGGCGTTCACCGACCTGTGGCGGCAGGCCGATCCGGCGCTTGCCAGCCAGCTCGAGGAGGCGCTCAAATCGGGTGATCCGGCGGACGGTCTGTCGCTGAATGTGGAGATCAGCTATTCGCAGATCAACAGCGCGGAGTACCAGGTGCCGGTCGTCGTGCGCATCGCGCCGATCAAGGAGCTGTCCGTCGGACGCGGTAATCGCAAGCGGATGGACTTCGCCGCCGTCATCACCGACGATCCGTTCGGCATGACCCAGCACCGGCTCGTTGACGCGGTCGATTTCGCGCTCGACGCTGAAACGGCCAAGGCGCTGGCAACGACGCCAATCGTCTATCAGACGGCGGTCGTTCTGTTGCCTGGCAAGTACACGATCCGGATGCTCGTGCGCGATCAGGCCAGCGGCCGCATCGGCGTCACCGAGGTCCCGTTCACGATTCCGAATCTGAATCGAGTGCAGAAATAGAAATTCATCGGCGGCACGAATCAGTGCCGTACCGACCTGAAGCCCGAGCGCATCTCCTCGCTGAGGAGCTTCGGCTGCTCCCACGCCGCGAAGTGCCCGCCCTTGGGAAGCCGGTTGTAGTGAATCAACTTCGGGTACGCCAGCTCCGCCCAGCTCCTCGGCAACTGGTAGAGATCGTCCGGGAACGCACTCACCGCCACCGGGATCTTCACGCCCTTCGGCGTGAAGAAGCCGAGCTTGTTCTGCAGGGCTTCCCAGTAGAGACGCGCCGCCGACACGGCCGTGTTCGTCAGCCAGAACAGCGTAGCGTTGTCGAGCACGTCATCGCGCGTGAGCCCCTCGGGCACGCCGTTGAAACTGCGCGCGATCAGCTCGAGACTGCGTCTGTCGTGGTCGATGAGGAACGTGGCAAGACCGACGGGAGAATCGGTGAGCGCCGTCAGCGTCTGCGGCCGCGTTCCCATCAGGAACGCGTAGTAGGGATCCCGGTAGAACGCCGCCAGCTGCTCGTATGCCTGCCGCTCATCCGCGGACAGACCGTCCGGCACCGGCGCGCCGCGAAACGCCGCGGAATCCATCGCGCGCGGAATCGCATTGGGCATGTTCGTGTGGATGGCCAGCAGCCCTTTCGGAGCCTGCGCGCCCATCACATCGGCGATGATCGCGCCCCAGTCGCCGCCCTGTGCCACGTACTGCGGGTAGCCGAGGCGCTGCATCAGCACGTGCCAGGCGCGCGCGATGCGCTCTGGTCCCCAGCCGATACTGGTCGGCTTGCCCGAGAAGCCGTAGCCCGGCATGGACGGAATCACCACGTCGAACGCGTCCGCGGCGCTTCCACCGTGCGCCGTCGGGTTCGTCAGCGGCTCGATGAGCTTGAGCTGTTCGACGACGGAACCGGGCCAGCCGTGGGTGATGATGACGGGGAGCGCGTTCTCGTGCTTCGATCGCACGTGAATGAAATGGATGTCGAGGCCATCGATCTCGGTGACGAAGTTGGGTACGGCGTTGAGGCGCGCCTCGACCTTGCGCCAGTCGTAGTCGGTGGCCCAGTAGCGCGCGAGCTTCCGGACGGTGTCGAACGGCACGCCCTGCGAGAAATCGGAGACGGTTTCACGCTCGGGCAGACGCGTCATCTGGACGCGCCGGCGCAATTCCGTCAGTTCCGCCTCCGGGATCTGGACACGAAACGGGCGAAGTCCGGTTTTGTCGGTCGTCCGATCGCTGCGCTGTTCGGTCAGAGTCGGTGGTGTCATGCTGCCTCCTGCCGGCGCATGAAACCAGACGCGTCACTTCCAATCTATGCGATTCCGGCAGCCGGAAAGTTCGCCTTCATACGGGGAATCTGATGATTGCGCTGAACGACGTCGGAGCACACGCTCGCGAAGACACCGCGGGGCAGTGGTCGGTGCGGTTCGGACTCTACTTGCCGGCCATTACGTTCAACAAGGGATATCGGCTCAAGCTCCGGATCATCCACGAGGCAGACCAGTTCACGAGAGACATCGAGCCGAGGGACTTCTGGATGTCGTGGAACAACGGATCCGCGCTGGATCTGTGGAGCACGGACGTGCCGTTCGTTCCCGGCGGGTCCGGCCACTTTGGACACGAGGGCGGCTACCTGTATCGCTATCAGCTTCAGCGCGACGGACGCGACGTGGCGTTCTGGTTCTCGGATCCGTTCGCGCGTGCGAGCGGTCTTGGAACACTCTCGGCATTCACGCTCGACAGCCACGCGCAGCCGTTCGAGTGGACGGACGCGGGATATGCGACGCCGGAGGTCGATGAGCTCGTCGTCTACGAGGTGAACGTTCGCGAGTTCAACATCGATTTCGACGGGCTGACGGCGCAGCTCGACTACATCCGCGGGCTGGGCGTCAACGTCCTCGAACTGATGCCGGTCTCCAACGTCAAGGAAACCGCGGAGTGGGGATACACGCCGCTGGACTTCTACGCACCGGACGAGCGGCTCGGCGGCGCGAGGGGGCTGAAGCGTCTCGTCAACGCTGCGCACGCGCGGGGAATGGCCGTGATCCTCGATTCGGTGTACGCGCACACGCATCCCGAGTTCACCTATCACCTCGTGTATGCGGCGTCGGGCGAGCCGAACCCGATGCTCGGCCGGTTCGAAGGCGAGTTTTTCGACTGGCCCGGCATCGACTACCGGAAACCGTTCGCCCGCGAGTACTTCCTCGCGCTGAACACCTACCTGCTGGACGAATACCATGTGGACGGCTTCCGCTACGACTACGTCCCCGGCATGTATGACGGCCCGATGGGACAGGGTTACGCCGATCTCGTCTTCCGGACATACCGTCGCTCACAGACCATTGCGCGATTCCAGGCGCCGCACGGCAGAAGCCGCATCATTCAGTGCGCCGAGCATCTGCCAGACGCCCCCGGAATCCTCCGCGCCACGCACTCGAACTGCGCATGGCAGAACGGTCTGCTCGATCGCACGCGTGAAATGGCGCGCGGCGGCTTCGTGACGGAACGGCTCGCGCACCAGCTGGATCCGGAGTTCCTTGGCTATCCCAGCGAGCACACAGCCGCCGGCGACACTTTCCCGGTGGCGCCGTTTCAATACCTCGAGTCACACGACCACGCACGGTTCATCAACCAGTTCGGCGGCGTCACCATCCGGGATCTGCTCGGCGAGCGCTTCGGCAATCGCGATCGCTACTTCAAAGTGCAGCCGTACGTGATCGGTCTATATACGGCCAAGGGCATCCCGATGCTCTGGTGCGGCCAGGAATTCGCCGAGAGCTGGGGGGTGCCCGGCGGAGGACTGGGTCGCAATCTCTTCGAGCGGCCGCTGCACTGGGAGTTCTTCTACGACGAAGCCGGCAAGGCGCTGGTGCGCCTGCATCGCGTGATGGGGACGTTGAGGAGGACGCACCGGGCGCTGCGCAGCCGCGGTTTCTTCTATTACTTCCACGACAGCGCGCACCTGGCACAAGGCGTATTGGCCTATCGTCGGAAAGCCGATGCCGACGGTGGCGCCCCGGCCGAGGATCTCGTCGTCGTCCTCAATTTCAGTGATAACGAATCCGCGCCATGGATTCCGTTTCCATCCGCGGGCATGTGGCGTGAACAGATCGATGGAAAGCAGCCGGCGGTGAACGTTGCGACGGCCGGTCAATGGCTGCCGGTGACCGTGCCGTCGAACTACGGCGCCGTCTACAAGCTCACCTGAAAGTAGGCGACGTTCGAGGCGCTACGGAGCGCAAACGTCGACTTTGCGTGTCCCGGACCGCCCAAAAGCCTCCAGTGCCGCGCCAATGGTGGGGTCATTCCAGTCGCTACGAAGGGCGCAGATGTACGGATAAAACTGCCTGAAGAATTCCCTCGCTCGCAGACCCAGCGTCGTACGGGCAACCCCGTCGTCGCAGAGGCGAAGGCGAACACATTCATTCAGTTGCTCGAAGTACAGGAGTTGCTCTTGTATCGGCAGCTGCAGCGAATCCGCCGACACTATTTTCAGAATTGTGTCGCGGTACGCGTGAGCGAGTGCCTTCGGCTCGAGCGTGTCATCTCTCAGGACGCCAAGGATGTTCGCTTCGTTCGCGTTCCAGGCTTTTGACAACGCCACCCGGTGATCGGAAAGCGGTGGATCCATGAAGCGCGAAACATATTGCATCGTCAGGGCAATTCGATCGTCGTCCTGCTTCGACCGATACTCGACGATCGTGAAAACTCCGGCGCTGACCAAACCGAAAATTGTCAACCACGGAACGATGACCTCGGTTCGGTTCTTCGCGGCAGCCCAGTCGATTTTCACGAGATGTCTTATTGGCAAACCGGCAGGTTGGGATTCACGGTGCATGGGTCCTGAATCGGCCTGCCGGTATCTCGCCTGTACACGAACCTCGTCGGCGCGCCCGGACCACCGTCCCGCCCCGGACTGGTCTGCTCGACAACGAGGTCCCCTCCCTCCATCGAGAGCACGCGTATTTGTTCGACAGCATTACCTCCGAGTGACATTGTCGTCGTAATTCGCAGCTTGTTTCCTTCCCACGCAGCCTTGGAGATTTGTTCCTGGGCACCGCCGCGCCCCTGCACTGTGTTCCTGATCTCCGAGCCGTCTAGGTTGTAGCTGGCCGCCACTGCCTGGTCTCCCTGAGTGCGGACAAGCGTCAACGATTTGGAGTCCTGTTTGATCGAAACGTCCGGGCCAAGGGGGCCGGTGCCGACGCCTCGTCCACCGCCGCCGGCCGCCAGTGATTCCAGCACCCATCTGCCGGAAAAATCGGGTCTGGGTTGAGCATGTGGGTACGCCGCACAGACGACGAACAACGCCAGCACGAGAACCGGTTAACGCATTTCAACTCCTGCGAATAGCCGCCCGATTATTTGTCGCGATTGTAGGAAAACTTGGGGCGTGGGGTCCACCGCCGCGTGGCGCGGTGAGACTCGACCCTTTGTCTGGACGCCACCGGTGGGCAACAGATCCTCCATCGTGGCGCATCCGTCACCACACTCTGGCGCCTGGCGGTTTCTCGCAGGTTGCGTAGGTCCGGTGGTGGCTGCAATCAACCAGCGCGGCGGCGGTCCTTCGCCGCAACGCGCTTCCGCATCACCAGCCGGCGTTCACCAACGCGTCTCTCCCCTTGTTCTTTGGGTTCAATCGGCCACTTGAGATCGCACGTGACGCAGTTCCACAAAACATGGACCAGCGTACTTTTGATCGTCTGTCCCATGCGGACGTGGGCCGTGGCGCGCGGATCACAGCTTGGACACTGCGCGGGGATCCGGAACGCCAGACGATCAGTTGTCATGCGGAGGCGAATCGGCGTGAGCGTAGTAAGGGAAAGCACGAACCGCCAATTAGGGAAATCCCTTACCGGCTTGGTTTGCCTGGTTCTTCCGACCAGCGGTGATTACATGCCGGGCACCAGCACATATTGACGCCTGGAAACTTGTCCTCGACAACGCCGACCGGTTTACCGCATGAGGGACAGACGAGGCCGGTGCGCGGAGGAGTGGCAGGCATCCAGCTCGAATATGGATCCGCTAAGCTGTTGCGTCAATTGCACTTTGGTTGGGTTGAGAACGCGGATTTGTGAAACATCGGGCACATCCACCCGAGAGACCTTGCAGAATCAGAGCGCGCGTTGAAGCAGATCGAGGTCGTCGTGAGTGCGCGGCTGCAGCACGCGTTGGAGGAGTGCGGCGGCCGGGTGGAGGAAGCCGCCGCACGATTGGGAGCCAGAAAAAGCATCTGGAAAACTTGAAACCGGAGGCGCCACGGTGTCGAACGGCCCACGCGGGCCACCGTCGGCGCCTGATCGGTCACAGCAGCGTTCGTCAGGGAAGCGCATGGTCAGGACGGCTCGTAGATAGCAACGTCGATGCCGGTCCGGCCGCGCGTGGAAACGGCTGCCAACGATGAACAGCGGCGTGCAGTTTCGCGAAGGAAATCGTTGGAACCACATCTGCACACCTGTACCGCGATGAAGCAACGGCGTGTCCCGGTGTTGTGCAACGGAACAGCGCTCGCGCAGTAGCGTGCACGTGGGTTTGTTTTCGGAGCAGGGGCGATGTCGGTATCGGCTACTTCACGCGCCGGCGGACTTCGTCGAAGAAGTTCTGCACCATCGCAATGGTGTTTTCCGGCGGCGGGGCTTTGCCGCCCGCCGGCGCGACAGGCGTAACGACGGCGATACGGCCGTCGGCGGCAAGATCCCAGCCCACTCCGCCGAGCTTCTCGACGCGGACGACAGGCGTGCCCGGCTCCCACGTGTCCCCTTCGACCGCGAACGGGACGGCAATGATCTGCTCGCCTGATTGATACAGCAGCTCCGATTTCACGCGCGACCAGCGGGGATTGCGGCCTCCGTTCGTGGACACCTGCCGCTCGAAGCGGACGCCGCCCGGCGGCGCACTCAACGCCCGGACGTAGATTTCGTCGCGGCCGCTTTTGGTACTGAGAAAAGCAATCCATCGCCCGTCAGGAGAAATCTCCGGCGCGATTTCAAAAAACTGCGGTGGGGAGAATCGCTCGGGCTTGCCGGCCTTCAACTGGCCGTTCTCTTCGGTCATCGTGACGGTATAGATGTTCCGCACGGTTGACGGTTTATTGAATGCTCCGTCGAGCGCTACGAAGGCGAGGCGATTGGTTTCCGGGTTGAAATTTCCGATATCCACAATCCGGACATCTGTGAGCACCGGCTGCGAATCGCCGCCGGCGGTGCGCGCCCAGTGCAGTACCCCGCCGGGAAACTGTGACAGGCCACCCGGCCCAAGCTTCAGGAACAGCAGATGCCGGCCGTCGCGGCCGATCCACACCGGGTCCACGCTGAGGGCGTCGAACGTGAGCTGGCGCGGCGCGCTGTCGCTGTTGTCGTGGACGGCGATATCAGGACCGGAACCGCGCAGCGTCGTCAGCAGCAGCCGCGTGCCGTCCGGCGACAGCCGCGGATCGAAATAGCCCGCAGCAGCGCGGACGAGCGGGAGCCGTTTTCCGCTCGTATCGATCCACTCGACCGTCGAGGACGCCTGTTGAGCGGGAACCGAGGGCTCGCCGCCCGCCGAGCGGCGATAGACCAGCGTTCCGTCGTCCGACACCGAAAAGCCGCCGACAGCAACCAGACCGGAATAGGTCGTCTTCACGTCGGTCACGAGCGGCACCGGGTCGCCCGTCGTCTGGAGCGTCTGCGGGTTGAAGCGAATGGCGAACAGCGTGTTCTTGAGCAGATACAGCAGATGGCCGGTCGGGATGTACCTCGGCACGATGCCGTTTGGAAGAATCAGCTTGCGCATTCCTCCGCCGACCGGGATTGCCTCAATCGTCGTGACGTCGGTGGGACCGCCGGCAATGAAGAGGATCGACTTGCCCCCGGGGAGGACTTCCGGCCCTGCGTGAATGAGCTCATTGCCGGCGAGCTCGGTCAGCGGCACCGGCGGTCCGCTGTTGGCCGGAATCCGCAGCAGTCCCAATCGAATGCCGGAGACGAGGATGACGTCGCCTTCGCCCCACGTCACCTGGTTGGCGACGGACGGGACTTCCGCCAGCCGCAGCGGCGCACCGCCGTCGACGGACGCGCGATAGACGCGTGTGACCACGACAAAGACGATGGACCTGCCGTCCGGCGAGAAGGCCGCCGCGGTGACGCCTTCGCTGCCCGGCACCTCGACGATCCGGTCGTTGAGGTCTTCGAGACGGCGGATGTAGAGGCGATGCGGTGCGCCGCCGACGCTGGCGACGTACATGAGGCGCGTGCCGTCGGGAGAAAGAAGCAACGTGCGCCCCAGCGTGTCTGGTGTGAGCGCGACGTTGTTTCCGAGAAAGACATCCAGCCGCACCGGCGCGCGTTCGGGCTCTGAGCGCCACGGCGCCCAGTCCTCGACGCCGATTGCAACCGCCAGCAGCGCGGCAACAGCCCACGGCACGACGACGCTGCGCCGCGGCGCAACGACATCGCGCGCTACGACCGGCGGGTCGATCGCCCGGCCGAGGATGACGCGCGCTTCACCGATGTCGCGCAGGCGCGTCTTGACGTTGCGATCGAGACAACGGCGCAGCAGCTCGCGCAGCGGCCCGGCCGGAATCGTCTCGAAGTCGATTGGCGCGCGCAGCACGTCGGCGAGAACGTGCGACGTCGATTCGGCGTCGCCAAACAGCCGCCGGCCGGTGAGCATCTCCCACAGCACGACGCCGAACGACCAGATGTCCGCGCGCTTGTCGGCCGGCTTCCCTGCCGCCTGCTCCGGCGACATATACGCCGCCGTGCCGAGAATCAGGCCGACGCCAGTCATCGCCGGCGAGGTGATCGTCGGCGACATCGTCGGATTCTGGTCCGCCTCAAGGCGGAGACTACGATCGTCTTGTACCTGGTCCGCCAGCTTCGCCAGGCCGAAATCCAGCACCTTCACCAGACCGTCGGGCCGCAGCTTGACGTTCGCCGGTTTCAGATCGCGATGCACGACGCCCTGCTCGTGCGCGGCTTCGAGCGCCTCGGCGATCTGACGCGCGATCGAGACGGCGTCGTCCTGCGGCAGAGGGCCCTGCGCAATCCGATCGGCCAGGGTCGGTCCTTCGACAAGCTCGAGGACGAGCACCGGCCTTCCATCGATCTGCTCGAGTCCATGGATCGCGCCGATGTTCGGATGGCTCAGCGAGGCGACGACCTGCGCTTCGCGGGTGAAGCGGGCGAGCCTGTCGGAATCGACGAGATGGTCCGGGAGAACTTTCAGCGCAACGTCGCGCCCGAGCTTCGAATCGCGCGCGCGATACACCTCGCCCATGCCGCCGGCGCCAAGCGTGCCGGTGACCTCGAAGGGCCCGACGCGCGTACCGATCTGCAGAGCCACTGCGCGGATTATAGGTTGCTGGGTTGCCTGGGTAGCCTGGGTTGCCTGGGTGGCTTGGGTGGCCTGGGTAGGCGCACAATACCGCGTCATGAATCTCTCAAAGCTCGCTGCCGCGATTGCAATGTCGGGAGCCGCCCTCACGTTCACTTCGCCTGCGTCCGCCGCCACCTGCGAGAGCCTGAGTTCCCTCGCGCTGCCGAACGTGGCCGTTACGCAAGCGCTGGTCGTCGGCGCGGGTCAGTTCTCGCCGCCGGGGGGCGGCGGCAAGGTGCCACCCGTCGCCGCGAAGCTGCCGGAGTTCTGCCGCGTCGCGGCGACGCTGACGCCGACGCGCGATTCGGACATCAAGATCGAACTGTGGATGCCGGCGCAGGGTTGGAACGGAAAGTTCATGGGTGTCGGCAACGGCGGTTGGGCCGGCAATATCAGCTACCCGGCAATGGCGGAAGCGCTCGGGCGCGGCTATGCAGTCGCGTCGACGGACACCGGGCACACCGGCAACGGCGGCGACGCCAGCTTTGCACTCGGCCATCGTGAAAAGCTGATCGACTTCGGCTATCGCGCGGTGCACGAAATGACCGCGGCCGCGAAAGCGTTCGTGAAGGCGTTCTACGACAACGCGCCGCGGCTCTCGTACTGGAATGGCTGTTCGACCGGCGGCAAGCAGGGGCTGACGGAAGCGCAGCGCTTCCCCGCCGATTACGACGCCATCCTTGCCGGCGCGCCGGCGAACAACTGGACGCGGCTGATGACCGGTCTGCTGTGGGCCGGCCGCGCCACGCTCGGCGATCCCGCCAGCCGGATTCCACCGGAGAAGTTCGCGGTGCTGAATCGTGCGGCGCTGAACGCCTGCGACGCACAGGATGGCGTGACCGACGGCGTCCTCGAGAATCCGCGCAGCTGCCGTTTCGATCCGCAGATCGTGGCGTGCAAGGAGGGCGACGGCGCTGATTGCCTGACGAAGTCGCAGGCCGATGCCGCGAAGAAGATCTACGGGCCGGCAACGAATCCGCGGACCGGTGAGGCCCTCTATCCCGGCTTGCCGCCGGGCAGCGAGCTCGGCTGGGGTGCGGCTGCGGGCGGTCCGGCACCCTTCCCGATCCCCGACAGCCATTTCAAATACGTGGTGTTCGAAGACCCGAAGTGGGACTTCCGCACGTTCGACTTCGACAGGGATTTCGCCCGCGCGGAAAAGATCGACGGCGGCACGCTGACGGCCGTCAATCCAGACGTGAGCGCATTTGCGAAGCGCGGCGGGAAACTGCTGATGTTCCACGGCTGGAACGATCAGCTGATCACCGCGCAGAACTCCGTCAATTACTACGAGAGCGTGCGGTCGACGCTCGGAGCGG
>Ga0079218_10000786_pt1 | contig 10397 bp, 10 predicted proteins | sample NCCompost_FD_77181 | JGI IMG/M metagenome (GOLD analysis project Ga0079218, IMG submission 77181) | Agricultural soil microbial communities from Utah to study Nitrogen management - NC Compost | ecosystem: Environmental > Terrestrial > Soil > Agricultural land | place: USA: Utah | collected... | reverse complement strand
TGGTACTACCTCCGCTACCCGAGCACCGAGTTCGACGACCGCCCGTTCGACCCCGAGCGGACGCGCCGCTGGTGTCCCGTCGCGACGTACATCGGCGGCAACGAGCACGCGGTGCTGCATCTGCTCTATTCGCGCTACATCGCGATGGTGCTCCACGAGCTCGGTCACGTCGACTTCGAGGAGCCGTTCCGGAAATTCCGTGCGCACGGCCTCATCATCAAGGACGGCGCGAAGATGTCGAAGACCAAGGGGAACGTCATCGTACCGGACCAGTACATCGAGCGCTGGGGCGCCGACAGCTTCCGGCTCTACCTGATGTTCCTCGGACCGTTCCAGGAAGGTGGCGACTTCCGTGACGAGGGGATCAGCGGACCCCGCCGATTCCTCGACAAGGTCTGGTCGCTCGTCGACGACACGGTGACGAACGCGACGCTCGGAGACATCCCGCGCCATGTCGAGGTGAAGTGGCACGAGACGATGAAGCGCGCGCACGACGACATCGACTCGCTCAAGTACAACACCGCGATCGCGGCGATGATGGAGCTCGTCAACACCCTCCGCGACGCCGGATGCAGCGATCGGAGGATCATCGAGGACCTCGTCGTAATGGTCGCGCCCTTCGCGCCGCACTTCGCCGAGGAATGCTGGGAGCGCCTCGGGCACGGCTCATCCGTCTTCGAGGAGCGCTGGCCGGAGTGGGACGACGCGCTGACCGTGGAGGAGAGCGTGGAGATCGCCGTGCAGGTGAGCGGAAAGACGCGCTCGAGAGTTGTGGTGCGCCGGGGTGCCGACGAGGCCACCGTTGTCGCCGCGGCCGTGGCGGACCCCGTGACCCGCAGGTTTCTCGGGGACGGCGAGGTACGGAAGACTATCTACGTGCCGAATCGGTTGGTGAATCTGGTAGTGTAGAGGTCGCGAGGGTCGCGGAACTGGTCGCGGGTCGCGATGCCGAAGTGCAGAGCCCGCGACTCGCGACCAGTTCCGCGACCCTCGCGACCGTCAAGGCGCCACGCTGTAATACTCCAACTTCCTCTCCCGCTCCAATGTCCCCCGCAGCGTATACTCGTTCTCGAAGAGAATGAGCGGCGCGCCGCGCGAATCGTAGACAAGGCGTTTTCCGTAGCCCTCGCCGACCCGCATGATCTCGTCGCGGTCTCCCGTCACCCAGCGCGCGATGGAGAAGGAGAGCCGCTCGAGCCTGGCCGGGACGCCGTACTCATGCTCCAGGCGATGGAGCAGGACGTCGAACTGGAGCTGCCCCACCGCGCCCACGATCGGACTCGGCCCCACGATCGACTCCTCGTAGAACACCTGGGCAGCCCCTTCCTCCGAGAGCTGGCGGAGGCCGGTGTCGAGCTGCTTCCGGCGCATCGGATCGGCAAGTCGCACGCGGGCGAAGAGCTCCGGCGAGAAACGTGGAATGTGCGCGAACTCAACCGGCGCGCCGGTGCTCAGTGCGTCGCCGATCCGGAGGGCGCCCCGGTCGTGAAGGCCGACGACGTCGCCCGGCCACGCCTCCTCGACGGCGGTGCGCTCGCGCGCGAGAAACTGCTGCGGCGCCGAGAGGCGGAGCGGCTTGCCGCTGCGCACGTGGGTCGCCGTCATGCCTGCCTCGAAGCGGCCGGAGACCACGCGGACGAAGGCGATCCGGTCGCGGTGCTTGGGATCCATGTTCGCCTGGATCTTGAATACGAAGCCGGTGAATTCGGGCGTCTCCGGTCCCACCGGACCGAGCGACGAGTCGCGCGGGAGCGGCGCAGGCGCGAGCGGCAGAAACGCGTTGAGGAACGGCTCGACGCCGAAGTTGGTGAGCGCACTTCCGAAAAACACCGGCGTCAGCGTCCCCGCGAGCACGGCTTCGGGGTCGAACTCCTCGCCCGCGAGGTCCAGCAGCTCGAGCTCGTCTCGAAGCGTCGCCATCGCCTCCGCTCCGAGATGGGGTGCGAGCGCAGGATCGTCGAGACGCCACGTGCGGTCGGTGGCGCGGTCGGCGCCATGGTCCGTCCCGCGCTCGAAGAGGTGCACGAGCTTCGTCTCCCGCTCATAGACCCCGAGAAACTGACTGTCGCCGAAGATCGGCCACGTCATCGGGTAGCAGCGGATGCCCAGGTCCGCCTCGACGTCGCTGATCAGCTGCAGCGGCGGCGCGCCGACCCGGTCGCATTTGTTCACGAACGTGAAGATCGGCGTGCGCCGCAGGCGGCAGACATCGAAGAGCTGCCGGGTACGCTCCTCGACGCCCCGCCGGTTGTCGAGCAGCATCACCGCACTGTCCGCGGCGACGAGCGTGCGGTACGTGTCCTCGCTGAAATCGCCGTGACCGGGCGTATCGAGGAGGTTGAGCTTGTAGCCGCCGTAGTCGAACTGCATCACGCTCGAGGTGACCGAGATGCCGCGTTCCTGCTCGAGCGCCATCCAGTCGCTCGTCGCGTGGCGTTGCGCACGCCGCGCCTTCACGGCGCCGGCGAGATGGATCGCGCCGCCGTACAGCAGCAGCTTTTCGGTGAGTGTCGTCTTGCCGGCGTCCGGATGACTGATGATGGCGAACGTGCGGCGCCGCGCCACCTCGGCGGCGGCGCGCGGCTCGGCGGCGGTCTCCGTCACGCGGCGCTCGTCGCCGCCGGCCCCGCGGCCATCGCGGCCGTGACCGCGCGCTCCTTCGCCTTCGCCTCGACGTCGACCGTCATCCTCCGCCCGCGCCATTCGTCCGGGAAATCGGCGGGATCGACGTAATCGGCGTGGGCGCGCGGATTCGGCGCGTGCCAGCCGTCTCGCGGTGACGAGACGTGGGTCCAGGGCTCCCGCGCGCCCCACGTGGCGGCGGCCGCGTCGGTGGCCTCGTGCACGGTCAGCCCGTCGGGGTGGCAGCGGTGATGGTGGACGTCGTAGATGAGCGGAATTCCCTCACGCTCGCAGACCGGGAGCAGGTCGGCGACGGTGAACTGGCGGTCGTCGTTCTCCAGTGCGAGCCGCTCGCGAGCCGCAGGAGCGAGCCGGTCGATGCCCCGCGCCAGCCGCTCGAGCGCGGCGGGCCGGCCGCCCGTCGCGCCGCCCCCGTGGAGCGCGAGCGTCTCGGCGCCGACGATCGCGCCGAGCGTGCCCTGGAACTCGAGCTCGGCAATCGACGAGGCGACGACGTCGTCCCGGGTGGAGTTGAGGACGATGAACTGGTCGGGGTGAAACGAGAGCCGGATGTCGTGCGCTCGCGCGAGCTCCCCCGCGGCGGCGAAGGCGTCCCGGATCGTACCCGAAGGATCGAGCGCCTCGAGTGAATACCCGCTCGCCGGATGCGTGCCGAGCGGCAGGAGCTGACTGTTGATGCGGAAGGCCCCGATGCCGAGCCGTGCACACGCGAGCGCTGCGTCCGCGAGTGCCGTGGCGTTGTCGCGCGCGATGCCGGCGAGATACGCGCGGGCGGTCGCCGGGTCGAGGCCGCTCACGTACCGGTGCGTCGCCGTGCGAAAACGGATCGGCTCATCGATGAACTGGCAGCAGAGTCCCCAGCGAATCATTAGAGGACCCCGACGATCCATTCTCCCACGAAGTAGCCGACGATTGCGACGCCCAGGCCCACGGCGAACATGTCGAGTCCGCTTCGGATCACGCCGCGACCCGTGAAGAAGCTGCGTGCCGCACCGACCGCGAAGTGCGAGAGCATCGCGATGGCGAACGACACCCAGATGGCGGTCGGCCCGGTCGAGAAGAGGAACGGCGCGACAGGAATGAAGGCACCGAACGCGGTGGCGGTGCCGGTGATCCATGCCTCGCGCATCGGCGTGCTCGTCGCTTCGCCGATCTTGAGCTCCTCGCGGACCTTCTCCGCCAGGGCGCGCTCCGGGTCGGCCATCACCTGCGTCGCCAGCGCCGTCGCCTGGGCCTCGGGCACACCCTTCGCCTGGTAGATGAGGCTCAGCTCTTCGCGCTCAAGCTCGGGCATCAGGCGGATTTCTTCACGCTCCATCGCGATTTCGTGCTCGAACACCTCACGCTCGCTCTTGGCCGCGAGATACCCGGAGCTGCCCATCGACAGCGCGTCGGCGACGGCCCCGGCGACACCGGCGACGAGCACCGCATGCCCGGCCTCGCCGAAGCTCGCCTGCGCGCCGATCATGCCGGCGACCAGCCCGAAATTGGCGGTCAGCCCGTCGTTGAAGCCGTAGACGACGTTGCGGAGAAAGCCGCCGGCGCCGCTCTTGTGCCACGGCTCGCCATTGCCGCCACTGATCTGCGCGAGTGTTTCGGCATGCTCCTTCGACTCGCGGGCGAGCGTGAGCGCGGTCGGCCCGGACGCGCCGTCCGGCGCCTGCCGATAGAGGTCGAGGTACCCCTTGACCTCGCGCCCTTCCTCCTCGAGGAGCATCGGAAGCAGGACGCCGCTCCCCACCCGGCGCGCCACCCAGGCCCGGAAGCGCGCACCGCGGGACGGCGTGGGCACCGGCACCGGTCGCCCGTTCTCCGCCAGCAGCGCCCGCCACATCGCCACGTGCCGATCCTCGACCTCGGCAAGCTGCCGATAGATCCGCGACCGCTCCGGATCCCGCTCCGCGCCGGCCAGCTCGCGATACAGGAAGGCCGCGTCGGCCTCATCTTCGAGGTGATGGAGCCAGGTGGGGAAGTCGGGCTGCGCCATCGCGGTAAGATAGGCGGGCAGCGGGACGGACGGACAGACGGACTGACGGACCGACGGGACGGACTGACTCGCACGGTGTCTCGCGCGTTGCTGCGTAAGGAGGGTTACTGCGACGGTTCGCCAGATGTGATACTGGATCGTGCATTCCTACGAGCGGTTGGTTGCCTGGCGCAAGTGCCACGAGTTGGCGCTCGGCATCTACATGGCGACGGAAACCTGGCCGGCATCCGAGCGGTACGGTCTCGTAAGTCAGGCGCGCCGAGCCGCCTATTCCGCGGCGGCAAATATCGCCGAAGGCTCAGCCAAGCGAGGTACGAAGGATTTTCGCCGCTTCCTGGACATCGCTCTAGGGTCCTTGGCCGAGCTTTCATATTGCCTGAGGCTGGCATCTGACCTTAAGCTCATTCGCGGCGACGGAGTAGAACTCGAACAGCTCCGAAACGATGCAGCAGCAACAACTTGGGGTCTTTACAAGGCGATCGCCGGGAAACGCGCCTGACCAATCCGAGCGCCGAACGTCCCCGTCCGTCGGTCCGTCTGTCCGTCTGTCCGTCTCCATTTGCGACTCTCCCGGGCCGCCCGGCATCTTATCAGTCACCATGACTCGAGCGCTCTTCATGGACCCTTATCTCGTGGCGGACACGGACGCGGTTCTCGCCCGAGCCCGGAGCGGCGACGCGGCCGCCCTGGAGGCGCTGTACCGCGCCTTCGAAGCGCCGGTGTACAACCTCGCCCGCCGCATCTGTCGCACCACCGAAGACGCGGAGGACGTGCTGCAGGAGACCTTTTTCGAGGTATGCCGGAGCATCGGACGCTATCGGGGCGACGGGAGTCTCTGGGGCTGGGTCCGGACGATCGCGGCGAGCAAGGCGCTGATGCGGCTCCGGCGGAACAAGTACCGCGACACCGATGAGCTCGACGATCAGGTCATGCCGAACCGGCGCGAGGACACCGCGCTCCGCATGGATCTGGAAGCCGCGCTGGAGCGGCTCGGCGAGACGTCCCGCGCGGTGGTCTGGCTGCACGACGTCGAGGGGTACACGCACGAAGAAATTGCAGGCATGATGGGCAAGACCGTGAGTTTTTCGAAGTCCCAGCTGGCCCGGGCCCACACGCGGCTGCGCCGCTGGCTGGGCGAGGAGGCCCTGGCATGACACACCTCACGATCGACCAGCTGCTCGCGCTGCGCGAATCCGGGTCCGAGCCCGGCGCGGCCGCGGCGCGGGAGCACGTGGCGGAATGCGGACAGTGCGCTGCCGAGCTGGACCGGCTGCACCAGCGCGTCGCCCGGCTTCGGGCGCTGCCCCGGCTCGCGCCGGCGCGGAATCTCTGGCCCGCCGTCGAGGCCCGCCGCGCCGGCGAGCGGCGGGTCGTCCATTTGCGTCGCGCCGGCATCGGGGTGCTGGCGATCGCGGCGTCGCTGGCAGGTGTAGCCGTCGTTCAGTCGGGTGACGTGGAGCCGCCGCCGCCGGCCGTGGAGGGCGAGCTCGCCGCAGTCAAGGAAAGCTCGCGTGCACTCGAGCGCATGCTGGAGGTGTACGGTCCCGAGGCCCGGGTGGTAGACGGTCGCACAGCCGGCATGGCCCAGGCGCTCGAAGCGCGGATCGCCGAGGTGGACGACGAGCTGCAGGCCACGAGCCTCCAGCAGCCGGAGCCGGCGCGAGGGGAGCAGGCGCTCGAGCTGTGGCGGGAGCGCGTGGGGCTCCTCGATGCGCTGGTGGACGTGCACGTCACGCACGCGAGCAACGTGGGGCTGTGATGCAGCCGCTGCTCGTACGACGACTCGGTATCGCGGCCGCTCTGGCTGCCGTCGGCGCGCTCCCCCCCCTGGCGGCCCAGCAGGGCGCGGCGCCGTTGCCGAGGCGCAGCGCGGAGGTGATGACCTACACCGGCGTGCTGAGCCGGTCGGCCATCGGAATCGTGGTCGATACGCGGCCCGGCCCGACCGATTCGGTCGGCGCGCGAATCGAGAGCGTGACGCCCGGTGGGCCTGCCGCGCGAGGCGGCATGCGGGCCGGCGACGTCATCACCCATCTGAACGGTCAGCCGCTGGTGCTGTCGATGGCCGCAGCGAGCGGCACGGTGCAGTTCACGCAGCCGCATCCGGCTGTGCGGCTCATGCTTCTCTCCGCCCGCTTCCAGCCACGCGACACGGTCACCGTCCGGTTCCGGAGGGGACAGGCGACGCGGACCACCCGCGTCGTGACCGAGCCCGAGCGTGACGTCACCGTCTGGCGGCACGAGTTCCGGCCCGGTGCGGCCACCACGGTCCCGGGCCGTGAGCTGCTCGAGCGGCAGCGCATCGAGACGTACGCGCCGGCCATGGAACGGAGCCCGGTGCAGCTGCACGACCTTCCGTCGCGCTCCATGTTCATCATGTCGCCGCTCGCGCAGTTGCAGCTCGCGCCGCTCAACGCCGAGCTGGGCCAGTACTTCGGAACGAGCACCGGCGTGCTCGTCATCAGCGCGCCGAAGGAGTCGGGCCTCCGGCTCCGCGGGGGCGATGTGATCATCCGGATCGACGGCCGCTCTCCCTCAAGCCCCTTGCATGTGATCCGCATTCTCAGCAGCTACGGCGAGGGCGAACAGGTGAGACTCGACATTCTCCGGAGCCGGAAGCGCGAAACCCTCACCGGAACACTCGCCACCAACCCCTGACGACTCCGGGCGGCCCGATTACCTTTCCGGCCACCCGTGCCCATCCCGATCCGTCCGATCATTATCGCGCTCGCCCTCAGCGCGCTCGCCGTGGCCGCCCCTGCCGCCACGGCGCAATCGCTTCCATTCCATCGCTCCCTCAACCCCATAGCTGCGTCGCGCAGCAGTCTCGCGCTCCAGCCCTACGTCCCCTTTTCCCCGTCGCGTCACCGATTCGACGTCTCTATCGAGTACGGCAACGCGATCGAGTACGAGTTCGCCGAGGGCGGCGCGCCGCTGTACCTGCTGGACGCGGAGCTCATGCGTGGAACGGTCGCCTACACTCGAGAGCTCGACCGGCGCACCTTCGTGGTCGCCCAGGTGGAGGTTGCAGGATCGTACGCCGGGTTCGCGGACGGCTTCTTCGTGTGGTACCACCGGCTCATCAATTACCGGCAGCCGGAACGGGAAGCTCGCCCGAGCAATCAGTTCGGGAGCCGGATCTTGCTCGCCGACGGAACCGCGCTCACGGCCGAGCGCACGCCGCTCTCCCTCGGCGACCTGCGCGCCACGCTCGGATTCCGCCACAGCGACCAGCAGCAGACTGCGCTGGCCTTCACCCTTCCAACCGCGACCAGCGCGGCGCGGCTCGGCCGGGGCACGGTGAGCGTCAGCATCGTCCACACGCTCCGGAAGGAGCTGGTCAGGGATCTGGTATTCGAGGGAACCATCGGCGTCGGGGCGACGCCGCGTCACGGCGCGCTCGCGGCGCATCAGCGCGCGTTGTTCATGTCGGGCTCGACGGGGATCAGCTGGCGGCTCTGGGGCGGGCAGTCGGTGTACGGCTACTTCTACGCGCACTCGCCGTACTACGAGCGAACCGGCCTGCCGTCGCTGGACCGCCGCGAGGTGACCGGGGATTTCGGCTGGATCTCGCGGGGCGCGGACGGCAGGGAGTGGCGCGTCGGCATGTCCGAAGACCTGGAACCCGGTGATGCAGGGATCGACCTGACGCTGAAGGTCAGCCGGACTTACTGAGCGCTACATCGCCTTCCCGCCGCGGAACAGGAATTCGTCCATCCGCTCGAACAGAAACTCCTTCGCCTTCGCGTCCCGCAGGTTCAGCCCGTAGTGGTTGATCAGCTGCTGCTGGTGCTTGAGCCAATCGCTCCAGCAGACATTGCAGATCTGCTCGAAGGCACGCAGGCCGATCTCGTTCTGAAAGGGACGGAACGGCATCGCCTCACGCACCTGTCCGCACCGCGCGCACGTCACATTCGGCATGCGGGATTATAGCCGCAGCGCCTACGGAAGCAGATTCCGGCTGTTGTAGTCGGCGCGGCGCAGGGCCCGGACGCCGCTGGCGGTTCCGAATGCGCAGGCGAATCCCAGGACCACGGCCGGCGTGAGGCTGATCAGCGGCAGGAAGCTGAGCGGAAACGCGATGAGAAACGCCATGATCCCCGCCGCGATCGGCGCCAGCGGCGAGCGGATCGCGTCCACGAACCGCAGACGCCGCCGCACGAAGTCCCGGCTCACGATGTAACCGGTGATGGCCAGCAGCGTAGTCCCGAACAGCATTGCGAGCTCGAGCATCTCGGACCTTCCAGTAGGGTGCCGTTCCAATACGAAACGAGGGGCGGGGGAGTTTCAGCGGAGGCGGACAGGCGGTCCGCCGGTCCGCCTGAATCACCACCGCAACACGACACTCCCCCACATGAATCCTGACCCGAAGGCCGTGAAAACCAGGAGGTCGCCTGCATCGACGCGGCCGCTGCGGACGCACTCGTCGAGCGCGATCGGAATTGTCGCCGACGTCGTGTTGCCGTAGCGCATGATGTTGTTGTAGACCTGCTCGTCCCGGAGGCCGAGGTTCCGCTGCACCATCTCCGAGATACGAAGGTTCGCCTGGTGGGGAATGAGGAGCTTGATGTCGGCGGGTGCGAGGCCATGGCTTGCGAGCAAGGTCTCGACCGACTCGGGCATCCGGGCGACGGCGTGGCGGAACACTTCCTTGCCGTCCATATGGAGGAAGTGGCGGCCTGCCGCCAGGTGCTCGGCCGAGATGCGGGGGTGGTACATCGAGCCGGGGGCGTCGACCCAGAGTTTGTCGGCGTAGGATCCGTCACTGTGGAGGTCGAACCCGAGGATCCCGCGATCGCCGTTCTCGGCCGGTCCGAGCACCGCGGCACCGGCACCGTCCGCGAAGATCACGGCCGTGTGGCGCCCTTCGGTGGAGAGGTCCATTCCGGTGGACTGGATCTCGGCGCCGACGACGAGCACGTGCTCGTACGAGCCGGCGCGGATCCATGCATCGGCGACGGACATCGCGTAGATGAAGCCGCTGCACTGCGCGCGGACATCGAGTGCGGGAATCTGGCGGGCGCCGAGCATATGCTGGAGGTACACGCCGTTGCCGGGCGCGAAATGGTCGGGAGTGGAGGTCGCGAAGACGATCGCGTCGATGTCGCCGGTAGACAGTCCGGCCATCTCGAGCGCCTTCCGGCTCGCGGCGAGACCGAGCCCCGCGCCCGTCTCGCCATCGCGCGCCCAGCGTCGCTCGCCGATCCCGGTTCGGGTCCGGATCCACTCGTCGCTCGTATCCATGCGAGCGGAGAGATCCTCATTCGTGACGACCCGGTCCGGAACGGCGAACCCCGTCCCGAGAAATCGTGTCCGTCTCATCGTTACCTCAATTCGGTCGTCTGACGTGCGGCGGGTATGTTGAACCGGGGAACCGGCGATGGCAAGGGCGCGTTCCAGCGTAGTACCCCCGATAATGGAGACGTGATGGACCCCTCGTCCAGCGGCGTGAAGCGGCATCACGGCATCGTTCGCTTCACGCACTGGCTCAACGCCGTGCTGCTGACCGGCATGATCGCCAGCGGCCTGCAGATCTACCTCGCCTTTCCCCATTTCGGTCGGAAGAACGAACCGTCGGTGATTCCGAACCCGCTGGACTCATACCCCTTTCCAGAGTGGGCGCGTCTGGGCGGCTGGCTGGCCGGCGGCCTCAACTGGCATTTCGCGCTGGCGTGGCCGTTCGTACTCGGCGGCCTTCTCTATCTCGGGTTCCTGGCGTGGACCGGCGAGTGGCGCTCGATTCTCTTTCGTCCCCGCGATCTCCGGC
>Ga0079218_10000785_pt1 | contig 10402 bp, 10 predicted proteins | sample NCCompost_FD_77181 | JGI IMG/M metagenome (GOLD analysis project Ga0079218, IMG submission 77181) | Agricultural soil microbial communities from Utah to study Nitrogen management - NC Compost | ecosystem: Environmental > Terrestrial > Soil > Agricultural land | place: USA: Utah | collected... | reverse complement strand
CGGACGCAACATCGCCGAGGTGCTCGACCTGTCGGTCGAGGAGGCCGTGACCTTCTTTGGCGCCGGCAAAGCGGAGACGCCGGCGGCGCGCGCGATCCTGCAGCGCATGGCTGACGTGGGGCTCGGCTACCTGCGGCTTGGCCAACCGCTCACCACGCTGTCGGGCGGCGAACGGCAGCGGCTCAAGCTCGCGACGCACCTGGCCGCGGCGGGCGGCGTCTACGTGCTCGACGAACCGACCACCGGACTGCATCTCGCCGATCTCGAGCAGCTGCTGGCGCTGCTCGACCGCCTCGTCGACTCCGGCAAGTCGGTCATTGTCATCGAGCACCATCTGGCGGTGATGGCGCACGGCGATTGGATCATCGATCTCGGCCCGGGCGCGGGCCACGAGGGCGGGACGATCGTGTACGAAGGAACGCCGGCCGATCTGGTGGCGAAGAGGTCGACGCTGACCGGCGAGCACCTGGCGGCATTCGTCGCCAGCCGCCCGAAAGTATCTCGAGCGCGTTAATCGGCGAACCAGCCGGAACTGCATAGGACGGCGCGCCGGATCTTTCTATGCTGTCGGCCGTCGAGGCGGCCGATGGAATCCACGCGCTACCGCATCCAGCTCAATGACGCCACGCAGGGCGTCGGGTTTCGACCGTTTGTCTTCCGGCTCGCCAGCACGCTCGCCCTGAACGGATACGTGCAGGATTCGCGCGAGGGGCTCGTCATCGAAGTCGAAGGAGCCGTGGACAGGGTCGCTCAGTTCATCGATCGCCTGGCGTGCGAAGGATCGCTGGCGGCGGTCGTCACACGAGACATCGATACCAGCAGGACCCGCAGCCACGTTCGCACCGGGATCCCGAACGACCTGGCGACGTGCGCCGATTGCCTGCGCGAGATTCTGGATCCTTCCGATCGACGCTACGGGTATCCGTTCACGGCGTGCACCGCCTGCGGTGCCCGGTTCACCATTACGCAGCGGCCTCCGTACGAGCGGGCGTTGACGACGATGCGGCGGTTCGAGATGTGCGACGTGTGCCGCGCAGAGTACGAAACGCCGTCGAACCGCCGCCATCACGATCAGTCCATCGCCTGTCCCGCATGCGGTCCCACGCTCTCGCTGCCCATCGACGGGATCGTTGGCGCGCTGCGCCGCGGATCGATCGTCGCGGTGAAAGGGACGGGCGGCTTCCATCTGTTCAGCGACGCCAGGAACGCAGCGGTGGTCGCCCGGCTTCGCAGCCGTAAAGCGTGCGACGCCCGGCCGTTCGCGGTGATGATGCCGTCGGTCGCGATCACCCGCGAGTACTGCGTGACGGACCAGGACGAAGAGGCGGCGCTCACGTCGCCGGCCGCCCCCATCGTGCTGCTGCGGCCGCGCCAGCTGTCCGATCTGGCCCCGAATGTATCGGATCCCGGCAGGCTCGTCGGTGTGCTGTTGCCGTACTCGCCGCTCCATCACCTCGTGATGCGCGGCTACGGAGCGCCGCTTGTTGCCACCAGCGGAAGCGTCTCCGGCGAGCCGATCGCCACGGATAACGTCGAGGCACGGAGGCGGCTCGGCGCGATCGCGGACGTCATCGTGACGCACAACCGCACCATTGCGCGTCCCTGCCACGATTCGGTTGTCCGCGTTGGCGCGGACGGCCCGTCGATCCTCCGGCGCGCACGAGGCTATGCGCCGCTGCCGATCGACGTGGCGCACGACCTGCCACGGGCGCTGGCCGTCGGCGGCCATCGGAGGAGCACCGTGGCGATCGGTGTGGGCCGGCAGGCCGTGGTCAGTCAGCATCTCGGCGATCTCGATGCGCCGGCGGCGCGAGGCGGGTTCGAGGCGGCGATTTACGACCTCTTCGGCACCTACGCCTTCGAGCCCGACCTCGTGGTCGCCGATCGCGATCGCGGCTACGCGTCCCGGCAGTGGGCGGAGGCGTCCGGCCTCCGGCTGGTTGCGATCCAGCATCACCACGCGCACGTTGCCGGCTGCGCGGCCGAGAACGGTGTGGCGCCGCCATATCTTGGCGTGGCGTGGGACGACGGCGGTCTCGGCGACGACGGCACCGTCTGGGGCGGCGAGTTCTTTCGCGCGCGTGCCTCCGGATTCGAACGCGTTGCGCACCTACGGCCCTTCCGTCTTCCCGGCGGTGAAGCGGCGATCTGCGAAGGGTCGCACGTGGCCGCATCCATGGAGTGGGAGGCCCGCGGCGCCGCGGCGCTCGAGGGGCGAGACGATGCGGCGGCGCTGGCGGCGACGCTGACGAGCGGCGTGAATGCGCCGTGGTGCACGAGCGTCGGACGGCTGTTCGACGCCGTGGCCGCGATCACCGGTGTCTGCCCGCTCAGTCGCTTCGACGGCGAGTCCGCGTTCGCGCTCGAGGCAGCGATCGATCCCCGCGAACAGGGGCACTATCCGTTCGGCGACGGATGCATCGGGGACTGGGAGCCGTTGCTCGACGTGATTGCCGCCGACCTGGACCACGACGTGCCGATCGGCACCATCGCGGCGCGTTTCCACCTCACGCTCGTGGACTGGATCGCCCGCGTCGCCGGCCGCGTGCAGGCGGGCGCCGTGGTGCTGAGCGGCGGGGTGTTTCAGAATGCGTTTCTCGTCGACCGCACGGTGACAGCGCTGCGCGCGCACGGCCATACCGTGCACACCCCTCGTCGTATTCCCGCCAACGACGGCGGCCTGTCGTTTGGCCAGCTCATGCTCGCATCCGATGCCTGAGCGCCGCTCCGTCCGACTTGCAATCCTACTATGATGATAGTAGAGTCTACGCTGTCGATAGGCGATGGCAGGCACCACGCGGCTGACCAAGCTCGAGCTCCGCATCCTCGAGTTGTTCTGGAAACGGGGCGCGTCCTCCGTCCGGGAGATTCAGGAGGAGTTTCCTGAAGATTCACGGCCGGCGTACACGACGGTGCAGACGACCGTCTATCGCCTGGAAACCAAGGGTGCCCTCCGCATCGTCAAGCGCATCAGCAACGCCAACATCTTCGAAGCCGCGGTTTCGCGCGATCACGCGCAGGGCCGCGTCATCGACGAGCTCGTCTCCATGCTCGACGGCCAGATCCAGCCGGTCATGGCGCACCTGGCGCGCACCGGCAAGCTGACGCTCGCCGACATCGAGGAGGCCGAGCGCATTCTCCGGGAGCATCAGAAGGCACAGAAAGAGCGGCGCCGGCGATGACGAGCGACCTCGTGTTCGTGCTCAACCACCTGTGGCAGTCAACGGGCATGGGCCTTCTCGTCTGGCTCGCTGCCGCGACGTGGTTGAAGGCTTACAGTCCGCGCCTGCGCTTTGCCGCCTGGATGATGGCGTCGCTGAAGTTCTTGTTCCCGTTGTCTCTGCTCGTCACTGCCGGCCGGGCGATCGCGGCCCCGGTGGTGGTTCGACCGTCCGAGTCGCAGGTGGTCTTCGATTTCGTGACGACGAACGCTCCCGTGGTCGCGGCGCCGTTTGCGACCTCACCCGCACCACAGGCGCCGACTGATTGGGAGCGGTGGTTGATCGCGGCGCTCGCGGTGATCTGGCTGAGCGGCGCACTGCTCGTCGCCGTCCGCTGGCTGAGGCAGTGGTGGCACGTTCGCCAGCTGTTGCGAACAGCGCACCCGTCAGGCGACTACCGCGGGATTCCGTTGCGGCATTCGTCCACGATGATGCGTCAACGGATCGAGCCGGGTGCCGTCGGCATCTGGCGCCAGACGATCCTCGTTCCGGATGGTCTCGAGGACACGTTGACCGCGTCGCAATTGCACGCCGTGCTGGACCACGAATGGCACCACGCCCGCCGCCGGGATAACCTGACCGCCACACTGCACGCGGTCGTTCAGGCGTTGCTGTGGTTTCATCCGCTGGTCTGGGTCATCGGCCGCCGGCTGGTCGAGGAACGCGAGCTCGCCTGTGACGAGGCGGTGTTGATGTCCACCACGCCCGACGACTACGCCGAAGGCATCCTCAAAATCTGCAAGACCTACTGGTGCGCGTCGCCCGGACACGCCAGTGGCATCACCAGCGCGGATCTCAAGGCGCGAATGGAGCTGATCGTGCGGAACGAACGACCGAACGAATTGAGACGTGGCGGCCGCTGGGCGGTTGGCCTGGCCCTGGGCGCGATGTTCGTCAGTCCGGTGCTGGTCGGCTTTGTGACCGGACAGGCCGTCTCGCCGCAGAACAACAGCTTCGTCGGCATGGCGACGTCCGCCGACAAGAAATTCGAGGTGGCAACCATCAAACAGAACGTGTCGGAGAGTCCGCAGTGGCGGCTTGGACCGCCCGGACGCGGCCAGATCAGCATCCTGAACATGACCCTGATCGACATCATTACGCAATCGTTCCGTACCAGCAGGCCGATGGTGTTCGGCGGCCCCGACTGGATCCGCACGACGTACTACGACATCGAAGGCCGCGGGCCCGATCCGACGGTCGGCAATCCCGAGGTCTGGGAGATGATGCGCTCGCTGCTGATCGAGCGCGCGCAATTGAAGTACCACGTCGAACAGCGCGAGATGCCCGTCTACGCCCTGACCGTGGCGCGAGGTGGGCACAAGCTCACGCTCGGCGAGAACGGCCGGTGCGCTCCGGCGATCAAGGAAGGCAAGCCGTGCGGCGACATTCTCATTCCGCCATTCGGAGCCGCCATGTTCAACATGCCGATTGGCGCGCTGCTCAACGGGTTGACGCGGCGAGCCGGGCGACCGGTTGTGGACAAGACGGGGCTGACGGGCCGCTACGACGTCAACGTCACGTTCCTGCCGGATGGCGTGAAACTGGAAGAGCTGGACCTGACCAACATCCCGCCTGAATTGCGACCGCAGGACATGAGCATGTTCGAGGCGTTGGAGCGGCAGGCAGGTCTGAAGCTCGAGCCCACGCGCGAGCCGATGCCGGTATTGGTCATCGACAACGTGAGCCGGCCGGGCGACAACTAGGGTTTTTCAACGACCCTTGCTTTCAAGTCGAGCGGCAGCCCGGCAACGACGAGCACGACCGACTCCGCTTCGGCGGCCAGTATCTGATTCGCCCATCCCTGCAGGTCGCGAAAGCGGCGGCCGACGCGTGTCGTCGGCACGATCCCTCCGCCCACTTCGTTGCTGACCACCACGACGTCCCTCGGCCGCGACGCCTCGGCAAGCTCGCGAACGGCGGCCATCAGAATGTCGTGCTGGCGCCGCGGCGGCGTGCGCGCTTCGCGCTCGAAGAGATTCGACAGCCAGAGCGTCAGGCACTCTACGAGTACGGGCGCGTCCATCGGCGTGGCCGTGCGCACGACATGGGGAACTGATTCGGGCTCCTCGATGGTGGTCCATAGCGACGGGCGGTCCGCACGATGCCGCTCGATGCGTCCGGACATTTCCCGGTCGCGCGTTCGACGGGCCGTGGCGACGTAGATCGCCGGGCGCTCGCCGACCAGCGCCTGTGCATAGCGGCTCTTCCCGCTGCGGGCCCCGCCCAGGATCAGCGTCAGCATGGCGTCACCGTCATGTTGACGACGAGCACCACCGCCTCGTCGGCGACGTAGTCGATGACGTTCACGCACGCGTAGGCCTGGGCCAGTCTGAAAATGCGGCACGGATGAAGGTCGAGTGCTTCGCTCAACGCGACACGATTGACGCCTCCGTGCGACACGATGGCGACGGTCTCGCCGGAGTGGGTGCGGCGGATCTGTTCGAGCGCGTCACGCACTCGAGTGGACATCGTCGGGAAGCTCTCACCGTCCGGGAACGCCACGCTCGCCGGCCGCGTCATCCACTCGTCGTACTTCCGTGGATACCGGTTCGCGATCTCCTCATAGGTCAGGCCTTCGAACGTACCAAAGTCGATCTCGCGAAGACGGTCGTCAACCGTCGCCGTCAGGGAATCGGTCGATCGCAGACGTGCGCTGTCCACGGCGCGCCGGCGAGGGCTGCAGTAAATCGCGGCGAAGGACTCGTGTTTCAACAGGCGCCACGCCCGCGTCATCTGCTCTTCTCCATGACGCGACAAGCCGGGATCGAGCCTTCCATAGCACCGCCCACGGACGGTCTCGTCCGGTTCGCCGTGTCGCAGCAGGATCAGCCGCGTCGCCCCAGCGCCCAATGGAGGAAGCGCGACCGTCACGGGTGTCCTGTCACCAGCACCCCACACACGAGCACCGATGCCTCGGCCAGCTCGACGCTCGCGCCGAACACATCGCCGGTCACTCCTCCAATTCGCCGCCGCGCGGAACGGCCGATCCAGACCGCCGCCAGTGCGGCGAATGCCCACGCGATCAGCGCATCGGCGCCCAGCGCCCCGAGAGCGATAAGCGCTGCGACCAATGTGGCCACGATGAGACCCGCGGTGTCTCGTTCGCGCGTCACGGCCTGTCCGAGGCCTCCGTCGGTCCGCGCGTAGGGCAGCGCGGCCGCAAGAGCCGCGATCGTCCAGCGGGAAAGAGCCGGCGCCGCGACGACGAAGGCCAGCCCGCCGGCCCGATCGAGCAGGGCGGCGACGGCCGTCACCTTGACGCCGATCACGAATACCAGGGCGGCGGTGCCGTACGAACCGATCAGCGGATCGCGCATGATGCGAAGCGCCGAGTCGCGGTCGCGCCCGCCGCCAAAACCGTCGACGGTGTCGGCCAGCCCATCCAGATGGATGGCGCCGGTCACCCACGCAGCGAGGCCGACGACCAGCGTCGCCGTCAAGGTGGCCGGAACATCCACGATCGCGGTCATCGTCCACGCGACCGCCGCATTCGCGCCGCCGAGGACGCCGCCGATGAGCGGAAACCAGCGTGCGGCGCGTCCGACGTCGGCCGCGTCCGCGACGATTGGCACCGGCACCCGCGTGAGAAAGGCGGTCGCCACCAGCACGTTCCTCACGACCACCGGCCGGCGCCCTCCGCGAGGTCTTCGGCGCGGCGGTCGACCCCCGCGCTCTCGAAGGTGGCCATGTCGTTCATCATCGCGACGGCGGCGCTGAACAAAGGCATTGCGAGCGCTGCGCCGGTGCCCTCGCCGAGCCTCATGCCAAGATCGAGCAGCGGCTGCTGCTGCAGGAACCGCAGCTGTAACGCGTGGCCCGGTTCGGGCGAGCGGTGGCCGGCAAACCAGTAGCCGAGAAATGACGGGCACATCATTGCGGCGACCAGCGCCGCCGCAGTCGCGATGAAGCCGTCGCCGACAACGGCTATGCGATGTGCCGCGGCGCCGATATACGTACCGGCGATCGCCGCGATGTCGAGGCCACCCACGGTGCGAAGCACGGCAAACGGGTCGCACCCGGGACGATTCGTCGCCAGTGCCCGGGTAACGGCATCTACCTTGCGCGCGAACGTCGCATCGTCAACACCGGTACCCAGGCCAGTGACCTGAGCAGCCGGGAGTCCAAGCATCGCGGCGGTGACCGCGCTTGCCGCCGTGGTGTTGCCGATTCCCATCTCGCCGCAGGCGATGACGGCAACGCCTTCGTTGGCCGCGACGTCGGCGACGTCGAGCCCGGCGTTGAGCGCGGCGGTAAGCTCGCCTTCGGACATCGCGGGCCCGTTCGTGAAGTTAGCAGTGCCGCCCCGCACGCGCCGCGGGACGAACGCCGCCGCATCTCCAGTGGCGTCAATGTCGCTGCCAACGCCCACATCCACGACCGAGACGTGAGCGCCGGCCGCACGCGCCAGCGCATTGATGGCGGCGCCACCGCGGATGAAGTTGCCAACCATCTGCGCCGTCACCGCCGAGGGGTACGCGCTCACGCCTTCCTCCGCGACGCCGTGATCCGCCGCAAACACGACGATGTGGCGCGGCGCGGCGCGTGGCGTGATGGTTTCCTGGATCGCGCACAGCCGCGTCGCAATCCATTCGAGACGACCGAGACTGCCCGGCGGCTTCGTCAGCTGATCGAGGCGCGCCTCGGCGCGCTGGTGCCACGCGGTGTCGATCGGCCGCACACGGCGAATTGCCTCGTCGAAACGAGTCGCGGTGGTCGAAGTCATGGCCACGCCTTCGACCACCGCGGCCCTCCAGTGTCCGGACGCCGCAATGCGGCATCAACGCCGTGATCCCGCTCGACGAGGCGTCCGAGCAGCCACAACAGGTCTGCCAGGCGATTGAGGTAGACGATGACGCTGGGATCGATTGGTGCCCCGAAGTCCGATAGACGCACGACCTGCCGCTCGGCCCGGCGGCACACCGTGCGCGCAACCTCGAACGCGGCACCACCGGCATCGTCGCCCGCGATCGCCCAATCGATCAGGATCCCGTCCTGGGTTTCGATGCGATGCACCTGGTCCGTGAGGTCGAGCACCCGCGCCTCGTCCATGCGTTTAGGCGGCTTGTCGTCACTGGCCAAGGCCTCGGCGACGGCGAAGAGATCCCGCTGGAGCTGCTTCGCGATCGACGCGGCCTCTTCGTGCGTGCACAGGGCGCGCGCCAGTCCGATCTGCGCGACGAGCTCGTCAACGGTGCCGTAGGCTTCGACGCGCGGGTCGCCTTTCGACACCCGCTTGCCGCCGACGAGGCTTGTCTGTCCCGAGTCGCCCGTCTGTGTGGCGATGCTCATGCCGCCCCCCGCAAACGCCGTCGTGCGTGTCCCTGAACGAGCATGGCCAGGAAAAACGGTCCGCCGATGAGCGCCGTGATGATGCCGACCGGAATCTCCACTGGCGCCACGACCGTGCGCCCCAGGGCGTCGCACGCCACGAGAAACGTGCCTCCCGCCAGCACCGAAAACAGCCCGAGGGTCCGATGTCCAGGACCGACGAGGAGCCGTCCAATATGCGGCACCACCAGTCCGACGAACCCGATCGGCCCGCACGTCGCGACGACGCCGCCGACCATCAGTGATGCGGCGGCGAAAATGAGTTTCTTCACCGTCGCCACCGCGACGCCTCGCGATGCGGCCGACTCCTCGCCGACGGCGAGCAGATCCAGGTCACGCGAGACGGCGAGAAGAATGGCGATGCCGATCGCCGCAAATGGCAACACGTGAACGACCGGCTGGAAGCCGACAACGTCGAGGCCGCCCAGCAGCCAGCGGCCGATCCGAAACGACGTCGTCACGTCGCCGATGTATTGAATCGCCAGGATGACGCTCGTACACACGAAGCTGATCGCGACTCCCGCCAGCAGCAGTGTGGAGGACGAGAAGGCGTAGGTGGCCTGCGCGACTGCGTAGACGAGCGCGATCGCCAGCAGCGCGCCGGACAGCGCCGCGAGGGCGTATCCGGGAATTCCTGCCAGGCTCGCGGCCAGGCCCAGATGGGCGTAGACCGCCGCGCCCAGCGAGGCGCCGGCGGACACGCCAAGGGTGTATGGCGTGGCGAGCGCGTTGCGAAAGACCGCCTGAAAGGCCATGCCGGCGGTGGCGAGCGCCGCGCCGGCAAGGAAGCCGAGCGTCACGCGCGGAAGGCGAAGTTCAGTCAGAATGCGTGTCTCAATCGGATCGTCCGGGACGAGCGAGGAGACGGCTCCGCGCGGCCCGAGCACGATCGCGCCGGCAACCGTGATCGCCGCCACGATCGGCAGCCATGCGTGCGTCAGCACGGGAATCTGTGGCTTGTCAGTCACCGCTGATCGCTCGTGCAATCGTGCCGGCGAACCGCACGAACCGCGGACCTGGCACATTCAGAAGTTCGTCGGTGAACACGTGGACGCGTCCGTTCCTGACGGCGCGCAGCGAATCGAGCCGGCGCCATTGACGCCGTCGTGCCGCGGCATCGACGCTGCCCGACGAGAACTCGATGATCACGTCCGGGTCGAGCCGGATGACGCTCTCGGCGGACAACGTCGGGTACGAAACACTGCCGGACGTCAGCGCGTTCACGCCGCCGGCGTAGGTAATCAGGTCGTCGTGGATGGTCCCTGGTGCCGCCGCGGTCAGGCGGCGGAAGTCCTCGGCGCGGCCAAAGCAGATCAGGACGCGCGGACGTGGAGGGGAGATGAGGCGGCTCGCCGCCGCCAACGTCTGACGAAGCGCGCCGGCCGCCCGTTTCGCGCGTGTCGCCACGCCGCACCGTTCACCCACCTGCTCGACGCTGCGAATGATGCCCTCGAGGCTGCGGTGATCGACCCGAAGAATCGGGATGCCGAGCGCCCTGATCCTCGGCTCGAGATCGGCGTGCTCGGCAAGCGTGACGACGAGATCTGGCTGCAGCGCGACCAGCGCCTCGTAGTTTGGCGTGAGGTATCCGCCGATCTTCGGCAGCGAGAGCGCGGCGGGTGGGAATCGGCAATAACTGGTGACGCCGACCACGCGTGCTCCGGCGCCGGCTTCGAACAGCACTTCGGTGACGCTTGGAGCCAACGACACGATCCGCGCGGGTGACTGCGCGGCCGCGGGCAGGGACAGGAGCAGGGCACTGACGCTGCTCCACAGAACACGGGACCGATGTGGCGCGGACATGGTTCCTCCTCGCCGCCCCTCGCGGCGCAAGGACGAGCCGGTCCGAACTG
>Ga0079218_10000784_pt1 | contig 10403 bp, 10 predicted proteins | sample NCCompost_FD_77181 | JGI IMG/M metagenome (GOLD analysis project Ga0079218, IMG submission 77181) | Agricultural soil microbial communities from Utah to study Nitrogen management - NC Compost | ecosystem: Environmental > Terrestrial > Soil > Agricultural land | place: USA: Utah | collected... | reverse complement strand
TGCAATGGATTGACCTTGAACCACGCGCTGGCCCACGCGCGGAAGTGTCCTACCTGAAAGAATGCCACCTACAGGCGGGGCAACCAGCGCTTGACTATTCGCAGCAGGAACAACTCGACCGGTAGCCGTGATTTGGCGGGCTATAGTCTGTTCTTCGGCGAGCGCCAACTTCATCCGAATGAGCCATTGCTGCTCCATCAGAAACTTCACTGTGCCGGTGCTGGCCGCTCCCACAGGTGCCTCATCAGTCTTTACTTGTTTCGCAGGACGTAACCAACGGAAAGCAATGAAGACAACCAGCACGGCAAAAATAGCCACTACCGCAACAATGACTAACTGTTTGCGTCGCGAGCCACCGTTCCCCACAGTACTTATTGTTTGCTCTCTGTCGTTGGTTGTACTCATATTCGGATATCGGTTCCGGTCGCCAGCTCAAGTTGGAAGATGCTCGTGTAGTAATCAAAGATCGCGCGGTAATAATTAGCGCGAACTTCCGTTCGTGTTTTTTGGGCTTCAATCAACGTTATCAACTCCGTCGCGCCTTCCTGGTATGCCCCAAGCTGAATCTCCCGCGATTCATCAGCTTGCCGCAAGAGGCCGGCTTCATAAGCTCTTACTTGCTCGCGCGCGGTTTCGTAGGCGCGATACGCGGCCTCGACTTCTGCGAGCGTTCTATTGCGGACCAACTGTAAACTGGTCTCACTTACCTTTTGTTCCGCTTCTGCGCGGGCAATTCCCGATTGATTTCGATTGCCAATTGGTAACGGTACTGTGACACCCGCAAGCACAGTGTTGTCTACACCGACTCGCTTGTAGCCAACATAAGGAGTCAGTTCACCTTTAGCGCGCGAGCGCTCAAGTTTGATGGTTGATTGGGCCAACGCCAGTTCGGCCTCAGCTATCTTGATCTCGGGACGATTTCTCAACGCAGTTTCTCTCAACTGCGACAGGTTTAACTCCACGGGCAGCACTCGAAGAGTGTTGCTTACATCCACTTTCGTCGCCCGTTCAAAATCAGGATCCCCGATTAACTCAAGCAGCCGTATCTTTGCCTTCCTTAGATTGAGTTGCGCATTAGCTACTGCAAAGTCAAACTTGGTTCGTTCCAAACGAACTTTCAGCAGTTCTCCTTCCGCGATATAGCCCTCTTCGAATCGCACAGTGTTGAACTTAACCAGTCCTTCAAAGTTATCGCGGTTCTCCTGCTCAATACCGAGCAGCACACCAGCTAAGACGGACTCGTAATAGGTACGTTTTAGATCAAACAACTGCCGACGCAATACTTCAGTCAACCGCGCTTCGGAAACAGATACTGTGCGTTCGGCAACTTCCATCCGCAACGATTTTCTGTTCCCCAACTCGATCGGTTGCGCAACAGAGATTCCATACTCGTGCAATCTATTAGCGGGCGTTTCGCCGGACAGTCGCAGGTTCTCGGCGCTGACAGTCAATCCAGGTCTCGGACTCAAGCGCGCGCCCACGCGTTCAGCTTCTGCCACTCCTACCTCGAGTCGAGCTGCCTGTACCGAGAGGTTCTTTTTCAGAAACTGTTCCGTAGCGGCTTCTATTGAGAGATAGTCAGAAGCAACTGAAACCCTCGGTGGGGTGCCCCCAGTGGCTGGTGTCTGAGCGCATAGGCCCAGTGGCATCGATAACCCCAAAACTAAACTAGTAACTACGCGAACGTTTTTCACAGTTAGCCTTCACTCCACCTTGAAATCTTTCAGCGCCATGCGCTCGTCAAGTTTCGCGTTTTTGACGTGAAACTCGATGTCGTAATCACCGCGAGTTGGAATCGAGACATCGGCAACGTAGATCCCCGTCACTTTTCCAACGCGAGCTTTCGTCTGCATAACTTCGCTGCCGTCTTTTACACGCGTGATCAATGTCACCTCTGCCTTCTCTACCGGAGTGCCGTCCGCGAGATCGGTAAGGTGAATCAGAAACTGGCTTTGCCTACCGGCCTTCAAAGGATCGTGTTCAAAGAAATTTTCGATACGTTCGGTGAATTCGGTGCGCGATAGCGCTTCCTCATCATGCTCTTGCACTGGCGTCGCACTGCGGCTGCAAGCGCCTTGAAAGAGAAACAGGGCCATCGCGATCAGCAGCAGCTTCCGACTACCTGCGGTAGTTTTTGAAAGGTTAAAGATGCGGCGAGAAGGAGTGTCTTTAGTCATGCGCTAGATGAAAAGCTGAATAAGTGACTCGGCGGCGTGATGAAATCCGAGAGGCGAGATGTAATTGGTGACTAATAGCGAACCGACAAAGATTAAAGTGAAAGTTATGGCTCGCGCCATTCGGGTACTATGAACCGGAATCACGGGCAAATCGGTGCGATCGACAGATTCAATTAGCGCCGATACGCGTGAGTGAAAACTGGAACTGTCATCGGCAATAAAACTCGAAGCGGCCAAAGGAGTTGGAGAAGTGCGACGCCTAAGCTTCACGAGAGCCGAAGCGATGTCCAGTGGCGCATTCGTGCGGCACGCAGCAATCTCATCGCATAGTTGTTCAACCTGCATCGCACGCCATTTCAGCAACCGGCGCGTGAACGGAAAAACGAGCGACGAGTAACCACAAAACGCAAGAGCCAATTTGATTAGATTATCTCGTCGTTGGTGATGTGCTGCCTCATGTTCCAGCAATCCCGCTAGCTCTTGTTCATTTAACGTTCGCAACAAGCCCGTCGAAACGATCAGCTTCGAACGACTGAAGCCCCACACGAAGGAGATCGGATAATCACTGGGCACCACACCTACCTCCAACCCGTATCGACTGGCGGCCTCGTTGAGGAGTGCGAGTTGTTGCGGTTGTGCCGGTTCTACATCCGTTTGCAATCTCGTAATCACCTTGCCAACGCGCAGATAACTTTGCCAACCGGACCATGCTGCGAAGACAGCGGCGCCGATGGCAAACATAAGCATCATGTATGCGAGCGTTGGTTCGACTCTCGCGGTTAAATCTCCGAGCAGGTGCAACTCATGTTGCGTGCCGTGTGCTGCCTGGAATATTTCCGGCGTCCACCACTCAGGAAGGAAGGCAGCAGCAACGACCCAGGCAGCCAACGTGGGTGGAAGGGCGATGGCCCACGTGTAAATCCGAATTAAGCTATAGGTTCTTGGAGCCCAAACTCTATATCGCGTGAGTAAATGTACAGCGCCGGCGACCATCAAGCAGACGAATGCGAAGATGGTGCTTAGTAGGACGAAATTTTCAATTGGAGCGATTAGCAACTGATCTCAATACCTCTGTGCCCGGAGTTTACTTGCGCGGTGAACGTTTCCCACGTTTCTCACGAATCATAGCCTCTAGTTGATCGAGCGTACGCTCATCCTGTCCCACCAAATCGACAAAAGCTGATAGCGCAGGTGCAGTGTAATGGTCCAGCAACGCGCCTAAGATTTCCTGCGCCATGCCTCTTTCGAACTCTTCCCTGGAATATCGTGCTGAATAGACGAAAGCCTTCCCTTGTTTTTGGCGAACCAGGTAGCCCTTTCGATGCATTCGATCCAGCGTCGTCAAAACGGTCGTGTGCGCGATGGGCCGCGAGGCGCGCAACTTGTCCTCAACCTCAGTAACAGTCAGACTGTGTTCTTTCCAGAACACATGCATGATCGCCGTCTCCAACTCACCAAGCACATGGCCGGTGCCGCTGGCGCCGAGTTTGAATCCTCTCAGAGCAATTCTTGGCCGCGAGTTGTTCATCTATTAATCGATAGCAAGGGGCGTTTTACGACCTGGAGTATAGAATTCAGCAAAAACTACTGTCAATAGTCGGAAACAAAATGGTTGCCGGCCTCAGGTTAAGAAGGAATAAGAATGGCTGAAGTGACTCTACAATCTCGAAACCGCGCCGACCTGGTTAGGCGAGGTCGCTATCTCGAGTATTTCACGATTGGCTACAACAGCCTTGAGGGATTAATAGCGGTTGCGGCTGGTCTCCTGGCCGGGAGCATTGCACTTGTTGGATTTGGTTTCGATAGCTTGATTGAAGTGACGTCCGGAGCGGTGCTCCTATGGCGACTGCACGCAGATTTAGATGAAGAGCGCCGAGAACGAGTTGAAGCGATCAGCCTGAGAATCGTTGGCGCCTGTTTCGTTCTGCTTGCGATCTATGTGAGCTACGATTCAGTCAAATCACTCATCAGGCGCGAAGTCCCACAAGAAAGCATCGTTGGCATCGTTCTAGCCGCTGCCTCGCTCATCGTTATGCCTTTGTTAGTGAAGGCAAAACGAAGAGTCGCGCGCGGTATTAAGAGCGCGGCCTTGATGGCAGACTCGAAACAGACGGAGCTTTGCACTTACCTTTCGGCTATTCTGCTTGCCGGTCTTTTGCTGAACGCCTTGCTCGGTTGGTGGTGGGCCGATCCAGTTGCCGCACTTGTGATGGTCCCTATCATAGTCAAAGAAGGTATTGAAGGGTTGCGGGGCGAAACCTGCTGTGACGACGAATGCCACTGAAGTATTTTCTTCCGCTTTATCTTTTCGCTTACTTCGGCGCTGCCTTCTTCTGGCGTTCGTTCATGGTTTGGAAGAGGACCGGTGTCAATCCGGTCGTTTTCAAGGGATCGGATGACGCACATGACTTCATTGGCAGAATTTTCAAGTTGCTGTTTGCCCTAATCGTTGCCGTGGTGCTTGTCTATTCGTTTTGGCCCAGTGTTTATCTTTACTTGATGCCTATCGACTGGCTCGAGTACTCCTGGTTGAGATGGCTGGGAATCAGCTTGTTGCTCTTGTCGCTCGTCTGGACAGTGGTGGCTCAAGCTCAGATGGGCGAATCCTGGCGTATCGGCATCGACCAAAAACATCGAACAAACTTAGTGCAGCGCGGAGTCTTCAGCCTTTCCCGAAATCCGATCTTCCTTGGGATGATGGTTACCCTGTTTGGGCTCTTTCTGGTGATCCCAAACGCTTTGACACTGCTTACTCTTGCTCTCGGTGTCGTGCTGATTCAAATTCAAGTGCGGCTGGAAGAAGAGTTTCTCGCGAAATCGCATGGGGATGAATACACGGAGTATAGACGCCGAATCCGCAGGTGGTTTTAACTTGGCGAACACAGCCCTGACGTCGTTGGGCCAGCGAACAATGAGAACAGAGAAAACGAAAACAGCGGTGCTCATCGTTGGGGCAGGACCAACCGGACTCATGATGGCAGGCCAACTTGCAAGGTTTGGGATTCCGTTTCGCCTTGTAGAAAAAAACGAAGGGCCGACAACTCAATCCCGTGCATTAGTGATACAACCTCGCTCATTGGAAATATTCGAACAAATGGGCATCGCTCAACGCGCCGTCGAGCAAGGCAGAATCTTTCAAACAATTAATTACGTTGTTAATGGGAAGTTGGCTCAGCGCGTCCCACTTGGCGAATTTGGTAAAGAATTAACACAGTTTCCGTATCTGCTTATCCTTGAACAGTCAAAAACAGAACCGCTACTAGCCAGTTTTCTTCAACAGCAAGGTCAAAATATCGAATGGCGCACAGAATTAGTTTCGTTTACTCAAACCGAACGCGGTGTTTCTGCAACACTCAAACATCACGACAAAGAAAAAACGATTGAAGCAGACTGGCTCATTGGTGCAGATGGAGCCAATAGTCTGGTTCGAAAAACGTTAGGTATTCCATTCGGTGGGGAGACCTACAAGGAGTCTCTTTTCGTACTCGATTGCAGGATCAATTGGCCCTTCAAAGCCGATGAAGCAGCTATTGCTCTCTCGAGGGACGCATTCGGACTCTTCTTCCCGATGACAGATGGGCGTTGCCGAGTGTCCGGCATCGTTTCAGAAGAATATGCCGACAAAGACACAATTTCTTTCGACGATGTAAATCGGGATTTTGCCAAGAATTTGAAAATGGATGTCACACTTTCGGACCCTCAATGGATCTCCTTGTATCATGCGCATCATCGTTATGTTGCACATTTTCGCAAAGACCGATGCTTCCTGGCTGGCGATGCCGCCCATGTCCACTCGCCCGCAGGGGCTCAGGGAATGAACACTGGCTTGCAAGACGCATACAACCTGGCCTGGAAGTTGGCATTCGCTATCAGAGGAAATGCAGAAGAAAGAATCCTTGAGACGTACCACGAGGAGCGCTTGCCCATAGCTCGGAAGTTGGTGCGCACAACCGACAGAGTATTCGGCATAACAGTCAGCCAAAACCCGTTCGTCGTATTTTGGCGAGTACATGTAATGCCTCGCTTGGTCGCTCTAATCCCGAAAGAAAAACATCTACTGCGGTTTGCGTTTCGTTTGATCTCGCAAATCGGGATTCATTACCGAAACAGCTCTCTTTCTCGGGACGCCTCTGTTGGTTCGTTTCCAAGAAAAGCACCGCGACCAGGAGATCGCCTGCCCTTCGCGACATTCCGGGAAAACAACAAGCTGATCAACATTCAAGATAAAGTCAAAGCCCCGGCATTTCATCTTCTTCTTTTTTCGAAGAACAACAGCGAAGAAGAGACCAAAGCGATCCGTGATCTCGTGGATAAATACAGTGACGTGATTCAGATCGAAGTCATCTCGTTTTCGCTTGCGACAAACGATTTGTTTGAGACTTTCGGTGTCCCAAACGGAGGGTGTTATCTAGTCCGACCAGATATGTATATTGCATATCGGAGCGGGAGGTTTGATGAAGAACACCTGAAAGCCTTTCTGAAAAGGATTGCGATTATGCCTCCCCGGCAACGCTTGACCGATTCAGTAGCGTCGAGCCATTTCAATAAACGCTAGTGCCGCGCGACTAAGGTGTTTATCCTTGCGGTGAACGATCTTCAGTTCGCGATTAATCGTGAGATCGCGAACGCGGATGGCAGTTAGCGTCTTTGCCTTTAACTCAGTTGCGACAGCAAACTTTGAAATGAACGCGATACCGAGCCCGCTCTGAACTGCCCGCTTAATAGATTCCGGGTTCTCCAATTCGATTACAGTCGCCAACTCGAAATCCACTTGCTGCAGTTGAGCAACGATAGTCGCGCGAGTCGCAGAGCCGGATTCACGGACGATAAATCTTTCTGCCTGGAGATCTCGTTTTTTAAGAGTCTTTCTCCCTGCTAATCGGTGAGTTGGCGAAACAACGAGCAGCAGTTCGTCGGTTAACCACGGAACAGCGCTGACCTCCTCGGCCGCCAGGTGGCCGCCGACAAAACCAAAGTCAAATTCATTACTGAGAACGCCGTTTTCCACCTCTCGCGTGTCTTTGATTCGGAGATGGATGTCGATCTTTGGATGTGACTCTTTGAAGCGACTCACAACCTGCGGAACAAGGTACATTCCTGGCGTGGTGCTTGCCCCGATTTTCAGCGAACCGCGCTCCAGTCCCTGCAATTCGTCGATTGCGTGATGAGCATCATCGACCGCTGCCATGACACGATTCGCATAAGGAACCAGCAACTGCCCAGCATCAGTTAACACCACCTTTTTGCCTAGCTGCTCGAACAGCTTCACGGAGAGCTCACTCTCGAGCTGACGGATGCGCACCGACACACTCGGCTGGCTAAGATTTATTTCCTCGCCGGCGCGCGTGTAGTTCAAGTGCTTGCTGACACTAAGAAAAACCTGCAAATCCCTCACATCCATATCATTGTGGATTCCTATCGTAACGATTGAAACAATTCATTTCCATAATACCGGCAGGGATACTAACATGACCGGCCTTTTAGGAGGATCAAAGTGATCGCAACCCCGTTTGGCAGTGAAGGGATTTCTTATGCTTCAAGTTCAGACCATCGATGTGTTGCCTGAGTGGCGTAACTCAGCGCCGTACTGGGCGAAACATCAAACGACGATTCGCCAGATGTTCGCGCCATTGACCCGCGCGCTGATTGAAGATGCCGTTATTGTGCCCGGACAGTCAGTACTCGACATTGCCGGTGGCCCAGGCGAGCCTTCAATGACAATCGCAGAAGTCGTTGGGCCGGCTGGGTTAGTGACCTGCACTGATGCCGTGGCAGAAATGGTGGAGGCTGCACGAACGGAAGCGCGTAATCGCCGATTAACAAATGTGCAATTCCGGCAATGCACGGCCGATGAACTTCCGTTTCCTGACGATTCATTTGACGTGACAGTTAGTCGCTTGGGCGCAATGTTCTTTCCTGACCCTGAGCTGGCCTTTCGGGAAATGCTTCGAGTTACAAAACCAGGCGGCAGTCTCGGTTTTGTTGTGTGGCATAAGAGCGAGTTCAATCCTTACTCGTATCTCGTAACCGAGGTGCTGTCTCGTCACATTGAAATTCCACCGTCTGATCCTGATGCCCCGGACGCCTTTCGCTTTGCTGAACCAGGGAAGCTCGCTCGCATCCTCAGAGGCGTCGGTGCAAACAGAATTCGTGAGCGGATCTTCGAATTTGACAGCACCGCGCCCATAGCACCGGAAGAGTTTTGGGACATGCGTTCGGAAATTTCCGAAATGCTAAGAGACAAGCTGCAGAAGTTCTCTGCTGCCGAAAGATGGCAGATAGGCATACAAGTCAAGCATGCTGTTCGAGAATACTTTCCGAACAATCAAATGAGGTTCCCCTCACAAGCGATTATCGTCACCGCAAAGAAGTGAGTGAGAAAGGAGTCTCTAGTCTTAGTATGATCTTCAAACAATATCTCTATCACGACTCTGGCTGTGCCGCATACGTCTTCGGTTGAGCGGGCAAGGGGAGGGCCACGGTCGTGGACCCACAAGCCAATGACGTCAATACATACATCCAGTTTGCCAAGGCTAAAGGAATGGAGATCAAGTATGTCGTTGACACGCACGTTCAGGCCGATCACGTTTCCGGTGGTCGCGCTCTGGCCCAACTAACCGGCGCTGATTATTGTCTGCATGAATCGGCAGACGTCGCCTTCGAGGTCACGCCACTCACAGATCAGCAGGAACTTGATCTCGGCAACGTTTCGATTCGTGTGCTTCACACGCCCGGCCACACGCCGGAAAGCATCTGTCTTTTAGTTACAGACAAGACAAGAGGACCGGAACCCTGGTTTCTTCTCACTGGTGACACGCTCTTTGTAGGCGCCATCGGTCGTCCGGACCTCCCCGGCAATGTCAAAGAGAGCGCCGCGCAGCTTTATGAGAGCTTGCATCAGAAGATCCTAGTTCTTCCTGAAATTCTCGAGATTTACCCTGCGCACTTTTCCGGCTCGCTCTGCGGCGCTGGAATGAGTGGAAAGCCGATGTCCACTCTGGCTTTTGAGAAACGCTGGAACCCTACACTCGCACTCGATCGCGGCTCATTTATCGAAAAGATGGCGAGCATTTCACCTCCTAAGCCGGCCGAGATGGAAGCTGTACTTCGCACAAACAGACAGGCATAAGCATTGAGCACTAAGGTTGAGCACCATCGCCCCATCGCTCTGGGCCTAACGGAAAACCTGGGCCAGTTCACTCTACTCGTACTCGTCAATGCATTTGTTGGCGGGATGGTAGGTTTGGAACGAACCGTGCTGCCCCTCATAGCCGAGCGCGAATTCGGCATAGCCTCCAAAAGCGCAATTCTTTCTTTCATCGTAAGTTTCGGCCTCGTTAAAGCATTCGTGAATTTATTCGCCGGCAGATTCTCTGAGCGCAGTGGCCGAAAAAAGCTTCTCGTTACGGGATGGCTGTTCGCTCTTCCTGTTCCCTTCATGATCATGTCGGCTCAGTCATGGAGCATGATCATTTTTGCGAACGTTTTGCTGGGGATTAATCAAGGGCTTTGTTGGTCGACGACGGTGATCATGAAGATCGACCTTGTCGGTCCAAAGCGACGAGGAATGGCGATGGGGTTAAACGAGTTTGCAGGCTATGGCGCCGTCTCTGTTGCGGCACTTGCTTCGGGTTATATCGCAAGCATCTACGGATTGAGGCCAACGCCATTCTACTTAGGTGTCGCTTTCGCAATCGCTGGTTTGTTGATCTCGGCAACGCTGGTGCGCGATACCACTCAACACGCACGCGAAGAGACACGAGTCCATCACAAAGATGCGCGGCAATTGCCATCGTTCAGAGAGATGTTCGCTCTGACAAGTTATCGTAACCCGACACTCTTTTCAGTGAGTCAGGCAGGACTTGTTAACAACTTGAATGATGGAATGACGTGGGGACTCTTCCCACTTTTCTTCGCATCGTACAGCCTCGGTGTGGACCAGATCGGAATACTCGCCGCAACTTACCCGGCCGTCTGGGGAATATCGCAGATTGCAACGGGTACGTTGTCAGACCGCTGGGGTCGCAAGTGGTTGATCGTGTGGGGCATGTGGATTCAGGCTATCGGTATTGTTCTAGTTGCCTCGGCTCCGTGGTTCACGCATGCGCCATCGGACAATTTCTCGCGGTGGATGATTGGAGCTGTACTGTTGGGTGCGGGAACAGCACTTGTTTATCCGACACTGCTGGCAGCAATTGGTGATGTTGCGCATCCCGATTGGCGTGC
>Ga0079218_10000783_pt1 | contig 10405 bp, 11 predicted proteins | sample NCCompost_FD_77181 | JGI IMG/M metagenome (GOLD analysis project Ga0079218, IMG submission 77181) | Agricultural soil microbial communities from Utah to study Nitrogen management - NC Compost | ecosystem: Environmental > Terrestrial > Soil > Agricultural land | place: USA: Utah | collected... | reverse complement strand
CAGGCTGCGTGTGGTCGTCGGCGCCGCAGGCGATGAGATGCCGACGAACAGCGAACCCGTTCCGGCGTCTTCCTCGGCGCTTGCCGGCAACCGCCGGCGTGGGCGCTGACGCGGCAGCACCGCGCGCATCGCGACCATGGTCGCGCGAGCGGTCGAAGCACGCCGGCGAAAATGGTTCGGGGGCGCCACGACGAGCGCGGCGCCCCCGGATCATCTGCGTTCGCTAGGGGTCGACACGCACCACCGTGTACGTGGTCGTCGCGGTCGGCGGCGTCGTGAAGCGCGCGTTCACGGCATAGAGCGAGTTGCCGTGGCGCGCGATCGTCGTGGGGACGTCGAAGCCGGGGTCTGTGATCACTCCAGCGACGGATCCGCTCGAGAGGTCCGCGGAGAGCCTGACCACGGCGATCTGGTTGAGCCGGTTCCGCACGACGTAGAGCGTGTTGCCATGGAGCAAGATGCCGTCGCCGAACGTCAGCGCGACGCCGCCCAGATCGATCTCCCGGACGGCGAGCGTCTCGGTGTCGATCGTGTACAGCTTGCCCGTCGCGGAATTCACGACGATGAGCGTCGAGCCGTCCGGGGTGGCGGCGATCCCGTTCAAGTTGAAGGCGCCACTCACGAACTCGATCTTGCCGGTGAGATCGACGGTCGTGACCGTGCCGATCGTGCCGTCGGGCGCGATGTCGACTCGATAGAGGACGGGACGCTGCGATTCGGTGAACCACGCGGCGTCCTTCGTCACGATGACGTCGTTCACGAACGTCGGCGCGCTATTGAAAGTGAACTCGGCGAGCTCCGCGCCGGTCGTCGCATCGAAGACGTAGCCGAGGCCGGTTCCCCCGCCCGCGACCCACAGCCGGCCACGGTCGTCGACCTTCATGCCGACGAATGTGCGGCTCTCACCGGGCACGAACACCGCACCCTCTCCCGTGCGCAGATCGCCCTTGTAGATGCCCGCACCGCCGAGCGAGCCGGTGTAGAAGGTCGTGCCGGCGCCGACCGCGATCCCTTCCGGCCGGAAGCCGGACGGGAGGTCGATCGTCGACGGGAACGGCCGATCTGCCGCCAGGCCGGTCGCAGGAGTGGCGAGCATGACAGCGAGCAAGACGAATAGCAGAGTGGTCCAGCGCATGAGCGGTGATCCTCCCAATATGCGTGTGCTGTTTGTACGGACTTCCGGCACACATGGATGCCGCGATCCCCGCGGGCCAACGCGATCCCGACCCCGGGCCAAGAGGAGTGCCGGGCTAGAACCTCAGGACGCTGCTCATTTCGGCCGCCGGAAGAGGTGCGCCGCGTGCCGGTAACGGTCGGGATCGGCCGCGTAGGCGTGCGCGAGCCAACAACAGTGACATGAGCAGTGCGACGCCGACGGATGCCCGCGCGCGCACCAGGTCGGCCGCGCAAGCGGCTCGAGGCGGGCAGCGATCGTTGGGATCATCACGACATCCCGCGGCTGCGCGCAGCTGCCGCCACGGCCTTGAGCGCGAGGACGTGCGCGGCCAGGCGCGTGTCGCCGCCGAGGTCCGCGGCCTGATCGAGCACGCGGTCGAGCGCATGGCGGAGCCGATCGCGCACGAACCCTTGCGCCTGTTCCTCGCTGAGCGACAGCGACTGGCCCGACCACTCGAGGTAGCTCGCCGTCACCCCGCCCGCGTTGGCGAGGATGTCGGGGAGCACGAAGACGTCGTTGTGCCGAAGGATGCGGTCCGCCTCCGGCAGCGTCGGACCGTTCGCGCCCTCGGCCAGGAGTCGCGCCTGCACGGCCGCGGCGTTCGCGCGCGTGATCTGGCCCTCGAGGGCCGCGAGCACGAGCACGTCCACGTCGAGCGCGAGCACGTCCGCCGCGGGGATCGACTCGGTGCCCGGCGCGCCGACGACCGTGCCGGTCTCCGCCGCCCACCGCTGCGCGCCCTTGAGATCGATACCGTCGGTGCGGATGACGCCACCGCCGATGTCGGCGATCGCGATCACGCGCGCGCCCATGCCGCGGAGCGCCCGCGCCGCTGCGTAGCCGACGTTGCCGAAGCCTTGCAGCGCAACGTTCGCGCCGCGTAGCGGAAGCTTGATCCGGCTCGCGGCGGCCTCAATGAGCTCCGCCAACGCGACCCCGGTCGCGCCGCTACGGATCGGCGAGCCACCCAGCTCCGTGGGCTTGCCGGTGACGACGTTCGCGATCGGCCGCCCGTGCAGCTGCGCGTACTCGTCGAAGATCCACGACATCACCCGTGCGTTGGTGCCCGCGTCGGGCGCAGGGATGTCGCGATCGGGTCCGATGTCGTCGCCCAGGGCGCGCACAAGTCGGCGGGTCACGCGCTCGAGCTCGGCCGCGCTGTGCGCGCCGGGGTCGACGATCACTCCGCCCTTGGAGCCACCGAAGGGCAGTCCGACAAGCGCGGACTTGAGAGTCATGGCCATCGCGAGCTGGCGCAGCTGCGGAAGCGAGACGGAGAGGTCGTAACGCAGGCCGCCCTTCGCCGGGCCGCGCGCCGTGCTGTGTCGCACGCGATAGCCGTCGAACATGCGCACGCGGCCGTCGTCCATGCGCACGGGGAAGCGGACGGCGGTCTCGCGCTCAGGGAGCGCGAGCGCCACGCGCAGATCCGGTTCGAGCTCGAGGACATCCGCCGCGCGGTCGAACAGGCCCAACACACTGGTCTCGTCCACGGTTCGCGTCGTCAGGTCCATCACGGCCATCCCTCCGGTCGATCGTGTCGGGACGATCGTCGCGCGACGAAGGAACAACTCGCGTCGCGCCCCGTGAACGCCATGTGAAATCCGGCGCTTCACGTTCCGCTCTGAGGGATCCGGCAGAGCGCTTTCTGGCTGGAAGCCGTTGACCGCTAGCCGGGGTTGCGGAGCCGGTAGCTCTCCTGATCCGCTACGTCGCGGTAGATCTCCTCTTCGGCGGCGAAATGGAGCTTCAGGATCGCGTACATCCCGTACAGGATCCGGCGAAGCTCGCGCGTCACTTCCGCGGGAAGCGGCTCGCGGACGTTCGCGCGCGCCGCCTTGAGCTCGTCGACGAGCTGCGCGAATTCGGCATGGTCGCGGCGAAGGAACGCAGCGAGGGACGGCGCACCTGGAGAGTCGGGCAACCGCGCGTACAGCCAGCTCTCCTCATGATGCGCGTGCGGCAGGAATTGATGCGCGATCGTGTGGATCGCGTGATCCAACCACCGATCAAGCTCGTCCACGCTCACGTCACCGACCGAATCGGCGATCTGCCGCGCGTGCTCGAGATGACGCCTGACCGACTCGTGTTCGGCCCTCAGCGTGTCCATGTCAGCGTGTAAGTCCCGGTCTCTCATCGGTCATCACATCCAGGAGCGGCGAATCAGCGACGGGCAGGGCCACCGTACTACCCGACGCACGTCGAGATGGCAAGCACCAGGCGACCACGAGAGACCGGCTGGCAGCGGGCGTGTCGCGCCCCGGGCTGCCCGGGGAGGCTTCAGCTGGATCTGAAGCCTCCCCTTCCGCGCGACGTCGCTCACCGGCTAGACCGCACGCTTGAGCTCATTCACGAACTTGATCGCTTCACGCCGGACGTGGTCCGCGAGGCGCGGCTCGATGATGCTCTTGATCCGCGCCGACTCGATGTCGCGCACCGCTTGCGTCTTGAAGTCGAGCATCGTCTGCGCCGCGCTCATGACCGCATCCATCTCCGGGTTCTGACTCAGGGAAGCCAGGGTCGTCGCGGGTTCGGCCGTCAAGGCCGAGACCGCGCCGGCGAGCCCGTCACGCTGAAGCTCGCGGAAGACCTTGGCGGTCTTGAGCGCTGTTTCGATCAGCGCGTACTCGTCCGGGTCGAGTAGATGCGCGATGAAGCGAGCGTGCTCATCCATGACGCCGGTCCAGAACGTGACGACCTCTCTGCGCTCGAAGTCGACCTCGCCCCGCGACAGCGCGTCGAAACGCCGATTCCAACGCTCTGCCTCGTCCTTCGTGTGGTCGAAGAAGAGCGGCCACACGAGGCTGCGCAGCTTGCCCGCCCGTTGCGCGTCCCCCAGGCGGCCCTTGTACTCGATGAGCGGCATCATTCGATCCCGGATCCGTCCGAGGTAACGCTTCACGCCACTCTGCTCCGGCGGCGCGGAGCTCGCGATGTTGCGATGCAGCTCGCCGAACTCGCGATAGAAGCCGAGCGCCTCGGCGCGCTCCTCCTTCGCGAGCTCCTCCGGCATGAGCAGCGCAAAGAACAGCGCGTGCTCAGCCATGATGTCGGTCGCGAAGCGGGCATCTGCCCAGGCGTGGTTCGAGAGATCCTTGTCGTCGGCGTTGGGGACGATCACGACCTTCTCGTACTTGCTCTCGGGTGGCCCTGCATTCGGCGTCCTCGTGAGCACATCCATGGAAGCCACCGGTACCCGGGCCTCCGCTGTCGCATCCGTCGGAACGTCGGTCGTGTTCGTCATGTCCTTCTCCTCGCTGAAATTCGTCTCCTGACAGTCGGCCTTCACCGTGAAAGCTCGCGGCAATCGGTGTGAACGACCGAGAAATCGCCCGAGGGCTATCCGCCGACACCTTGGCGGACGATCAGCACAGAGGACGCGCTGTGCAGCAGGACGTTCCGCGCCACGCTGCCGAGGAAGAAGCGGCTCAGACCGGTCCGTCCACGCGATCCCATCACGATGAGGTCGGCATCCCACGCGGCAGCCTCCGCGATGATCTCCGCTGATGCGTCGCCGCTTCGCATCGCCGGCTCGGCGGCGATACCGGCCGTCCGGAGCGCGTTGGCGCCTGCGTTGGCGAGGCCCTGATGGGACGCGCGCGCTTCCGCGAGAGTCTCGGCCTCCGCCTGGTGCGCTTCGGCGACCAGCGTGGGCGGGATACCCGCGTGAAGGATCGGCATCACCTGGGCCACGCTGAGCACGCGCGTCGAGACGCCGTTGAAGACCCGCCACGTCGCGAGGAGGTTCCGCGCCGCGGCCGCGCTTTCAGAGCCGTCGTCGGCGAGCAGAACGCGCTCACACGCAGGCCGGCGCGCGACCAGCACCGGGCACGACGCACGATCGGTCAGCGCGGAAGCGACGGACCCGAGGACCATGTTCGCGATCTGCCCGTGACCGCGGCTACCGGTCACCACCAGGTCCGCGCTCCAATCCGCTGCGGCGGCAACGAGCGCGTCCGCAGCCGAGTCGTTGCGCAGAAGCTCTGCTTCGACATGCACGCCGTCCCGGCCGAGCGAGAGCGCAAGGCGCTGTAACGCGCCGAGTTGTTCCGCGTCGATCCGGTCGATGGCGTGACGCGCGCGGGTGCCGGCGAAACGCACGGAGGCGGCCGACGCCAGGACCCGAACGACGCGCATGGCGGTGCCGCGCTCGAATTGCAGGTGACGAACGAGGTCGACGGCCACGTCAGCCGCCGGAGAGCCGTCCGTCGCCAGGAGAACGCGCATATCGACCTCCGAAGCCGGCCCGAACGCCGGATTTCCATGTGCTTCGCGCACGAGGCGGCGCTCGATCGACGATGACCGGCGAAGGTGACGCGCTGCCCGAACGGGCGTGAACCCCGGGTGAACACCGGAAGAGCGCGAGCGCCGGACGCTTCGGGTCGGCGCGGTCGCGACGAGCTCGCCGCCTGGCGACGAGCTCGTCGCTAGACAGCTACCTCGGTCGCGCGAACGCCGCGGGGAATTGGGCGATGATGCCTTCGCTCAGGGTGTCGGCCATGTGGAGGATGTGGTCGTGAACGCGGTCGTAGGCGATCACGTCCCCCTCCCAGTCACCGGTGAGACGGGCGACCGCTTCGTCGAGCGTCGTGTCGAGGTGAGTGTTCATCGCGACCTGAAGCGCCGACAGCGGCCAGTTCGGGTTTGCTGACGCGAGGAAGCGCGCGATGTCGTCTCCGTTCCGGTACCACTCGGCGCTGGCCGCGCCGAAGGCGGCAGTGTCGCCACTCTTCGCGGTGGTGAGAAGTGTTCCGGCGACGATGATGTGCTCGCGCAGGAGTGCCGTGAGGCGATCGCCGGCGGCGTCCCCGTAGAACGGCCTGATCGCGTCGCCGATGTCGGTCTGGTTTCGGAGAAGCCGGTCTACCGCCGCACTGGCGTCAGGACTGCCGGCGATCACGCTGACGATCACCTGGCGGGTCCAGACGATGTGGTCTTCCCAAAGCTCCCGCATCGCAGCACGGAAGGCGTACTCGTTCGCGACCCTGCTGTTGTCGAGAAGGCCTGAGGTGGGACTGACGTCGTGGTGTGAGGCGACCGCCGTACTGGGCGCGTTCGCCGAAACGAGCGCACTGGACAGCACGAGCGCGGTGGCGAGGATGCCTGCGCCGAGAGGACTCTTCATTCGTTCGCTCTCCTTCGTATATCCGCCGACCATCGCGAGTGATCACGACGTGGTCCGCTAACGGTCTCGCGGCAACAGAACGATCCGGGTCGCGGCGCGTGAACGTCGCGGAAACGTTCGGCTGCCCGCCTTTCACCCGGCGTATGTACGTGTTCACGCGGTCGTTCCTTGTCGATCGGGACACTCGATACGGCAACGGGAGGTGAGAGATGAGCGTGCCACCGAGGCTGTCGCCGGTCGCACAGGCCAACGAGATACGCGAGGGCGAGATGCATGTCGTGGACGTCAGCGGGTCGAAGGTCGCGCTGACACGCATCGATGGCCACCTGCACGCTTTCGAGGACACGTGCACCCATGCCGGCTGCTCACTCGCCAGCGGCGAGCTCGACGGTCCTGTCGTGAGCTGTCCCTGCCACGGCAGTCGGTTCGACGTGACGTCGGGCGCGGTGCTTCGCGGGCCCGCGCGACGGCCTGTCCGTCGTTACGTCGTCAGGACGGAGGGCGAGGACGTGCTCGTCGAGCCGTGACGGGATCACGTGTGAGGCCTCGCTCGGTCGGTCGGTCGGTCCACCTCTCCTCGTATCCGGCCGGGATCGCGTCGTACCGCGCCAGCAGGGGGAACTCGACGGCGGGCGCGCTCGCGCTTCATATGCTGAGCCCATTGGCCGGGACGGATTCGATCGCACACCGCGCGCTGCTCGCCTGTGTCATGGCGACCGTGAACGCCTCCGCGACGCCTGCGCAGCTGAGCGAGCGTTTCGCCGCCATGGGCGTCCAGGTAGACGGGGTCCAGGCGTTCGCGCTCATGGGGCGTCTCACGGAGCTCGGCATGTTGCGGGTCGCAAGCGTCGTCGATGGGGTATCGCGCTACGTGCCGACCGTGATCGGCCTCCGTTGGCCGCAAACGCTGGGGGGAGATGACCGCCTTGAGGCCGAGCTCGCCGATCTCGAGCGCATCCGCACGCAGCTGATCGGGGCTGTCGCGCACGAGCTCCGCACGCCGCTCACGGCGATCCGCACGTCGGTGGGACTGCTGCAGGACGCCACGGTGCGACCCACATCGGCGGATGCTGGTCGCCTGCTGGCGAACATCGCGGCCAGTGCGGAGAGGATGCAGCGTCTCGTCGCCGATGTGCTCGACCTCGCTCGATTCCGGGCCGGCGCGGTGCGCCTTCAGCTCCAGCAGTTCGATGCCGTTGCGTTAGCGCGAGACGTGGTGCTCGGCATGGAGCCCCTCTTCTCGGCGAAGCAGCAGACGATGCGACTGGAGGCGCCAGATCACGCCCTCGTGTTCGCCGACCGGCGTCGCATCGAACAGGTGCTCGTGAACCTCCTCTCGAATGCGAACAAGTTCGCGCCGTCCGGCACGTCGGTGCGCCTGCTCATCGAATGCCGCGACGACGAGGTCGCCTGGGCCGTCGTGGACGAAGGGCCCGGGATCGCGGCCGAAGACCAGCCGCATCTATTCGAGCACTTCTACGTCAACGAGCAACGTTTTCCAGACCAAACGGGGACGGGACTCGGGCTCCCGATCTCGCTTGCGATCGCGCAGGCGCACGACGGCACCATCGATATCGAGACCGGACCCGCCGGCACGACGCTGCGGTTGCGCGTTCCAAGTCATGGCCCAGCCGAGCCCGCGGAGCTGTGAAGATCCTCGTCGTCGACGACTCGCCTGAGGTCGTGGAGTCGGTCGGCCTCGGACTCGCGATGCACTGGCGCGACGTCGAGGTCCTGGGCGCCGCGACGGGCGCGAGCGCGCTCGACATGGTGGAGCGAGAGCATCCGGAGTTCGTGTTGCTCGACATCAGATTACCCGACATGAACGGATACGAAGTCCTCGTGCAGATCCGGGCCTTTTCCGACGTGCCCGTCGCGATGCTCAGTGCGCGCGACGATGCGATGGACAAGGTCAAGGGGCTCGAGCTGGGCGCGGACGATTACGTGACGAAGCCGTTCAACCATCTCGAGCTGCTTGCGCGAATGAAGGCGGTGCTTCGCCGGCTGGACATGCCGGCGCCGATGAACCGCCTCCCGTCGTTCCGCAGCGGGGAGCTGGAGGTCGACTTCACCGCGCAGGAGGCGCGCCTCGGTGGCGAGCGGATCGCTCTCACGCCGACGGAGTACAAGCTCCTGTACCACCTCGTGCGGAACGCCGGCAACGTGCTGACACACGGGACGCTCCTGGCAAAGGTCTGGGGTCGCGAATACGTCGATGAGGTCGATTACGTGCGCGTGTACATGCGCCGCCTACGGGAGAAGCTGCACGACGACCCCGAGCACCCGCGCTACATCCGGACGGAGCGCGGCCTCGGCTATCGGTTCATCGCGGTGCCACCGCGCGACCCGTGAACACGACAGCTCTCGGCTTCTTGGGTGCGGGCATCGCAGCGGCCGCCTATGTGCCCCAGATCTGGCATTTGGTCGCGCAGCGCTGCGCAGCGGGGATCAGCGTCCCGGCTTTCGCGGCGTGGCTCGTTGCATCGGTCCTAGTGTTGATCCATGCGATCGCGCTCGGGGCCGCGGTGTTCGTCACGCTCAGCGTGTTCCAGATCCTCGCGATCGGGGTGATCATCGGATCAGCGGTCCGCTTGCGGGGCGCGCGCTGCGCCACGCACGCTTGGGACGCGTAGCTCAAACGCCGCTGGCAGGCTGATGCCGAAACGAGTCGCGTCGCGAACGCCTGTCGCCGCCCTGGCGGGCCTTCGGTATCGCGGCACCGAGCGACTGAGGCTCAGCAGGAAGACGCGACCCACGGGCTGCGGATGCACCTATCGCCTGTCCGAGACGGGAAGTGGTGGGTGGCAGCGTGCCACAGCCAGCGTCCGTCGCGCTCACCGAGGAGCAGATCGATCCGAGTGGTGCGAGTCGCCTCGCGCCACTGCGACGCGATGGAGAACTCGCCCGAGACGGGATGCTGCTGCAGGTTCGGGTCGACCGTCACAGTGAGCTCACCCCTGGCGAAGTGCCCGCGCAGCGCGTCGATGAACTCGGGCGCGAAACGGCTCGGGAAGTGGTCGGTCCCCAGCGGGGCACCCGCGATCGTCTCGGTGCTGATCATGCGGCAATCGGTCATCAGTGCCCCAATCGCATCAGCATCCTTCGCCGCGAACGCCTGCGCGAGGCGCTGTGCGAGCTGGGTTGCCCCCTCGCGCCGGGTAACTGGAGCGACCGTGGGCGCCGGGAGCGGCGCCGGTGTCACGGCCCGGAAGCTTTCCGCCGCGTCGGCCAGAACCTGCGCCGGTGCGTTGCCACTCCGGCTGAGCACGTACATCCGAGCGTTGGCGCCGAGCACGTATGCCCTCACCTCGCCGCCCTGCACCAGCCGCGCTGCGTCGTATCCGGCAATGACCGCGGGCTCCACGACGGCGTGGGTGCTGTACGGGGATCCCGGCGCCCATTTCGCCGCGGAGAGTCCGTCCGGATTGCGGTGCGCTTGCACGGTCACGTAGCCATAGCGCAGCAGTCCGCCGACGCCTTGCCCGGCGCCGGTCCGGCAGTCGTCTCGCACCTGCTCGGCGGTGCTCGTGGTGTACGACTCGCCGCCGAGTACCTCCGTGGCACCCGGATTGACGGAGGCCGACATGCGCCGGTACGCCACGGGGAGCGTGATCCGGTAGCCAAGGACCGCGTTCTCGAACGTGCCGGGCGGAAGCGCGGCACTTGCCGAGGGAGCTGCAGGGCCGAACGGCGAGGCAGCCGGCGCCGCCATAGCCGTCGGAGTTGGAGACACCGCGGCGAATTCGGTGGGCGACTGCGATCGCGCCGCGTCGACGGCGACGGCGCCAGCAACAACGATGAGCGACACGACCGCGAGGGTGGTGAGGCTACGTCTTGTGGCCATTGGGCACTATCCGTTCTCTAGCAGCCGCTCTCTGGCCGGCGCGCAAGCGGACGCGGCCTCGATAACGATGCCACTCGGCCGCGCCCTTCACATGACGATTCGGTCACCCGTGGTCGCGGGCCCGCAGCTGGAAGGGCTCGCCAGCTACCACTGCGCGGGCGTTGATCCGCCGATCGGGTGGGCAACGCTGGGCTCGAACCAGCGACCTTCTCCGTGTAAAGGAGACGCTCTGACCAGCTGAGCTAGTTGCCCTCGCTCT
>Ga0079218_10000782_pt1 | contig 10411 bp, 6 predicted proteins | sample NCCompost_FD_77181 | JGI IMG/M metagenome (GOLD analysis project Ga0079218, IMG submission 77181) | Agricultural soil microbial communities from Utah to study Nitrogen management - NC Compost | ecosystem: Environmental > Terrestrial > Soil > Agricultural land | place: USA: Utah | collected... | reverse complement strand
CGCGCGCGGTGGACCTGTCGCCGGAAGAATTTCGGCGGCGCAACTTCATTCACGAAGGCGAAACCACCGCCACGAGTCAGGTGATTCGCGAGCAAGTCGATATGAGCGGCTTGCTCGATCGTGCGCTGCAACTGAGTGACTACCACGCGAAACGCGAACGGTTCGCGCATCAGAACGGGAACAACAAAAAGCGTGGTATTGGATTCGCCACTTTCATGCATGGCGCCGGATTCACCGGATCAGGCGAGGTCTATTTACAATCCGTGGTTTCCGCCGAAGCGACCCCGCAAGGAATCGTGCGTGTACTTACCGCCAGCACCGAGATCGGGCAGGGTACTAACACCATCTTTTCGCAGATTGCAGCCGAAGCTCTGGGTCTGGATTTCGAGTCGATCGAAATAGTCCAGCCTGACACCGGCCTCGTACCTAACAGTGGACCAACAGTCGCTTCGCGCACCTCGATGGTTGTTGGCAAACTGGTTGAGTCCGCGGTCACTGGATTAAAACAAACGCTGGTTGGTAGCGGGTTGCTGAGCGAATCGTTTAGTAAAAGGGATTTTCAGAATGCGTGCGCAGAGTACATCGCGAGATTTGGACCGCTAAAAACCTCCGCCACTTACCAACCGCCACCAAATGTTCACTGGGACGACGAGAAGTATCAGGGCGACGCTTACGGCGCGTACGCCTGGGCTGTCTACGTGGCTGAAGTATCCTTTGATGAACTGACTTACGAAGCGCATGTCGAAGATTTCGTCGCAGTACAGGAGATCGGACGTGTGCTCAATCCGGTCCTCGCCGCGGGACAGATTGAAGGCGGCGTGGCCCAGGCGATCGGCTTTACGTTGTTTGAGAATGTGGTTTGGAAAGACGGCCGCATGGCCAATAACCAGATGACCAACTACATCATCCCCACGCCCGCCGACATTCCGCCGATTCGGGTCTACTTCGAAGAGCAGCCCTACGCGTACGGACCCGGCGGTGCGAAAGGAATCGGAGAGCTGCCGATGGATGGCGCAGCGCCCGCGATCCTCAACGCAATCGAAAACGCCACGGGTGTGAGTTTTGACCGTATTCCCTTAATGCCTGAGATGTTGATGGAACGACTCGATCGCTAGTCTTCGGCGTGTTCGTTGCCGTTGAAGTGCAGGACGGTCGACTCATCGTCGATAATGGTTTCCAGGTGCACCGGGCGTCCCCAAAGCACGTGCACGTGTTCCAGCGCTTTTCGCGCGTAACGCATGTCCAACTCAGTGCCTTCGTAGCGATGCTTCATGTAAAGCTCGCGATTGCCGTTGTAGTCGCCATCCTCGATCTGCAAATATGGAAAACCAAAATTGGTCATGTTTGAGACGAGTTGGTCCCGCACCTTCTCCCAACGCTTGTCGGTGATGGTCCACTCCTCTTCTTCAACCAGCTCGAAGACAAACAGATCCAGCTCCTCACACAACTCCTCGGTCAAATAGTTGCGCAGAAATGAGACATCGTTCTCCAGCTCGCGCACTTCAAAGATCTTCTCGCGTCCTTCATTGCCACGACGGCCAAACTTCTCACGTTCTTCCGCGGACGGCTCGTTCCAACGGCGCTCGATGTCCTCGTAAATCTTGTAGCCAAGGTAATAAGGGTTCAGTTGCCCCTTCTGCGGCGAGACCACTCCCGAATGCAGGTTCGCAAACTCGATGTGTTCGTTATCGGTGAGATCGAGTTCGCGCATGATGCGAGCGTGCCAGATGCTGGCCCAACCTTCGTTCATGATCTTGGTCTGCATCTGCGGCACAAAATACTCCATCTCCTCGTGCACCATCGCGATCGCGTCGCGCTGCCACGGCGCGAGAGACGGCGAGTTTTTCATGATGTAGAAGAGCAGATCTTTTTCCGGCAGTCGCTCGCGCGGAGTTTTCTCGGTCTCTTTCTCCGTCGCGACTTCGTTCTTCTCGCTTGCGCGCTGGTCCAACAACCACAGGTCGTCGTACCGGCCGTCTTTCCGGCGATACTCCTCACGCCGCTTCTCCTCCGCTATCGACACTTCGCGCTTGATGAAGAAATACGGATCGATGTGCTCTTCGATTGCCAGAACGGAGTCGAGAAAACGCTCGACCGTCTTGCGCCCGTACTTGAATTCATACTCCATCATCCGCTGCGCGTGCGTGGAGACGCTTTCCACCATGCGCCGGTTCGTCTTCGAGAAGTAGCTGTTGTTTTTGAAGAAATCAACGTGGCCCAACACGTGGGCGATGACCATCTTGTTTTGAATCGGACTATTCGTCTCGAGCAGGAAACCGTACGAGGGATTCGTGTTGATAACGACTTCGTAGATCTTCGAGAGACCGAAGTCGTACATCGTCTTCATGCGGTGGTAAGCCTTGCCGAACGTCCAATGAGAATAACGACCGGGCAACGCGTAAGAACCGACCTCGTACATCACCGTGGCGGGCACGATCTCGAAGTTGGTTGGATAAGGATCTAAACCAAAACCGCGAGCGACCTCCCAGATCTGCTCGACCGCGCGTTCAAGTTCCTTTATTTCGCGATCTTCCATGAAACTTCCGTCAGGCCGGTGTTTCGACACCCCGCTTTCCAAAAAACTGCTTCAGCGCGGGATAGACGTCTTCCTTATCGTCGATACGCACGCCGACAAAACGATCCTTGTTTTGCAAACGGTCGCTGAAGATCGAAAGCAACGCGCCGGACGAACGACGGTAACTCGACGAGCCTTCTTCGCCAATCTCGCCGTAGCCAAACAGATTGCACGTGGAGATCAACTCGTCCGCCAGTCTCACCGCCTCTTCGTTGTCGGAGTAGTAGTTGTCGCCGTCGGAAAAGTGAAATGGATAAATGTTCCAGTCAGACGGGCGGTAGCGATGCTTGATGATGTCCAACGCAAGCTGATAAGCAGACGAAACGACCGTGCCTCCCGACTCGCCCTGCGTAAAGAACTGTTCCTCACTGACTTCCTTCGCCTCGGTGTGGTGTGAGATGAAGACGATCTCGACGTTGTCGTACTTCGTGCGTAAAAAGCGAACCATCCAGAAATAGAAGCTGCGCGCGATGTACTTCTTAAACTCGCCCATCGAGCCCGACACGTCGATCATCGCTATCACGACGGCGTTCGACTCGTACCGCATGACCTCTTCCCACGTCTTGAACCGCAGATCTTCTTTCTTGATGTCGCCAAAACGAGCATTACCTTCGCGCGCGTTGCGGCGGATGTTTTCGAGAATCATGCGCCGCTTATCGAGGTTTGCGATCACACCCGTGCGGCGAATCTCATTGAACTGAGTCTTGCGAGACTGCACCGCCTTCTTCGCTTTTTCTTCGAGATAGGGAAGCTGAAGGTCTTCGAAGATCAGCGCGGCGATCTCGTCGATGTTTACTTCTGCTTCGTAGTAATCGGCGCCCGCGTCCTGTCCCGCTTGTCCGGAACCGGTGCCGCTGCCCGGCCGGCTCTCGCGGCCAATCACGTCGCCAACGCGCGTCTTACCATCGCCCTGGCCCACGTGTTTGGATTTTTGATAGTTGAAACGAAACTTGTATTCGTCGAGTGCTTTGATGGGAACCTTTACGGTGCGTTTCCCATCGGACAGAATGATCGCTTCATTGGAGACGATCGAGCCGAGGTTTTTACGGATTGCTTCCTTGACGCGATCCTTGTGGCGCTCCTGATCGATGATGCCCTTGCGTTGCAGTGACCAGTCGTTGCGTTGTATTGACATAACTTCTTATCCGCAAAAGTCTGCTACAACTTTCGTAAAGGCCTCGGGATACTCCTCATGCGGCAGGTGCCCGCAATCGAGAAATACCACCAGCCTGGATCCGGGTATTTCGTGATGGAGCCGCTCGCCGTCCGCGAGCGGAATCTCCAGATCGTTCTCCCCCCACAGCAGCAACGTAGGCTGACGAATTAGATGCGCATCTCTGGAGATGCGTTCCGCGTCCCAACTACGCACTGTGCGGATGATCGCGCGCTGCGTGCCCGCTGCGCGCAACGGAAAATGGCGCGCATCGACGCGTCGTTCGTCCAGCACCCACGCGTGCCGATCGTAAACTCGCTTCATTCGCCGGCGCAGCAAACGCCGCGAGCCGATCAGAAGCGGTGACACAACGTCGCCAACCACGCGTGAACTAAAGATCCGCATCAACTTGAACCGCAGTGGCCGGTTGTTGTTTACCGTTCCAACCAATACCAGCTTCTCCACGCGTTGCGGATGGTCCAACGCGCACGTTGCGGCTACTGCGCCGCCGTACGAACTACCGACAAGCGTTGCGCGCTTGATCTCCAAATGCTCCAAGAGCCTGACAAGCAGGGTCGCCTGTCCGGCAATCGTGTACTCACCGTTATCAGGCTTGCCGGAGTAACCACAGCCCAACAGATCGAGAGCAATCACGCGAAAGCCGGCCTGGGCCAGATTAAGAAACACCTTGCTCCAGACGAGTGTCGATGAAGCGAAGCCGTGAATTAAAACCAGAACCGGATTCGATCGGTCGCCGGCCTCCTGGTAGTGGACGCGCACGCCGTCGATCTCCACGAAACGCGAATGCTGGGAGTGGAAAATAACATGGCGATATTTTTGCCAATCGGCGTCACGCGGTCGCGTCAGAAGTCTGGCAGCGACTGCGATAGTGGCAGCAGCCGTTGCCGTTCCGGCGATCCAGTAACGTTTCTTCATCTTCATGTTTAAGCCACAGATTACACAGCCAAACACAGATCATTTTTAGGTTTGATCCGTGATACCTGTGTCAACCTGTGGCCTGATAACTAGCGTGACAACAAGGTGCCGACGTAGGTCAACAACTCGTTCGCACACACCGGACAATAACCGTGTTCTTTGACGAGCCGATCGATGACCTCGTTAATCCTTCTCAACTGATCCGGGTCTGGAGTCTTAGCTGAGGTGGTTATTTTCACCACATCTTTAAGGTCAGCGAAAATCTTCTTTTCAATAGCTTCTTTGAGGCGCTCGTGCGAATTGTATTCAAACGGCTTGCCTTTGCGTGCGTATGACGAGATGCGAATCAGTATCTCCTGCCGGAACGTGTTCTTGGCGTTTTCGGAAATACCGATCTGCTCTTCGATCGAGCGCATCAACTGTTCGTCCGGATCCATCTCCTCTTCAGTAATCGGATCCTTGATGCGTTCCTTGTTGCAGAAAGCCTCGACGTTGTCGAGATAGTTGTTGCACATCGTGCGCGCCATCTCTTCGAACGAGTAGACAAAAGCACGTTGCACTTCGATCTTCGCCAACTCGTCGTACTCTTTGCGCGCCTGCGAGATGTGGTTCAAATAACGTTCGCGCTGTTCGGCGCTGATGCCGGTGTGCTGTTCGAAGCCGTCCTTGATCGCGCGCAACGCGTCGATAGGATTGATACAGGTGACGCCGTCGCGAACTAAGGCGCTCGACAGCCGGTTGATTATGTAACGCGGCGAGATTCCATCCATGCCTTCGCGGATGGTCTCTTCCTTCAACTCGCGTACGTCTTTCGACTTGTAACCCTCGACGTCTTCACCGTCGTAAAGCTTCATCTTCTTGACGATGTCGACGTTTTGGCGCTTGGGTTCTTCGAGACGCGTCATTACGGCAAACATCGCGGCGACCCGTAGCGTGTTCGGCGCGAGGTGAACATTGCGCAGAGCTTCTGACTGGTGCAACAGCTTGTCGTAAATTCTCTCTTCCTGCGACACGCGCAGGTTGTAAGGGACCCTCACCAGAATAATGCGATCCTGGAGCGCTTCGGATTTGCGATTGCCCGCGAAGGCGATGTACTCGTTCTCGTTCGAATGCGAAAGGATCACTTCGTCGGCATAAATCATCGCGAAGCGGCCGGTCTTGATGCTCTGCTCCTGCGACAGCGTCAGCAGGCTGTACAGAAACTTCTCATCGACCTTCAGCATCTCGACGAATTCCATCAAACCGCGGTTGGCAATATTCAATTCGCCGTCGAAACGATACGCACGCGGATCCGATTCCACGCCGACCTCGCCGATAGTTGAAAGATCGATTGAGCCCGTCAGCTCTGTAATGTCCTGCGACTTGGGATCGCTCGGCGAAAACGTGCCGATGCCGACGCGCTCTTTTTCAGAGAAGACGACGCGGTGGACTTTTACGTCTTCATGACGTCCGCCGTAAATTTTATCGAGCGAGTAACGGCACTGCGGACAGAGGTCGCCTTCGATGTAGATGCCGTAATGTTTTTCAACTTCAGCGCGCAGTTGGTGGGGAATGAGGTGCAGCGGTTCTTCGTGCATCGGACAGTCTTTGATGGCGTAAACCGCGCCGCCCTCCGTCCTGGTCCAATCCTCCAGGCCGCGCTTGAGCATGTTCACTATCGTTGACTTACCGCCGCCGACAGGCCCCATCAACAGCAGGATGCGTTTGCGTACTTCGAGACGCTGCGCGGCTGACTTGAAGTACTCGACGATTCTGGCGATGGGTTCTTCGATGCCAAAGAGCTCGGACGCAAAGAAATTGTAGGAAAGGACTTCGTGCTGCGTGCCTTCGTTAAGCCGGTCGACGCCGGCGGCATGAACCATGTCGTTGATGCGCGCGTGCGAGAGTTGCGCGACGCGTGGGTTCTGGGCTACCAGCTCGAAGTAGTCGCGAAACGTTCCTTCCCAGCGCAGCGCTTCATGTTCGCGGCGCAGGTCTTCCAAGCGTTCACTGATGTTGAATCCTTTGTTGCCATCCTGCTCTTGCATAGCCTTGAAACCTCTTCGGCTTTCGCGCATGGGACAGCGTGTGGGGAGAGGCCACGCTTAGTAAAGCAACCGCCAGCGATCGGGGAATGCGGTTGGTCAATAAGTCGGAACTACCTCGTGATACGCCTCACGCGCGCGTAAGCGTGAGCTGCGTCCTCGAAGCGTTTGTTCTCAATGATCGTGTCACCGGACTAGTGAAGGGAAGCACTTGTGGAAGCGAGCACCTGAGCGCTTCCTTGGGATTGCAGTATACCACAGGGGTAATGACCCTAAGTCAATGCTTTTTCAGCGCAGCACCACGCGGGGATGTAACCGATGGGCACCGGCGTCGTACTGACCAATAGCGATCAACTGCTCCTGCTCGTCGCACATCTTTACGTGCTCGCCATCCGTCCAACCAAATCCCTCAATCGCTACCTCCCTTCCATGACTGACATTACGCACATCCTGGCCGCTTAGATGCATGAAAGGGAGTTTCGAGAGCGCTGCGTTGGGCGGAACCACCAGCGCACCAAGCGACTCCTCGGCAAAACTGGTTTTTAAGTCGTCGAGTGTTACCGCCTGGTCGACTCTGAAATCCCCAACTCGCGTGCGACGCAACTCAGCCAAATGTGCGCCGACCGACAAACGTTTTCCAAAGTCGGCCGCAAGCGACCGCACATACGTGCCGGAAGAGCAAACAACGTGAGCGCGCAAATCAAAGGTGCCGTCCAGATTGTCTTTGATCAGTTGACCGTCCAACTTGATAGGAGTGAACTCATGAATACAAACACGAACAGGCTCACGGTCCACCTCCTCGCCACGCCTCGCAAGTTCGTAGAGCCTCTTGCCCTCGTGTTTCTTGGCTGAATACATCGGAGGCACCTGATCTATCCATCCACGCAAACTCGCAAGCGCTGCTTCGATCTCCTGTTCGTCCCAATTCCCGAGCTTCGTTGTCTTGGGACCGTCAATTGGCGCTCCCGTGCGATCGCCGGTATCGGTGGCGTAACCCAAACGGATAATCGCGTCGTACTCCTTGTCGTCCCCACTTAAAAACTGAGCCAGGCGAGTCGCCTTGCCAAGCAACAGGACCAGCACCCCGGTAGCGAACGGGTCCAGCGTGCCGGTATGGCCGATGCGGCGCTCATGAAGAATATGCCGGACGCGCGCAACTACATCGTGAGACGTAAGTTCGGCCGGTTTGTCGATGACTAACAGTCCTTCCATGCCAACATTTTAGATTGCGGACTGCCGATTGGCGATGTGAGAATCGGTTCGCATGAACCCAGACGATGTACGCCGGCGAACATTCAATCGCGCTATCAAACTGCTGACTATCAAACCGCGCTCGGTGGCCGAGCTGCGCGAGCGGCTACTGCAAGGAAAGAATACGAATGCGGACATCGTCGAGACGGTGATCGCACGGCTCGAAGAGTATGGATATCTAAACGACGAGCGGTTTGCTTTCAGTTACGCGTCTTTGAAAGTGAAGCAGCGACCGGTGGGGCGGCGGCGTTTGGAACGCGACCTGAAGCTGAAGAAAGTTGAGAACACCGTCGCGGAAGGCGCGCTGGAGCTGGTGTACGCCGAAACACCGGAAGAGCAGCTTATCGACGCGGCAATCGAGAAGCGCATCCGCGTGCGTGGAAAACCCAAATCACGGATCGAAGCAAAGAAACTCTTCGATCACCTCCTGCGACAGGGCTTTGAGTTTGAACTAGTCTCCGACAAGGTACGTGCACTCTTCGATCCGTCTTGTTAAACTCAAACTGACATGACTGGTAACGAAATACGCGAGATTTTTCTGAAATACTTCGAGGAGCACGGCCACACGCGCGTGCGTTCCTCTCCACTTCTGCCCGCCAACGATCCGACGTTGCTGTTTACCAACGCGGGCATGAATCAATTCAAAGACACCTTTCTGGGCCGGGAAACACGTGATTACGTCCGCGCGGCTTCGTCGCAAAAATGTGTGCGGGCCGGCGGCAAACACAACGACCTTGATGAAGTGGGTAAAACTGCGCGGCATCACACGTTTTTCGAGATGCTCGGCAATTTTTCGTTTGGCGATTACTTCAAACAGGATGCGGTCAAGTATGCCTGGGACCTGCTCGTTAACGTTCTGAAACTGGATCCGAAGCGTCTGTGGGTCACGGTCTATGGTGGAGATGAAGAGGTGGCGCCTGACGAAGACGCCGAACGCTTCTGGGAGGAAGTCGGCGTGCCGCGCGAAAGAATTCTTCGCTTTGGCCGCAAAGATAATTTCTGGCAGATGGGCGAGACCGGTCCGTGTGGTCCATGCAGTGAGATTCACTATTACATGGGCGAGAGTCCGGACGATCCGGAAAATGCCGCGGAGAACGTGAACGGACCGGGCGACACGATCATGGAGATCTGGAACCTCGTCTTCATGCAGTTTGATCGCAGCGAGGTTGAACCGGGCAAATACAAACTGGAACCGCTGCCGGCGCCTTCGGTCGATACCGGCGCGGGCCTCGAACGGCTTGCAGTCGTCTTGCAAGGCGTCAAGTCAAACTACGACACCGATTTAATCCGGCCGATCATCGAACGCGCAGCGCAACTCGCCGATCGCCATTACGAACCCGAAACGCAGGAAGGCTTCGCCATGCGTGTGATCGCCGACCACGCTCGCGCGACCGCGTTCGCGATTGCCGACGGCATCCTGCCCGGCAACGAAGGACGTAACTACGTTCTGCGAAAGATCATGCGCCGCGCCATCTATCAAGGTCACCACACGCTCTCGCTCGAGGGTTCATTCTTCAACGAGGTCACAGACTTCGTGGTCGATCTGATGAGCGACGTTTATCCGGAACTCGAGACTCAACGCGACTTCATCGGGAAGATGGTGCGACTGGAGGAAGAGCGTTTTCGCTCCACGCTGACGGTCGGCTTGAACAAGCTGGATGAACTCATTAAAAAGAGTCACAACACTATGGCAGGTAAGGCGGTGATTGACGCTGAGGAACTCGCGCGATTGTACGATACATTCGGAACACCTATTGACCTCATGTATGTGATCTTGCGCCAAGGTAAGCATGCAATCAGACACATCGCTCACTTCGATGGGACGCCGGCGTACTACCTACACTCCACCATCGGTGAAGACATAGATGAAGAAAGCTTCAAACGAGGCATCGAGCAACTACTTAAGCGCCTCCAAAGTGAGACTCAAAAGCAGACAAAAAGGGAGGAGAAGGTCAAGCCCGTTTACATCGCATTGTCTAGGCGATCTGATACGCGAACAGAATTCAAGGGCTACGAAACCACTGAGGTAGAGGATGCGAGGGTAGTTGCGTTATTGAAGGAAGATAAGGAAGCCGATTCACTGAACGAGGGCTCGGAAGGCGAAGTAGTCTTGGACAAGACGCCATTTTACGCGGAAAGCGGTGGACAGGTTGGAGATGCAGGAGTGCTGGCAAAGACCGAAACGTTTGTGAATGTCTTCGACACGCACTCGCCGGTGCAAGGGGTCGTTCTGCACAAGGTGAAAGTTCAAAAAGGTACGCTGAAGATAGGCGACACGGTTTCTGCTGAAGTCGATGTCCAAAAGCGCGACGCCACTCGCCGCAATCACACCGCGACGCACCTGATGCACGCCGCACTGCGCGAGGTTTTAGGCACGCATGTGAAACAAGCCGGCTCCGTTGTGGCGCCGACTTACTTGCGCTTCGACTACTCGCATTACCAACCATTAACTCAGGCGGAAAAAGAAGAGAT
>Ga0079218_10000780_pt1 | contig 10416 bp, 10 predicted proteins | sample NCCompost_FD_77181 | JGI IMG/M metagenome (GOLD analysis project Ga0079218, IMG submission 77181) | Agricultural soil microbial communities from Utah to study Nitrogen management - NC Compost | ecosystem: Environmental > Terrestrial > Soil > Agricultural land | place: USA: Utah | collected... | reverse complement strand
GATGATTTCGTCGGCCAGGATGTAGGCCGATTGGATCACGTTGCGGAGGTCGCGCACGTTGCCGGGCCACGAGTAGCGGGTGAGCGCGCCGATGGCCGCCGGCGTGATCTCCTTGCGCACGCCTTCCTTCTGCGCCAGATCGTCGAGGAAGTGCCGCACCAGCGGCTCGATGTCGTCGGGCCGCTCGCGCAGCGGCGACACGTTCATCTCGAACACGCGCAGCCGGTAGTAGAGGTCCTCGCGCATCTGGCCGCCCGAGATCGACCGCAGCACGTCGCGGTTGCTGGCCGCGAGGATGCGCACGTCCACCGAAATCGGCTGCTCGGCGCCGACGCGGAAGAAGCTGCCCGATTCGATGACGCGCAGCAGCTTCACCTGCAGTTCGAGCGGCATCTCGGTGACTTCGTCGAGGAAGAGCGTGCCGCGATGCGCGCGCTCGAAATAGCCGCGATGGCGGCGATCCGCGCCGGTGAAGCTGCCGCGTTCGTGGCCGAACAGCTCGCTTTCGAGCAGCGCCGCCGAAATGGCGCCGCAGTTGACCGGCACGAAGGGACCGTGCCGCCGGCGGCTGAGGGCGTGAATGGTGCGCGCCACGACGTCCTTGCCGGTGCCGCTCTCGCCGCTGATCAGCACGCTGGCGCTCGACGGCGCGATGCGCCCGATCAGCTCGAACGTCCGCCGCATGTTGGCCGAGCGGCCGACGAGCAGGCCGAAGCGCCCGGAGGAGTCCCGCTCCGTCTGCAGGCTCTTGATTTCCTCGGGGAGCTGCCGCGTGTGCGAGATGTTCCCGAGAATCGTCCGCAGGCGATCGACGTCGACCGGCTTGGTCAGGTAGTCGGTGACACCGCGGCGCAGCGCTTCGACGACCGTGGACACCGACGCATGGCCGGTGATCAGCACCACCGCGGGCGCGCGGAGGCCTTCGATGCCGTCGAGCAGCGTCATGCCACTGCCGTCGGGGAGGTTGAGGTCGAGGAGCACCACGTCGGGCGTCTGCCGCGCGAGGGCGGCCTTCGCTTCGTCGAGGTTCGGCGCGGCGGACGCGGTGAACCCCTCGGCACGCAGCACTTCCGTCAGTGCTTCGAGCGTATCGGTGTTGTCGTCGACGAGCAGCGCGTGAGGCATGGCAGGTTGCTCCGTCAGCGGACCGTGAGCCGCGTGAACTCTGCCGTAAAGCAGGCCCCTTGGCCGCCGCTGGCGCGATGGTAGGCGATCCGGCCGTCGTGTGCGTCGATGGCGGCCTTGGTGACGGCGAGACCGATGCCGGTGCCGTCCATGGTCTGCCGCGGCTCCCACGGATCCGATCGAACGGCGTCGGACAGCCCCGGTCCGGAGTCCACGATGCGGAAGCGCGCCGTCGGCCCGTCGCCCGACACCTGCAGGTCGAGCGTGCCGCCGTTCGGCATCGCGTCGAGCGCGTTGATCGCCAGGTTGAGCAGCCCGTTCTGCAGCTGCGCCGGGCTCGCGTTGATGAACACCTCGGTGTCGGGCACGTTCAGCCGGACGGTCACGCGCTGCCGCGCCGCGCGAGAGGCAATCAGCAGGGCGAGGCGCTGGCACAGCCCGCACAGGTCGACGCGCTGCCAGCCTTCGTCATCACGGGCGTGCACGCGCAGGATGCCGTCGATGTAGCTGTCGAGCCGCTTGAGCTCGCGCCGCATCACGTCGCCGCTGCGCGCCGCCAGCTCGAGATCCGCGCGCGACGGCTGCCCCGTGGACGCCACGCGCGACAGCAGGGCGAGGTTGAGCGTGATGACGTTCAGCACGCTCTTGATCTCGTGGCCGAGGTCGCGTGACACCGCCGCGATGCTGCGGTGCCGCGACGCGTCGGCCATCAGATCGGTCACGTCGTCGGACGCGGCGGGCATTCCAGGCCGGCCCGTCCACCCGAGATCGCGATGTATTCGTACTTCTGGCATCGCCGGCGACCGTGGCGCGGCACCGCCGCCACCGCCGCCTGCCGGCGCGGCGTTGAGTCCAAGTTCGGCCTTGTCGTCCATTCCCCAATCACCTGTTCTCTCACGTCGCCTCCCGGCAGGGGTCCTGCAGCCTCGGCTTCCATCGTCCCCATTCAGGGGCCTCGAGGATAGCCATGGTCCGCAAGCTCGCAAGCGGAGAGTACCGACTCTACAGCCGCAAAGTGGACCCCAAGACCGGCCGCCGCCGCAATCTGGGTACGTTCAAGACGCGCGAAGCTGCCGAGCGCCACGAGCGCGCGGTGCAATTCTTCAAGCGCCGGGCGTGAACGGTCCGATTGTAAGAGTTCCACGCACAGGCCGGCAGACGGTGCAGCCTGCAAGCCGCCCGCCAACCTGATGCGCACGCTCAGGGCCAGATGAGATGGGCCAGTTGTTCAGCTAGGTCGCCGGCGCAAGCCCCCGCGCCACGTCCTCGAGGCGGTCGTAGCTGATGGCCGCGCCTCGCGCCATCCCCGTGCCCAGCACACTGTCCCGGACCTCGGCGGACGGGTAGACGGCCGTGACAATGAGGCGCGTCTTGCCGTCCTCCTCGGTCAATTCGGCCGTGACGACCGACTCGATCTCGGGGAACGGCTCGAACACTTCGGTGTAGACGGCGCGGCGTGGCGCGTCGAGCTCGCGGTAGACCCCGTGGAACGCCGCCTCGCCATTGGGATGGCGGCTCACGAACCGCCAGCGGCCGCCGGGCCGCAGATCCACTTCGCACACGGGCACCGAATAGCCGTCGCCCAACCGGCCCCACCACTGCCGGATGTGTTCGGGCTTGCTCATGGCCTCCCAGACGAGGTGTCGGGGCGCGTCGAACAGGCGCGTCATCGTGATGGCGCGCTCGGAGGGCATCGTGATCGCGAAGGTGTCGCTATTTGCGGCGCGGCTTGCGGGCATGTTTCATCTCCTTGCGGGCTTTGAGGGTTTTCAGGTAGCTGTCGAGGCGGTCGAGCCGCTGCTCCCAGAGCACGCGGTACCGCTCGGCGAACACCGCCACGTCCTTGAGGGGCCCCGCCTCGAGCCGGCACGGCCGCCACTGCGCTTCGCGGCCGCGGGCCACGAGCCCCGCGCGTTCGAGCACACGCAGATGCTTCGACACCGCCGGCATGCTCATCTCGAACGGCGCGGCCAGCTCGGTGACGGAGCACTCGCCGGTGGCCAGCCTGGCCAGGATGGCGCGGCGGGTCGGATCGGCGAGCGCGGCGAAGGTGAGGCTCAAGGCATCGGTCGGCATCGGTTGTGTTGAACCTTACGGTTAATTAACTTAACGGTTAAATACAACAGGCCGGCCGCGGCTGTCAAGCGGGCCTCGTGCAGGGCTGCCGGGGCGGCGGGATCAGCGCTCGACGACCGCGCTCCAGGCTGCCGCGGCCCGCTCCCTGACGAAGCGGACGTCGGCGGCGAGGAGCAGCCGCTGCTCGACGAGCGTCCCCGCGGCGCGATCGACCTGTGCGAGGTAGGCCTCGCGGCTGTCATACCGCTCCGCAATCGCGCGACGCTCGTCGCCCGACGCGAGCCGTGCGTCGCGAGTGCGTGCGAACGGCACGAACGAGCCGACCAGGCCGGCGAGATAGCGCAGGCCCGGCAACGGTGGGACCGTCACGTTCCAGCCGGTGTAGGTGCCGAGCGGCACGGCAATCTCGGGCAGCGCGATGCCGCCCACGTCGTTGCCGTCGGCGTTCACCTGCGGCACGAGCACCGGATACGGTGCGCCGATCGCCGGCGGCTCGCGCGTGATGATGCGCGTGCCGGCGAACCCGCTGCCGAAATCCATGCGCCAGACGGGGGGGAGATACTCGGCCAGCGGCATCGACGGCACGCGTGGAAACACCACCCCGGTTCGCGCCACCAGTTCGCCGCGCGCGATCGTGGGGTAGCGCGACGGCGGCGGGTCGGTGCCCGCGCGAATCCACTCGTCGAGATCGAGCAGCAGCGCGCGCAGCACCCAGCGCTGCTCGGCGAAGTTCAGGTCCTGCCGATAGCGCTGGCTGCCGGTGTCCCGCAGCAGCGGCAGCGGTCCCGAGGCGTGTGGCGTGCCGGCGAGAAAGTATAGCCGCGAGGACGGGTCCGGCGGCAGATCGGCGGAGGCGTCCTCGGTCGTGTGGGTGAGCGATGCGGCGCGCGCCCAGTATTCCGTGGAGGAAAAGGTATAGAAAATACGCGGCACGACGCCGTCGATGCGGGCGCGGGCCAGCAAGCCGGCGTCGGTGAACGGCGGCACGTCGACCGGCCGCAGGATGGAGAGCACCGAATTTCCGGCCTGGCCCGGCATGGCGAACCGGTGGTTGAAGCTGCCGCCCCCGGCGCCGGCCGACGCGATCATCAGGCCGTCGAAGGCGGCCCGGCCACGCTCGTCCCGGTTGAACCCGTCGCGCACGAGCTCCCGCAGCAGGCGCGCGCTCTGTGAGTAGCCGAAGCCGAGCACGCGGCGCACGAGCGCCGGACGCTCGCGCAGCGTGGTCACGCCGGCGGCGCCGAACTTCAGATAGGAGGCGAAGTCGCGAATCGCCGCCAGTCCCAGGCCGGCGACCGGCGATCCCTCCGCTTCGTAGACCGCTTCGTACAGGCCGGCCTCGAAGCCGCCCGGCGCCACCACCGAGCAGCCGCCCGGGGCGAAGTGCCACGCGTCGCGCGGCACGACCCTGACGGCACCGTCGATGGAAGTACGGAACGTGAGCGTCGCGTCGGCCTGCGCCGCGTCGCGTGCGCAGTACTGCACGCCGAAACCGGTGTAGCGGCGGCCGCTGCCGTCCTCGACGTAGCTGGCGCGGACGGTGCCGCGAACCGGCGCCGAAGGCGCGGCGAAGGTCAGCCCCTGCGAGGGGCGCACGTCGACCTGCCAGCCGAGAAAGGCGACGGCGAACCCGTGCGTCAGCACGAACCGATCGCCCAGGTCCCAGCGCTCCGGCGCGAAGTCGCGCTGGCGCGCGTCGCTCATCAGGGCGAGCGACTGGTCGCGGCCGCGGTTGACGATTTCGAGGAACACGGTGCCTCGCGCGCCGTCATCGCGCTTCGGCATGAAGAACAGGAGGTCCGAGGAGAACTCGACCCGCCCGGCGGCGTTGCGCGGCGCCAGCGCCACGTCGGCGATGCCGGCGTTGGCACGGTCGGCCGGATCGATCGCAAAGTGCACGCGGCCGACGATCCGCTCGTGCGTGCCGAAATCGTCTCGCTGCCGGACGTCGATCCGCACCACTTCCGCGGCGCTGGTGCCCACGAGCAGCAGCAGGAGGGCGGACGCACCGAACAGCCGCACACGGGTCATCCCGGCGAATCCTACTCCCGAAGAGCCCGATCGGGCACGGCGCTTGAATGCTTCTCGGCCCATGAATCCTCCTCCTCCCTACGACACTCCCGACGATCCGGCGGACGAGTTCCAGGGCGACGTGCATGCGGCCGATATCGTCGGGCCGACGGGCGAGGAAATGCCAATAGCCACGCATGCGGAGGTGCATCGAATGCCCGAGCTGCGTGTGCTCGGGGCACGATCGCATCGAGGCGATTCTCAGGATTAGGCGCCGTCGCGAGCCTCGCGACGGGCGGAGCGAGCGTATGGCTTCCATTCACATCGAGTCCTCGGTTGCCGTCTCGGCAGACACGGCGTGGCAGTCGCTTCGGCAGGTGGCCCAGGCGGACAGGCTGTTTGCCCCGGTGCTCACCGGGGCGGAGATGCACGGCGAGGTACGCACCGTGCGCTTTGCCAACGGTCTCGTCGCGCACGAACGCGTGATCGACGTGGACGACGCTCGCCGGCGGGTAGCGTACAGCGCCCTCGACGCGCCCGGTCTCGCCCACCATCACGCCTCGATGCAGATCGTCGCGGACGGGCCGGGGCGCTGCCGCTTCATCTGGGTCACGGATTTCCTGCCAGCCGAGGCCGCTCCAAGTCTGCAGCCGCTCATCGACGCGGGCACCGCCGCACTCAAGTCGAACCTCGAGCGCGTACTGACCGGCGTTCGTCCGTAACGCGGTCATCTTCAGCTACGGTCCAGCTGGTCGCGCCCGGGGAACACCCAGGGTCGCGCGCGCCACAAACCCAGTGCATTCACCTGTTTGCGGCGTCGCAGCAATCCGATAAGATCGTCGGACGCGCCGGTACTTCGAACAGCTCGGGCCGCCGTCGCGTTCCTCCACAACTCGCGCCCCCGGATCGCCCGCCCCCACAGGGGGCATTTGACAGAGTCCCCTGAGGGGCAGTCATCAACGTGTTCCGGTGGGTTGCACGTCGCGTTAAGGGGAGTACTGTGTCCGCTCGCAAGCTGCCTCGCACTCGTGTTCTCGTGATTGCGGCCGGAGCGGTCGCGGTCGTGCTCCTCGCCGTGGTGGTCTTCGTGCTGCGCGGCGGCACCACCACCGTGCCCTTCTCGGCGTTCCTGCAGGATGTCCAGACCGATCGCGTGCGCGCGGTGACGGTGGACGGCGACACCTTCGCGTTCGAGCGGCGCGACGGGTCGGCCCTCGAGACGGTGGCGCCGCAGGGCTACATTGCCGGCAATCCGACGTTCGTGCCGGGCCTCATCGCACGCGGCGTGCGCTTCGACGTGAGCCGCGCCGCGGCGCTCGACGCCGGCGGCTACAGCGCCGTCGCGCTCACGCTGCTCGGCGGTCTTCTGGTGGGGCTGGTACTGTTCCGGCAGCACTTCTCCGGCCGCGTACCGACGTTCGAAAAGCTGCAGGCGATCGACCCCGAAGGCGTCACCGTGACGTTCAGCGACGTGGCGGGCGTGGACGAAGCCAAGGACGAAGTGCGCGAGATCGTGGACTTCCTCAAGCAGCCCTCGCGCTTCGCCTCGATTGGCGGCCGCATCCCGCGCGGCATCCTGCTCGTCGGCCCTCCCGGCACGGGCAAGACGCTGCTGGCGCGATCGATGGCCGGCGAAGCGGGCGTGCCCTTCATCTCCGCGAGCGGCTCCGACTTCGTGGAGATGTACGCCGGCGTGGGCGCCGCGCGCGTGCGGAAGCTGTTTCGCGAGGCGCGCCGCCACCCCTCCTGCATCATCTTCATCGACGAGCTCGACGCCGTGGGGCGCAATCGCGGCGGCCACTCGCTGGGGCACGAGGAGCGCGAGCAGACACTGAACCAGCTGCTCGTCGAGATGGACGGCTTCGCGCGTACCGATTCCATCGTCGTCGTGGCCGCGACCAACCGCGCCGACATCCTCGATTCGGCGCTCCTCCGGCCCGGCCGTTTCGATCGGCAGGTCACCGTCGGCAATCCCGATCTCAAGGGGCGCGAACAGATTCTCGGCGTCCACGCCCGCACCGTGGCGCTCGAGCCTGACGTGGACCTGCGCGCCATCGCGCGCGGCACGCCGGGTTTCTCCGGCGCCGACCTCGCCAACCTCGTGAACGAAGCCGCGCTCATCGCGGCGCGCGGCGGCCGCGCCACTGTCGGCAACCGCGACCTCGACGCCGCACGCGACAAGGTGCTGATGGGCGTCGAGCGGAAGTCGGTGGTCATGAGCCAGCACGAGCGCGTGACCTGCGCGTACCACGAGGCCGGCCACGCCGTGGTGGCGGCCTTGCTGCCCGACGCGGACCCGCTCCACAAGGTGACGATCATTCCGCGCGGCCGCGCCCTCGGTGTGACGATGCAGCTGCCGGAAGCCGATCGGCACAACCATTCGCGTCCGTTCATCGAGGCGCAGATCGCCATCCTGATGGCGGGACGCGTGGCCGAAGAGGTGTGCCTGGGCCAGATGACGAGCGGTGCCTCGAACGACATCGAGCGCGCCACGGAGCTCGCCGCGAAGATGGTGTGCGAGCTCGGGATGTCGTCGCTCGGACCGGTGCACTTCCGCCGCCCCTCCGGCGCCGTCGACGGCGACAGCCGCGCCGCGGGCTTCAGCGAGGAGACGGCCCGGCGCGTCGACGAGGAAATCCGCTCGCTCGTGATGCGCGGCTGCGAGACCGCGCGAACGATCGTCGAGCGCGACCGCGACGCGGTGCGCGCGCTGGCGGTGGAGCTGCTCGACGTCGAGTCGGTGGACGCCGACCGCCTGAAGCAGATCCTCGCGCGCCATCTGCTGCCGCCGGCCAACCAGCCGGCTGCGTGATCGCCGTCCTCGAATCTGATAGATTCCTGACCACTCGAGGTGGTTCAGATGAGTTCCTCCACTGCGCTAGCAGCCCGGGCCACGGCATGGCGCCGCGCCGCGCTTCCGGCGTGTGCCGCCGCATTCGCGATGATGCTCGTCGGCGGCGGTCCGGACCTGGCGGGGCAGGGCCGTGGCGCCGGCGCGCCCGCCGTCCCGCGCACGGGCCGCCAGCTGGCGCCGGCGGACCTCACGGGCACATGGGTGTCCGTGGTCACCGAGGACTGGCGCTGGCGCATGGTCACGCCGCCGAAGGGCGATGTGGCCAGCATTCCGGTCAACGCCGAGGGGCGCAAAGCCGCGGCGAGCTGGAGTCCAGAGGCTGATGCGGCGGGCGGGAACGCGTGCAAGGCCTTTGGCGTCGGCGGCCTGATGCGGCAGCCCGGCCGGCTGCGGATCTCCTGGCAGGACGATCAGACGCTCAAGGTCGAGTTCGATGCCGGCACGCAGACGCGTCTCCTGAACTTCGATCCGGCGAAGCGTCCCTCGGAGGAGCGCACCCTGCAGGGCTTTTCGAGGGCGCAGTGGGAGGGTCCCGGCGTGGGCGCGGGCCCGGTCGGCGACGGGCGTAACGATACGCGCGTGACCGGCGGCGGCCTGTTGTCGCGCGATCTGCCGGGCGGTGGGGGAAGCGGCCTGCGCGGCGGGCCACCGCCGCGCCAGCAGTCGCAGATCAACCGCGGCGGCGATCTTCGCGTCGTGACGACCGGGTTCCGCGAAGGCTATCTGCGCAAGAATGGCGTGCCGTACAGTGAGCAGGCCACCATCACCGAGTACTTCCATCGGCTGCCGGCGCATCCCAACGGCGACCAGTGGTTGCACGTCGTCACCGTGGTCGAGGATCCGCGCTACCTTACGCAGCCGTTTTACACGAGCACCTCGTTCCGGCTCGAGCCCAACGACGCCAACTTCAAGCCCACGCCCTGCGCGACGCCGGCGCCGCTGCCGGTGAAGACCTCGCGCTGAACGCCGCCGTCGCGGTTCATCGCATCGCGACGTTGGCAATGACCCAGCGCCCGGCGGTGCGACGGAAATTGATCGTCCACGTCGCCCGTCGCGACGACCGCGCGGCGGCGGCGGTGGCGACGCCTTCGCACCGCGCCACGGCGCGGTCGGCCGACGTCACGCGCATGCCGCAGCGGTGGAACGCCAGCGTCTGACCGCGGAGGCTGGAAAAGGCCCGCTCGAGCGACCGCGTATCACGCCGCCGCCACATCGCCGTCACCGTGCTGGGACTCGGCGTGAACGTGTCGCGACGTGCGGCGATCGTCGTGACCCTCGGCGCCGGCAAGGATTCAGGCGCGCGGGTGACAGGCTCGACGGCCGCGGCGGAGACCAAAACGGGCGGGGCCGGTGTGGCGGATGGGAGCGCCGCGACGAGCGTGTGCGCGGGAGGGACCGACCGCTCCGCTGGTCGGCGCCACGACGGGACCAGCAAGCCGCCGGAGCCGGCCACCGCAAGCGCGAGCAGCACGGCGGCCGTGAACCGGTTCATCTGCTGGTACTCGAGCGCCGTGGCGATGGGCGCCGCCGTCATGGGCGCGTGTGACGGCCACGGCCGCGCTGTGGCCAGCGACGACACTCTGAACATCGCTCGCCGGGACGCGGTCTTGGCGGCTTGCGTGGCCCGAGGCGTGACGCGTGCGACCGTCCGGCTCAGTGAGCCGGTGCCCCTGAGGACGGTGTCCTTTATCGCTGCACAGGCTCGGCCGATGGTGTCTCGAGCCGCTCCTGCGTTCGCCACCAAATGACGGAGGTACGACAGCCGGTGGTGACGCCGCCGCCTCGCCAGGGATTCGAGGCGCGACAGCGGCGGCCGCCGCTGCTCGAGCGCCGGAAGCGCCGGCGTGACGTCGAACGCCAGCACGCTCGCAGGGGCCGGCTGCGTCAGCTCGCCCGCGTCAGCGCCATCCTCATGCTCGAACTCGTCGAGCGGGCCGGGCACCGCGTCGGCAGAGCCGGAGGGGTCGTGGGCCTGTGGACACATATTGCCTCGCCGGGCGCGCCTCTGGGCAGAACGGGGTGGAGCTTTCTACAAAGGTCCCGCCGCTCACGCCATATCGGGTGTGTTGGTTCGACGCGTCGCTCCCGCCGGAGCAACAAGCGAGCCACGGGTGAGGAACCGTGCTACCACGTGCGGACCGGCTCGGCCTCACGGTACGGGATCACCTTCAGCTAAACCTGCCGCGTGGCTCGCCGATACGTGCTGAGGGGGCTTGCCCGCACTCGGTGTCGGAGTGCGCATCTATGGATTCAGCAGTGCGGCGCGACCGGGGCCTGTTCGACCAGCGCCTGGTGCGCTCGATCGAGCGCGCGCGCCGGTATGCGGGGTTTCATTACGCTGTCGTGAGCGT
>Ga0079218_10000779_pt1 | contig 10417 bp, 9 predicted proteins | sample NCCompost_FD_77181 | JGI IMG/M metagenome (GOLD analysis project Ga0079218, IMG submission 77181) | Agricultural soil microbial communities from Utah to study Nitrogen management - NC Compost | ecosystem: Environmental > Terrestrial > Soil > Agricultural land | place: USA: Utah | collected... | reverse complement strand
GTGCAAGGCGGCGGACGTGCAGCGCTTCCAGGCGCTTCGCGATCCCGACCTGACGACGCCGGCGCGCATCGTCTCGGTCGCGAACCTGCATCCGCGGAAACGGCTCGGCGACCTGATCCTCGCGCTCGAGCAGATCGCCGGGCTGGTGCCCGACGTGACGCTGCGCCTCGTCGGTGGTGGCAGTGCGGCCGAGGCGGCGCGTCTGACCGCGCTCGCAGCGGAGCGCGGACTCGCCGATCGTGTCTCGCTCGCAGGCGTGGTCGCGGACGTCGCGCCCGAGATCGCCGCGGCGCGCGTGGTGGCGTTGCCCTCGTCGTGTGAAGGGGTTCCCACCGCGCTGCTCGAGGGAATGGCGGCCGGCAGGCCGGTGGTGGCCACGCGGGTCGGTCACGTCGCCAGCATCGTGGAGGACGGCGTGGAAGGATTTCTCGTCGCGCCCGGCGACGTGCTGGCACTGGCGGAGCGGCTGTTACGGCTCCTGACCGACCGCCGCCTCGCCACCGAGATGGGCCGGGCCGCGCGTCGTCGAGCGGAGTCGCATGACGTGCGCGTCGTTGCCCGCACGCTCCTCGCATCGCTCCGGGCGGTGGCCTAGATGCTGCCGCACTTCTTCCGGCTGATCGGGTCCGATCGATTCCTGACGATGGCACAGGCCGAGCAGGTGCTGGAACCGCACCCGCTGCTCCCGGTCGCCTGGGCGGCCTACCGTGAGCACTTCCAGGGGTTCACCGGTGCGTCGCTCGACCCGCTGTTTCACCGGCTGTCGCATCCGGCGACTCGAGTCGCCGCGCTGGAACTGGAGCCCGACGCGACGGTGGTCGTGGTCGGCACCGGTCCTTCGCTGCGCCCGAACATTGCGGGCCTGAAGCGCTTGCAGGGGCGGGTGCGCATCATCACGTCCCCGCGCGGAGCTGAGGCGCTGCTTCCTCACGGCATCGTCCCGGACGTGGTGCTGGTGGAGCACCAGACCGCTCTCGACGCCCATCACAGTGCGCGGCACCTCGGAGACTGCGCCCGCAACGTGCTGACCGCGTGCCCGCTCGTCGCGGCCGACTGGCGGACTCCATCGGTCCTGCTGGCGGGGGTGTCCGACCAGTCGCTGTTCGTGCCCGCGCCGCTGCCGACGTGGGGGCTCTGGCCGGCGACGGCGGTGGCGCTCGCCGTCGATGCCGGCGTCTCGCGAATTGCCCTCCTGGGGGTGGACCTCGGCTCCGCTCATGCGCCCGACCCGGCGCACGCACCACTGGCCGCCCTGCTCGCCCTGCTCGCGAGGCTCGCGCCGATCGTGGCGCTCGAGTGCGGCGCCGGCGGAGCCACGAAACGCGGCTGGGTCAAGGCGTCGATCGACGAGGCGGCCGGTGCGGCCGTGACCGGCCGTTGCGGACTGCGTTCGGGACCTGCCGCGTCGATGGACGAGCGCCGTCGCGACGCGTTCGCCCGCCTCGATCGCCACGCTCCCGTCGTCGAGCGCGCCAGGGCCTTGCTCGCGTTGGCGACCGCGGCGGCCAACGGCTCTTCAAGTGCGGTGACGGTGCTCGAGGAGGGTGCTCTCGAGATGATGGGGTGGCGTGATGATGGCGACGTGCGCCTGTTCGCGCAGGAGGGTCTCGGCCTGTCGTTCCTGCCACGGATGTGGCGGCTCGGCCTGGACGTGTCCCTCGGCTCCTCCCTCTGGCGCCCGCTGATGCTGGCGACTCACGAGCTCGTACGCCAGGCGGATGCGTTGGCATTGGCAACCTCCACGGCGAGGGCCGCCTGAATGAGGCCGGCGGTCAGCGTCCTGATGCCGGTCCGCAATGGACTGCCGTGGATCCGCGAGGCGCTCGCCGGCCTCGCGGCGCAGACGCTGTCCGAACTCGAGATCATCGTGCTCGAAGACGGCAGCACTGATGGGACGCGCGAGTTCCTCGACAGCTGGCATGACGACCGCCTTCGCGTCATCCCCACCGGTGGCATCGGCATCTCCGCCGCGCTCAACATCGGACTCGGCGCGGCCTGCGCGCCGCTGGTCGCCCGTCATGATGCCGACGACGTCTCCGTGCCTCATCGCCTGCAGGCGCAGGCGGAGTATCTGAATCGCCGCCCCGAGGTCGGTGTGCTTGGAACCGTGGCCGCCTACATCGACGCAAACGGCAAGTCGGTCGAGAACGACTGGGTGCACACCGTGCGTCAGCAGCAGGACGTCGCGCTCGAGCCGGCGCAGATCCGCGATCTGATGCCGTTGACCTGCTGCCTCACCCATGGCTCGGTCATGGCGCGAACCGCGCTCCTGCGCGCGGCGAACGGGTATCGCGACGATGCGGCTCCGGCCGAGGACTACGATCTGTGGCTGCGGCTCCTGCCGCGGACGGCATTCGCCAAGCTTCCGGATCGGCTCTACCAGTACCGCGTGCACGACCTGCAGGTCAGCAGCCGGCGTCGTGATGAGCAGTTGCTCCAGACGCTGACCGTCAAACTGCAGAACCTCCGTCGCGTCTGCCCGCAGCTGCCCTCGCCGGCGTGCCTGATGGTTGCCGGTTCCGGCCGCGGCGCGGCGTACTATCGCGCGCTGGCGTCGTGCCAGGGCTTCACCATCGCTCCCACACCGCCGCCGTTGACACCGGAGCGGTTGTCCCTGCTCGACGATCCGACGGTCCGGACGTGGATGCTCGAGGCGTGCGACGTGCTGGTCGTCGCCAACTTCTCCGATCTCGACGCGTACCTGCATGCGCTCGCACCGGAGCTGAGTGCGGCGCGTCTCACCCGCGTTGGCAACTTCTTCGTCCCGGTCCGCTGGGTCGAAGACGTCGGCGCCTGATGGCATCACTCGGAATCCTGCACCTCACGACCTTTCTCCAGGGCGGCGCCGGGCGCGCGATCGCCGACCTCGCCTGCGCTCAGCAGGCCGCCGGACATCGGGTGACGGTGGTCACCTCCGACACTGCGCACGGCGAGTTCGGAAACTACCGGGAGTATCTCGATCGCCTGCGCGCCGCCGATGTGGCACTTCACCTGTGCGACTCGCTGTTCAGCCGCGATCTCGCGGTGAACATGCATGTGCTGGAGTTCCTTCGCCGCACCATCGACATCAAGGTCATCGACCTCGTGCACGCGCATGCCGCAGTCCCCGCGTTCATCGGCGGGCTGTTCGTCGGCGGCGAACGGTCGCGCACTCGATTGATCCAGACGCAGCACGGCTGGGGGATCAACAAGACACCGGATCAGGCGGCGTTCGACCTCGACATCCTGCGGCAGGTGGACCACGTGATCACGACGTCACAGGCCACCGCCGATCTGCTCGCCGTGCGCGGAACACCGGTCGAGACGATGTCGGTCATACCGTGTGGACTGACGTCACAGGGAGAAGGGGAGCTTCCGCCCGAGGCCGCAGCGGTCGAAGCGCGGCGCGCGACGGGACAGCAGGTCATCGGCTGCATCGGCTCGGTGACGCTCAACAAGAACCAGTTGTTGCTGCTGCACGCACTGCAGTCCGTGGACGCGGACGTCGTCGCGGTGTTTCTCGGCGACGGCAGCGAGCGGCTGCTCGACCGGGCCAGGGAAATGGGAGTCGAGGGCCGGGTGATCGCCTGCGGCTATCAGCCGCACGCCTCGCGCTGGTTGCCCCTGTTCGACCTGCTGGTGGTGCCCTCGCTGACCGAAGGGCAGGGGCTCGTGGTCATCGAAGCGTTTCGCGCGGGCGTTCCCGTCGTCGCGAGTGACATCCCGGCGATGCTCGAGCTGATCGACGACGGACGGACAGGATGGCTGTTCGAGGGCGAGAGCGCGGGCGCACTCGCCGCAGCGATCCGGCGAGCGCTGTCGGCGACGGCCTGGGAGCGTCACGCGATCGTGCTGGCCGGGAAGGAGCGGTTCGAGACGCAGTTCACCATCGAGGCGATGGTCGCGCGCCACGAGACCCTCTACGCCACCCTTCTAAGCCGGGTCTAGCGGCTCTTATTCCTGCACCGTGCGGCGCGACTGCCGACCATCGATACGAATCGACTCCCGCGTGGCCCTACAGGCGGTCCGCAACCAGCGTCAGCAGTTCGACCCAGCGGCGGATTGCCGGCTCGAGGTCGTACTCCAGGACGTCGGCGACCGTGAGCCAGTCTTCTGACTCCTGCGCCATGACGATCGCGTCGAGTGCCGCGCCGAGCTCTTCCATCTGCTGCGCCGACGTCGTCCCCTGGGGCATGAAGGCGGAGAGGTCGAGCTGCAGCGGACCCTCCAGCATACCGACCAGAGACGTCAGGCCGCGCAGCTCGCCGGCCAGCGCCGTCAATCCGTCGTGGCAGTTCGCCAGCTCGCGGCCGCGGTACTGTTCGCCAAGGCGCGCCGCAAGGTCGGCCGCGCGGCTCAAGGGCTCGATCGATTCGAGCAGGCACCGCCGGAGAAACGCTCCCGGCGTCGCGGTTTCGACGTCCACGCGACCCACGTCGCTGAGACGGCGGGCCGTCACCTCCGGCTCGCGGAATGACGGTTCGTCGACACCATCGAATCGCGCCGAGGTGAGAAGCAGCCCTTCGCCGGCCGCTCGATCGTCGAGATTGGCCAGCAAATCGCCCCAGGTCTGAGGAGTCGCCTCGATCGGGCAGGGGCGGTCGTTCACGAAGATCTGCAGCATCGTGAACGTTTGAGCAGAGACGATGCCAGCCCGCGGCAGCCTGGAGGGCCTCGAGCACCCGCAGCGGTCCAGCCAGGGAATGCCAGGCCGGGCAATTCCGCCGGTGGCTCCAGATTGAACACGTGCGGCCGATCTTGTTGAGAGCGGGCGGCCGTCCCGCTTCCTCCGTCGCTTCTCGTAACGGGCCGGGCCGATCCGGGACAGTCTGGCCCGAGGTACGGGATTTCGGATTGCGGATTTCGGATCTGGCATCCGCCCCTCGCGACCTTTCAAGATTGCACAGCCCCTGCCGATTGAAATCCTTGAAGTGGCTTCCAGGATTCTGATTGCGGAGAACGACGCCAACGCGCGTGAGCGGCTTTCGGGCTGGCTCGGGGTCGCGGGGTTCGCTTGCTCCATCACCGACACGGGGGAGGCGCTCGCCGAGGCGAGACGCCATCCACCCGACGTGGCGGTGGTCGGCGTAAACGTCCCCGAGGACGGCGGCATGTGGATCGTGCGCTCGCTGCGCAACCAGCCGACCCCTCCGGGTGTTGTCGTCATGTCGGCGAAACCCAGCATGGAAGTGGCCGCGGCGGCCACACGCCTTGGCGCCGTGGACTGCCTGCCCTGGCCGTCGTCTGAACGCAGCATCGTCGATGCGGTGCGGCGCGCGGCCGAGTGGCGCACGGCGCTGTCGGCGGCCTTCGGGCGGGACCAGCGCCTGCGCGAAGAGGTCGACCACGGCCGCGAGCAGCTGAAGGCGACGGTCGCGGGCGTGCCGCCCGAGATCGCGCAGTCGGTGCTGCTGGCGGTCCTCGAGTCGCGGTCGCCGGAGACCTACGACCACTCCCAGCGGGTGGCGCAGTCGTCCGCCGCGCTGGCGCGGACGCTGCGGATGGCGCCGATCGAGATTCGTGACGTGCGGTCTGCCGCGCTGCTGCACGAGATCGGCAAGATCGCCATCCCGCCCCGGCTGCTGAGCCGGGCCGGCGGGCTCAGCGATCACGAGATTTCCATTCTCCAGGAGCACGTCGCCGTTGGTGCGGGCGTGCTGTCGGAGGTGTCCACGCTCGCCACGCTGGCGCCGATCGTCGCCGCGACGCACGAGCGCTACGACGGCACCGGCTATCCCGCGGGGATGGTCGGCGAGTCGATTCCGGTCGGCGCGCGGATCATCGCGGTCGCCGATACCTACGACGTGCTGACGTCCCGGCATCCCTACCAGGACCCGATGTCGCACGACGACGCGAACGCGGAACTGGTGAGGGCGGCGGGATCGCATCTGGACCCGGATGTGGTGCGCGCCTGGATGCAGATGGTGGAGGAACGTCGGTGCTCCTGATCGTCGGGTTGGTCGTCGTCGTCGGTGCGGTCATCGGCGGCTATCTCATGGCGGGCGGTTCGCTGCTGGTCCTGATCCAGCCGTCGGAGTTCGTCGTCATCGGCGGCGCGGCGATCGGCAGTTTGATCATCAGCACGCCGAAGACGGTGCTGCTCGGCATCGTGTCCCAGTTGAAGGGCGCGATGGGCAACGGCACCGGCAAGGAGGACTACGTCGACCTGCTGTCGCTCCTCTACCTGGTATTCAAGCAGGTGCAGCAGGGCGGCGTGATGTCGCTCGAGCCCCACTTCGAGGATCCGTCGAAGAGCCCGCTGCTGACGAAGTATCCGAAGTTCCTGGCGCGGCACGAGGCCGTGGACTTCCTCGCCGACTCCGTGAAGATCATCATCGTCGGCGGCATCCAGGCCCACGACCTCGAAGCGCTGATGGACGAGGACCTCAAGGCGCATCACGACGAGGCGCTGAAGCCGGCCAGCGCGCTGGTCAAGATCGGCGACGCGCTCCCGGGTCTCGGCATCGTCGCCGCCGTGCTCGGCGTGGTCATCACCATGGGCCACATCGATGCGCCCGCGGCCGAAGTCGGCGCGCACATCGGCGCGGCCCTGGTCGGCACCTTCCTCGGCATCCTGATGTCCTACGGCTTCGTTCAGCCGATTGCGAGCGCGCTCGAGCAGCGCGTGAACGACGACGGCTTCTACTGCGTCTGCATCAAGGCCGGCCTGCTGGCCGTCTACAAGGGCAACCCGCCGGCGATTGCCGTCGAGTTCGCGCGCCGCGTGCTGCCGCACAGCGTGCGACCGTCGTTCAACGAGACTGAGCAGTTCTGCCGCGCGGCCACCGGTGCGGGCGCGCCGAAGGAGAAGGCGGCATGAGCCGCGGGCAGGAACAAGTAATCATCATCAAGAAGAAGGGCGGCCACGGCCACGGCCATCACGGCGGTGCGTGGAAGGTCGCCTACGCCGACTTCGTCACCGCGATGATGGCGTTCTTCCTGGTGATGTGGCTCGTCGGCCAGGCCCCGGAAGTGAAGCACGGCGTTGCCGGCTACTTCCGCGACCCCGGCGCCTTCGACGGCGGCCAGGGCGTGCTGCCGGGCGCCCAGAGCTCCGCGGCGGTCGAGCCCGAGCGCCCCTCACCGGAAGACGCCACGGCTGCCCTCGAGCGTGCGGCGGTGGACGTCCGCCAGGCGCTGGCCGCGGTGCCGCAGTTTGCCGAGCTTGCGAACCGGGTGGACGTGTCGGTGACCGAGGAAGGGCTGAGGATCGAGCTGCGCGAGGCGCCCGACGATGGATTTTTCTCCTCGGGAAGTGCGAGCATGAAGGCGGAAACCGTCGAGCTCCTGAAGATCATCGCGCATGAGCTCGGGCAGCTCAGCAACAAGGTCGCCGTGGAAGGGCACACCGACAGCCGCCCGTACGCGGCCGGCGGGGGCGAATACACCAACTGGGAACTGTCGTCGGACCGCGCGAATGCGGCCCGCCGGGTCCTCGTCAGCGCGGGGATGGCCGGAGCCCAGATTGAGGCCGTGCGAGGATATGCCGATACTCGCCTCCGAACGCCGGAAACGCCGCTCGACCCGAGCAATCGGCGCATCTCGATCATCGTCCGCCGGGCTTGAGCAGAGGCCGGGAGGCCTACCGGGCCGTCGGTTCCCCGTCGATAAGGGAATTTGACGATCTATGCCCAACTCTGACGCGGTTCCCATCCTCATCGCCGACGACGACCAGGGATACGTCCATTTCCTCCGCCGGATCCTCGCCGACGCCAAGGGGCAGGAGTTCGAGGTCGAGCACGTCACCCATCTGTCGCGCATCCTGCCGGCCCTGGCGGCATCGAAGGCAGCGGTTCTGCTGCTCGACATCCATCTCCCCGACGGCAATGGCCTCGACTGGCTGAACAAGAACCGGGCGGCCGTCGAAGCGGCGGTCGTCGTCATGACCGGCCACATCGAGTTCGACGTCGCCGACGACGTCGCGCCGGGGGCGCAGGATTTCCTCCTCAAGAACCAGGTCGATCGCTACCAGCTCGTGCGGGCCATCCGCTACGCGGCGGAGCGGCAGCGTGCCCAGCAGCAGCTGATCCGCAGCCGGGAGTATTTCCAGTCGCTGATCGACAATGCGCGCGACCTGATCACCGTGGTCGACGATTCCGGGCTGATCCTCTATCAGAGCCCGGCGAGCACGGCGATTCTCGGGCTGTCGCCCGAAGAGATGTTGAACCGCCACGTCTCGGATTTCATCGCCGAGGAAGACGTGCCGCGCGCGCGCGCGCTGCTGAAGGCGGCGTTCGAAGGCAACGCCGAGCGGGCGTCCGGCGAGTTCGACATGCGCCACGCCAACGGCACGACGCGCACGCTCGACATCGTCGCCTCGCAGATCCCCTCGGGTGACGAGTGGCCGCGGGCAGTGCTCAACGCGCGAGACATTACCGAACGCCGCCACGCGCTCGAGGCTCTCCGGCTGCGGGACGAACAGCTGCGGCAGGCGCAGAAGATGGAAGCCGTCGGCCGCCTGGCGGGTGGCATCGCGCACGATTTCAGCAACGTCCTGACCGTCATCACCGCGGCCAGCGAGCGGCTCTACGATCGCGTCGGCGATCGGCGTGAGGCCGTTGGCGACATCGAGTCGATCCTCCGGAACTGCGAGCGGGCGGCGTCGCTGACGCGCCAATTGCTGGCGTTCAGCCGCCAGCAGACGCTGACGGCGCAGCCGCTGGACCTCGGTCAACTGGTCCGGCGTGCCGGGCGCCTCCTCAAGCGGCTGATTGGGGAGCACATCGTGCTCGCGCTCGATTTCCCCGACGAAGTGCTGGCAGTCGAGGCGGACCCGACCCAGGTCGAGCAGGTGCTGATGAACCTGGCGATCAACGCGCGCGACGCCATGCCGGACGGCGGCTCGCTGCGGCTGTCCATTCAGCGGACCACGGTCGACGAGGAGTTCGCCAGGAACCACGCGCCCATGCTGCCGGGCGACTACGTGCTCCTCGAGGTCGAGGACACCGGGTCCGGCATGAGCCCGGAGACGGCCGCGCACGCCTTCGAGCCGTTCTTCTCGACCAAGCATCCGTCGCAGGGCACCGGGCTGGGACTGGCGACCGTCTACGGCATCATCAAGCAGAGCGGCGGTTACATCTGGATCGACACCCAGCCGGGCCGGGGCACGACGTTCCGGATCTACCTGCCGCCGACCTCCGCGCGGCCGCGGCCGCGGGAAACCCACAAGCGGCGGACGGTCGAACATCCGGTGATGGCGACCATCCTGCTGGCCGAGGACGAGGACGAAGTGCGCTCGCTGCTGCGCGACGTGCTCGAAACACACGGGCATACCGTGCTCGAGGCCAACGGGCCGGTCCAGGGTATGGAGGTCGCGGCCACCTATCAGGGGCGGATCGACCTGCTGCTCACCGACGTGGTGATGCCCGGCGGCACGGGACGCGACCTGGCCCGGGACGTCGTGTCCAAGCGGCCGGATACGAAGGTTCTCTACATGTCGGGATACCCGGACGTGGGGGGCTCTCCTCAGGGGGTGCTCGAACCGGGGGTGCCGTTCCTGTCCAAGCCGTTCACCCGGGACGTCCTGCTGGCCAAGGTCCACGAGCTGCTGAGCGACTCAAGGATCTCCTCCTCCTGACGATTACAGGCCCGGAAGCAATTCCGGGTTGAAATCGAGGGAAATGGTGGACATCCAGCAGTACGGCTACACCGACAGCGGCTACACGGCGGACGAGCAGATCGACGAGCGGCAGCAGGCGCTGGCGGACCTCGCGATCATGAAACGCCGGTCGACCGAAGCTGGCGTCGTCCTCGCGGAGCGCGTGGCCCGTGCGACCGAGGCGCTCATCGCGATGCCGTTCCCGTCCCAGGATGCCGAGCGCGAGGCGATGGACACGGTGTTCCGCAGCCTCGACGTCATGGCGCTGCTCGTCAGCGACGCCGGCCGCCGCCGTCAGGGCTATCCGCCCGCGGCGCTGCACGAAGCGGTGCACATGCTGCTCGAGCAGATGGAGCGCATCACCCCGAAGCTTCGCGCGCACTGATTTCCGGGCACCTGAAGGTGCCCCTACGCCTGACACGCCACGACGTCACGAAGGATCGCCGCGGAGTCACCGAGGTCACCAGGGATTTCTGACTATGTGACCTTCGTGCTCTCGGTGGCTCATCGACTCTGTGCCATCGTGGCGGTCGAAATCCCGCCGGCTCTCTAGCCGGCTGGTCACGACGGCAACTCTCCCCGCCATCTCAAATACACCTTCAACAGCGGCGCCCATCGCGGATGGTGTTTCTCGTAGAACGCGAGGTGACTGCGGCGGTACGCCGCACGCGTCGCGTGTGACGCCGTGGCCGCGGAGCGGCCGCGCAGGTGGACGATCTCGACGTCCGCCGCGAACAGCACGGCCCTGCCGCGCGTCCTCACCGAGGCGCACAGGTCCACGTCTTCGGTGTAGAGGAAGAACCGCTCGTCGAGCAGGCCGACCGCTTCCAGGTCGGCGCG
>Ga0079218_10000778_pt1 | contig 10427 bp, 10 predicted proteins | sample NCCompost_FD_77181 | JGI IMG/M metagenome (GOLD analysis project Ga0079218, IMG submission 77181) | Agricultural soil microbial communities from Utah to study Nitrogen management - NC Compost | ecosystem: Environmental > Terrestrial > Soil > Agricultural land | place: USA: Utah | collected... | reverse complement strand
TACAAGGTGCGGCGGTTCAACTTCATGCTGTATGCGGACTTCGACACCCCCAGCCTGAAGCTGATGCGCAATCCCGACGTGACCGTGCGGAGCCGCGGCGTCATGGAGAAGTGCACTTACTGCGTGCAGCGCATCAACCACGCGCGGGTTGCGGCGAAGCTGGAGGATCGGCAGATTCGCGACGGGGAAGTCCTGACCGCGTGCCAGTCGGCCTGCCCGACCGACGCCATTGTCTTCGGCAACATCAACGATCCGGGCAGCCGCGTCGCACAGACGAAAAAGAGCCCGCTGAACTATTCGCTGCTCGCCGAGCTGAATACGCGTCCGCGGACGACCTACCTGGCGATCGTGCGGAACCCGAACACCGAGCTCGAACCGACGCCCGCGGCGGCGGCCGGGGAAGGGCACTAGGCGATGGCGGAAGACCTCGAGCAGCCGCAACACCGGATCGGGGCGCAGCCCGACGCGACGGAATTGCTCGCGCGCACCCCGGCGGTGATCGCGCCCGGGCACTCGTTTGACTCGGTCACCGAAACGATCGCGCACACGGTGCCGTCGAAGCGGACGCCGCTCGGCTGGTTCCTCGGCTTCGGGGTTGCGTTCCTGCTGCTGATGGTGATGAACCTGACCATCGGCAAGCTGCTGATGACCGGCATCGGCATCTGGGGGAACAACATCCCGGTCGGCTGGGCGTTCGACATCATCAACTTCGTCTGGTGGATCGGCATCGGCCATGCGGGCACGCTGATCTCGGCGATCCTGCTGCTGTTCCGTCAGCAATGGCGCACGTCGATCAACCGCTTCGCGGAGGCGATGACGTTGTTTGCCGTCGCCTGCGCGGCGATGTTTCCCCTGCTGCATACCGGCCGTCCATGGCTGGCCCTCTACTGGCTGTTCCCCTATCCGAACACCATGGGGCTCTGGCCGCAGTTCCGCAGTCCGCTGATCTGGGACGTGTTCGCGGTGTCGACCTACGGCACCGTCTCGGCACTGTTCTGGTTCACCGGTCTCGTGCCCGACATGGCGACGCTGCGCGACCGCGCGAAGACGCGCACGACGCAGATGATCTACGGGATGCTCTCGCTCGGCTGGCGCGGCTCGGCGCGGCACTGGCAGCGCTACGAGATGGCCTATCTGCTGCTTGCCGGCATCTCGACGCCGCTGGTGCTCTCGGTCCACTCGGTGGTGAGCTTCGACTTCGCGGTGTCGGTGCTGCCCGGCTGGCACGCCACGATCTTCCCGCCCTACTTCGTCGCCGGGGCGATCTACTCGGGATTCGCCATGGTGATGACGCTGGCCATCCCGCTGCGGAAGTTCTATCACCTCGAAGACTTCATCACGATGCGCCACATCCACAACATGACCAAGGTCATGCTGGTCACCGGGATGATCGTGGCCTACGGCTACGCCAACGAGGTGTTCTTCTCCTGGTACAGCGCGAATCCCTACGAGGGATACATGATGTCCAACCGCATGACCGGCCCGTATGCGGTGTTCTACTGGTCGCTCATCGCGATCAACGCGGTGATGATCCAGCTGTTCTGGTTCCGGAGCGTCCGCGAGAACATTCCCCTGCTCTTCGTCCTGTCGCTGCTGGTGAATGTCGGCATGTGGCTCGAGCGCTTCATCATCATCGTCACCAGCCTGCACCGGGACTTCCTGCCGTCGTCGTGGGACATGTACGAGCCGACGCGGTGGGACTTCGGGATGTTCGCCGGCACGATCGGCCTGTTCCTCTCGCTCTTCTTCCTGTTCATCCGCTTCCTGCCGGCGATCGCGATGTTCGAGATGCGGACGATCGTGCCGGAGGCGAAGGTGGAGCAGGAACACCATGGGTGATGTGATGGCGCACGCGGAGCCGACGCTGCACGGCCTGATGGCCGAATTCGACAATCCCTCGGCCCTGGTCGCCGCGGCGGAGCGCGCGCGGCTGGCTGGCTATCGCCAGATGGACGCCTACTCGCCGATTCCGATCGAGGAGCTGAACGAGGCGCTCGGCCTGCGCCGCACCCGGCTTCCCATCCTGGTATTCCTCGGCGGGCTGGCTGGCGGCCTGGGCGGTTACAGCCTGGAATACTGGACGTCGGTGGTGGCCTACCCGATGAACGTCGGCGGCCGCCCGTACCACAGCTGGCCGCAGTTCATTCCCGTCACCTTCGAGACGACGGTGCTCGGCGCCGCGCTGGCCTGCTTTTTCGGCATGTGGGCGCTCAACAAGCTGCCGCAGCCGTACCACCCGGTGTTCAACGTCCCGGCGTTCGCGCGCGCGTCGACCGACCGCTTCTTTCTCTGCATCGAGGCGGCCGATCCACGGTTCGAGCGCGCGGCGACCTGGCGGTTCCTCGAAGGGCTGCATCCAGTGGGAGTCTCAGAAGTTGCGCCTTAGGCTGGATCGAGTCAACTCCCAACTCCCAACTCCCAACTTCCAAGAGGGGCGTCGTGGCTGGGTGCCTGGGAGTTGGAGGTTGGGTCTCGGGAGTTATTCCGCACGCATGGCGGGGCGCGCCGTGTTGATCGCTGCGGCGTGTCTGAGCCTGGCGTGCCGGCAGGACATGCACGACGCGCCGCGATACGAGCCGCTCGAGCAGTCCGCGTTCTTTGCCGACGGCCGCTCGTCGCGCGGGCTGCTCGCCAACACCGTCGCGCGCGGACAGCTCCGCGAGGACGAGCACCTTTATACGGGGAAGGTCGGCGGCCGGCCCGCCACCGAGTTCCCGATGCCGGTCACGAACGAGGCGATCGTGCGCGGGCAGGAGCGCTTCAACGTGTTTTGCGCGCCGTGCCACGGACGCACCGGCGAGGGCAACGGGATGATCGTGCAGCGCGGCTTCCGGCAGCCGCCGTCGTTCCACGAGGATCGGCTGATCAACGCGCCGGTGGGGTACTTCTTCGACGTGATGACCAACGGCTTCGGCGCGATGCAGGACTACGCCGCGCAGGTGCCGGTCGCGGATCGGTGGGCCATTGCGGCCTACCTGCGGGCGCTGCAGCTCAGCCGACGCGCGACCCCGGACGATGTGCCGGCCGAGCGCCGCGCCGAGCTCGATCGCGCGCCGGAGGTGCCGCCGCCGGCAACGCAGCCCGCGACGGGCGCGCCGGCCGGACTCGCGCAGCCGGGCGCCCCGGGCGCCGGCGCACCCGCCCAGGAGAACCGGTAACCGTGGAGATGACCTACGCCCCGCCTGTGGTCGACCTTGACGGCCGCCGCTCGCGGGCCCTCATTGCCGGCGTGGTCGGCCTCGCTGTCTGCGCGATCGGGTTCGTCGTCGATCCTGACCACCTGTTCCGGGCGTGGCTGATTGCCTACCTGGTATTCCTCGGCATCGCGCTCGGCTCGATGGCGCTGATGATGATCCAGCACCTGTCGGGCGGAACGTGGGGCGTGTTCCGGCGGGTGTTCGAGGCGTCGAGTCGCACAATTCCGCTGCTCGCGGTGCTCTTCATCCCGGTCATCCTGGGAATGGGCAGCCTGTACGTCTGGACGCACGAGGACCACGTCCAGGCGGACGAAATCCTGCGTCACAAGGCGCCGTACCTCAACACGCCGTTCTTCATCGTGCGCGCCGTCGTGTATTTCGGCGTCTGGGCGGCGCTGTCGTGGATTCTCAACCGCCTGTCGGCGCGCCAGGACACCGGCGACTTGAGCGTGAACACGACGATCCAGCGGGTCAGCGGCGCCGGGCTGGTGATCTACGCGCTCACCATCACGTTCGCGGGCGTTGACTGGGTCATGTCGCTCAACCCGCACTGGTACTCGACGCTGTTCGGGTTCCTGATGATGGGCGGACAGGGGCTCGCCGCGCTCGCCTTCACCATCGTGATTTCGACGTTCCTCGTGCAGCGCGAGCCGATGGCGACGCTGCTCCGGCCGCACCACTTCCACGATCTCGGCAAGCTGATGTTCGCCTTCGTGATGCTCTGGGCGTACTTCAACTTCTCCCAGTTCCTGCTGACCTACGCCGCGAATCTGATCGAGGAAATCCCCTACATGATCGCCCGGATGAACCACGGGTGGCAGTACCTCGCGGTCTTCCTGATCGTCTTCCACTTCGCGGTGCCCTGGCTGCTGCTGCTGTCGCGCCGCACCAAGCGCACGCCGGAGCGGCTGGTGATCATCGCCGCGTGGATTCTCTTCGTCCGCTACGCGGATCTCTACATGATGGTGACGCCGGAGTTCGCGTCGAGCGGCGAGAACCTCCACCTGCTGGCCGGCGAGCACGACAGCCATTTCTTCATCCACTGGCTCGATCTGGCGGCGCCGCTCGCCGTCGGCGGCCTGTGGCTCTGGATGTTCTTCACCGAGCTGCGCAAGCGGCCGCTGCTGGCGGTTGGCGATCCGTATCTGCGTGAGTCGCTCGCCACCGGCGGAGGGCATCACTGATGGCGCACTTCCAGCACTCCGAGGCGATTGATCCGACCGAGACGAACCCGGAATACCGCGACACGCCGCCGGGCGCCGCCCACGAGCATACGGATGCCAACGTCTGGCTCATCGCCAAGTTCGGGCTGTGGCTCCTCATTTCCGCGATCGTGATCCACGTCGGGATGGGGTTCCTGTTCGGCCTGTTCGTCGAGCAACGCACGGAGGCGGAGCAGCCGTTCCCGCTCGCGGTCGGCCAGGAGCGCCGGCTCCCCGCCGAACCGCGGCTGCAGCAGTTCCCGGAGAACGAGTTCTACGAATTCCGGCAGCGCGAAGAGCGCACGCTCCAGAGCTACGGCTGGATCGATCGGGAGGCGGGCCGGATTCAGATTCCGATTGCCGAAGCGATGCGGCTGACCGTGGAGCGCGGGCTGCCGGCGCGCGTCGCGCAGCCCGACGCGCAGGCCGAGGAACCCCGTGGTCTGATTCCGGCGGACTCGAGCTCGGACCGGACGATGGAAAGAAGGGCGAGATGACTCCCGTAATTCAAAAGGCAAAATGCAAACTGCAAACGTTTTGCATTTTGACTTTTGCATTTTGCATGGCTGCTGCGCCGCAGGCGCAGCAGACACCTGGCGTCCCGCGTTCGATGGGTCACCAGACGGGGATTGTCGCGTCGAACGTGCCGCCGCAGTTTTCGACGGTGACGTTTGCGCAGCGCCTCAATCAGCGGCTGCCACTGGAGGCGACCTTCAGGGACGAAGCGGGCCGGACCGTCAGGCTGGGGGATTACTTCGGCAGCAAGCCGGTGGTGCTGGCCTTCGTCTACTACCAGTGCCCGATGCTCTGTTCGCAGATCATGAACGGCATCTCGTCGGCACTGAAGGTCGTGCCGTTCACGGCCGGCCGCGAATTCGACGTGGTGCTGGTGAGCTTCGATCCGCGCGACACCCCCGAAGCGGCCAACGCCAAGAAGCGGGCGCACCTCGATCACTGGTCCGTGGAGGACACGGCGGACGGCTGGCACTTCCTGACCGGCGACGAGCGCAGCATTCGCGAGGTCACCTCGGCCGCGGGCTTCACCTATACGTGGGATGAAAAGACGGGGCAGTTCGCGCATGTCAGCGGCGTCCTGACGCTGACGCCCGACGGCCGTCTGTCGCGTTACTTCTACGGCGTCGAGTTTTCGCCGAAGGAGCTGCGCATGGCGCTGGTGGAATCGGGCGACGGGCGCGTCGGCTCGCCGGTCGAGGAGCTGCTGCTGTACTGCTTCCAGTACGACCCGACAACCGGGCGCTACGGCCTGGTGGTGATGAACCTGGTGAGGCTTGGCGGTCTGCTGACGCTCGCCGGCGTCCTGACGTTCGTTATCGTGATGCGGCGGCGCGACGCGCGCGCGCCCCTGGAGAGGCACACCTGAGCCTGTATGTGGCCCGTAACTTCCCTCATTCCTGAACAGGCCTCGACCCTCGCGCCGCGGGTCGATCAGCTGTACTGGTTCATCATCGCCATCACGGCGTTCTTCGGCATCCTGGTGACGGTGCTCGTCATCGCCTTCGCCTTCAAGTACCACACCCACGATCCGTTGAAGGTCGGCGCCCCGATTACCGGCTCGATTCCGCTGGAGCTCGGCTGGTCGATCATCCCGTTCCTCATTTCGATCGTGATCTTCGCCTACGCGGCCGACGTGTTCTTCGACATCCATCGCCCGCCGGATCAGACGCTCGAAATCTACGCCACCGGCAAGCGCTGGATGTGGAAGTTCCAGCACCTCGACGGCAAGAGCGAGATCAACGAGCTGCACGTGCCGATCGGCCGCGCGGTGAAGGTCACCTTCACGTCTGAGGACGTGCTGCACTCGCTGTACTTCCCCGCGTTCCGCGTGAAGGCCGACGCCATTCCCGGCCGCTACAGCAGCGTCTGGTTCACGGCGACGAAGCAGGGCGGGTTCCACATCTTCTGCGCCGAATACTGCGGCACGAGGCACTCCGGAATGATCGGCACGGTCCACGTCATGGAGCCGACCGAGTATCAGGCGTGGCTCAGCGGCAGCACGGAGGGGACGCTGTCGGCGCGCGGCGCGCGGCTGTTCGCGGATCTCGCCTGCAACACCTGCCACCGGAGCGACGGCACCGGCCGCGGTCCGTCCCTCGAGGCGAAGTTCGGGACCGAGGAGCGGCTGTCAACGGGGGCCGTCGTGCGCGTCGACGAGGGCTACTTGCGCGAGTCGATCCTCAATCCGCAGCTCAAGCTCGTCGCCGGGTACCAGCCGCTGATGCCGACCTTCCAGGGGCTGGTGAGCGAGGAAAGCGTGATGGCCCTCGTTGAATACCTGAAGTCGCTGCAGGGATCGCGCGGCGCCGGCACCGCTGACGACGCTGCCGTCGCCGACCCCCCCGCGCAGGAGAACAAGTAAGTCCATGCAGACGATCACCGCGCCGCGCGTCACCTATCTGAACCTCGAGCACTCGGTGGCGTCGTGGCTCCTCACCAAGGACCATAAGCGCATCGGCCTGATGTACCTGGTGGTCGTGGCGTTCGCGTTCTTCCTCGGCGGCCTCTTCGCGACCTTGATCCGGTTCGAGCTGGTGACGCCGGCAGGCGACCTCGTCACGTCGGACACCTACAACAAGCTGTTCACGATGCACGGCGTGGCGATGGTGTTCTTCGTGCTCATCCCCGCCGTGCCCGCGGTCCTCGGCAATTTCGTGCTGCCGCTGATGCTCGGGGCCAAGGACGTCGCCTTTCCGAAAATCAACCTCCTGAGCTGGTACGTCTTCGTCTGCGGATTCCTGTTCACCCTGTGGGCGATGGTGACCGGCGGCGTCGACACCGGCTGGACCTTCTACACCCCGTACAGCAGCCGCGCCTCGAGCACCAACGTGATGATGACCGGCATCGGCGTCTTCATCACCGGCTTCTCGTCGATTCTCACCGGCCTGAACTTCATGGTGACGATTCACCGGATGCGCGCGCCGGGGCTGACCTGGTTCCGGCTGCCGCTCTTCGTCTGGTCGCTCTACGCGACCAGCCTGGTGCAGGTCCTGGCGACGCCGGTCATCGCCATCACCGTCCTGGCGCTGGCGATCGAGCGTGGTCTCGGCTTCGGCATCTTCGATCCGACCCTCGGGGGCGACCCGGTGCTCTTCCAGCACCTCTTCTGGTTCTATTCACACCCCGCGGTCTACATCATGATCCTGCCGCCGATGGGCGCGATCAGCGAGGTGCTCGCCTGCTTCTCGCGCAAGAACATCTTCGGCTATTCCTTCGTCGCCTTTTCGAGCCTGGCCATCGCGGTCTTCGGCTTCCTGGTCTGGGCCCACCACCTGTTCGTGTCGGGCATCTCGGTGTATTCCGCGCTGATCTTCTCGTTCCTGAGCTACGCCGTCGCCATCCCGTCGGCGGTCAAGGTCTTCAACTGGACGGCCACGCTGTACAAGGGCGCCATCTGGCTGAAGGCGCCGATGATCTGGGCGCTGTCGTTCATCGCGCTGTTCCTGGTCGGCGGCCTCACCGGCCTCGTCACCGCGGCGCTCGGCGTCGACGTGCACATCCACGACACCTACTTCGTCGTCGCGCACTTCCACTTCATCATGGTCGGCGGCGCGATCATGGGCTTCTTCGCCGGCCTGCACTTCTGGTGGCCGAAGATGACGGGGCGCATGTACTCCGACATCTGGGCGAGGGTCGCGGCCATCATCGTGCTGGCCGGATTCAACCTGACCTTCGGGCCGCAGTTCCTCCTCGGCTACCTCGGGATGCCGCGGCGGTACCACATGTATCCGGAGGAATTCCAGGTCCTCAACGTGCTGTCGTCCGCCGGCGCCTCGATCCTGGCCGTCGGGTACCTGCTGGTCGCGATTTACCTCATCGCGTCGCTCTACAGAGGCAAAGCGGCAGGCGATAACCCATGGCACGCCACCGGCCTCGAGTGGACGACGCAGTCGCCCCCGATCCCGCACAATTTCGACGTGCAGCCCGTCGTGACCGAGGGCGCCTACGAGTATTCGAAACGGGAGATCACCGTTGTCTGACGCGGCCGCCGCCCACGCCGATCCGCACGAGCACCCGCCTTCGCACGGCGGCGGGGCAGGCGCGCATCACCCGGCGCAGCAGCATCATTTCGACTCGCTGGCCCAGCAGCACGAGGCGGCGACCCTCGGGATGTGGCTGTTCCTGGTCACCGAGGTCATGTTCTTCGGCGGCCTGCTGATGGCCTACCTGCTGTACCGCGTCTGGTATCCGGAAGCGTGGTCGGAGGGCAGCCTCGATCTCGACATCGTCCTCGGCGGCACTAACACCGCCGTGCTGATTGCCAGCAGCTTGACGATGGCGTTTGCCGTCCGGTCGGCCCAGGTCGGCAAACACCGCGCGACCATCGTGTGGCTGATCCTGACGATGGCGTTCGGCCTCACCTTCCTGGTGATCAAGTTCTTCGAGTACAAGCACAAGTTCGAGCTGCATCATGTGCCCGGCTACGACTTCGTTTACCCGGGGCCGCACGGCCGGCAGGTCGAGATTTTCTTCTCGCTGTACTTCTCGCTGACCGGCCTGCACGCGGTCCACATGATCATCGGCGTGGCGCTCCTGAGCGTGATGACCTGGATGGCCTACCGGCGCCGGTTCTCTCCGGAGTGGTACACCCCGATCGAGATGAGCGGCCTCTACTGGCACTTCGTCGACATCGTCTGGATCTTCCTGTTCCCGCTCCTGTACCTCGTGGACAGGGCACAGCACTTCGGGTAGCGAGCATGTCAGGACATATTTCGCCCAAGAGCACCTACTACGCGATCTTCGGCGCCCTGATGGTGCTGACCGGCGTGACCGTCGCGGTCGCTTTCGTCAATCTCGGCACGTTCAACTTTCCGGTCGCGCTCGCCATCGCCATCACCAAGGCGACCCTCGTCATCCTGTTCTTCATGCACGTGAAGTACAGCAGCCGCCTCACCAAGCTGTTCGTCGGGATGGCGTTTTTCTTCCTGTTCGTCCTGTTCGGCCTGACGATGACCGACTACCTGTCGCGCGGCCTGCACACGTATCCAGGTGGAGCGGCGGGGGCGGGCTACGGTGTCCGGACGCCGGCGCCGGCGCACGAAGCGGGATCTGAGGGGGGCGCGGACCGCGAGGGCGAAGCCGCCGCGCCGGCACACTAGAAGACTTCGCCGAACCAGCTCCAGACCCTCTCGCGGGCGCGGATGTGCGGCGGCCGCGAGCGCCAGTCCTCCAGCGCGAGCTTCTTCGACTTCGCCAGGTCGCGCTCGAAGTCCGAGAGGAGCCTCGCCGCCAGCTGTGAGTCGAACACGGCAACGTTCAGCTCGTCGTTCAGCTCGAACGATCGGTTGTCGAAGTTTGCCGATCCGGCAATCGAGAGCACGCCGTCCACGACCAGCGCCTTGGTGTGCATCATCGCGGGCTGGTACTCGTAAACTTCGATGCCGCTCTCGAGAAACTGCGCGTAATGCGCGCGGCTGGCGAATTTCACCGGCTTGGCGTCGGTGATGTCCCCCTCGACCAGCATCCGAACACGAACACCGCGCTTCCTCGCCTCGCTGATGCTCCATCGCGTCGACTCGTCGGTGATGAGATACGGCGACTGAATGTCGATCGATCGTCGGGCGGCGGCCAGCGACAGCAGATAGAGCAGCTTCATGCCGTTGGTGCCCCCCTCCGGCGAGCTCCAGACGACGATTGACGTCGCCGGGCCGTCGGGCTCGTTGTCGTGCGACAGCACGTCCGGATCGACAACGCCACCGGTTTCGATCCAGTTCTCGTTGAACGCCGCCTCGACATTTATCGCCGCCGGTCCGCGTACCTCGAGGTGCGTGTCCCTCCACTGCTTCTCTTTCTCCGTGTCCTTCGCCCACTGATCGGCGATGCCGATGCCGCCGAGGAACGCCACGTCGCCGTCGACGATCAGCGCCTTGCGGTGGGTCCGGTAGTTCGCCTCTTCGATCGCCAGGCTGCCGACCGGGTTGAACCAGCCAATGCGGGCACCGGCCGCCTCGAGGCGCGTGACATGCTCCGGATCGACCTTGGCCCCCACCGAGTCGAAGACGAGGCGCACTTC
>Ga0079218_10000777_pt1 | contig 10437 bp, 6 predicted proteins | sample NCCompost_FD_77181 | JGI IMG/M metagenome (GOLD analysis project Ga0079218, IMG submission 77181) | Agricultural soil microbial communities from Utah to study Nitrogen management - NC Compost | ecosystem: Environmental > Terrestrial > Soil > Agricultural land | place: USA: Utah | collected... | reverse complement strand
TCAAAATGGTTTGAAGTTTTTCGGGCTTTTTCTTTCAGGCGCCCGAGCTGTTTAGCTGTTTATTTTACGTGGCCGCAAGTCGCCTTAACTCACCACGCTTTTCATCGCTGCTTATACGCCGCATGAGCGGCGGCTGTCAAGCTAGCCCTCTCCTTCAGCTAGCCCTCTCCTTCATTTCTGTCGAGGAACGAGGTAAAGCTCAAACCTGACGTTCTTCGCATTTCCGCCAATTCTCACTTCTATGCGGTCACGGGGAATCTGCCACTTCTTCACTAAGTAATTCTTTGCCCGTCTGGTGCGGCCTGAAACTTCAGTTTGCCTGCCGTAGCCCAGGATGTAGGCCATCGATTTCTGCTCCCTTTGCAACCGAATGGCAAAGTTATCTAGACGCGCATTTTCATCGTCCAGCGATAAATTCGAATACTCGTCAAACTTGTAATACTGGAGTTCCTCGTTATTTAAAGAACGGGGAATTGTGGAGCAGCGTAAGTGGGTCTCGCTTGCCTTTGGAAAATACTCCATCAAGAACACTTCATCTTTCGAGTCGGTGCTCACGCTGATGCCCCGTTCCTTACTGACGTACGAGATGGAACCGCGGTTACGAGCATTGTCGAACTTCTCAAATGCACTCAGGTCAAGTAGCAAATCCGATAGCTTTACCTTTGTTTGCAGATATACGCGAATGTTGGTAACCCTACCAGGTGGAATATTCCACTCCGCTCCATGTTCACAATTCCCCTCTGAATAGCCGATAGTCACGCGTTCGTTTCTCAAATCGTAAGTGATTCCGTTTGACATTGGTGGACCAACCAAGCGTTCCACGTCCTCACGTGTTGAATGCAACGGCACAATCCCCCGCCATCCTTGCTCCTGCAAGAATCCTAAAGTAGCTAGGAAGCAGCAAACATACGTCGCAACACTTAAGGTGCTAATCATCTTCATTTCCTTGGACCGGGACAAGCGTTCCAAACTTTGGGATGCCAGTAGCGGCTTGCTTCTCCAACTTCTTCCGTGGTTCTGTCAGAGAACACTTTCTTGGTATCCATGTTTTTCCTAACCAGTATTGTGTTCAATGCATTAGCCATGTCGCCATCTGAGTACATTCGTCTTTCTTGTGGTAAGTGGTGCAGTGTTTCAGCCAAAAACGATCCGCTGGTCTGAGCAATCAAATAGCCACGTCTATCCTCTTGATTCTCACGGCTACCGCCGATCTTTTCAGTGTTAATAGTATCGTTGATATCGGCGGCACGAACAGTCCCCATTTGTTCCCAATAAGCTAGGCCTCCTTGAGCGCCCCCCAAGCTCTTCCAGTAAAAGGTTATCGAATCAAACGTCGTCTCAATGTCCCCATACGGCACGTTCGTTTGATTCTTGACTTCTTCGAGAAGTTCACTAATGAAGCGCGCACAATCTGCATTCTTCAACATCTCCCTGATTCTCGCTTTATACTGATCGAGCTCGGCTTGCCCGATTTTAGTCTTATTGGGCGCAGCTTTCGTCTGGTTTCGCTCCAACCTAGATTTAGATTCTATTTCCAAATCATGCTCCGAGTTGTAAAAGCTGCTACCGCTCCGATAATGGTAACGTCCAAATTGTGTCATCCAACCCGCATAGCCGTTAGCGAACGCATGAAAGCGTTCGAACCCGCCTATTGTGCGGTCGCGATTTACCGCAGTCGGATTCCACCGCGGTCCGCAGTCGTTAGCGGGACACTGCACCGACGTTTCGCCGCGGATAAACAAACAATCGACTTCAATTCCATCAAGCACGCAGTTTGACCGTCCACCGTTGGCTCCTAATATTCCCTGTACAGTTTTGCCGCCAGAGCTTTCCGGAACTAGACCATCCGGGTCAGCGCTTCCATCAGGTGGAAACGGATCAGAGTCGCCAACATTCGCGCCGCCGGGATCGAGCGTCGTCTGAGTCCAGGAGCTGCCGTCCGATAACGTACTCAGAAGGTCACCAGTGACCGGATCGAAATTGTGCCAAATACCACCCAGAGGTCCAGTTGCAACTACTTGCCCGATGCGCTCCGCGGCAGCAAAGACATGTGTCGTGGACCATGTTGCGGTCGCGTCGTATTCGGAAATGGTCTTTCCGCCAAGTACGGTAGACCGCAGCAAAAATGTTCTTCCTCCATGAGTGGCCGAGAAGTTAGTGTTCACATACATGTGACGTAAGACGGAATAATCGACTACTTGCCCGTCTGCGTCATGCTTTCGTGTATTCACGAAGTCATTAGTGATCGTATAGCCGGTTCCTTCTTCGATTAAGAAGTACGATCTTTTCTGAGTGCTGCCAATCTCGCGACCTGCTGCATCAATGCTGAAACGACCTGGCTCAAAAGGAGAGAGAGTACCAGTTTCATTACGCGAGAGTACATTGCCTTCGGCATCGTAGGACCAGCCGGAAACGCGGTTATTTGCGTCGAAGCTTAAGAAGACGTCCGCGCCACGCGTCCAAAAGCGGCTATCAACATCGGACTGGTTGTTCCAATGATCGTACGTGTAGTTATGAAGATACGGGCCATCAGGCGTGCCACCGCTTGTGTTGTTGGCATAGTTTCGCGCCTCCACCCCTGAGTAAGCCGTCTGTAGCCGGTGAGCGGCATCGTAACTGTATGCGCGGTCTTTGATCGGATTCCCGTTTTGCGCCAGCTTAATCATGCCATCCGGGTGGTATGCGTATGATGCATTTACCCAGTTGGTGACAGTATAAGATTTGACTAAACCTCGGTTGTTGTAGTCGAAGCTTTGCGTCGTGGCGCCCTGGAACCTGGACTTCAACTGCCCTCCGGCTCGGTAATGGATCTGTGACGCAAATTGGGTTTGCGCTCCTTGACGTCCAACGGCGTTCACTGCCGTAACTCGTCCAGTTCTGTCGAGCGTCTGTGTGAAACTCGTATCCGCACGTTCGTCTGTAACTTTTTTCAACACGCCACCGATGCTGTATTCATAGCTGAGCCGGAATGTACCCGCGCTTGGCAATCCCGCAAACGTTCGCTCCTCCCAATCCATGCGTGAGAGTTGATCGTAATGGTAAATCACGGCACCGGATCCGTCTGACATAGATTTGCGATTCCCTACAGCGTCGTAAGTAAACGCAGCGCTCGTTGTGGCCGCAACGTTAGCACCGGCCGGAACATTGCTGGCATCGTAGGCAATAGCCGTAACCAGATGTCTGTCGTTGTAGCTGAAATTCGTGATAACACCACGAGCATCAACAATGCTTTGAATGGTGTCATCGCCGTTGTAATTCCAGGTTGTGTGGTCGGAAGAAGCGCTGTTGTTTGGATCGACCTTTTGCTCGGGAATGTGTTGGGTCTTCAAGCGTCCGAAACCGTCATAGGTCATGGTCGTATCCTTAAAGTTCGTGCTTGAAGTTGTTCCAGCAAACTCCCTGATCAGCGTTACCTCATCACGCGCGTTGTAGGTGGTGGCAGTCGTAGTGTAAACGCTTCCATCCGTACCGTTAGGTCCGGAGCCGTCCCAGTTTAGAACTTCACTCTTGACGACGCGCCCGAGTACGTCCGTATAGATCTTCCGCTGTCGTTTTTTCGTATCAGATCCGACTTTCGTTCCCTCATCTGTTAGCGTTACAACTTCGCCTCCCGCGCAGCCACAGCCTGTGTAGGAAGCCGTTACAGTGGTGGTCTCCGCAGGATTGCTTGTTACGCTGGGGTTCGTTGTTACGAGGGGTCGACCTTTCCAGTCATACGTTCGCTCCGAGTAGATCCAACCAGCTGCCCCATCGTCGCCGGCGGCATTCCATTGAAAAGGTGTTCCGCTAGCGCTCGTCTCGGTTGGGTTAGAAGTCTTGAAAACGCGGCCCATAATGTCATAGACAATACGTTGTCCACTGTAACCTCCGGTGCTTCCAGGATGGTCAGTAGCTGTCGCGATCACCCTTCCAGCGCCATCAGTAATCCTGAACGAAGGCGATTCGCCAAGTCCGTCCTGAATCGTGGTGTGCGTTTCAATCTTCAACTGGCTTCCGACGTAAACAAATCGCGTGTAGGCATTGTTCACCAGGTTCGTGACCTGCTGGAGACGACCGATACTGTCGAAGGTAAACGTCCTTTCGGGTCCCGGATTATTAGTTGTGTTGTTGGGTTGCGGGGTCCGTGTGTACGTCACCGCCCCGAAGTCGAAGTTGTATTTCGATGTGGATGTGTAATCGTCCGCGTCGGTCACCGTCGTTGGGTAAGCCAGTGTGCCACGTGCGTCGTTGCCATCCGAGAACGAGTCGGCGTAGGAGATCTGCACTTCGTGATCGGAAGCGTCTTTGGCCGATACCACAGCTCCAGCAGTATTGTATTTGGTGCTCGTCGTAGTGACCTGGGTCAGGTTATCGACGTTATAACGCTTCACGCTTGAGAGATTTCCGCGTCCGATGACGTCAGTCGGGTTGGTATGTTGCGTTGGCGCGTCACTGCCCTGAATTGAACCGCTTTCATCATAGGAAAATTCTACTCTTGACATGAGAGTGCCTGACACGGGTCCGCTGTAAAGCAACTTCTCACTTGGTAGTCCAAGGATTCTCCGGTCGGTGTAACTCGCGTTCGTGTTGTAGTTGGTCCGTGTGGTGCGCAGAATCGTGTCCGCATCCGCCGCGTACTCCTTAAAATCCCGCGGCAGCCAGCAGCTTGTGCCATTTGTGAATGTGAACTGCTGATAATCGATCTGGGTGCGCGCGCGATTGCCCGAGGGCTCGTAAACATTTGTTTCGATCACACGTGGATTCAGCGGATAGTCAACCGTAGTGTTGTCCTGTGTCCAGGTCGTTTTGACTTTCCGTTGCCAGTTGCCCCCCGTTGACGTTTCCGTTAACGCGGCCAGACCACGACTCCACTTCGGAGTACCACTCGCGTCCACAAAATAGATCTTGTTTACGGTGCCGTCAGGCAGGGTTAGGTCCGTGCGCTTGCCGGTTGTGGATTGCGAATCACCGGGCATGGTCCAGGTGTCAGGCACTGGTCCAGAAAAACTTGTAACCGCTTCTTCGTTGCTTGCGATCGCGCCTTCGGTATCGCCCTTCCAGTACTTGACCCAATCGCGTCGCTCAGTGAAACGCGGGCAATCATTTTGTGCACTGGTTGCTTGCAACGGTGAGCCAGGTAAATTGTAGGCGCGGTAGTGCAAGACGTGATTGACGTTGTCGGAAGCAATGTAAGCCACTTTCCAAACCTGTCCCCAGCTCGTGTAACTGAAGTCAAAATGCGAATCGTCTGGCAGCGTTACCTTCGACAGTGTCTTGATGGTGGTGTTATTGGCGGGACCTGAAACACTCAAACCATTGAAGTTAGTTTGGATGGTTGTGTCGGTGTACGTGAATTCAGCCCATGGGTGTTCCGCCTCATTCGGCTGTCCCTGGTTCCAGGTCTGCGTGATTGAAGTCAGCAGACCGGCTCCGTCGTAGTTGAATTTGAGCTGCCTTCCCAACGTGTCGATCACCTTGTCGACCCGGCCTGAGACGTAATCAATGGTTATGTAATTACCGTTGCGATCCTTAATCTTGGTGCAGTTGAGTTGATTGCCCATCAACGCATAGCTCAACTGCGTGCCGTCGGTCGTCCGCAACGTCATGTCGATGGTATCCAGCAACAGGTGCGACGAGTCAGCTGCCTCAAAGAGCACCGAGGTGCCAACCTGGCGCAACTCCGTGCGACTGCCATCGGGACTAATCAACAGATATCCATACTTGCCCGTCTCGTTGTTGTAATGAAGCTGCTGAATGACTGGAAAGCCGAGGCGAAAGCCTGGACCAGGGAAACCATTGTCGGCGTTAAACGAGATTGAGCTGCCGCTCTTGGTCCAAACAAGCGAGTTGTAAGAAAGCGCCAAATTCAAATCCAAACCGGCACGGCCCGGGAGGCTTACCAGCGGCACGTTCCAATTGAAGTTCTGTGATAACGGATTCTCGCCGCCGCCGCCGGTTGCATTCAATGGGTCAAGCCGCGCAATCGGTTGGCAACTGCTGGCTTGTGGTCCCCACGCCTCAACTCCGTGATGCGGCTGTAGGCATCAGGAGAACTACTCGTGAGCACCCGGATCTTCGTGGTGGTAATGGCGGTGAAAGTGAACTTCTTCCAAACTTTATTACTCCCCGTCACAGTACCGCCAGGCACGGTGGTCCATGCACTGTCGTTCCAGTACTGGACGGAATACCCAGTCAAGCCATATAGCGTAAACGTCATCGATTCAGTCGGTTCAGCAGGGGTTGCAGGGTTGTCCTGAAGCGTGGCGACGTTGATTTCATCGATAGTCTTACTGCCATTGAAATCGATCTGGAGCCAATCCGGCTGTGTGCTGGCAGTGGCATCGTTCCAGCCGCCACCGTTATTCCAGTTCAGACCGCGTCGATCGCCATTGATGGTGCTGAACGCCGGATAATTCGCGCTGTATTGAGAGGAAGCAAGCGCTGGCAAGACCCCCGAGCGCGAAATTTGTTCGTGCCGGTGCAGCTTCATTGCCCCACGCTTCAACTTCCGTGATGCGGCTGTAGGCATCAGCAGAACTACTAGTGAGGACCCGAATCTTCGTAGTAGTAATAGCCGTGAAAGTGAACTTCTTCCAAACTTTGTTGTTGCCGCTCACAGTGCCGCCAGTCAGAGTCACCCATGCACTGTCGTTCCAGTACTGAACGGAATATCCAGTCAAGCCATATAGCGTAAACGTCATCGATTCGGTCGGTTCAGCAGGTGTAGCCGGATTGTCCTGAAGTGTAATGACGTTGATTTCATCGATAGTCTTGCTGCCGTTGAAATCGATCTGAAGCCAGTCCGGATGTATGTTGATGGTGCCATCGTTCCAGCCACCTCCGTTGTTCCAGTTCAGACCGCGTCGGTCGCCATTGATGGTGCTATACACCGGATAATTTGTACTGAATTGAGAGGAAGCGCTGGCTGTAGCGCCATTCGCGCTAAGCGCAACATTAGTCCGCTCGGTGCAAGCGAATCCCTCAGCGGAACCAACAAAGAAGAATGGCAGGAGAAATGCAGAGAACTTAAGGAGGAGTTACCTGAGGGATTCACGGGAGTGACCTTTCAGTCTCTGGAGCGCTGGATCTGGGTAAGTCCCCGAACCTGGTATTCGCGCGAGGACTTGAATTTAGGGGAGATTCACTGCGTCGGAGGGCGGCATGATAGTAGCGACTTCGAACTGTGTCAACGAAATCCCACCTCCGAGATCCACTACCGCCGTATAGGTGTCCGGTTTTCTCTGTCATGCTGACGATGTAATTCAATATGACTGGTCCAATCGAACCGAATAAGTACATTTCTTTTCAATCACTTACAAGCATCAAAATTTAACAAAAGGGCAACCGAAGGAGTACTTGATCCATCTCAGTGGCGGTCGTGATTACGACCTCCCCGAACAAGTTTTTGAACGTAGCGCAGCTCCCTAAGGTGAGGTCTGCCCGGTAGAAAGTCAGGTGCCTTTATGGTCCCCGTTAGCATGGAGATAATGACGAATGAAGTTGCCCCAAAAGTTTCCCCTGTTTCGCACTGTGAAGTATCCGACCTTTGCGCTCGTTTCGCTTTTCATCTTTACCAACGTCACAGGTGTTCTATTCAGTCGCGTCCTCGCGCCTGAGGCAGTTGCACACCCGGCGATGAAACAGATTGCCGGCGACATTCCCACATCCGGAAGTGAAAGTATCGATCGTTTGATCTTCGACGCCGGTGCGCGCGAAGGCGTAGACCCGCGCTTTATCCACGCGGTGATCTGGCAGGAATCGAAGTACAAGACTGACGCTGAGTCCCATGCAGGAGCGGTTGGCTTGATGCAGTTGATGCCCGCTGCGGCGGAACGCTTTGGTTGCGCGGATCGCAACGATCCAGCCTCAAATATTGCTGCCGGTACGAAGTACCTGAGCTGGCTGCTTAAAAGATTCGACGGCAACGTTGAGTTGGCTTTGGCTGGCTACAACGCCGGCGAAGGTTCCGTCGACAAGTACGACGGAATACCGCCGTACAAAGAGACCAAGAAGTACGTGAAGATCATCTCCGAGCGTTATGGAAAGACGTATCACCCAGTGCTTCCTCCGCCAGAAGCAGCGGAGGCCTTTAACCTCTACTCCGAATCCGAAGTCGCGATGAGCGAGTAATTACCCCCTCCAATCCGTGTTATCTGAAGCCCAGATAACACGGATCCGCCTTGACACTACGCCCCGCCTTTTGGCTGAATGCATCCGGTCTTTCCCTAAAAACCTGCGCAGAAAACAGAGGAATCCGTTTTATGAGCACATCGAGAGATGCGGCGGTACGTCCAACGGCCGCTGAAGATCGCAGCTTCTTTGGCCATCCACGCGGGTTATCGACGCTGTTCTTCACCGAGATGTGGGAACGCTTCTCGTTCTACGGGATCCGCCCGCTGCTGGTCCTGTTTATGGCCGCGGCTCTCAGTGATGGCGGGTTTGGTATCGAACGGACGCAGGCGAGTGCCATCGTCGGTATCTATGCGGCAAGCGTCTACCTGGCGTCTTTGCCCGGCGGCTGGGTGGCCGACAGGTTGTTGGGCCTGCGCCGCGCCATCATGGTGGGCGCCGTTTTGATCTCGCTGGGCCATATCTCGATCGGACTCTCTTCTTTCGCGCAGTCGAGAGTGCCGTTCTTCCTGGGATTGATATTTATCGTTCTCGGCACGGGCCTGCTCAAACCCAACATCTCGGCCATCGTCGGCGATCTGTATCCCGAGGGTGGTGCGCGACGCGACGCCGGCTTCTCGATCTTCTACATGGGAATCAACACCGGCGCTACCTTAGGTCAGATTGCGACCGGCATCCTTGGTGAGAAATTCGGATGGCACTGGGGCTTTGGAATTGCCGGCGTGGGGATGTTGCTTGGATTGACGTGGTTCGCTTTGAGCGCCCGCAGGACGCTCGGGAATCTCGGAACGACAATCGCACGCCATCCGGATCCGGTGAAGCAGGCGCGCGCTGAAACGAGGATGAAGCTGGGATTGGCGATTGGTCTTGGCGTGCTTGCGCTTGTGGTCGTACTGGCTGCGACCGGAGTCATCACTATCGATCCACAAGTCGTGGGTCAATACATGACGTACGTGCTTGTGGGAACGGCAGCCGCGTACTTCACCTACGTTCTCGCATTTGGCGGGCTGACAAAGGAAGAGAAAAAACGAATCGTCGTAATCGCGATCTTGTTTGTGTTCGCTGCTATCTTTTGGTCGGCATTTGAACAGGCGCCCACTTCATTGAACCTCTTTGCGAAGGACTTTACGGATCGCGTTGTTTTCGGTTGGGAGATTCCGGCAACCTGGTTTCAATCGGCCAATTCCTTTTTCATCATCTTGCTTGCGCCTGTCTTCGCGTCAATCTGGTTAGCGCTGGGAAAACGCGGCAAGAATCCCACGAGTCCGGCGAAGTTTGCATTAGGGTTGCTGTTTGCGGCGATTGGCTTCGCAGTGATGATTCTGGCGGCGAACCTGGTAGTCGGCAGCGGCGGCGGGGTGAGGGTTTCGCCGATGTGGTTAGTCGTCAGCTACTTCTTTCAGACAGTCGGCGAGCTGTGTTTGAGTCCGGTGGGCCTGTCGTCGATGACTAAGCTTTCGCCACGGAAGTATGTCGGTCAGATGATGGGGATCTGGTTCCTGGCCAGCTCGGTTGGGAACCTGATCGCGGGCCTGGTTGGCGGCCAAGTCGATCCGGAAAAGCTGGACCAGATGCCGAAACTGTTCATTGGAACGACGCTCGCGCTGGTCGCAGCGGCCCTCCTTCTCGGACTGATGGTGCCATTCATCAAGAAGTTGATTCCGAATGAAGACAAACTCGTAGGAGATTAAACGTTGCTCAATCGTTTCTGCGTTGCGCTGGCGTTTGTGCTGGCGCTCACTCTTTCCGCCCACGCCCAACAAAAACTTCTTACGATCGACGACATTTTCGATCCCGCGAAGCGAGTCAACTTCAACGGGACCACGCCGACGGTTCGCTGGCTCAAAGACGGCAATCACTATCTCGTCACCAACGAAGCATCGCGACGCGACGTGCCGCGGTTGCAAAAAGTGAACGCAGCCACGGGACAAGCGACCCCCTTTTTCGACGCGGCAAAAATGCAAGCTGCGTTTGCGGCATTGCCGGGTGTTAGTGAAGCAGACGCACGTCAACTTGCCGGGCGAGGGAATTACGACCTGAATCCAGCAGAAACCGCAGTGCTAATCAACTGGGCCAACGATCTTTTTTATTACGAGTTTGGCAGCGATCGCGCGATTCGACTCACGAGCAATCCTGAACCGGAAGTTGGCGAAGGTTTCAGTCCGGATGGACGTATGGTCAGCTTTGTTCGCGAAAACAATCTTTACGTCGAAGACCTGACCATGCAGCGTCGTGAACGCGCGCTAACGCGCGACGGCAGCGCGAAGATTTTGAACGGGCGTCTGGATTGGGTTTACCAGGAAGAGTTGTATGGACGCGGAAACTTCG
>Ga0079218_10000776_pt1 | contig 10438 bp, 8 predicted proteins | sample NCCompost_FD_77181 | JGI IMG/M metagenome (GOLD analysis project Ga0079218, IMG submission 77181) | Agricultural soil microbial communities from Utah to study Nitrogen management - NC Compost | ecosystem: Environmental > Terrestrial > Soil > Agricultural land | place: USA: Utah | collected... | reverse complement strand
TTCGGTGGTTTCTATGATCGCGCTGAAAAAGGCCATCTCACGACGCACCGTACTGCGCGGCCTGGGCACCGCTATTGCCCTGCCGCTGCTCGACGCCATGGTGCCGGCCCTGACGGCCATGCAAAAGACAGCCGCCGCGCCGGTGCGCCGCCTCGGCGTCGTGTATCACCCCAACGGCGTCATCTACGAGAACTGGCTGCCCAAGGGCACCGGCCGCGACTTCACCCTGTCGCCGATTCTCGAGCCGCTCGCGCCGTTCAAGAGCCAGCTGATCGTCGTGACGAACCTGTCGAGCCAGCAGGCCGAGGCGCTCGGCGACGGCGGCGGCGACCATTCGCGGGCTTCGGGGACGTATCTCACCGGCGTGCACATCAAGAAGTCGGACAGCGTCGTCGGCAACGGCATGTCGATGGACCAGATTGCCGCGCGGGCGCTCGAGCGCGACACACAGCTCTCGTCGCTGCAGCTCACCGCCGACGACAACAGCCTGGTGGGCGCGTGCGACGTGGGCTACAGCTGCGCCTACAGCAGCACGCTGTCGTGGCTCACGCCCACGCTGCCGCTCATGGCCGAGAACAACCCGCGGGTCGTCTTCGAGCGCCTGTTCGGCGCGAGCGAGAGCAGCGATCCGCGCGCCCGCGCCTCGCGCCTTCGCCGCGACCGCAGCATCCTCGACTCGGTGACCGCGCGGGTGCGCGAGCTGCAACAGGCGCTCGGCGCGTCCGACAACCGCAAGATGAGCGACTACCTCGAGTCGCTGCGCGACGTGGAACGGCGGATCCAGAAGGCGGAAGAGCAGAGCACCAAGGACATTCCGGACGTGGCACGCCCGGCCGGCGTGCCCGACGGCTTCCAGCCGCACGTCGAGCTGCTCTACGACCTGCAGCTGCTGGCCTATCAGTCGGATCTCACGCGGGTGATCACGTTCATGTACGGCCGCGAGCAGACCGGCCGGCCGTATCCACAGATCGGCATCACGGAGCCGCACCATCCGCTGACGCACCATCAGAACGACGCCGGCAAGATGGCCAAGTGCACGGTCATCCAGACCTACCACGTGCGGCTCTTTGCGTCGTACCTCGAGAAGCTGCGCGCGACGCCCGACGGCGACGGCACGCTGCTCGACAATCTCGTGCTGCTCTACGGCGGTGGCATCAGCAACAGCGACCGGCACACCCACGGCCCGCTGCCGACGCTGCTTCTCGGCGGCGGCGCCGGCATGCTGAACGGCGGCCGGCACCTGGTGTATCCGCAGGACACGCCGCTGACCAACCTGCAGCTGACGCTGCTCCACAAGATGGGCGTGCCGGTGGAGCGGCTGGGCGACAGCACCGGCCAGTTCACCGAGCTCGCGGACCTCGCATAGCGTGGTGCGCACCGCCGTGGTCCTCCTGTGCTTCGTGGCTGGCGCCTGGACCAGCCCCGGTGTCTTCGCTCAGGCCCGCGCGCAAGCAGCGCCCGCGCCGCCGCTGCCGGCGGAGATTCCACTCTTTCCGCTTCCCGACGTCGTGCTGTTTCCCAACCTGCAGCGTCCGCTGCTGATTTTCGAGCCGCGCTACCGCGAGATGCTGGCCGATGCGCTGAACGGCAGCCGGATGCTCGGCATGGTGGTGCTGCGTCCGGGGTTCGAGAAGGACTACGACGGCCGTCCGCCGATTTACGCCGTCGGCTGTGCCGGAGTGATCGAGGAGCACGAGCAGCTGCCCGATGGCCGCTCCATCATTCTGCTTCGCGGCCTTACGCGGTTCCGCGTCCTGAGCGAGGATCAGCGCAAGCCGTACCGGCTGGCGCGCGTCGAGGCGATCCCCGAGCGCTTCACGGACGCCGACCTCGGTCCGCTCAGCGCGCTGCGCGAGCGTCTGGCCAGGCTGCTCGTGACCGTGCTGCCGCCCAACGTCGATCCGCCCGACCCTTCGACGAGCGATACGGAGTTCGTGCACGTCATCGCGCAGGCGCTGGCGATGCCCGTGCCCGACCGGCAGGAGCTGCTCGAACGCGACAGCGTTCTGGCGCGGGCGCGTGCGCTCGTCGAACGGCTCGAACGCCGGTAGCCGTTACCCGAGGAGAAACGTCGTCACGGCTGCCGCGTACTGCTCCGGTGCCGTGGTCATCCCCTCGTGCGCCTGGCCGTGCAGGACGGCCAGATGCGCGTGGGGCAGTTCGGCGGCGAGCGCGTCGGTGACGTAGAGCTCGTGCCGGCTCTCCGAGCCCACCTGCAGGCACACCGGCATCGGGAGTCCGCGGTACTCGGCGGGATTGAAGGCATGCGCCCGCACCGCGCGGATGTCGCCCAGCGACGCGGGCGCGTCCATCACGATCGGTGGCCAAAGCTCGCTGGTGCGCAGCGCCTCGAGCTCCGGCGCGGGCACCCCAATCGTGTCGCGGAAGAAGGTGAACGCGAACCCCTCCCAGTCGCCGCGGGCGGCCAGCCCCTCGAGCGCGGCGGACGCCTCGCTCCCGAACATCGACGGGTGCGGCGGCTCGTAGAGCACCAGCTTCCGCACGCTCGCGGGCGCCAGGTGGGCAGCGTTGAGCGCGCACTGCCCGCCGTAGGAGTGGCCGAGCAGGAAGACGGGCGCGCCGATGTGTTCCATCAACGCGACCACGTCACGCGCTTCGTCCAGCAGCGTGTGGCCCTGCGTGGCCTCGGTGTTGCCGCGGTTGCGGCGCGCGATGGCGTAGAGCGTGAACCGTGTCCCCAGAATCGGCTCCACGAACTCCCAGTTCGTGAGGTGGTTGCTGAAGCCGCCGTGCACGAGGACGAGCGGCGGACCGCTCCCGGACTTCCGGTACGACACACGGATGCCCTGGGGCGATGTGAACTGCGACATCACCGGTGCCGACGACGTGCTGACCGTGCTGCTCATGTGTTCCTCCTTATGCGTGCGGCGCTGAACGCCCTGCCGCGGCTTCGGCCCGATGGCGCATGCTCCAACTGAACGGGCAGTGCGGCTTGAGCGCGGTGCGCTCGATCGCGAGCGCGCGGGCGAGTGTGTGCTGTCCCGAGCGGAGCGCCGCCTCCAGCAGCGTGCGGTGCACGACGTCGCGCTGCGCGTGGCTGCCGCCGAAGGCGTGCGCCCGGTAGCGCACGGGCAGCAACAGTGCTACCGCGTCGCCGTAACGCTCGCGCCCGAAGGCGTCGATGGCTCGGACGATTGCGCATCCGGCACGGCGTGTCATCTCGGCGTTCGTGCCGGGACGGCTGGCCGCGTCGTCCACGGCGGCGAGTAACCGCGCCGCGGCCGCGTGACGCCCCGTCGCCGTGAACGCCATCATCGCGTGCATGTCGTTGAAGGCGTAGAAGCCGTCCTCGGCGGTGGCCTCGTAGCTGTCGGCCAGCTCGGTCCAACGGTGTCCGACGTCGGCACCCTGCAGATGCAGCCGCCACAGCAGGGCCGCGGCATCGAGCATCTGCAGCTGCACTCGGGTCGGGGATGGACGCACGGAGCCGTCGTAGAGGGCGAGCACGTGGTCCATCCGGCCCTGGTCCAGGTGGTAGAGCGCCGTATGCCACCAGTTGTGGGACGCGAAGCCGTTGTCGTCCTGCGCCCAGTGCTCCCGGCGCGACTCCATCCAGGCGATCCCTTCTGCCTGGCGCGCCTGCATCTCCATCACGTGCGTGACGGCGTGCTGCGCCCAGCAGTCGTCCGGCTCGAGCTCGATGGCGTACCGGCCCGTCTCTTCCGCGCGGCCGTAGTCGCCGCACTCTTCGAGACCGAACGACAGCATCCCGAGCAGAAAGCCATACCCCGGCATGTCGCGGCTGTAGGCGGGCAGCGCGCGGGCGACGCGCCCGCGCAGGTTGTCGCGATCGCCGTGATAGAAGTCGGCGAGATGGCCGACCTGGAGCGCCAGGATGTCGGCGGGGTAGTCGTCGAGCAGCCGATCGAGCCGCGTCCGCATGCCCTCCCAGTCGCCCGTGGCCCAGTCCTGGATCGCCGCGATGTGCTGGCGCTCGCGATCGTTGGCCGACGGCGCCAGGCGCTCGAGATGCTCGAGGCCGCGCCGGACCTCGGGTAGGTAGCCCCGCTCCCACATCGTGATGCAGACCTCGGCCCGCAGGACGTGCCCCATGACGAAGCCGGGTTCGGCCGCGAAGGCCGCGTCGATGCTGGCAATCGGGTCGCCGCGATACGACTGCAGCTGGCGAAGGGCGCGCTCGAACGCGGCGGCGCTCTCGGCGTGGACGGCCGAGGTCGGCAGCCCGCGCGCGTCGGTAATGGCGTGCGTCAGCACATGACTCTCCCTGGGCCGTCATCGGCCCGTCGGTTATAAACGCGACGGAACCGCCCGAGACCCGCAGGATGGCGTTTAGAGCCGTGTCAGCGCGACGGTGAGCACCCGGAGCCAGGCGACGAGAGCGCCGGCAGTGACCCAGGCCGGCGGGGACGTGGCTGCGTGTTTCTGCCAATGCGCGAGCCAGGTCCAACCCGTGAGCTCGGGAAACCCGAGTCCGACGAGGAGGGCATAGAGGGGCAACAGTGCGACGGCTCCCAGGAAGAGCCACACGACAAACGCCAGATGCCCGGCGAGCACCACCAGCCAATGACGTGCGGTGTCCTGCTTGTCCGGTGGGTCGCCGCCGAGCACGAACGCGGCGATGTCCTGCCAGTGGCGCTCTTCGATGGCGGCGCCGTGACGGCCGGGAACGTATTCGACATCCGTGATCGGCGACGAGCCATCGCTGAAGCCGTCGTGGCCGGCACCGCCCACGTCCTGCAGTTTGAGGTTCTGGAGGAATCGCGGAAAGATGGCGACGACCCAATCGGCGGTTGCCACGTAGTTCAGGACACGGCCGACCTGCTTCCGCCGCAGGTACCGGCGCCACTGGAATGACGATCGCACCACGCTCCCGGCAAACACGACGTTATGGAATCGAACGGGCCGACACGATTCGATCGCGCCCGCGAGGATGTAGGTTCCGTTGCTGTGGCCGATGAACGACACGCGCGCGTCCGGGTAAAGGCTTCGGACCGCCACGTACATGTCGAGCAGCCACTCCACCTTGTCGCGTCGCATCCACGGCAGCAGGAAGGGGAGGAGCGCGAAATAGCCGTACGAAGGCGCGACGGCCACGACCGTCAGCCCCTTGCTCTGTCCGGTGACCGACACCAGGCGCGCGACCTTTCGCGTCCAGTACCCCTTGTCGCGAATCCCGTGCACGACGAAGACGACGTCGTCGACGACGCGGCCCGGCTGCGCGCGCGATATCAGCTCGCTCGACGGATCTGCGCCGACCGGCAACAGGTGAAGCAGGTCGCTCCCCGTGACGGCGATTGGTGTCAACGATGCCCGCGAGCCGGTCAACGCATCGACGAAGCGGCTGCGCCGCTGAAGTCCGATGTCGTCCTCGCCCATCTGGATGACGTCGAAGTGGCCCGACTGCGGAACCTCCAGATAGAGAAAGTCGTCACCGGTCGCCAAATCGATGTTGTCCATCGGGCTGACGATATCGTCGCGTGTGCCCAGCAGCTGGATTGTCAGAGCAGGCAGGCGTGCCTGCTCTCGGAGCGCCAGCCACTGGAGCCTCGTCTGGGTGAGAAACGGAGCTCCACGGCGAATCGCGAACAGCGTGGGCTTGACGGGAAGGAGGTGGGCGAACGCGGTGCCGAGGTTGTTGGAGAGCGCCTTCAACCGGCTGACCGGGGAATCGGTCGTCCATCCGCGGTTGAGTCCGGCAATCAGAACGATTCGTTCGACCCGCTGCGCCCACGGACGGGCGATGCGCTCGTTGACGGTGCCATCGCGCCGGGTCCCGGCGGCCCTGCAGTAGAGCGCTCGCGTCAACACCGAGCCGAAGCTGAATCCGACGAGCACAACTCGAGAGTACGGCCGGCCGTCTTTCGCTCGCTGATTCCATTGGCGATCGACCACGCGCAGCAGTTCCGAGACGACTCGGTTTGCATCCTGAAGCGACCAGAATTCGATGGGCAGCAGCGGGGTCATGACGTCGGCATCCGGCCGCACCTGGCGAATTGCCGCGACGACGTATTGAAGCTGGCTGCGACGGCTGCGTGACCACCAGGTGCAGCCGTGCAACGCCACTATCAGCGTGGTCGCCTCCGCGTCGCCGCGATGGACCACCGAGTGCACGTGCCTGACCACCATCCGCCTCCTGTTCCATCCATAAACGTCGCGGCCAGCGAAACCGCACGCCTCGACGGGAACGCCTCCGCAGCCTATGATCTCCTTCGATGACGCTCGAGACTCTAGCGAAGAGCGGCCGCGTCGCGCTGGTGGCGCTGTGCGTGGCCACCGTCCTGTCGTGCTCGACCGGCCAGCCGCCGCCGGCCGAATTCACCAGCGCCGGCCGCGGCGCGCCGGTGACGCCTGCCCTGCCGTGGGAGCAGTGGCGCGACCAGGCGGACTTCGAGGCGTTTCCGCCAGTGGAGCCGGTCAAAGGCTTCGACGTGAAGCACTGGCTCGTCGGGCCGTTCGATCCCCGGGCCACCAACGACCGGATGAAGCTGGAGTTCCTGGGCGCGGCGACCAACGGCGCCGTGCCTCCGGGCATCGCGCCGCTGCCGGTCGACGTGTTCACGTCCACGGACTTCTACGCGGATCGCGAGTTGTGGAAGGACCCGCGCTATTTCCGCTGCAACAGCCCGTACGGGCTGGAGCAGCAGTGGCGCGGCAAGATGATCGGCGACAAGCCGCCGGCCACCGCGTCATGGGGCTATTGCGATCGTGATTACCCGCGCTCGGCCATCGTCAGCCCCTACACGTTCAAGACGGCGCAGGCGCACTACGAGGCGCTGCTCGCCGAAGCCAAGGCGCGCGGGGGACCGACGCAGCACACCTACGCCACGGTGCCGGGCGAGTGGAGCGGCCGTTATGTGTGGCCGCGCGGGCAGAACTGGTATGCCGAGATGATCTGGAACCAGTATCCAACGCTGCTGTCGCTCCTGACCGAGGAATACCAGACGCGCATGGTGCAGGAGGCCTATCACGACGCGCACACGAACGCGCCGCAGTGGCCGGCGCAGTACTGCTGGCCCGAGGGCTTCATGCGGCGGTGGCACTACCACGGGGTCACCAACCAGCCGCATACGCTCATCGTGACGCCAACGCTCGTCCAGTTCATGGCGGGCGACGCCGACAACTTCGTCACCAACATCCACATCGGCCGCGCGTTCGACCTGTCAGGCGGGGTGCCGCGTCTCGGTGCCGAGGTGCCGCGCTGGTACGGCGACACCATCGGGTTCTGGGACGGCGACGCGCTCATCACCTGGACGTCGAACATCCTGGGGTGGAAGGTGCACGGTAACTTCGAGTTCTCGAACCAGCTCCAGACGATCGAGATCTACACGCCGCGGCGCGACCAGGCCGGCAAGTTCATCGGCCTCGATCACGAGGGCGTCTTCTACGATCCGGAGGCGTTCGTGGAACCGGTCCGCATGACGCGCACGCTCGAGCGGAGCAGCGGCTTCGAGGAAGGGGCGCCCTTCGATTACATCGAGTGCGTGCAGACGATCTACCCGATCGACGGACGCGCGACGCCGGTCGTGGCCGGCAGGACGATTCCGTTCACGGTGCCGCAGATGTACAGCCGCCCGTGGGCCAAGATCTGGGAGGAGCACTTCGAGAAGGGGATGAAGCGCCCGCCGGAGAAGGAGCTCCTGACGTTCCCGTAGTTACTTTGGAAGGCCCAGGAGATCTTCGAAGTCGACGTCGGGCGCGGCCTCGTCAACGGGCGCCGCGGCGCGCGTGGCCGTGAAGCCGATCACGCGACCGGCGACGATCACGCCCACCCAGATGAGCAGCGAGAGCGTCGCCACCACCTTGCCGATCGGCGGCGCCGACCGCTCCGTGTCCCACCGGGCCATCGTCTTCCGCGCCGTGAGCTCGAAGACGAGCATGTTCAGCCCCGCCAGCACGAGCAGGATCATCTTGGCGCGGAAGAACGTGTTGTTGAAGTAGACGACGGCGTTGGTGATGAACATCAAGCCGCCGGTCGCGGCGGTGACGACGAAGGCCACCCAGGTCCACGTCAGGAGGTCGGCCAATATCCGCGACACCGCCCGGTTGGTAGAGGCGAGGCCCAGCAGCCGCAGGTCGAGAATCGCGATGGTGCCGAACACCAGCGCGAGCCCGACGACGTGTATCGATTCGAGCAGCGGAAACGAGTACAGCGAATCTCGGATCTGGACGGCCACGCTGGACTGCTGCAGCCACTCGAGCATCGAGGTGATATCCACCTAGAGCCTCGGAGCGGGCGACCAGCTGCCCCACACGTGGTCGTAGGCGATGAGCCGCCCGAGGAAGATCACGCAGACCCAGACGAGGAAGGTGAGGATCGCCATCGCCTTGATCGAGCGCCGGTGCACGAGCCTGGCTTCCCAGTGCTGCTCCTGACGGCGGAGCGTCCGTTGGAACGCCACCGCCACCAGCGTGCCGATGGCGACGAGCGCCATCTTCAGCCAGAACGAGAACGTGACCAGCTCGCGCACCGGCTCGCCGATCACCATCAGGAGGCCGGTGACGAGCAGCAGCCAGAGCGAGCCGCTCAGCCAGGGGCCGAAACGGTTCGTGGTCTGACGCAGTGTCTGATCAGTCCACGCCCATCCCAGGATCCGCAGGTCGATCATGAGCACGGATCCCATGACGAGGGCGATCCCGACGATGTGAATCGACTGGAACGCCGGGATGGTCCAGGCGTTGTGCTCCTGGATGAAGACGCTGGGCGGCGTCGCCGCCAGCCAGAGGGCGAACTGCTGCACGGGCGAGCTGACGCGGCCGCGGACGGCTAGAACGCCGTGCCGCCGATGAGCGTGGCGCCCGCCACAGAGTCGCAGTGCTTGCCAGCCGCGGGAAGCACCGGCTTCTTCGTGGCCGCATCCGTCGGGCACTTGGCGAGCACGCCTACCCGGGCGCCGAAGTTCGAGCCGTCCCGCAGCGGGTTGAGGTGCACGCTGAAGACCGTACCGGGGCCGAACGAGGTGCCGGTGATCCCCTGCTGCGCGATGGCGGCGGTGCCGGCCATCTCGACGCCCCACTCCACGTACTTGCCGTCGGCGCCCTTCTGAAGCGCCTTGTGGTCCGGCGCGAGCAGGATGAAGTGCAGCTCGGCGTGGTTGGCCTGGGGCACGAACTGCTTCATGACGCCGGTCAGCGTCACCACCTTGTTCTGGTCGTACATGGCGAACGAATGGTGGGTCGAGACGGGCGTTTCGAACAGCACCGCCAGGGCGGCCAGTGCTGCCGCCGTCGTGGTCGCGTGAAGTATCCGGGTTCTCATTGCGGGGTCCTATTTGAAGATGTCCGTGACGGACGCCGGCAGCTCGTCAGCCGGCTTGTCCCATCCAGCCTCGAAGTACTTCTCCCAGTTCTTCGCCCACGGCCGTCCGTAGTAGTCCACGAAGCGCGGGTCGGCCGCGGTGACCTGCTTCGGCCGCCCGTCGGTGTTGAAGATGTTGCTCAGGCACTGGATGTAGGTGTATCGGCGCGCCGGATCCTCGGTGGTGGCCGCGCGGACGAAGCGGAACGAGGCGCGGACCGGCACGGTGAACGCTTCAGAATCGTAGAAGATCGTCTCGTGATCCAGGCCGATGAACTTGCCGGAGGCGTCGAGGGCGGGCTTGAACGTCTCGACGGTCTCGAGCAGTGGGCTCGTCTCGAACATGGCGTGCGAGAGCTGCCACGCCTGGATGTTCGCCGTCCAGGTGACGAGCGTCGTGCCGTCCCAGAAGCCGAGCGTCTCACCCCACCACTGCGGCACCTTCTGCACGTGCGCGGTCTTGCCCACCATCACCTGACGCAGGAAGTTGTCGGCGATGCCCGAGAGGAACTGCACGTTCCACGGCGTCATCGTGAGCTGGAAGTTGCCCGCCTGCGACGGTTGCGACCACCAGCGGATGAAGCCCTCCGGCCAGCAGAAGGACGCGCTCCACTGCGGGGCGTTGGTCACGGCCTCGTGGTACGCGGTCTGGACCATGCGCTTCTGATACTCGGGCGTGAGCAATGCCAGCACCGTCGAAGCCTGCGTGACGCCGTAGATCCACTCCGAGCCGCGATCCGCGGCCTGGTCGCGCCGGTAGTAGCCGTCCCAGTCCGGTACGGTGGCCTTCGTGTACACGGTCGGCCCGCCCTTGGCCTTCGCCTGTGCGAGCAGCGCCTCGTAGTGCTCCTTCGCCGTCTTGTGCGGATACGGGCTGACGATCCGCTCGCGTGGCCAGTCGTCGTCGCAGTTGCCCCACGATGCCGATTCCGGCGGCTTGGGCCCGATCAGGCCCCGGTCCCACATCGAGTACAGCCGGATCGCGTTGTTGCAGCGGTAGTAGCGCTTGTCGAGCCAGTTTGCCCGGTCCTTGTAGAAATTCTTCGACGAGAACAGGTCGATGGCGAGCGGCGTGACGCCCTGCGGCGGTCCGAGGATGACTGGCGGGCCGCCTCGTCCACGGCCGCCGGGAACCCCTGGCGCGCCCGGCGCCCCGGCTCC
>Ga0079218_10000775_pt1 | contig 10439 bp, 8 predicted proteins | sample NCCompost_FD_77181 | JGI IMG/M metagenome (GOLD analysis project Ga0079218, IMG submission 77181) | Agricultural soil microbial communities from Utah to study Nitrogen management - NC Compost | ecosystem: Environmental > Terrestrial > Soil > Agricultural land | place: USA: Utah | collected... | reverse complement strand
GCCCCGGCCAGCCGCACGGTGCCGAGCCCTGCGGCGGGTGCGCGTGGCAGCACATCGCCTATCCGGAACAGCTGCGGCTGAAGACGGAGCTCGTCACGCGGCTGGTGCGCGCGGCGGTCCCGGACGCGCCGGCGGCGCAGCCGATGCGGCCCACGACGCCGCTCGACGCCCCGTGGGGTTACCGGCACAAAGTGCACTTCGTGTTCGGCACCGCGGGCGGACGCCACCCACGCCTGGTCATGGGGCACTACGCGCGCGGATCGCGGCACGTCGTCGGCGTCCGCGAGTGTCCCGTGCACGCGGCGGACGGCAACACCTGCGCCTTCGCGCTGCGCGACGCGTGCGTGAAGGCGGGCGTGCTGGCCGACGACCCCACGGAGCGCCGCCGCGGCGGCGTGCTCAAGAGCGTGGCCGTGCGCGTGGCCCGCCGGACGTCCGAACGCATGCTCACGCTGGTCGTCGCCGACGACGGCGACCGCGCGCTTCGCGGCGCCACACGGCGCGCGCTCGACGGCGCCGGCGCCGCCACCGCGCTCCATCTCAACATTCACCCGCGCGCCAACGCGTTCATCTTCGGCCCGGACACCCGCCGCATCAGCGGGCCCGAACGGCTCCGCGACGAAGTCGCAGGCGTGTCGTTCCTGGTCTCGCCGACGGCGTTCTTCCAGACCAATGTCGATGCCGCGGACGCGCTCGTGGCGCTCGTGCGCGGCGCGCTGCCCGCTGGGGTGGCGGTGCTCGATTTGTACGCCGGCGCCGGGCTCTTCGCGCTGCCGCTCGCCCGCGCCGGGCATCAGGTGGTGGCGGTTGAAGAGAACGCGGCGGCCGTGGCCGACGGCGAGGCCAGCCGCGCGTTGAACCGGATTCCGCCGGCGCAGTGCCGCTGGGTGGCGGCAACGGTCGAGACCGCCCTCGCCCGTGTGGACGCCTTCGACACCGTGGTGCTGGACCCGCCGCGCGAGGGGTGCTCGGCCCAGGTGGCGCAGCGGCTGTTCGCCGAGCGGCGGCCGTCGCTGGCGGTCTACGTCTCGTGCAACCCCGAGACGCTGGCGCGCGACCTGGCCGTGGCGGCCGGCCAGGGCTACGGCGTCGAGTCGCTCCAGCCGGTGGACATGTTCCCGCACACCTCGCACGTGGAAACCGTGGCCGTTCTACGACGGCGGAGGCCCGCTCGAGGCTGAGCCTCGGCCGGGTCGTGCCTGACGAAGAATTCAGAAAGCGCTCCGGCGATTTTCAGTAGGATCGCTGCCATGCGACACGTGCGGAAGTGGCTCATCCTGTCCCACCGCTATCTCGGCATCGCGCTATGCGTCCTGCTCGTGATGTGGTTCGCATCGGGCATCGTGATGATCTACGCGGGGGGCCTGCCGTCGCTCACGCCCGAGGCCCGGCGCGCGCATCTGCCGGCGATCGACTTCACGCGTGTGACACTCAGCGCCCAGGACGCCGCCGTCCGCGCCGGGCTCGACGCACCTCCCAGCGCCACGCTGCTCTCCGTGCAGGACCGTCCGGCCTACCGGTTCGGCGGACCCACACCCGTGACGGTCTTTGCCGACACCGGCGAAACGATGGCGCCGGCCACGGTGGCCGACGCGCGCCGCATCGCCAGCCGCTTCCTGGGCGTGCCCGAATCGCTCCTGCTCGACGCCGGCCTGCTGACGACGCCCGATCAGTGGACGCTGCAGCTGGCCCGCCGCGGCGGCCTGCGGAAGTTCACGGTCGACGACGACGCCCGCACGCAGATTTACGTGTCGCCGCGCACGGCGGAAGTGGTGCTGGCCACGACCAGGCGCGATCGGGCGCTCGCGTGGATCGGCGTGATCCCGCACTGGATGTATTTCAGCTGGCTGCGCACCAACCAGCCGGTGTGGTACCGCACGGTCGTCTGGACGTCGACCGGCGCGACCGTGCTGACACTGCTCGGACTCGTGCTCGGCGTCACGCAGTGGCGGCGCTCGAAACCGTTCCGGCTGTCGGCGTCCGTGCCGTATGCCGGCTGGATGCGCTGGCACTACATCAGCGGCGCCGTCTTCGGCGTGTTCGCGCTCACCTGGGCGTTCAGCGGTCTGCTCTCGATGGAGCCCTACGAATGGACCAACGCCAGCGGGCTCGAGGTGGACGGCCAGGCGTTCACGGGCGGACCGATCGAGCTGGCGCAGTACAAGACGGCCGGTGCCGCCACCTGGGCGTCGATCGCCGACGGCCGTCCCGTGAAGGAAGTCGATCTCACCCGCATCCAGGATCAGGCCTACTACGTCGCGCACCTCGACACGCCGCCGCGGAAGCTGCGCGCCGAGCGGCTGCACCAGCCGTACTACATCACCGGACGCGCCGAACGGGATCGACTGCTCGTGGCGGCCGACACGATGCGCCTACGCGAGGAGCCGTTCAGCGTCGACTCGCTGATGGCGCGCCTCGACGCGGCGCTGCCCGGCGAGACGGTGGTCGAGCGGACGCTGCTCACCGAATACGACAGCTACTACTACTCGCGCGGCGGGCAGACGCCGCTGCCGGTGCTGCGCGTCAAGTACGGGGACGCGGCGCAAACGTGGATCTACGTGGACCCCGAAATGAGCCGCGTGCTCGGCTCGGTGCCGAAGCTCGCCCGCGTGGAGCGCTGGGTGTACAACGGCTTCCACAGCCTCGATTTCGCCTTCTGGTATTCCCGCCGTCCGTTGTGGGACATCGGCATGATCCTGCTGCTGCTCGGCGGTCTCGCCACGAGCAGCCTCGGCGCCTACCTCGGTGCGCGCCGCCTCGTGCGCGCGTCAGGACTGGTTCTCAATCAGCCGCGCACTCAGCTGCACCAGCCGGAGAAGCGGGCTGCGGCGCCGCCAGTCGCCTAGATCGATCGCCGACGATCGGGCGAGGTCGGCGGCGTAGCGCCGCTCGAGCTGCGCCGCCAGCTCGCGATCGAGGATCGCGAGCGCGTTCTCTTCGTCGAGACGCCGCGAGCGCGTGTTGAGATTCGGCGACCCGATGATGCTCCACTGGCCGTCCACGACCGCCACCTTGCTGTGGATGAAGGTCGGCTGGTACTCGTAGATTTTCACGCCGGCCTCGAGCAAGGTGTCGTAGGCGTTCTGGCCGGTGAACCGGGTCAGCGCGTGATCGGTGTGCCGGCCCGGCACGATCAGCCGCACCTCCACGCCGGCGCGCGCCCGTTCGCGCAGCGCCGCTTTCAGCGGCTCGTCGGGAATGAAATACGGCGTGGTGAGGGAGATCGACCGCCGCGCCGCCAGGATGGGCAGCAGATAGAAGTAGGCCATCGACTGATCGTCGTCGGCCGGCGAGTTCACGTGGTGGATGAAGCGCTCGACGCCGCTCGCCTCCACCGGCGGCTCCGCGGCCGGCTGCACCACGATCTCGCCCGAGGCGCTCACCCAGGGGCCCACGAACGCGGCCTGCAGCCGGCGCGCCATCGGGCCGGTGACACGGAACATCATGTCGCGCCAGTGCTGCTCGTCCTGTGCGTTCCCCAGCCACTGGTCCCCGATAGCCATCCCCCCGACGTACCCGACACGGCTGTCGATGACGATGGCCCGGCGGTGGTTGCGCCGGTGCACCCGCATCCACGTCGTCAGCGACGCCTCGCGGTAGCTCGCCACGCGGCCGCCCGCTTGTACGAGGGCGTCGAACAGCTCGTCGGGCGCCTTGTCGCCGCCGAACCCGTCGAGCAGCACGCGTACCGCGACGCCCTGTCGCTGCCGCGCGATCAGCGCGTCGAGCAGCTGATCGCTCATGCGGCCGTCCTTCCAGACGTAGACGAGGATGTTGATCGTGGAGCGCGCCGCGCCGATATCGCGCAGCAGCGCCGGCAGGAAGCCGTCGCCGTTGTCGAGCACCTCGACGCTGCCGCCGCGCTCGATCGGCGCATTCACCAGGTATGAGAGCGACTCGGCAAACCGCGGCGAATCGACGGGTGCCAGCGGCTCGTTGGTCTTCACCGAGTAGGGCGCGCTGTCGGCGCCAAGGAAGGCGACGCTGAAGGCGCTCGCCAGCGCCACGACGCCGCACAGGAAGAACAGCGTCTCCCACCACTTCTGGCGACGAAAAAGGGCGCGCACTGCCTCAACGGGAGCCATCGCCGAGGCTAGTGCAAGAGCGCGGCCGGGTGAATCAGTTGTTCATCAGGCTGAAAAGCAGAGCCGCAGCCGCGCCGGCGCCCGCCGCGTGCCACACGAGCTCGACGGGCTTTCGCACCAGCAGGCTGCCGAGGCAGAGCACCACGGCAGCGGCCACGAGGAAGCGCTGGTAGAGCTCCTCGACCGTTTCCACCGGATCAGACGGCGGCGCCTGCCGCCGCAGCCGATCGATGATGCGGAAAGCGACGACGCGATCGGACTCGTCGCCGATCTCGAAATAGTCGCCGCCGCCGGCCACCGCAATCTGCACCAGCGAATTGCGGTCGAGCGTTGAACGGATGACCGGCGGGGGACGCGTGCCGTCCGCCTCCAGCGGCTCGGGAATCATGCCGCCGACGCTCGTGCCGATGCCGACCACGTAGACCGGAATCTTCCGCTGCCGCGCGGCCTGCAGCGATTCGGCCACCTTGCCCGTCCACGCCTGCCCGTCGGATATCACGATGAACGCTTTCGGGTTCCCACTCTTCCCGAACAGCTCCTCGTCCTTTTCGACGAGCCGCAGCCCCCAGCGCAGCCCTTCCTCGATATTGGTGTCCCACGTCGGCGCGTTCTCGAGCGGGAACGGCGAGTGGTCGCCGAGGTGATCGATGAAGAAGAAGAGGGAGTTGGGATCGCGCGTCAGCCGCACCTGCGGCGCCGCGAGCTGCGCGAAGAGCGCCAGCGCCACGCGATCGCCCTGCCAGCTGAGCGACTCGGCGAACGTCCGCAGGAACAGCACCGAGCGCCGCCAGCGGTCGGGCCGCACGTCGGCGACGTACATCGATGCCGAAGCGTCCTGCAGGATCACGATGTCGGCGCTGCCGCGCCGGACGATCGACGTGAGCGCCTGTGGCCGCGCCAGGGCCACGATGACCAGGCTCGCCGCGATGAGCGCCGCCAGCCAGAACGCGAGGTCGCCGAACAGGCCGAAGCGCTCGCGCAACGGCAGGATGCGATCGCGCCGCATGCGCCGCACGTCGCGCCGCCGCCACACCACGCGCCACACCCAGACGACGAGCAGCGCGGCGCTGGCGGCGAGCAGCCACAGGTAGGCCGGCTCGCCGAAGCGCAGCGTGCTGACGTCGAGCGTGGGCAGGGTCCACATCGGCGCGTACTTCCTTCCGAAACGGCGTCAGCCCTTGCGATCCTTACCTGGCGCCTTGCCCGCGTCGCCGCCGAGCGGCTTCTCCTGGCTCTCGAGCGGGATGTAAATCTGGAACCCCTTCTGGCTCGTGGCTTCCGACGGCTGGCCGCCCTGGCCCATTTCGCCCTTCGACGCGTCGCCGCCTTGGGGCGGCTGCTTGCCTTTGGCCTGCTCGTCGCGAAGGCGGATGAGGTACTCGTAGTTGTAGGCGGCGTCCTCGCGCCACGCACTGTTCTTGAGCACCGCGAAGTAGGCGGCGGCCGACTCCTCGAGCGCCTGCTTGGTGACTTCTCGATCCTTGTAGCGGCCCTGGTTCTGCCGGTAGACGGCGTTGGCCACCACCAGCTTCAGATCGAGGCTTCCTTCCTCGATGGCCGTCACCGGGTCCTCGCCCTCGGGCAGCAGCGTGTCGTACTTGCGCTGCCAGTATTGCAGCGCGCCGCGGCGCGCCCGCACTTCGTCCATCACGCTCGAACCGAAGCCCGGCACCCAGCGCGCCACGCCGATCGACTCCTCGGCCTCGGCCAGGCTCTGCTCGGCACGTTCGTAGTTGAGTGTCGCGAGATCCTGTTGCGCGTCGGCCACCAGCCGCTCCACCGTCGCGATGCGCAGCGACACGACGCCAACGACGGCGAGCACCGCCGCCGCAACTCCCCAGACGATCGTTCCCTTCATAGGTCTCTCCAGGGCGGTCTAAAGACCGCCCTCTACATACACCCGACCCGCCCCACCCGCCTTACCCGCCTACGGGAAGGTTCTGAACACCGGGACCGACAGCTTCAACGTGGCCGCGAGCAGCCACAACGCCACCGCCGCCAGCGCGTAGGCCGAGAACCGCGGGCGCTGCACGCTGTACTCGCGCGTCTCGATGCGTCCGGGCGACAGCCGGTCGATGTCCACCAGCGCGCGCGACAGCGATTCATCGTCGTAGGCCGCGTAGAACCGCCCGCCGGTGCGCTCGACGACGGTCTTCCAGATCTTGTCCTGCGGCACGTCGCCGAACCGGTAGTTGTAGGCGGTGCGGATCATGTGCACCGGAATCTTGAGCGTCCGCGCCTCGTTCACCAGCTTGTCGAGCGGCTTGTTGGCGCGATTGAGCTCCGAGTCGCGCCCGTCGGTGAAGACCACCATCAGGTTGCCGGAGGCGTTGATGAAGTTGAACGCCTTGAAGAGCTGTGTCGCCTGATCGATCCCTTCGATGATCGTCGTGCCCCAGTCGCTGAAGCGGCCCCACTCGCGCGGGTCGCTGATGAGGCGCACGCTGAGCAGGATGTTCTCGTAGTCGGTGGTGAACGGCGTCACTACGTAGGCCTGGTTGCCGAACTGGATGAGCGACACGACGTCGCGATACGGCCCCTTCATCCGGCGCTGGATGAAGGCTTCGGCGCCGGCCACCGCGGTGAAGAAGGTGGATTCGCCCTGCGTCTTGAACGTGGTGGACTTGAAGCTCATCACCATGCTCGTGGACGCGTCGACCAGCAGCGCGATGCGGCGCCCCGGGTGCGACACCTCTTCGCGCGTGAAGCCGGTGTGCGGGTCGGCAAGCGCCATCGCAAAGAGCGGCACGCCGGCACAGAAGAGCAGCACCGGCAGATGGCGCGCCGCCGAGAGGTGCGAAAGGCGCATCAGCGGCAGCAAAGCCGGCAGGGCGATGTGCGTGCGCCCCGGCCGCCGGCCCTGGACCGCGCGAATCAGCAGCACCAGCAGCACGATCGCGAGCAGCGCCGCGCACAGCAGCACGGCGCCGCGGGCGTCGGTGAACTGCAGATCCTCCCACCGCGTCCTGACCCATTCGTCCAGGGTGCCGCGGACGGCCGACGGGAGGAGGCGGATGTCAGGCACGGCCGTTCAGGCCCCCATCACCGAGCGGGTGACGGTCTGCACCATGCGCATCGGCCACAAGGCGCCGACGCGCAGCCGCTGCACGGCCTCGAGCGCGTTTTCCATGGCCCGATCGAGCTCCGGGCCGTCCACCGTCTCGGCGCCCTGCTCGCGACGGCGCCCGTAGGCCGCGCGGCCGAACGCCTGCAGCGCCTCGGCGAGCTGCGTCATCGCGCCGCGGACGCGGGAGCCGCGGGCCGGGCGCTGATCGAGCGCGGTCGCGATGGCCGGCGGCGTGGTGGCGGCCGAGATCATGGCGCGACCCATCCCCAGCGTGCCGGTACGCACCACCACCTGCCCCTCGCGGCTCGTGACGTCACTGGCCACGTGTTGCTGCGCGATCGGGCGTCCGAGGGCCGAGGCGCTCGCCACGCGCATGGCCGGCAGCGCCCGCCGCGCGAGGTCGGGCGACCAGCCCGAGGCACGGGCGTCGCGCTGCACGTCCTTCAGCGTGGCCGCGCAGCCCGCGAGCAGCGACGAGGCCGGCACCGGACGCGCCGCGGCCGGCGTGCGGATGCGGAACCGCTGCGCGAAGCGCAGCAACGCGAGCACCGCGAACACGGCGGCGAACACCAGCGCGATGACGGCCGCCACCCGCGCGGCCGTCGCGTAATAGCGCCGCGACTCGATCTCGGCGAACGTCAGCGACGAAGCGTCGCGGATGTCGCCGGCAGCGCGCGGCACCAGAGACAGGATGCGCATCGGCAGCGCCGGCAGCACGTAGCCCTGGTCGCGGCCGCTGTCGTCGGTCCCGGCGCTCTTCAGGTTGTAGGTCACGGTGACGGCCGGCAGGTTGATGTCCTGGCCGAAGTAGCCGTCGTTGAGGAGCCGCACCGCGTACTCGAACTGGACGTAACGCCACGGCGGCGCCACCACGTCGTTGCGCCGCGTCGCGCTCACCACCTCGAACGGCGTCAGCTGGATGGCGCCGCCTTCGAGCTGCGTGAGCTGCGGCACGACGGCGATGGGACCGGTCTCGATCACGCCGCACGTGAGCGTCAGCCCGAAGGTCTCACCCACGCGCACCGATGTGCGGTCCGTCTTCCACCAGCACCGGATCGGGTCGGACTCCACCTGCCCCGCCCGGGGCGGCAGCCGCGGCGCCGCCGGCTTGGGCGCCGGCCGCGCTGGCGCAGCCGGCGCGGCCGCCGACGGGGTTTGCGCCAGGACCACCGCCGCCGGAGCCAGCCACGCTCCGACCACGACAGCCACCACTCCACATGCCGTTGTCAGTCTGCTCATCTCGTCTTCCGGAGCCTGCGCTCGGCGGTGAACTCCACCAGCGCGGTTTCCATCTTCCATCGGTCGAGCCCCACGCGCACCACGTCCAGCCCCGCGTCCTGCGCCTGTTTCGCCACCCGGTCCTGCCACTCGGTCACGCGGCTGGCCAGCTTCGACAGTTCGCGCCGCGAGAACACCCGTGTGCGGCCCGTCTCGACATCGAACGCCTCCACCCAGCCGTCCGACAGCGACGGCAGCTCGTAGGCGAAGCGCACATCCGCCATCAGCAGGAACACGTCGTGGACGGCGTTGAGCAGCGCGAGCTCGCGCACCACGCGGTCCGCGTCCTGAAACAGGAAGTCGGAAATCACCGGCACCAGCGACGATCGGCGCAAGTGTCCTTCGATGGCCGTCGTCACGTCGCGTACGCCGCCGGGGACGTCGAGCGCGAGCCGGTTGCGATAGAGGTCGACGCAGTAGATGACGTGCGAGCGGCCGATCTTGGGCCGCGCGGCCGCCAGCTGCTCGAACCGGTCGTCGAAGGTGACCAGGCCGAACATGTCCTGGAAGAACACCGCCGACAGGCCGACGGCGGCCACGGCGCGCGCAATCGCCGTCTCGATCGTCGCCCCGTGCGCGCCGCAGCGCGTGGACATCGAGGCGTCGGCCACCGCGACGATGGCGGCGTTGCTGTCCTGTTCGAACTCGCGGGTGATGAGCGGGCTGAAGTTGGTGAGCGACGACTGCGCCCAGTCGATCGACGACGGCCGGTCGCCCGGCTCCCAGTCGCGCACGCCGACGAAGTGGAATCCCGGCCCCTTGAACACGCTGGTGTGGTCCCCCAGCGTGAGCTCCTTCATCCGGCGCACGATGAACAGCTCGATCTCGGCAATCTCCCGCAGGTTGACCGACGACGTGTCGGCGGGAGCGCTGCTCACGGAACCGGTACCCGATCCACGACGTCGTCGATCACCATTTCGACGGTGACGCCGTGGCTGGCTGCGTGTGGGCCGAGCCACACCCGGTGGCCGAGCACGTAGCGCGCGAGCGCCTGCACGTCTTCGGGGTAGACCTCCGAGCGCTGGTGCATCAGCAGCGCCCACACCTTCACCAGCCGGCCCCAGCAGATGGTGGCGCGCGGCGAGCCGCCCAGATCCACGCAGGTCTCGACGAGCTCCGACGGCGAGTGCGTCCGCCAGTCGGTCTCGGCGTTGAAGGGGCGCGTCGCGCCCACCAGCCGGCGGATGTACTTGGCCAGCGACTCGTGCAGGTAGACCTCACGGGTGATCACGGCGCGCAGTTCGATGATGCGCTCCTTCGACATCAGCGGCTTGAGGTGCACGTGCTTGAAGTCGAAGTTCACGAGCCGCTCCTCGTCGGCGGGCGACAGGTACGGCACGTTGACGATGATGGCAAAGCGGTCGGCCGCCGCCTCCGAGAGCGGAAAGGTGCCCTGCCCCAGCTCCACCGGGTTCATCGTCGCGATCGCGAAGCTGAAGGGCGGCAGCACATAGGTGGACTTGCCCACCGTGACGGTGCGGTCCTGGAGGCCCTCGAGAAAGGCGCTCTGCGACTTCAGCGGAATGCGGTTGATCTCGTCGAGCAGGATGACCTCGGCCGACGCCAGCGGCCCGAACTCGGTGATGAACTCCCCGGTGGCCGGGTTGATCATCTGGAACCCGACGATCTCGGTCGGCTGCAGGTCGGCGCGGCCTTGCAAACGCGCGAACTTCGCGTTGCTGATGGCGGCGAGGATGACGCCGAAGAACGTCTTGCCCACCCCGGGCACCCCCCTCAGAAGGAGGTTGCCCGCGTTGACCTGGCGGTTCTGGTCCTTGTCGTAGGTCGTCGGGATCTCCGAGAGGAGGACGACGTTGGCGAGGGCCTTTTCCGTTGCGTACCCGACCAGAGCGTTGCCGGCTTCTGCGACGATGGCGTGGTGGAGATCGACCGCTTCCTGGAGCTCTGGGTGCATGAACCGCCTTGGCGAAGTGACAGACCGTGAATCATACCCGCCTTCGCCCTTCGGGCTACGGCGCGGCAGGCCTGGCCCGCCGGAGCGCGTAGCG
>Ga0079218_10000773_pt1 | contig 10445 bp, 9 predicted proteins | sample NCCompost_FD_77181 | JGI IMG/M metagenome (GOLD analysis project Ga0079218, IMG submission 77181) | Agricultural soil microbial communities from Utah to study Nitrogen management - NC Compost | ecosystem: Environmental > Terrestrial > Soil > Agricultural land | place: USA: Utah | collected... | reverse complement strand
GAGGTCGCGCTCGGGTTGCTCGTTGTCTGGCTCGTCATCGATCAGGTCCTGACCCTGCCGGCGTTTCTGAAGCCCGAGATCATCTTCATCGGCGTGTTGGTCCTGTTGCGCGGACTGCTGTCACTCCTCGACAACATCTGGCATCGCCTCGAGCGCGCACGGGCCAGCTCGTTCACGAAAGTCACATTGCTGGCGCTGCCTGTGGTGCTCGGCGTGGCCGCGGTGACGGGCCTGGCTTTCACGCCACGCTCGGAGCCGCTGCAGGTATCGGTCATCGTCAGCGCTGTCGCCTTTGTCGGTTGCCTCGCTGCCGGGATCATCATCCTGGCTCTTCGCATGGCGCGAGCCGCGAACTGACTGATTTCACGGCGTCCGCTCCCGGTACGAAATCGTCCCAGTAACGGACAGACCGAGCTGAAAAGGGCCAGAATCGTTCCAGAATCGGGCGGCACACCAATTGACATAGCTCGGCCCGGCGCGCGCCCGGCGCGCGCTTCATCGATCGATTCGAGGAGGCGCTCCATGCGACCCATGACCTTACTGGGCGAGGTCCTGCAGGACGTACGCTATGCGGCCCGCGTCGTGACGCGGCAGCCGGGCACCACCTTCATCATCGTCCTCTCGCTCGCGCTCGGCATCGGCGCCAACACGCTGGTCTTCAGCCTCGTGAACGCCATCCTGCTTCGGTCGCTGCCATACCCGCAGCCCGAACGACTGGTGCAAATGTGGCCTACGCCACCGGAGCGGCCCAATCAGAGGAGTCGCTTCAACGCGACGATCTGCATGGACCTCCCCAAGAAGGACTCGTTCTTTACCGCGGCGGGCTGTTACATCGGTGTCGCGGGGAATGTGGCCGACCCCGAGGATGCACTGACGACAGGACCGGAGTGGCTCGAAGGGGAGATGCTCACGTATCACGCCGTTCAAGCGCTCGGCGTGAAGCCCGTACTGGGGCGCTGGTTCACCGAGGCAGAAGATCACGGCGATGCCGAGAAGGTGATGCTCATCAGCTACGACCTGTGGCAGCGACGGTTCAACGGGACGCCGGACGTCATCGGCAAGCGGCTGCGCGTCACCGACTTCGGTGGCAACGACACACCGAGCACGATCCTCGGCGTGATGCCACCTGGCTTCGTCTTCGCCAACGCTCAATCCGACTATTTCGTGCCGCTCAGAGCCACCGGGCGTGGCCGCAATAGTCCCGCGCGCAACCGGGACGTTGTCGCGCGCCTCAAGGATGGAGTGACGCTGGAACAGGCACAGGCGGCGGCCGATGAACTGGCTCGCGGCTTCGGAGAGGAGTCGCCGCGGAACAAGGGCTGGGGCATTCGCGTGGTGCCGCTCGACGAGTCGATGGTCGGCGGAAACCTCCGGTCCGCATTCCAGATTCTGCAGGGCACGGCGGGCCTCGTCTTGTTGATCGCGTGCGCGAATGTCGGCGGCCTGCTGCTGGCTCAGGGCGTGATGCGGCAGCGCGAGCTGGCCGTGCGCGCCGCCATCGGCTCCGGACGCTGGCGCATCGTCCGTCAACTGCTGACCGAGAGTCTCGTGCTCGCGTCGCTGGGTGCCGTCGTCTGCCTGATCGTCGTCACAATGGGCTTGAGCGCTCTGCTGAAATGGCTGCCCCAATGGTTGCCGCGGCTGAACGACGTGTCGATGAGCCCGACGGTCCTGATCTTCACCGCCGTGGTGTCGCTGTTGACGGCGGTCGTCTTCGGCATGCTGCCGGCATGGCACGGATCGCGGCTGGATCTGTCCACGGCATTCAAAGCCGGGGGCCGCTCAGCCACTGCGTCCTCCGGCAAGCTGCGGCTGCGCAGCGCGTTCGTCGTGCTGCAGATCTCGACGGCGCTCGTGCTGCTGACCGGTGCGGGGCTGCTCATCAACACGCTGATGCGGTTGACCAGCGTCGATACCGGGATCGATCCGAGGAATCTCACGACGCTCGAGATGGCGTTCACCGGTCGTGGTTTCTTCAACGCGACAGGCAACACGACGCCGATCGGTTCGCTCGAATTCGAGCTGAGCCCGCGCATCAACACCGTCGTCAATCAGATTCGTGACCGGATCGCGGCGTTGCCGGGCGTCGAGGCGGTGACGACGATGCGTTCGAGCACGCCGCTCGGCGGCTCGAGGGGCTTTAATTTCACGATCGCCGGACGCGTGCCGCCGACCGAACGGGATACGCCCGGGGCGGGCTGGCTGCCGATCGGCGCCGACTACTTCAAGGTGCTACGGGTGCCGGTGGTGCGCGGACGAGAGTTCACCGATCTCGATATGCTGGCGACGACGCCAGTGGCGATGATCAACGAGACGATGGCGAAGCGGTTCTGGCCGAACGAGGATCCGATAGGGCAGACCATCTCGATTGATTTCTATAACGACCAGCCGCGGCAGATCGTCGGGATCGTGCCCGACATCCGGCCCAATCTGCGCAACCGCGACCCTCAGCCGCAGATGTTTGTACCGCATATGCAGTTGCCGACGATTCAGGCGGGGATTACGGCGTTCGGACTCGAGAACGTCACGTTGGTCGTCCGCTCTCGTGCGCCTATCAACGACTGGCTGCCCGGCGCCAGAGCCGCCGCGAGGGAGATCGACCCGGCGCATGCGGTCAACACCGTCCGGCTGGTTTCCGAATTTGCGGCGCAGCAGACACAGGGGTTCCGCCAGTACGTCATCCTGCTTGGCGTCTTCAGCGGCATTGCCCTCCTCCTCGCCGTCGTCGGCATCTACGGCGTGATGAGCCACTCGGTGACGCAGCGCACGAACGAGATCGGCATCCGCGTCGCCTTCGGCGCCACGTCTCGCAACGTGCTTGCCAGCGTCCTCGGCCGAGGCCTGGTCGTGATCGGTATTGGAATGGCGGTTGGTCTTGCCGCGTCGTTATCACTGACGAGGGTCATCGCGGGCGCGCTCTGGGGCGTCACCTCGACCGACCCGGCCACGTATACCGTCGTCCTGCTGACACTCCTGGTGGTCGCGTGCGTGGCGTGTTACGTGCCGGCGCGGCGCGCACTCAAAGTGGACCCGCTGGTGGCGATGCGACAGGAGTAAGGCGCGCCGTCGATCACGCGTCTATTCGTTTGGCGTCGGCCGCTCGACGTGGCCGATGACGAGCACATCGACAGGACCGCTTGTTCGTTCGAGCTTCAAACCGAGCTGCTCCTGTAGCGCTGTGAAGAGCGGCGGCTCGTTGCCGTCCACAGACGGCATCGCGGTCGCGCTCTGCGTTCCGTCTGTGAAGGGTCTCTCCGGCGTCCATCGCAGATCGATGTCGAATGTCCCGGTCAGCCCGGTGCGATCGACGACGATTCGTCCGACGCCGGGGATCAGTTCAGGCCGAGAGAGCGCCCAGACCAGGTCGCCAATCGTCGCGCCGGTGGAGAGCAACATTCCGTGGTCGGTTCTGCCGCCGCATTGTGTACGAGTCGACGGGAGTGGGCCAAACAGTTCGCCGAGCTCGCCGACGGCGCGCGGGGTGCAGGGCACCGTTCTGCGCCGCAGGCCCCGCCCGAGCGAGCCGTCCTGTCTCGCGAGCACGAGTGCGAACTGTGGATACTCCCTCGTCTCGACGCGTGCCTTCAGCTGAAACCGTTCCTCGATCAGGTTGCGAAGCATGGTGAGCACTTCACGCGGGATGACTCCACGCGGAGAATCCCGCGTCCCTGGCGCCGTCGCCAGCACATCGAAGCGGTCCACGTCCAGCCATGCGGGCGCGCCAAGAACCTGGGAATCCGTGAGCCGATACGCCGAGCGGATCAACTCCTTCACGGTCATGTGCCGGGCAGTGAATCGACCGCTTCGGAATCCCAACTGAAACGACGGCGCCCCCAGTTCGTTGGGCCTTACGGAGGCCACCTCGAACATCAGAGTCGGATCGACGATCTGGTCATTTCCTGAGAGACCTTGCGCGGCCGCGATCCGCGGCGCGAGGACGACGCACATGATGACGGCTGTGGCGATCCGACGTCTCATGAATCACCTCCACGCCGTATGACGACCGCCGAGCGCCGGCGGCCTGCCGTCAGCGAGGCACTGGATACGCGAACAGCTCCACGTTCGACAGGTTCGCGGATCCCGCAATGCCGTGTCCGCCGCCGGGGGAAAGCATCGCCAGGCCGACTTCGTCCACCCGGCTCAGATCAGGGTTCACCACCTCGGTGAGCACGATGACCTTGTTGGGATCGAGGCCGTACCAGCGCATTCCGCTGAACGCGATGTCGAGTGAGAGGAACTCGCCGTGCGTATTGATCATACGGTCGCCGACGATGAGGCGGCCGTCGGCGAGCTTGACGACGGGATTGAGCGAGTGAATCGCGTTCGTTCGCACGAGCCAGCGGAGGCGCGCGGCGTCGGTGAGGTTCACGAAGTTGCGGCGGTGGCGGAGGGTGATCGCCGTTGGCGATGACGTCATGCCATTCCACAGGTCGAAACGTTCTTCGTGCACGGCCGCACGAATGACCTTTGCGTCCGGTCCATAGAGCTTCACTTCGATGTTGGCGTTGGTGACCACCGCCGGCGTGAAGCGCATGTTCTCGTCGGTTTGCTCGCCTGTGTGCGGCGGAAGCTTCCACGGCTCACTGAAGAGCAGCGGCGGCCGCGGCGTCATGCCCGGCTTCTGCGTGCCGGGGGCCGGCGCGGGACGAGTCTGAGCAATGGCGGCCAGCGACCACATGACGAGGCACGTGAGAGTCAGGGCTGCGCGCACGGATATCCTCCAGATGCGTGATGGTAACGCACCTCGGCGAGAACGTATGATCAGCGCCAATGTCCCGATTGCCTCGCGCGAAGGTCGGCCGCGCCGCGTTTGCCGCGCTGTCGGTGGCCATGTTGATGTCGTGTTCCCGCCCGGAAACGCCGCCGGCGCAGGTCACGAGTGCCGGCCGCGGTGCGCCGGTCAATCCGGCGATTCCGTGGGAGAGCTGGCGAAACGCCGAGGACATCGAGGCGATTCCGCCGCGGGAGATCAAGGGCTACCCGCAGGAGCATTGGCTCGTCGGCCCGCTGGACGGTCCCGCGACCGGCAACCGGATGGAAGGGTTCCTCGGTGCGGCCCGGGGCGGCGGAGCACCAGAGGGGATCGAGCCATTGAAGGTCGACGTCTTCACGTCGAAGGACTTTTACGCCGATCGCGAGCTGTGGACCGACAAGCGGTACTTCCGCTGCAACAGTCCCTATGGTCTCGAGCAGCAGTGGCGCGGCGGCATGATCGGCGACAAGCCGCCAGCGTCCGCGGCGTGGGGCTACTGCGATCGCGACTACCCGCGCGAGGGCATGATCAGCCCCTACACGTTCAAGACCGCGCAGGAGCACTACCAGGCTCTGATGGAAGAAGCGCGGCAGCGCGGCGGACCGACGCAACATACCTACGCCACCGTGCCTGGTGACTGGAGCGGACGATACGTCTGGCATCGCGGGCAGAACTGGTACGCCGAGCTGTTATGGAGTCAGTATCCGACGCTGCTCTCGTTACTCACCGACGAATACAAGCTGCGGATGGTGCAAGAGGCGTATCACGATGCCCATACCAATGCGCCGCAGTGGCCAGCCCAGTACTGCTGGCCCGAGGGGTTCATGCGGCGGTGGCACTATCACGCGGTCACCAACCAGCCGCACTCGGTGATCGTAACGCCGACGCTGGTGCAGTTCCTGGCGGGCGATGCGGACAACTTCATCACCAACATCCACATCGGACGCTCGTTCAACACGAGCGGCAACATTCCGCATCTTGCCGGTGAGGTCCCGCGCTGGTACGGGGACACAATCGGATTCTGGGATGGCGATGCGCTGATCACCTGGACGTCGAATATCCAGCCCTGGAAGGTGCACGGCAATCCCGAGTTCTCAGGCACGCTGCAGACGATCGAGATCTACACACCGAACCGCGACAGCGCCGGAAAGTTCATCGGCCTCAATCACGAAGGCATCTTCTACGACCCCGAGGCGCTGGTCGAACCGATTCGGATGACGCGAATGCTCGAGCGGCTGAGCGGCTTCGAAGAAGGCGCGCCGTATGAGTTCATCGAGTGCGTCCAGACGATTTATCCGATCAACGGACGCGCGACGCCGGTGGTGGCAGGGAAGGTGATTGAATACACGGTGCCCAACCTGTTCGACCGCCCGTGGGCCAGGCTCTGGGAGGAGTACCACGAGAAGGGCATGCAGCGGCCGAAGGAGAAGGAACTCATCAAGTTCGACTGACGACCGTGGGCGCACCTAGACTTCCGATCGTCGTCCTTCTGATGGTCACCGGCGCGGCGCTGGTGGGCACACAGAATACTCCCGCGCCTCAGACCCCTGCGCCGCCCACGTTCCGCACCGGCGTCAATGTCGTCCGCGTGGATGTGATCGTCGCTGATGACGATGGCAAGCCGGTCACCGATCTGGCGAAGGAGGAGTTCGAGATCATCGAAGACGGCCGGGCGCAGACGATCGAACTCTTCCGCCACATCCATATCGAAAGCACGCAATCGGCCGCGCCGCGTCCGCGTCAGGTGCTGAACCGCGACACCGAAGAACGTGAGGCCGCGCGAGACGACGTGCGGGTGTTCGGCATCCTGCTGGCGGACTACCAGGTGTGCGGCCAGCGCTCGCGCGCCGTCCGGGACGCGATGGCGGCCTTCATCCGCAAGCTCGGGCCGAACGATCTGATCGCCGTCATGAATCCGCTGATGTCGGTGAAAGATCTCGTGTTCACCTACGACCACGATGCGGTGCTGCAGACGATGCAGCGCTTCGAGGGACGACGAGGCGACTACACGCCGCGAAACGTCATCGAAGAGCAGCATAACTTGCAGCTTGGAGGTGCCGAGCGGATTCGGATGGCCGTTGTCAGAGATGCGCTCATTGCGCTCTCTGTCCGTCTTGGATCGATGCGTGAGGGACGCAAGTCGCTCCTCTTCGTCGGCGAGGGATTTCCAGGCAGCTGGCTCACGGACGTGCGCCAGCTGCGTGAGGTCACCCAGGCGGCCAACCGTCACAACACATCAATCTACGCGATCGACCCGCGCGGGCTTGTCGCCGGCGGCGACGCGGCCGCGACCGTGCGTCCGGGATGCGGCGCCGTCCCGATCGGCCAGCGGTTGCGGATGACGCAGGACACGTTGCGCGAGCTCTCGGACGAAACCGATGGCCGGGCCATTGTCGACCGCAATGCGCTTGAGGACGGCCTCAACCAGATCATTCGCGATTCGAGCTTCTACTACCTGCTTGGCTACAGTTCGACAGCCGCGCAGGCGGATGGAAAGTTTCACCAGATTCGCGTGCGCGTGAAGCGGCCGAAAGTCGATGTCCGAGCTCGCAAGGGATATTGGGCGTCGACGGCCGAAGACGCCGGCCGCGCGGCCACGCCGGTACCGGTGACACCGCAGCCGGTACTCGACGCGCTCGCCGCCGTCGCCGCGCCCAACGAAGACGGCCGGATCATCCGCACGTGGGTGGGAACCGCTCGAGGCGCTGGCACGGGGCGCGTCACGGTTGTCTCGGAGGTCGTCGCCCTCGCCGGCGCCGCGCGTGTGGAAAGTGCGCACCTCACCGTCACCGCGACGCGTCCGTCAGGCACCGTCTTTGAGAGCCCGTCCGTGGAACTTCGGCCCGGCACGCCGCCGCACCGCGTGACCTTCGACGCCGATGCCGGAGCGCTGGACGTGAAGATCGTGCTCGCCGACCGGGATGGCAAGACGATCGATCGGCAGACGCGCGTGATCGACGTGCCTGATTTTTCTGGAGACGCGGCCGCGCTCGGGACACCCAGATTTTATCGGCCCAGGACGTTACGGGAGTTTCAGACGCTGACGGCTGATGCGGATGCGATCCCCACGGCGACGCGAGAGTTCGCGCGCACGGATCGGCTGCTGATCCGTTTCGATGCATCTGGTCCTGCAGGTGAACCGGCAACGCCGACCGCAGCGATACTCAGTCGCGGCGGCCGCAAAATGTTCGACCTGCAGGTGGCTCGCTCGACGGCGGAGGGCGCCTCACATCAGATCGAGCTCGCCCTGGGTCCGTTGCCGGCCGGGGAGTACCTGCTGGAGATCGCGGCCGCCCCGGACGGACCGAGGCAGCTGGCCGCGTTTCGAGTCCGCTAGGCGATCCGCAGCGCCAGGTTCGTCGCCTCAGAAGGCGCTGGGGTACGGCTCTCGCGGCGTCTGCGGCCGGGCGCGCTGCTGAGCGACAGTGGCCATCGCGAGTGAAAGTGCCAGACCGCCGAGACTCCTCGCCAACGTCGGCCGGCGCCGCCGCGTCATGACCGCGAGGAGCAACGCGCTGATGGCGGTCCCGATCAGCGTCGTGACCGTGGGATTGCTTCGTGCCCTGTCGATCACCGCGTTCACGTTCGCCGATCCGTTGGTCGAGTGCATCGCTTCCGTCACGCGGTGTGCCAGGCGCTTCGCTCGTCCAATGGTTGCCTCGCTGATCGTGTCCTTCGCGTCGTTGACAACACGCCGCGGACTCAAGCGGTGCTGGATGGCATCGAGAGTGTGGCCGAGCTCGGTGCGCGTCCGAACGATCTGCGCCCTGACGTCGGCGGTGCTTACCTGGTTTGTGCCTTGAGCCATCGCGCGTCCTCCTTCAGCGTCTCGATCGTCTGTCGTGGCGTCAGATCCTGCGGCCGGAACGAGGAAAGGCCGGCGCGGAGAAGCCCGTAGCCAATGCCGGCGATGACGAGGCCACCAAGGAGGGCCGCAGCCCAGGGGGCCAGGCCGATCGCAATCAATCCGAGCACGGCGCCCGCAAGAATCGCGAGCAGTCCGCCATACGCAATCAGCCCGCCCGCAACGACCATCGTCAGGCTGGGAATCATCCGCCTGGCGTTCTGCGACAGCTCCATCTTCGCGAGTTGGAGCTGCTGCTGGATGAGCATCCGTGTTTCGCGATTGAGGTCCGCGAACATTTCGCCTATTGAGCGAGAGTCAGCACTCATGCCGCCAAAGTGTGCAAGCAGATTGCCAGCCGTTGGATGAGCTCAGCTGGCTGCTACTCGGCCATTGACTCCACACCTGTTCCGGGCGTATTAACGTCTCCTCGTTCGGCGGACGACCCCTCATATTCGCGGCGATCGGCGCTCTTCGAACCACCTTTCACGAAGGGAGCTGCTCTATGAAGCGACTGCCGGGTACCCTGTCCCTCGTAGCTGGTTGTGCTCTACTCGTACCGCTGCTCACCGCCGGGTGTGGCGCCGCCGCGGTTGACGATCCCAATGCTCCGGTCGGTGTGACCGTTTCGCAGACCTATCTCACGATCGCGAACCGCTCAGGCTCGGCGTTTTCCGACGGACAGATCGAGCTCGTGCCTGCGGGTGTGCTTGCGCCGTACAGAATGCAGATGCCTCGCATCGAGTCGGGCGCGAACCGTGACGTGCAACTCGATCAGTTCTCAGGTGTTGGCGGCGCGCGATTCCGCCGCGGCGTGACTCGCATCAAAGTGGTGAGAATCACCGCGACGGACATGACGGGGAAGACCTACAAGCAGGAGGTGCCGTTCAATTAGGCGTACGCTTGAACTGTGAATCTGCTATCTGAGAGTCCGGCTGAAGCCGGACACTACGGGCGTCCGGCTGAAGCCGGACACTCCGGACGGTGGGGATTCGCTCGGCCCGGACGATGAAGCGTTCCGGGGCGTTGCCGATGTAGTTGAACGGCCAGCAGCTGATCAACGTCAACGTCGTGACCGGTGTGGGATCGAGGACCCACACTTCATTCGGCTTGACAATCAGCGTGTCCGTCACTCGATAGTCGAAGTCGCCGTGCGGCGTCTTGAGGCGCAGCACGTCGCCAAGGCGAACGCCTTTGAGCGGCCGGAAGATCGTGTCGCGATGTGCGGCCAGGGCGCTGTTGCCGTCCTTCCACGGCAGCGGCGTGTCCGGCAGGTGGCCAATCGCGCGATCGAGCACCGCATCCGAGTCGCCTTCGACCACGACGCCCGACAATCCCACGCGGACGATCTCGAGCGTGCCAATCGGTTCGCCGACAGCCATGGTGTCCGGTGTCGGCGTCGGCTCGGATTTGGGAGCCTGCCGCAGGTGCTCCAGCGCCGCTCGCGTCTCACGATCGAACCAGGCGGCCGAGGCGTACTGGAGTCCCACCCACGTCAGCGCGAGCGCGCCGATGAGAATCAGGAAGAGGCCCAGTAAGCGTTTGACCAGGGCGATCATCGTGGCGACGTTCCTGCTCGATATCCCGTACGGCTGCGCACGACCAGCGGCCGTCCCGGCGGCGCCGTAACGACGACGCGAACGCTGCGGAAGGCGCCGTCGCGCGCAGTGTTCGTGGGCGTATAGCCGATGGTGTACGTGTGTCTGATGTCGCGTGCGACCCTGCCGAGCACGTCGGCGATTCCTCCAGAGTTGCGCGGCCGATACGCTTCGCCGCCGCTTGCCAGCGACAGTTCTTTCAGCAGGTCCGGGTTGGCGTCGCGCGAATCCGGCTCGATGAGGGCGATGG
>Ga0079218_10000772_pt1 | contig 10446 bp, 9 predicted proteins | sample NCCompost_FD_77181 | JGI IMG/M metagenome (GOLD analysis project Ga0079218, IMG submission 77181) | Agricultural soil microbial communities from Utah to study Nitrogen management - NC Compost | ecosystem: Environmental > Terrestrial > Soil > Agricultural land | place: USA: Utah | collected... | reverse complement strand
TTGGAAAAAGTGCGACCTGTTTTCGAATCGATAAGCCAAAAAATTATTCACGTGGGTGAAAATGGACAGGCTATCACAACAAAGATCGCCATCAACCTCAATCTGCCCATTCAACTCATCGGACTATTCGAGGGAGTTTTGCTTGCAGAACGAAGTGGCATCCCTCGCGCAGAGGCACTTGATGCATTGCTCAATAGTGTGATTGCATCAACTGCATTGAAGTATCGTGCGCCCTTCATGTTGAAAATGCCAGAAGAAGTCTGGTTTAGCGCAGAGATGATGAAGAAGAATATTTCTCTTGCCCTGGAGCTTGGCGATGAATTAGGTGTCTCGTTACGGACTGCTGAACTGGTCAATGAGATGCTGACGAAGGCGATTGAGATGGGATGGGGTGATGAAGACTTTGCTGTACTTTTCAGAGTAGTCGAACAAATGTCGGTGAAGAGCGCTCGTGTTGAGCCCAGTCGAAACGAGGCGTGATATGTCTCAAGTGAAAATAGAGGAATCAATGTCTGATGTGGATCGCGAACAATGGCTTCACATGTATGAGCAAATGTTCAAGATCCGCGCCTTTGAGGAACAGGTCAACGAGTTGTATCAGAGCGCCAAGATGCCGGGGCTGGCACATTTATATATCGGCGAGGAAGCCATCGCCGTCGGGATCTGTGAAGCACTGACGAAGGAAGATTACATCACGAGCACCCATCGCGGACATGGTCATTGTCTCGCGAAAGGCGCGTCTGTGGATAAGATGTTTTGCGAATTGCTTGGCAAGGAGGCGGGGTATTGTCATGGCAAGGGCGGCTCGATGCACATCGCAGATCAGGATACTGGAAATTTAGGCGCGAATGCAATCGTCGGCGGGAGCGCAGGTATCGCGACTGGTGCAGCATTTTCAAGCAAAAGACTGGGCACTGGACGAGTGACGGTCTGTTTCTTCGGTGAAGGCGCGTTGGGGCAGGGGATGTTGTATGAGTCTATGAACATGGCGCAACTATGGAAGTTACCGGTCATTTATGTTTGCGAAAATAATCTATACAACGAATACACACATCATTCCGAAACGACTGCGGGCAGCATGAAGGCACGTGCAGAAGCCTTCGGGTTATTGGCTGAGGAAGTGGATGGTCAGGACGTGCGCGAAGTCCATGCTGCGGCTCAACGGTTGGTGGAGCGGGCGCGCGCGGACGAAGGTCCCGCGTTCATGCTATGCAATACATATCGTTATCTTGGTCATCATGTTGGCGACATCGCCCGCGAATATTATCGTCCCAAGGCAGAAGAGCTGAAATGGAAAACAGATCGCGATCCGCTTAAGCTGCTTTCAAGTTGGCTCACTGAAAACAAACTGGCAGATGCCGGGATCTTTGAGCAGATCGAAGGTCAGGTCCGAAGCGAAGTGGAATCCGCTGTTGAGTATGCGTTGAACGCGCCTTTTCCCGCGCCCGAAGAAGTGAGCAAGCATGTCTATGCCTGAAATGCGCGAATTAACTTTCGGTGACGCGATCAGAGAAGCGCTGGCAGAAGAATTGCGCCGCGACCCAACTGTGTTCATGCTGGGTGAGGACATTGCCGAAGCGGGAACAACCTTCAAGGTATTGACCGGTCTCGTTGAAGAGTTCGGCACGGAGCGCGTCCTTGACACACCCATCTCGGAACCTGGCATTACGGGTCTGGCTGTCGGCGCTGCAATGACAGGCATGCGCCCCATCGTGGACATTATGTTCGGCGATTTTAGCGGACTCATTATGGATCAGGTTGCGAATCAGGCGGCGAAGATCCATTATATGTCTGGCGGTAAGCTCAAAGTGCCGATGGTGCTGCGAACAACAATGGGCGCAGGGCGCCGCTCCGCCGCCCAGCACTCACAATCACTGCATGCCTGGTACAGTCACATCCCGGGGCTTAAAGTTGTAGTCCCCTCCACTCCTTACGATGCCAAGGGATTAATGAAGAGCGCCATCCGCGATGACAACCCTGTTGTCATTCTCGAAGATAAGATGATGTATAAAACGGTCAAGGGACCGGTACCAGAAGGGGAATATACAGTTCCGCTCGGCGTCGCGGATGTGAAACGCGCAGGTACGGATATTACCCTGGTTGCCACAAGTAGTATGGTTTATGTCGCGCTTGATGCTGCCAAGCTTCTTGATGAGATCGGCATAAGCGCCGAAGTCCTTGACCCGCGCACCCTGGTTCCACTCGATAAACAAACGCTCATTGAATCTGTGAAGAAAACCAGTCGCGTCATCATCATCGATGAAGGCTACGAACAGTACGGGATTACTGCCGAGCTGGCATCTGTCATTGCAGACGGGGCATTCTATTATCTGGATGCACCCGTCAAGCGGATGGGCGCAATGAACGTCCCCATTCCATTTTCCCCTGCCCTGGAAGACCTGACCATCCCGAATGCGAATGGCGTATTCAAAATGGCGAAAATGTTGTGTGGAAAATCGTAATACGTAATTGGAGATAACCATGCCAATCAAAACGTTCGGAACCATGGCTGTAGACTGGGAAGAACGCGTCCATTTTGACCGTTTACGGGTCGAGCGTTTGGCGCGTATCAAGACCGAGTTGAAAAAATCGGAGATTGGCGCGCTGTTATGCTTTGACATGAACAACATCCGCTATATCACCAATACGACGATCGGCACCTGGGCGATTGACAAACTTGGTCGCTTTTGCCTCCTTCCGCAGGATACCGAACCGATCAACTGGGATTTTGGAGTCGCCGCCAAACATCACGACATGTATTGTTCCTGGCTTGGTGAAGGACGCTCACGCGCCGGCATCTCAACTCTACGCGGCGCCATGCCTCCCGGCGCACATCGCGCGGAAGACGTTGCACGCAAGATCCGCATCGAACTCGAGGAGCGCGGACTCCACAAGGAGCCACTGGGCGTGGATGTTATCGAGCCGCCCGTTTTATTCGCGCTCCAAAAAGAAGGCATCACCGTTGTGGACGGTCAACAACTCATGCAGGAAGCGCGCGTCATCAAAACGGAGGATGAGATCACCCTGCTTAGCATGGCTTGCTCAATGGTGGATGCAGCCTATGACGAGCTCTATCGTTTTATGAAACCAGGTATTCGCGAGAATGAATGCGTGGCGCTGGTCAATCAGGTACTATACAGCCTCGGCTCCGAACATGTCGAAGGCGTGAATGCGATTTCGGGTGAGCGTTGTAACCCTCATCCCCACATTTTCAGTGATCGTCTGCTTCGTCCAGGCGATCTGGCTTTCTACGACATTTTGCACAGCTTCAATGGTTATCGTACTTGTTACTATCGCACGCTTTCGGTTGGCAGTGCATCACAGGCGCAAGTGGATGCGTACAAACGCTGCCGTTATTACCTTGATGTTGCCATCAATGCCATCAAGCCTGGTGTCACCACAGCAGAGATTGTAAAGTTATGGCCCAAAGCAGAGGAGTTCGGCCTGCCCAATGAAGAGGTGGCATTCGCGCTTCAATACGGTCATGGTGTGGGGCTCGCCATTTGGGAGAAGCCTGTCTTCAGCCGCCTTGTTTCATTCGATAGCCCCGAGGAAATCAAGGAAGGGATGGTCTTTGCGCTTGAAACCTATTGGCCCGCCACCGATGGCTGGTCTGCTGCACGGATTGAGGAGCAGCTTGTTGTCACAAAGGATGGATGCGAAGTTATCACGCGCTTCCCTGCTGAACAACTGATGGTTGTCGGCAAAAAATACTACACCGCTACCGGTCCGCTACCTGAAACACGTGAAACACAGTCTCACAAGAACATTGATTATATCGGTGTGGATTACGGCGGCGCAGGCTGGCCCGATAGGCCCCTTCCTGCAACGCAGCGTTCGGATGGGAAGACTGGTCCCGCAGCAGAATAATGGAAATTTCCAGTGGCTAAAGATGTGATCATGCCTGCGCTCGGAATGGCACAGGAAACTGGGACACTTATTCAGTGGCTCAAAGCTGCTGGCGACTCTGTCGCCAAAGGTGAGCCTTTGATGGAGATCGAGACCGATAAGGCAACTGTTGAGATCGAAGCGCCCGCCAGTGGAATCCTCAGTAACATGACCGCGCAAGCTGGGGATGTGATTCCTGTTGGGCAGCGGATCGCCCTGATCCTCGCGCCAGGTGAATCAGAATCACAAACGCCTCCTTCAAGGCCTGAGCCTGCTTTTTCCTCCCAGCCCGACGCAAAGCTTTTATCTATCAACGCGACTCCGGTTGCCGCGCGCCTGGCCGCTGAACATAATCTCGATATTTCTCAGATCAAGCCTAACGGCGGGCAGATTCGCAAGGAAGATGTGCTGGCATTTTTAAAGGATGAAGGCAAAGGAATGAAGGATGAAACAACTCAGGTCTATCCTTCCCATGTTCTCGCCTCCCCGAAAGCTCGGCGATTAGCAAAAGAACGCGGCTTAAATCTCAAGACCATATCCGGTAGTGGGCCAGATGGTGCAGTTTTGGCTGCTGATCTCCCCTCTCCCACTGGGAGAAGGGCTGGGGATGAGGAAGAGACCACCACTGTCTCCCGCATCTGGCGTGTCATGGTTGACCGCCTCTCTCAAGCTTGGACAACTATTCCGCATTTCTACTTAATACGTGAGGTCAATGCGTCCCGATTGGTCGCCTGGCGCGAAAAGATTCAAAATAATTCTGCAGAAAAGATCACTTATACGGATCTGTTAGTGAAATTAACTGCTGCTGTATTACGAAAATATCCACGTCTGAATGCCTCATGGCAAAACGACAATATCGTTCTCAACTCTGAAATCAACATTGGGCTTGCTGTCGCTGTGGATGATGGACTCCTTGTCCCGGTAATCCATCATTCGGATGAAATGAATCTTTCCCAACTGGCATCACGCCGCACTGAGATTGTTGCCAGAGCCAGGGTAGGCAAACTTTCTTTGGATGATTCCAGTGGAGGTACTTTCACGATTAGCAATCTTGGCATGTATGGTGTAGATGCATTCAATGCCATTGTCAATCCGCCTCAAGCTGCGATTCTCGCGGTGAGTCGAATCGCCGATCGTGTCGTGCCCTTGAACGGACAGCCCTCTGTTCAACCGATGATGACACTGAGTTTATCCTGCGATCACCGCGTGGTGGATGGCGCGCGCGGTGCCGAGTTCCTTCAAGCGCTGGCAGATTTGATCGAAGAACCTTTGCAATTATTAACTTAGATGTCATTGCGAGGGCGTTAGCCCGAAGCAATCTCCAACACGACGATGAGATTGCTTCGTTGGGACCCCAAAAGAGCATCGGGGCAGACGATCGCCCTCCTCGCAACGACATAATAGATTAGAGTTTGCAATTAGAAAGGAAACTTAAATAAATGGGCTCCCGACATATCGTCCGCTCAGCTGAGCAGGAAGATTTCAAAGTGCCAAAAGCGTTTGAAGCGTTGAGTAAAGGGTATCGTCGCTGGTGCATTGTGGATGGTGAGAACGGTTCTGTCCATCAGGAGTTCAGCATTTGTGAGCTTGACACGGGCGGAACGATTGGCGCGCACGTACATACATTCGAGGAAAGCATTTACATCCTCGAAGGCCAGCTGATTTGTGAAACTGGTGATGGAACTTATTCGCTTGAACCTGGCGATTACGGCGTGATCCATGTTTCTTCTGCACACTCTTTTCGCAATGACGGTGACAAACGTGTTCGCTGGGCGGAAATGCTTGCGCCTCAACCTCGCCTAGATGGCGATGGTGATATTTATCCGGTGGAGTCGCTGCCGAAGACAGTTCCAATACCTGTCGATGCACGTGATCCACGCGCGCGTTCCTTCGGTCATATATCGCCCGACAATATGAGTGCGGGCAAGCAGACACAGGATATGCTGGCTGTTTCCGCCAGTATGCGAACGGCCCTGTTAGTCTATAGTGGCATCACTGTCAAGATGATGGTGGATAGCGACCTGGGTGCTCAACTTGCCACCATGTTCATGGTGCAATACGAACCTGCAGGCGTGGCAGGTGCACATGATCATCCGCTGGAGGAAACCTATTTAATTTTGGAGGGCGAAGTATACGGTTGGTTCGATGGCGCGAAATATCACCTCAAGCCTGGTGACTGTGCCTGGGCAGGTGTCGGTTGTGTCCACGAGTTCCGCAACGCCACAGACGGTATCGTACGCTGGCTGGAGACCCAGGCACCTCAGCCACCGCGCCGCCATTCCTATCGCTTCCGACGCGATTGGAAATATCTCGAAGAAAAACTAAACAAAGGACATGACCATGGATAAACCCGGTACAGTCGTTGTTGTCGGTGGCACATGTGAACTTGGCAGACATCTGGCACAACACTATTCCAATCAAGGATATCCCGTAATTGTCACCAGCCGCGATTTGGGACGCGCCCAAGCCACGGCCAATGAAATAGGGGGCAATTGCACAGGGCTGGCTGTTGATCTTGCAAACCCACATGGGATTGCGAGCCCCCTCGCAAATGTGGAAGATGTTCAGCATCTCGCGTTGGTGGCGCTTCACCGCGATGAAAATAAAGTACGTGAATATAACATTGACGAAGCGATCAAATTGGTTACATTGAAACTGGTTGGCTATACCGAATGTGTTCATGTGCTCGCGCCGAAAATGCGAGAAGATGCATCCATCGTGATCTTCGGCGGGCTGGCTCGCAATCAGCCTTACCCCGGTTCAACCACAATCACAACTGTCAATGGTGGCGTGTCTACATTGATCAACTCATTAGCGTTGGAGCTCTCGCCCATTCGCGTAAATGCGATTCATCCGGGCCAGGTAGGTGATACTCCAGCGTGGGCGAGCAAGCCTAAAGAGGTACTCGACAATCTAAAGTCACGCACTGCTTTGGGAAGATTGGTGACCATTGAGGATGTGATTCATGCAACTGTGTTCCTGTTTGAAAACCGCGGCGTGACAGGCGTCAACCTGCGCGTCGACGGCGGACGCATGATGAAATAAATCTTTTCACCGTGTCACCCTGAGGGAGCGGTTGTTGCGACCGAAAGGTCTCAGACTCGACATGGTAGAGATGCTTCGCTTTGCTCAGCATAACATAACCAAAGGTATAACTATGCACTTTGTCTCCAAAATTGACCCATCTACAGCACACACCCCGAACCTCTACGAGCAGGGAAGTTCAGGCTTCCATCGAGCCTCCTATGTAGATCGCGCCATGGGCTCTGTGCATATGGGTACTGGGATTTGTTACTTGGATGCGAACGGCCTCATTCAGCCTCACCGTCATTCCTTTGAAGAAAGCTTCTACATTTTAGAGGGCAATGTCGTCGTGCAAATTGGTGAAGAGGCGTATTTAGTAGGTCCAGGACATTTCGGATTAATCAGCACTGGTGTTCCGCATAGCTGGAGGAATGTTAGTGAACAACCCGTGCGTTGGCTAGAGATGCAAGCTCCGCAGCCACGTCTGCTGGACTTGCAAGTAGGACGAGACACATTTTTTATTGAAGGAGACGCGCCCGCAGAAGGGAGGCAGCCTCGTCCTGCCTCACCCATGCTTGGATACTTCGACGAGTCCCAGCTACCTCACCCCGGCGCACCTTCCCAGATGGAAGGTTTCAATCCCACCACAGGAGTTGCCATCAAAATGTTCGTGGACCGTTCATTTGGTGCGATCCATCAATCACTATTCCTTATTCAATACATGCCAGGGGCAAAGATTGACCCTCATGATCATACTTTTGAAGAATCATATTTCATCGTCAGTGGAAGCGTGAAGGCAACTGCCGATGGCAAAACATATCACCTCGCTGCAAGTGATGTGATTTGGACAGGCGTTGGATGCATCCATAGTTTTGAGAATGTTGGTAATGAACCCGTCCGTTGGATCGAGACACAAGCGCCATTACCGCCTGCAAAAGAAGTTTTTCGTTTTGAGCGAGATTGGGTTCAATATAAAAATGAACCAGCTTCGTAACTGCACAAGGACAACATGCTGACAGCTCAACGCATTCTGATCAAGAATGGTTGTGTGCTAACCCTTGATAAAAGTGTTGGCAACTTCCACCAGGCAGATGTGCTGATCGAGGGGACAAAGATCTCGGCTGTGGGACTAAACGTGAGCACGGCTGATGCAGAAGTTATCGATGCCTCAGATATGATCGTCATGCCGGGGTTCATTGATACACATCGCCATGTTTGGGAGGGTATCCTGCGCAATATCGGGACCGACATCCCGTTAGAAGGGGATGCGAGTTATCTCACGATCATCCTGAATACGCTGGCACCCGCCTATCGGCCCGAGGACGCGTATATTGGGGACCTTGTGGGTTTGTATGGTGCCATTGACGCGGGGATTACAACCATCCTGGATTGGTCACATATTCAAGCTACACGTGAACATGCTGATGCTGTAATCAAAGCCTTACAAGAGTCAGGCATGCGCGCGGTCTTTGCCTATGGATATCCATGGTGGAAGGAGCCTGATGAAAATCAAAATGATTGGATTCGGGAAATTGCGAAACAATATTTCTCAACGAAAGATCAATTGCTGACGTTCGCTCTCGCACCGCAGGGCCCCGAATTCACTTCCTTCGAAACAACGAAGGCACACTGGCAATTGGCGCGCGAATTGGATGCGCGTATCACTGTCCATGTTGGGGTGGGGACTGCGGGTAAGTCTGCCAAATTAAGAGATATGGGCAAGGCTGGTCTGCTTAAGGATGATACGACCTATATCCATTGCACAACTCTGAGCGATGAAGAAATCAAAATGATCGTGGATACCGGCGGAAGGGTCTCGCTTGCTTCGGCCAATGAAATGAACATGGGATATGGAATGCCACCCATCCAGCGATTCCTGAACCACGGCTTGCGTCCAAGCTTCAGTGTGGATACAGAAACCAACATGCCCAACGATATGTTCACGCAAATGCGCTCCGTGAATTCACTACAGCATGCCATGATATTTGATCGAAAACTGGAAGGCAAGCGCAACTTGCCGCCTTTCATGAACTCACGAGATGTGATCGAATGCGCAACGATTGAAGGGGCGCGCGCCACCGGCTTGGCAAATAAGACCGGCACACTTACTCCGGGAAAAGAAGCTGACCTCATTATGTTGCGCACTGATCGTCCGAATATTCTGCCTGTCAACGATCCGATTGGCGCGGTGGTCTGGGGTATGGATACCAGCAACGTGGATTCGGTTTTCGTAGCTGGCAACGCCCTCAAGCGGAACGGAAAGCTGTTGGATGTGGATTTGGATCACCTGCGTGAGATGGCTTATAAGTCACGCGATTATGTGATCGCCAAGTCAGGCTTCGTGCTGCCGGAAATCTAGGATAAGCGATGAAAAATCAAACCCAGTCTCCGCTTCTGACTTCCATCGTTATCTCATCGCGCTATCTTTCGGTATGGATTGCAATTGGGTTGCTACTCATCACAGCGCAATTGATTGCTCCGGAGACTCTCACGCGTACATCTTTCAGTGCAGTTCTGCCGCTGACCTCTTTCCTGGCTCTTGCCGCGCTCGGTCAAATGCTGGTGGTGATGACAGGCGGGATTGATTTATCCATCCCGGGCGTGATGACACTTTCCGCGATTATGGCTGTAGGTATCACAGGCGGCGCTGATGAGCGATTGCCCGTAGCGTTCGCATCAGCTTTGGGCGTATCTCTCTTGATCGGGCTTGTATCTGGCGTTCTGGTCGGCGTCTTGAAATTGAATCCGCTTATTGTGACGCTGGCGGTGGGTCAGATCGTTTATGGCGCGACGCTGGCGTATGCTGATAACGTCCCTAACGAAGCGTCTGTGCCACCGGGGTTTGCAAGATGGATTAACACACCCTTGTTCGGCTTAAGTAACCTTGAATGGACTGCAATTGGCGCGTCCATCCTTTTTGTTTTGATATTTCGTTATACCGAATTAGGCCGTAAGTTTCAGTCTGTGGGCGCCAACCCACATGCAGCCTGGATATTGGGCTTGCGCGTCAATGTGTATGTCATTCTTGCCTATATGACCGCCTGCCTCTTATATGGTTTGAACGGTATTCTGCTGGCTGGCTTCCTGCGAAGTCCGAGCCTGGTGTTGGGCGCACCATATTTGTTGGGCCCGATTGCCGCTGTAGTTATTGGTGGGGCTTCGCTCTCAGGCGGCCTGGCCAATGCTATATCCACCTGGGCGGCGGCTTTCTTTCTCGAATTGTTGAGTCAGATGCTTCGTGTGTTGGGCCTTCCTACTGCGTTGCAATTCCTGGTTTTTGGAGTTGCGATTATTGGCGGCATGGTCATCTCTGGTGACCGAATCGTCACACTGATCGAGAATTCGCTCATGGGCATTTCGAGATATCGAGGGGTAGATGCTGAAGCAAAGGAAGGAGGTTCGGAAATTTCGTGACCAAAGGTCACAGCCAACATAAAAGACTCATCAACCCATTTTCGTTTATCAACCAACTAAAAGGAGAAGAATAATGAAACGTTTATTCGTGATCAACATGATGCTCATTCTGGCGCTGGC
>Ga0079218_10000771_pt1 | contig 10447 bp, 13 predicted proteins | sample NCCompost_FD_77181 | JGI IMG/M metagenome (GOLD analysis project Ga0079218, IMG submission 77181) | Agricultural soil microbial communities from Utah to study Nitrogen management - NC Compost | ecosystem: Environmental > Terrestrial > Soil > Agricultural land | place: USA: Utah | collected... | reverse complement strand
CCTTCGAGCTTGGCGACGCCGTCGCCGACCTCGCGGATGACGCCGACGGTCTGCCTGGCGGCTGTCGCTTTGACGCCAGCAATCTGTTCTTCGATTTCCTGAACCAGGTCAGCCATGACGTCAGCTCACATCACAGGCGCGCTTCGATTGCCGCCAGCCGCGCCCGTACGCTGTCGTCGTAGACATCGCTGCCTACTCGGACCCGCATCCCGCCGATGAGCGCGGCATCCTCAGCGAACGATGCCTCGACACCGGGGCCATACCTGCGTGCCAGCGCGGCACGCACGTCGTCTCGCACATCGGGATTCAGCGGGGCAGCGCTTACGACGACGGCCGTATGCTGATCCCGGTACAGCCTCACCAGCCGCCCGAACGCGGTCAGGATGCTCAACCCCTGGCGCCGCCCGGAGCCGGCGATATGGCGGGCGACTCTGCGCACGCGCGGGTCATTCAGACGCCCCTCGTCGAGACAGGCGCGGAACAAGCGACGCGCAGTACGGGCGACACGCTTGCTCGTTCTCATGACAGCTGCCGCGCGGTCTCTTCCGACAGTCGCCGCTGATCGTCGGCCGTCAGGATCTTTCCGGTGACGCTCGCGGTCGTGTGCACGACGAGTCGTCCGATTTCGCGTCTCAGCTCGGCCAGCCTGCGGGCGTGTTCCCGCTCGCTGGACTCGCGCGCGCGCGCGACGATCTGCTCTGCGGCGGCGATCGCCTGCTGCTCCGCTTCCGCGTGAATGCGGGCGGCCGCGTCGCGCGCCTCGTGGATAAGCCGCTGGCCTTCGGCGTCGGCGTTCTTCAGGATCTCCACCCGGCTGGCGTCGATCCGGTCCAACTCGCTCTTGATCTGTGCGGCGTTGGCCAGGCCGCCTGCGATCTGCTGCCGTCGCGCCTCGAGGATGCGAAGGATCGGCTTGTAGGCGAGTGCATACAGCACCGCACACATGATGCCGAAGCTGACGATCTGTGCGCCGAGATGAGGCCAGTTGACGCCGAATGTTCGCGCGATGTCACTCACCTGACTGCTGCTCTCGGCCGCCACCTGGAGGGCTAGTGCATGCATGCCGTCTACCTCACGAGGAACAGCGCGTAGAACACGATGGCTTCGGCGAAGGCAATGGCCAGAATCGACTGGACCAGGATCTTCGTCGAGGCTCCCGGATTGCGCCCGACGGCGGTCGAGGCCGCCATGCCGATCAACCCCACGCTGATCGCCGCGCCGAGCGCGGCCAATGCGACGTGCACACTTCCTGTCATCTGGGTTGTCCTTTCTCTCTGCCGCGTGCCACAGGCGCGCATCCCGACCTCGATCGCACTCCTATCCGTGCGCGGTCGCATGTCCGGCGTCCTCGTGTTGACAAATCAGGAGGGTGAAGACGGCGGTCAACAACATGAAGACCATCGCCTGCACGAGACCGACCAGCAGCTCCATGAAGTAGAACGGCACCGGCAGCAGCCAGCCCCACCCCGGGACGAGCGTAGCCATCGTCTCCAGCATGTTCTCGCCGGCGAACACGTTGCCGTAGAGACGAAAGCTGAGCGACACGGGCCGGAACAGAATCGACACGACCTCCAGGCACCCGGCGGCGAAGAACACGAAGATCATGAGCACTTTCAACAACCCGGTGGTCTCGCCCTTGGGTGCAAACAGCTCCTTGAAGACGCCCACTGGTCCGCTTTCCCGAAGCGCCCACACGATCCAACAGGCAAAAAACACCAACGCCATGGCGAGCGTCATGTTGAGGTCGGCATTGGCGCCGCGAAGGAGCGGCTGCTCGATCACGAAATCACCGGGGGTCTGATGGCCCCATCCGATGGTGCCCACGCCAGGAATGAGCCCGACCCAGTTGGCGGCAAGAATGAAGATGAAGATCGTCGCGAAGAACCAGAATGTTCGCTCGACCAGGTGGCGGCCGAGGATGCCTTCGAGCAACGCGTACAGACTCTCCACGAGCCACTCGATAAAGTTCTGCGCGCCACTCGGTACTTGTGTCATCCGTCGCGTGGCGAGCTGAGCAAAGACGATCAGCCCGAGACCGACGATCCACGTGACGAGCATGGAGTTCGTAATCGGAAAGCCGAAGGGGCGGGCGATCTCGAGCGCCTTCTGCGACAGGCCGTGCCCTGCCGCCTCCGATGTCTCTCCTTCCTGAGCCTGGCTCACGATCTGGACCCGCGCCGATGCCGGGGCGCTGACCACGATAAGCGCGATGAGCACGCCGGCGAGAAGCCCGGCCCGCAGACGTCTGCCTTTGACCATGAGCATCTTGTCGTGGTCCTTCCGAGCACGGCACGTGCCATGCGTCATGGCGACTCACAACCGGGCGATTCGGCGGCACCAGGCGGGGCTGCGCGGCGCGCTCCCCGCCCAGTGCCGGCAATCCCTTGCGATATTCCGTCCGGCGGGCCGGCGGCGGGCTCCGGTATTTCGAAGCGGCTCCGCGATGCCGGAGGTCGAATGTCCGCACGATGGGCGCACTACCCAAAGACTCGCAGTCTTCCCGAGTGCGACCCGACGTGACGAGGAGGACGTGTGTGGAACGCCAAGTGCTAATGGCTGTGTCATGGTGCGGTTACACGTCGCGCTGCGCGGATCGGCGCATTCCGCACACGACCTTCTCGAGGCGTGCCGCTTTCTGATGGTCGGTACGCGACTGGACCAGGGCTGCGCGGGGTGCTGGGCGTGGACCGATCCAGACGGGATGGTGCACTACGTCGAGGAATGGACGACCGACGCGGACATGCGCCGGCGCATCCGCTCGAGGCGTTTCAAGTCGGTGCTGGCGATCCTCGAGTCGGTGCACGAACCTCCACGCGTGCAGTTCGACTTCGTGACGGCCACGCGCGGTCTGGACTACGTCAACGAGATTCGCTACGACGCCGGCAGTTGACCCGGCCTCGGCGGCAGAACGTCATGCCGGTCCGAGCCCAGGGGGTGCGACCGATGAAACGTGCAAAGTACGACAAGGCGCTGCGTTCACTGCAGGAGCGGTTGTGCCACCTGCAGCGATGGGTCAAGGAGAAAGGCCTGCGTGTCGTCGTGGTGTTCGAGGGACGTGACGGGGCCGGCAAGGGGGGCACGATACGCGCCATCACCGAACGCCTCAGCCCGCGTGTCTTCAGGGTCGTCGCCCTGCCCGCGCCGACCGAACGTGAGAAGTCTCAGATGTACATGCAACGGTATGTGCGGCATTTTCCTGCGGCGGGCGAAGTCGTCATCTTCGATCGAAGCTGGTACAACCGCGCCGGCGTCGAGCACGTGATGGGCTTCGTCTCGGAAAAGGACCACAAGCGATTTCTGGAGCTCTGCCCCCAGATCGAGAAGCACATCGTCGACAGCGGGATGATCCTGATCAAGTTCTGGCTCGAAGTGAGCAACGACGAGCAGAAGCGGCGGTTTGAAGCGCGCATCGAAGATCCGCTGCGGCAGTGGAAGCTCAGCCCGATGGATTTGCCGGCGCGGACGCGCTGGTACGACTACTCGCGCGCACGCGACCAGATGTTGAAGAAGACCGACACGCGGGTCGCACCGTGGCACATCGTGCGCTCGGACGACAAGCGGGCCGCGCGGCTGAACGCGATCGCCTTCCTGTTGTCGCGGATTCCACACAAGAAGCTGCCGGAGCCAAAAGTCAAGCTCCCGAAGCGCTCGTCAAAGGGTGCCTACGACGACGACGCCTCGATCGCCCGTCGGCGATTCGTGCCCGAGCGCTACTGACTGACGTCCGCCAGTCTGGATCGTTCAGGCGGGCACTGCTGCGGCCGCATGCCGTCGACTCCACGCGATGTACGGAATGCAGATCACGGCGGCCACGAGCAGATACAGAAGGATCGTGCCGCCGGGCCGCACATCCGGGAAGTTGGCGGTGACGATACCGATGGCGATGCCAGGATGCCGGCACGCCGTCGAGAGCGCGAGCACGACGGAGTGGTCCGGCTCGGGTCCACCGAGGACGTGGCCTGTCGCAAGTCCCGCAACCACGAAGAGAGTCATGGCGAGGAGCGTGCCGCTGTCGGCGAGCGCCCAGATCGTGCTGGCGGTTGCCACGAGCAGGGCCACGACCGCGGCCGGCAGGAGCACGTGTGAAACGACTCTCAGTGGCTTTTCAAGGTAGTCCGCGATCGCCGGCGAAAACGCACGCACAGCCATGCCGGCGACCACTGGTACGACGATGGCCGTCAGGACCACCCGCGCGACCACAGCGGGCGCCAACTCGAGCGATTGTCCGACCAGCCATCCAATCAGCGTCACGGCCACCGGCACGATGACGATAGACAGCACCGCGACGATGACCATCAGCGCGAGTGCATATGACGAATGGCCGCCAGCCTTACTGCCCTTGTTCGGCAGCAGCGGAGGAACGGCTGAAATCGCCAGCGCCACAACATCGATCTCAACCGCGCGCCGCAGGTTGAACATCACCGCCAGCGTGACGGCAATCACGGGCATGACCAGGAACATCGCCACCAGCGACCGGGTAAGCAGCCCGGGCCGGCGAACCAGGTAGAGCAGGTCGTCCGATGTCGCCTGCAGTCCGAACCCGAATACCGTCAGCACGATGCTCACCTGGAAGGCGAGCAGGATCAGTTGTTGCGGTTCCATGACGTCTCACTTATTCAAGCTTCGTGCGAGCGCGACTGAGGAGAGATGCAGTGGTATCGGCGCCTGGCTCACGACATACCGCGGCGGCGAGCCCATAGTCGTGAGTCGTGACAGGGTCATCGCACTTCGGAGCGAAACTGTGGCAACGCGTCTGCCTGCGGTTCGGCGAGACCGTGAGACGACCAGGCCGACGAAGACACTGATGCCCTTGAAGGCGTCGCTCTCATGCCCGGTATGTATGGATACGCAACCATCAGCGCAAGCACCCACAGGATCGCCGCAGTAAACCGTCGCGTGGCTGCGGCGGTGTCCGGATGGATCCACGGCACCGAGAATTCGCCGCTCTCGATGCTCCGAAACACCCGGTTGGAGAGCTGCACGACGACCCGTGCCGCAATCGCGATGACGAGGACCATGAACACGTCGGGAATCGCCTGGATGATGTTCAGGCCGAGCCGGCTGAAGCGCGCGAGGAGAAAGCCGCGCATCGATTCTCCCCATGGCCGTGTATAAGGGAATTGGCGCAGCACGAATGTCGTCCACCCGTAGGTCAGAATGACGGAGATCAGAAAAAGGGCAATCGTCGTTGCGCGCCGCTCGACTGAGGCGAACCAGGCACCATGGGGCCGTACAGCGGAAGTGGTCGGCAGCATCCGGCCTATCCTCTGCTCGGTCATCTCGATGAGGTACTTCGTGACCCGTCGATGAATTTGGAGGAGCCCGACCATCAGCAGCACGAACGCGATGGTCGCGCCGATGGCGCGTGCCCCGGCCCAGAACATACGACTGGGCGTCCGCAACTCGACCGCCTCTGCCAGGGCGCCGTGCAACCGATCGGCGGCCTCGCGGCCTTTCGACTCCATGGTCTCAGTGGTGAGCGCATCGAGGTCCGCTGGAAGCAGCGTGATCACATCTCGATCGCCGACTCGGATGAAGGCGACACCCTTCTCCACACGAGAGGTCACGGGTCCGGACTGGTTGTTGCCGAGCAGTTCATCGAGGCGCGCGACGGCGGCCGCCGCGCGATCGCTGGGCCGGCTCGCGAGTACTCGGGCCCGCAGAACCGTGATGGGCCGATTCGCGTAGAGCAGCGTCGCTTGCTCACGCGGCGTGAGCACTTCGGTGAGACCTAGCCCGCCTCCGGAGTCAGTTTGCGCAGCGGCTCTGACGCAGGGTGCCAGTATCAGGAGAAGGACCAGCAACAGCCTCGATCGCGACGAGAAGGGCCCCATGTGACGCGCTCGTCGCATGACATGTGCCAGCCCTCCCGTGCGAGGCGACACGCGGTGCGCGCCAGGATCGTGTCTTCGTGACGATCCCAGCTGGCCAAGCCACGATATGCCGTGGCACGACTTGAGGCTTAGCGATCGCCGAGCTGCGTGCGGGCCTGCGTGATCGCCGGCACGGTCGATCGGATCATGTGCCAGCCTTCCTTCACGCGTCGGACGATGTCGTTCGCGTTGCCGGCGGTGATGCCGCACGCAACCTTGTGCGCCTTGCAGGCTTTCAGCACCTGCTGAAAGCCCGCCTCGACTTCCGGAGAGCTGGCCGGCACACCCATCGAGCGCGAGAGATCTGAACCGGCGCCGAGGAACAGCGCGCCGACGCCAGGCACGCTCGCGATCGCATCGAGGTTCTCGAGACCCTCGACAGACTCGATCATGATCACCGCGAGCAGATCGCCATCGGGGTTGAGCGGCCACACATCCGCACGCCGCTCGTACTCGGCGGTGGTCACGCCCCATGCGTAGCTGGCCGCCGCCGTCGAATAGCCGCGTATGCCGACCGGTTCGCGGAGCGGCGCTCCGCGCAACGGTGGATACCGCATCGTCCGTACGGCGGTCAGCGCCTGATCCTTCGTGTCCACGCCGTTGAAGATCACGCCCATCAGTCCGATGTCGAGCGCTTGCTTGACCACCCAGTTCGATTGATCGGCTTCGGGAGGAAAGCGCGCGAACAGCGTCACATTCGGCTGCGCGCTCTTCTTCGCGATGATGGCCGCCTTGTCGGTGAGCCCGGCAAGGAAGACCGCCAGGCCGGGGAAGTCGAGCGGACTGTGCTCCATGTCCGCATAGACGAAGTCCACGGGCGCGCGCGCGGTCTCGCGCGCGTTGGCCAGCGAGAGGTCACCGGTGTTGATCAGGCCGTAGACCGTCTTCCCGGCCGACAGCTTCGCAATGACCGGGTTGAGGTGTCCCTTCGACTCGCTTGGCTCGCTCGAGGCAGGCCGGGTCGCTTCCTGGGCGTCGAGCGGCAGGAGCAGGCAGGTGGCAACGAGGACCGCAGCCATGACGTGTCGCATGGCGCGCCGCCATGCCAGCAGCCTGTCGATTCGCATGGCGCGCATGCTAGCACCTCTGTCGATACTTCAGCGCGAGTGCCGACATCTCGGTACGAGCGCCCCGTGGCCACTCAATTCCTTGCGGATCCGCGACGGTTTCTCCCTGGCACGAGTCTCGCCAATCACGCTGCACATCGGATTAGCCAAGCGAGGATTTGCATGCACCGACTGGGATTGTTTTTCGCGTCCGTGCTGTTGTGCACGGCGACGCTTCTCGGCTCGCCGCAACGAACCCCATGGGGAGATCCGGATCTGCAGGGCGTCTGGAGCAACCAGACGCCGACGCCCCTCGAGCGGCCCGACGCGCTGGCCGGCAAGACGACGTTCACCGAACAGGAAGCCGCAGAGTTCGAGAAGTCGTCGCTGGACCGTTTGCTGACGGCGTTCGCCAAGGAAGTGCCGATCAGCGGCGAGCTGAACGGCATCTGGCTGGAAACCGCAAAAGGCAAGGTGCCGCCCGGACGGAGCACGTCACTGGTGGTCGATCCGCCGGACGGCAAGATCCCGTACACCCGCGAAGGCCTGAAGCGCTGGGAGGCCGTGCCGAAGATCGGGAAACCGCTGCTCGCCAACGCGCCGGAAGATCGCACCGAGGCGGAGCGCTGCATCACGACGGAGGGGTTACTGGTGCCGAATCCGTTCTACAACAACCACTTCGAGATCGTGCAGGCACCCGGCTTCGTCGCCATCGTCACCGAGATGATGCACGAGCCGCGCGTCATTCCGCTCGACAGACGTCCACATGTTGGTGCCGGCGTGCGCATGTGGACGGGCGACTCACGTGGATGGTGGGAAGGCGAGACCTTGGTCGTTGAAACCACGAACTTCAACGACAAGAAACTCTTCCGCGGTGCGACCACAGGTTTGCGGACCGTCGAGCGATTCACGAAGCTCGACGCCGGCACGATCGAGTACCGGCTCACCGTTACCGATCCCGCGACGTTCACGAGACCCTGGACGCTCGTGAACGGGTTGCATCGCGCGGAAGGCGGCATCTACGAGGTTGGCTGTCACGAGGGCAACATCGGACTGCGGGGGATTCTCGCGGGAGCGCGGGTGCAGGAGAAGCAGTAACCCCTAGTCGTCGTTCACCCGCCGTCGGCGGTCTTTGGCCATCGCTCGTTTCTTCTTTGAGTCAAGGCGGCGTTCCTTCGCCGCCCTGGTCGGCCGTGTCCTGGTTCGCTTCTTCGGCCGGCGGAGTGCCTGTTCCACCAGTGCCAGCAGCCTGGCGCGCGCGGCATCGCGGTTCTGAGCCTGGGTGCGATGCTCGCGCGCGTCGATGAGCAGGACGCCGTCGCCAGTGATTCGTCGTCCCGCCATTGCGATCAGCCGAGCCTTCACGTCCTCGGGCAGCGCCGACGCGGTCAGATCGACCCGCAGTTCGACGGCCGTGGCGACCTTGTTGACATTCTGACCGCCCGGCCCTGAGCCGCGTACAAACCGTTCCTCGATGACGAGCCTGTCGAGCAATGAGTGTGGCGAGGTCACAGCCGTCCTGTGTCTATGATGGCTCATTCACCCATGAGTACGTCACGCCCCATGCTGTGGCTGGTCGCCACCGCTGCGTTCATGCAGATGCTGGACACGACCATCGTCAATACCGCGCTGCCGTCCATGGCCGCGAGCCTCGGCGAGTCGCCGCTGCGCATGCAGGCGGTCGTCGCGTCGTACGCGCTGGCCGTGGCCATGCTCATACCAGCGTCAGGGTGGCTCGCCGATCGGTTCGGCACACGGCGTGTGTTCGTCGCGGCAGTGGTGCTGTTCTCGTTGGGCTCGCTCGCCTGCGCGCTGTCGCGAGGGCTGACGCAGCTCGTGGCGTCGCGCGTGCTGCAGGGTGTTGGCGGCGCCATGCTGCTTCCCGTCGGACGGCTCGTGGTGATGCGCGTCGTTCCGAGGACCGAGTTCCTCGCGGCGATGAGCTTTGTGACGTTGCCGGGTTTGATTGGGCCGCTGATCGGGCCGACGCTGGGCGGCTGGCTCGTGCAGATCGCGTCATGGCACTGGATCTTCCTGATCAACCTTCCGCTCGGCGTCGCCGGCGGTGTCGCGGCGCTGCGCCTGATGCCGGATCTCCGTCAGGTGGTCGGACGCTTCGACGCGCTCGGTTATGCGCTGCTTGCGTACGCCATGGTGTCGGTGTCGCTGGCCATCGATGCGCTATCCACGGCGCAGCCACGCCACGCGGCGGTCGTCATCCTGGTGGTGTCCGGTCTCGCGAGCCTCGTGGCGTACTGGCTTCATGCCGCTCGAGCCGGCGGGCCGCTGTTCTCGCTGGCCCTTTTCAAGGTCGATACCTTCAGCGTCGGCATCCTCGGCAATCTGTTCTCCCGAGTGGGTAGCGGGGCGATGCCGTATCTGATTCCGTTGCTGATGCAGGTGGCGCTGGGCTTTTCGCCGATGCATGCCGGCATGATGATGATTCCGGCGGCGCTGGCCGGCATGTTCTCCAAGCGAGTGGTCGTGCCGCTGGTGCAGCGTTTCGGCTACCGTCGCGTACTGGTCGGCAACACCTTGCTCGTCGGTACAGCGATGGCCAGTTTCGCGCTCGTGCGGCCCGGACTGCCGTTGTGGGTTCATGCGGTGCAGTTTGCGGCCTTCGGTGCGGTCAACTCGCTGCAATTCACCGCGATGAACACATTGACGTTGCGCGACCTCGACGGCGAGCTCGCCAGCAGCGGCAACAGTCTGCTGTCGATGGTCATGATGCTGTCGATGAGCCTCGGCGTTGCGGTGGCGGGCGGACTGCTGGGCGCATTCGGCGGTGTTGACGCCAGCCCGACGCATCTCAACGCGCTCGGCGCCTTCCGCTGGACCTTCGTCTGCGTCGGTGTCGTCACCGTGACATCCGCCGCGATCTTTGCGCAGCTCGAACCCACACACAGCCTTCCGCACGCCACCGTGCGCGAGGTCGAGTCTCAGTAACGAGTGTCTCCATGTTAGTCTCCGATTCCATGAAGTCAGCTGTCACTGTCCTGTTGATCGCCGCCGTTCTTGTCATCCCATCGATCGCTGCCGGCCAGCAGCCGAGCCCAGACCAGAAGAGGCTTGACGTCATGGTCGGCAAATGGAGCATCGAGGTCGACACGAAGGCGACCCCGCTGTCACCGGCAAACAAAGCATCAGGCACCGAAGAGTGCCAGTGGTTTGCCAGCCGGCACGTCGTGTGTCGCAGTGAAGCCAAGGGTTCCGCGGGTACGTACAGCCAGATGCGGACGTTGAGCTACGTCCCGGCGCGGAAGCAATACGTCGCGTATACCATCGACAGCCTGGGCAGTGCGCTCGTGGCGTATGGACAGGTCAACGGCGACACCTGGACGTTCACCACGGACCAGCCGGCGTTCAACATCCGGTTGACGCTGAAGATCGTTGCAGGCGGGTACACGGCCCTCGCCGAGTTCGCGGGGGCAGACGGCAAATATCTGCCTCTCTCCGAGGTGAAGGCGACGCGCGCGAAATGAATCCTTCTCACCCGCGCGTGGCGAGCACGCGCGCGGTGAGCTGCTG
>Ga0079218_10000770_pt1 | contig 10447 bp, 10 predicted proteins | sample NCCompost_FD_77181 | JGI IMG/M metagenome (GOLD analysis project Ga0079218, IMG submission 77181) | Agricultural soil microbial communities from Utah to study Nitrogen management - NC Compost | ecosystem: Environmental > Terrestrial > Soil > Agricultural land | place: USA: Utah | collected... | reverse complement strand
TTATTCCTCCATAACTAGCGCGACAATGGTGGACGGTCCAAATCTCTCAGTCCGTGCCGACGTTCTCGGTTCGCAATGGGTGGTGCGCGATGAGAACATTTCGGCAAATGCCTGTAGCGCGATTGAAGGTGAAGTTACGCCAGGTTTGCGAAAACTGGTGCGCTTCACTGTGATGACGCCCAACACGGGCAATCAAGATATCTTCGTTGGCGATCCGAACGACCATGTTGCAGCGAACGATGGTCTGTTTGAGCTTGCCACGTGCCATAACCACTACCACTTCCGTCACTATGCGCTTTATGAACTCGTAGATCCGCGAACGGGCCAGGTTTGGCGTGCCGCCAAGCGTGGTTTCTGCATGCTCGACACCGATCCCAATCCCGTGCCCGTCGGTGGTGTTCCACCTGGACCGGGAAAGTTTAAAAGTTGTGGAGCCGTTGGGATCCCGGGTAATCAGGGAGTCAGCGCGGGTTGGGCGGATACTTATCGCTTCACCCTTGCGGGACAATACTTCGTTTTGGACGGAGGCGACGGCCAACCCGTGGTGCCGCCGGGTGATTACATCATTCGCATCACTGTGAATCCACCGTTCGTTGCCGCGCGTGGCGAGGCTTGTCCAAACAAGGACACCAAAGGATTCTGCCATCAGTTGCCCGAGACGAATTACGAAGACAACATCGGAATCGCCGCGATTTCGATTCCGGAACATCCCGGACGTAAAGGCGTGGGTCCGCTGGCCGGCAACAATGAACAAGCGGAGGAGTGTGACCACCGTTGCAACCCTTAGTCGCATTAAACAATCCAAACCGTTGCGGGGCGGCCAGTGTGCCGCCCCTATTGTTAGACATAGCGACAAGGTATCCTGCTAAACATGTTTCTCCGTGTGTTTCTCTGTGTTCTCCTGTTTGCAGCCACTACGTCCGCCCAGATCCGGTCGTATACACGCCTTCACAGGCCGCCGTCCGTGAGGGTGGCGGTTTCACCGGATGGACTCACCGTCGCAGTGGCGCGCAGCAGTGGCAGTGAGGCCAAACGCTTCGGCCGCGTCGAACTCTGGGACACAAACACTGGCAAGTTGCAGCGGACCATCACAGGCTTCGACGGCCCCGTCTGGTCGATAACGTTTTCCAGAGACGGAAGATCTGTGATCACCGTCAGCACCGAATACCGCGAATCCAAAATTCAGGCTTCCATTAGAGATCGTCACGAAAAGGTTTTTGCGGAACTCAAGTGGTGGGATGTGCAGTCGGGCGAGTTCATTAAAAAGATTTCGTTGGCCGAAGAAGGAGTCGCTAGCGTGGAGGCAGCCTGGTCTCCGGGCGGCGACGCGTTCGCGCTGGTTGAACGTTATTCCGAACGCCACATAACGCAAGTAAGCCCCCAGGAGCCCTTTAGTTTGCCACTCGCCCTCCCTACCTGGACCAATGTTGAGAAGCTGGATCTAAAACTACTCGATGCTCAAACCGGACAGAAACGCGTCAAAGTTGAAGATGTGTCCAAGAGTTTCCAGGGCCATCTAGCGTTCTTGTTCGGACGAATGGAACACCCGGTGTTTTCGCCGGACGGAAAAACACTCGCGGCTATTTCGGGTGAAGCGGTAGTTCTTTGGAGTGTCTACACCGGCAAGAAACTGTTCTCGCTGAAAAAATTAGCAGGAGATCCATCGGCCATTGCATTCTCTCCTGATAACAGATTGGTAGCCGTCGCGAGCGTTAAGCGAAACAGGCCCGGAGGAGAAAGTGAAATTACGGTTTGGGACACATCGACGCGCAAAGTGGTGAACAGGTTAAAGGGCAATAATGATTCGGTGGCCTGTCTGCAATTTGTTGACGAGGGACGCACGTTGCTAATGGGAACGCTGCAATACGATCGTGAAGCAGAGACGGGCACCGTCAAGATGTGGAACCTGAGCGAGAACCGGTTGGAGAAAGCCCTTATTCATGAAGGCAAGGCAGTCTCTTCGTTTACTCTGGTTCCCAATCAACCGGCGGTCGTGTTGCAATCCGGCGCGGATGTGGAGCTCAGGCACGCAGCGACGTGGGAAGTCATCTACTCGTTCGTATCGACCGAAGAAGACAAGGCGGAGTCGATGCGTCGCAGTCGCTTTCTACTCTCGGCCAATCGGGCGATGGGAGTGGCATTTTCAAAGGATGGCACGACGGTCTCGGCCGAGATACCGGGTGAGGGAATTAGACGTTGGGACGCGAGAACGGGCGGTTTGAGGGACCGCATCCCGCGCAAACAGGATTCAGAGACTGTGATTGCATTGTCTTCTGCCGGAGACTCTGTCGTTGAATTGAACGCGCAGGGAGTGCGACTGACGGATCTTACGACCGGAACCACCAAAGCGGTACCGGTTCAAGTGGAGGACGCAATATCGGCGTTCGCGCTTTCACCTGATGGACGATCATTGGTGATTGGCAGTGGCGAAGAGATCACGCTTTTGAGAGTTGCGGATGGTCTACCGGAAGTGACGATTGACGTTGGTCAGGAGATCACGGCGGTTGCGATTGATGCTTCAGGCCGCATGCTTGCTGCTGCTCGCGCGGATCGTTCGGTCGGCCTGTGGGATCTAAAAACGCGTGCGCTCCTCGGTGAACTAAGGAAGCATCAGGACGTTGTTAATGCACTCGCTTTCTCGCCTGATGGCAGGATCCTGGCCAGCGGCGGTGACGATCGCACCGCAGTCCTGTGGGAACTTGCTTCAGGTAAAGCAAAGCGCACACTCAAGGGTCACGAATTGTCGGTTACCTCACTCGCCTTTTCACCTGACGGGCTGACGCTTGCGAGCGGAAATGGCAATGCGTCGGTGGTCCTGTGGAACCTGACGACCGGCAAGCTCGACCGAATCCTGCGTTAAAGTTGAAGTTGGTGCACCGCAACGTGATGTCATCATCATTGACCTTCAACGAGGATTACGTCCCACGCCCAGCGACCTAACTGGCTACCTGCTGAGTCTCTTACCTTCGCTCTGAACGTAAAGCGATTACCGTAACCGTCGGTCCGTTGAGAAGTCTTGTAGTCCAATTCGATCGCTGTTAGTCGTGCAGCGTTAAGACTACTCAACTCGGATGATTGGGAGAGGCCGTCGTGATTCGTGTCATGCCAAAACTGAAGTGAAGGAAAAACTGCGTCCGCTTCGGTTATTTGCCCGTCACTGTTTCCTCCATTCGCAGGCTTGTCGTACTCGGCCAAGGCCAAAAAACCATTCCTCCCGTACCTCGTCTGTGGACGCGGCTGTGGTGTAAAGTTGCCAAATAGCTCAGCACCGTTATCGACTATGCCGTTGCCGTTGCGGTCTAAAATTAACCAACTATCGTCGGCGGTCGAAGCTGTCCAACTTAGCCTTTCGCGAGTGCCATCGTTGTTGAGATCGAACAAAACGCCGCTTTCAGCATTGGTGAGGTCAACCCCATTTCCTGAAACATCGATTAGAACAGGTGTGCTGTAGCAAGACTGGCCGGAACTTGTCAGACAATCACCGTAGGCACAGTCCCAGTGACAGCCCGTATCGCAGAAGTAGAAGTCGCATTCCTCTTCCTCGCTGGACGAACAATCACGGCCGAAGTGATGGTCGATTGCGGCTCTGGAAGACTCCACACAGCTTCCCCCGTCGTTCACAATTTGTTCTCGCGTAACTTGACTCCACTCTGTGACAGTATTATCACGGACCCTCCATAGTGGCGCTTCAAACGTCGGAAAACACCTTATGCAAGTGTCGGGAAAGAATCCTCCAGGAACGAATTTGTTCATGCCCGAATCTGTAATAACGTAGGTTTCATCTACTCCAACGGTCCAGTGGATCCTGGTCTCAACAGACTTGCTGGTTGTAGTCGGGTTAGAGGCAGCGGTACAGCCGTTATCGCCTAGAGTTGGTGCAAAAGTAGGCGCTTGCGCCACCCAAGTGTCACCGCAGTGCGCTAAAACTACAACGCTGAGAGAAAACGAGAGCGATACTGTCAACAACGAAATGGCAAATACTTTCATCGTTGACCTCCGTTCGCTTCCGGCTTGTTCTCGAACCGGCGCGCAGCTCTGCGGTTACGCAGACCGTCTAGAGACGACTGATCGCCTTCCTCCTTTCCGTCGGCAAAGATCGCGGCGGCAAGGAAAGCTGGTTCGCCGATGATCTCGCCCAGATGCCAGGTGAACGTTTTTAAGCTGTGAGGCGGTATTATTATGCGCGGATTGTGCTCTTCCAATAAGCCGTCCATCGCGATTCCGCCGGAGCTACCTTTATTCTTGGCGATGAAATCTATGCTCATCACCGCTGAGTCGCGATTGTTGGTTACATCAATCTCAATCGCGGCCCAGGCAGTACCCTGATTGACTAATCTCACCTCAGTAATTTGGAGACCTTGAACCTGCGAGATAACAAGAGGAGCTTCCGTTACGGAGGCTGGATTGTAGTACGTGAGTTTTTTCTGAAACGTATTGCTATAGGCTACGGCCCCAATGACCGAAGCAATGCAAAGCAAAATAACCAGGACAACTAAACTTTTGTTCCAATGTATCTTCATCGCAAATCTCCTTGGTGGACAAGAGGACGTCAGGGGAAGTTCCCCAGGAAAGAAGATTGCTAACAAAGACTGGACAGGACCGAGAGGGTGGGTCGAACCAGCCGTGAGAACACTCGACAAGAGACTACTACACCCAGCTTGGCGTGGTGTCAATAGGGAGCCTGGTAGCCCTACGGCTGACATTGTGTTGCACTTCTGAAACAGCTTGGTGAAGACAGGCTGAAACACTTAAGCGTAATTATGATCGAGGAGGGTTTTTAACATGAGCCGAAAAACGGAAGAAAGTAGTGCGCCCGTTCGTCCAACAGATGTACAACGGTAAAGGATGCTTTGGCGGAGGTTATGAACACTCTTATCTTCATCTTGTCAGTGTTATTTGGCTTGATGTCCTCGCTCGCGCCACCGCCGGCATCAGCCATATATGGAGTCTTCGTAGGAACCAGTCCCTGCGATGCGGTTTCACGAGAACGGCTTGGAATACCTGGAAGCGCAAACTGTGAGATGATCAAATGGAATCTCACTTTGTTTCAGCATCCGAGCAGACTGAACCCTACGACATATGAGCTCAAGTTCACTTACGGAATGCCTCAACCAAATACAAATGGCTTAATTGGTGGTGGGACAACAGTGGCGACAAGGGGCAAGTGGACTATGGTCCAAGGCACCAAGAGTGATCCCAACGCCGTGACTGTTCAGCTCGTCAGCAAAGAGTCAGAAAAATTGGTGTCCTTTTTGAAGTTGGACCATGATCTGCTGCACCTTTTGGACTCGGATAGGAAACTTGCAGTGGGGAACGGGGGTTGGAGTTACACACTATCCAGGAAAGAAAACTTCCGACAGCAGACCCGTGCAGCAAACGCGGCGGCTACGCCTTCACCTCAGCTAACATCTTTAACCGATCCGTCATCACCTGGAGCAACACCTCCCTCTGTATTGGGACGTTTCGTAGGACGAAGTCCTTGCGTCGATGTTGCCAGAGAGTTGGGGAAGACTGTCGGAGCTGATTGTATGAAGGTGAAGTGGGATCTCACGCTGTACCACGATTCGAAAACACTGGCTCCGACTACCTATAAGTTGCGCGGCACTTTCTACCGCGACCGGATCAAAGAAGGAACGTGGACCATACTTCGTGGCGCCAACGTCAACCCTGCGGCAGTCGTTTACCAATTGGAAGCCGACGCGTCTCAAGGCCCGCTGCTTTTCCTCAAAGCGGATGACGATGTTCTGTTGTTTCTCGATCGTGGCCGAAATCTAATGGTCGGAAACAGCGATTTTAGCTATACGCTGAACCGAGCGAAATAAACTACAGCGCTACCTTCGCGTGATGATGGGTTGCTGCCCGCCTGAGCCGGATAGGAACAGCGTCCTTCGGCGCAAAATGCGTTCACTCCTTGAAGGAATTACGGCTCGACTTTTCGCCAATTTGACGTGGTTTGGCGAGAACTTTTCAAAATGGCATTGAGCCGAGCAGGACTCGAACCTGCGACCCACTGGTTAAAAGCCAGAATTTGGCATTCTGCTGAGTACGTGTGGATGCGCGTCTGTGCGACTTCTATTAGGCTTCCTCGGTAATTCATACTGCTGTGTACTTGCCCGTATTGTCGCGTTTGGGTGGGTTCGCACACTATTCGCACACCGCATACTATCGGCTTCCTGAGACGCTGAAGATAAGACGTAATTACTGACAGCTGTGAGAGCCGAAAAGGCCGAGAATAATCCCCCACCAGGAACGATACCTAGGTAATGACCACTAACCACCCGAAGACGTTATAGGCTTGTGCCCACCGGGCCGCGTGTTCTTGACAATCCAATTGTGTAACGACTGAACAGATTCCTGCTGCAGATCGGATGCTGGACAGAATCGTGCCGTGAATTAGAAGGTTAACGCCTATCCATGGAAAGACCCGGCGTGAAAAGATCATCGGACGCTTATAGATGCAACGAAGGCTGACGAGCTAAAGCGGCAAGGTCAGAAAGCGATGTGGGTTGAAGCTGCTGGAATTGAGTTTGAAGAACTTTAATGTAGTTCCAGGAGGCCGCCTGTTAGCAAGGTTGCATTCTCAGACCATAGGAGTGCTGCGCGGTCTTTGTTTTTTACATTTATATCTTCAAGCCTTCAAGCGGCTTTGCCCGAATAGTGCCTCTTGCCCGAAAACCTAAGTCACTTTCAGGCGCTTGCCCGAAAAGTGCTTAAAGGCGGTCGCAAAGAATTTGACCTGCCCTTTTTCTTTAGACTAGTATTCAGCTCTCCCATAACTCTCAACACTCATTCGGTAGGAGGTAAAAACCATGTTCCGTTCAAAGTCCAAAAGGCTCACCCGTAAGCTTCTCACCATTAGCTTTTTTCTTTTAGCAGTGGTCGCTCTGCTCATAAGTCCGGGCGAGAGACAGGCTCACGCCCTTGAAGCCTGTCACTACTGCGTACCGAATTACCAGTACTGTCTTGAAGGCTGTCCCGCCCATGATGATCTTTGCAGAAGTAGGTGCGAGTTTGAATATTATGCGTGCGTTGGAACTTGTGAGCCGTAAGAATCAGACGGCGTGCTAAACGAGAAGGGCCGCTCGCAAATTCTGGCGCAACGTCCAATTCGTACATCGACTGAATGACAACACAAAGATTATGACAGAGAACCTTTGTCAGAGCTTCATTGATTTGCGCGGTTTCATTCTTGCTTCGCAACTTCTCGCCAAACTTCGATTTGATCATTTGAAAGACGCTCTCGACGTTTGACCGTTTGTGATAATGGGACATGAATTCGTCGCGCTTGTAGTTGTAGAAGTAGAACATCTTCGACCATACATCAGTGCCACGATCCGGCTGAGTGTTCGACTTGAAAGGAATGAAAGGTACTGCGCCGTCGCATCGCTCGATCATCTGCGAATCGAACATTGATAGTAATAGATCTCTAGTTTGTCCCTCCCATTCATCAACGCGCTTGATTGCTGCTTCTATCGCATCGTCCGAAAGTTCATGATTGCTCTGCCTCTTGCGATTTGGTTTTAAGCAATGCTTCGGCTTCATGTGGGACATTAACAATCGTGGCAGTTGGGCCACTCTCTTTCGAGAATTCTGGTGACTACTGGCGAGTTCCAGCACGTGCACGGGTTTTATTTATTTATGACAAAAAGGAATTAAACATCACCGACATCAACACGTTCTGTTTTCCTTGACACGCTCTCGGCAAAGGACTACAAATCACAACAGTCGACCCTCCCTCCTTCACAACCCCAGAGTTCCAGCCCAGAGAATTCTGCAAAGATATTGAAGTGCTTTGGCAGTGAATTTCTGCCAATGAACGGAGGAAATATACGATGTGTTCAAACGATAAATTAAGTTGCAGAAGCGGGTTGATTTTTGGGGCCGTGATGGTCATGCTTCTGGGTCTTTCTAGTGTGCCGTTCCAGATAAGCAAAGCTCAGGATGATGATCTCGTCGCGGATTCGGTTTGTCGGCCTGAGTCCGAGCTTTCGTTAGTTCCGGGTGTGCTCAGTAGCGGTGGGTATGGTCAGAACTTTGATGGAAGCTTCAATGTCGTGCTCAACCTCAATTCCAATCACTTTCTGGATCAGGTGTCGCCCTTCACCTGTAACAAGGATAAATTCAAAGCCATATCCTCAAACTTTTTTAACGTTTGTTACTTCGAGCAGTTCAGCGTCGGACGGTTCACAGTGATTCCCTGCGACTGTAGATTTAACATGTTGTTCTGGGTCAAAGTAAGGTTTAGCCAAAACTACAACATCAACGGCGGAATCTTCGACCCGAGATACAAAGACGTCGCAATGACTATCGAAGCAAATCCGTTCCCCGCAGCGTTCTGCAATGTGTTCTGATGACATCAGCTGACAGTTGGCTGAAACTAGTTTGCTATGCACCGCGGCAGCAGCGGAAGCTAATGAATCGGATAGAGGTCAGAGCCGTCCAAAAATCTAGAGGTGGTAACTTCGAGGAATCGCCTCACGCACCTGTTTACACGTCCCGACAAAAAACGCGCGCGCGTGAGTAATGCGAAAACTTTGCACATTTGAGGCGTCAGGTCGAATGACTTGTTCTATGAAAGGGCTGTCAAGAGAAAAATCATCCTTACTACGACCGGCCATCGCTCTTCGACAGCCAGCCCCGCCACTCTCCCTGAAACTCTGCAACTCCCATCGCCACGGTTTTGTTCTTTCATCCTCACCTCAGCAATTCTTTAGAGATTCGGCTGAGCGACCCTTGGCCTGACTTCATCCTGGAAGTGCTGACCATTGTTCTATCTGAGACTCTGGCTCGTTTTAGAGCCTCGAGCTTCCTGTTACCGCCTAAAAGATCAGACAAAGCCTTAACGTCTTTCGGATTTGGATGTTCTTTGTTTGTCTTGTCGAGTAGTGCCCGGAATGTCTTGCGAGTCTCTTCGGCCTTGTCAGTGATCACTTTTTCAACATCTAACGACATTTGCGTTTACGTCTCCATTGCCTATGGTGAGTGTGAAACCCGGCAGTTAGCAGTGCTGCCTGGGTGAAGAGTTGAGTGAGTTCGATCGCTCGATCTAAAGCGGCTTCTACCTTCTCCAATTCGTCAGCTTCGATTGATTTCTTCGCCCGCATCAGTCTCTCAAGCTCAGTCGAATGCGCCTCAAACTTCGAAATTAGGTGAGCGATCTCGCCACGGCCTACGTAGACCGATTTGACGCGCGAGCCCTCACGCTCTTTCCTGTAGTAGTAACTGTTAGCGCCTCTTTGCTCCCAACCCATTTGTGCTACACCTTCGCGCTTGCCCCGCTTTTGTAGGCCAGTGGTCCAAGTTGCTGGCGTGCTGAGCCACCGCCCACTCACGAAACATAGCAGCTAACGCTTTACCAGACTAACGTCCAAGGAAATTGCGTTCACTCTCGACCACACCGCAACGCCGCGTGGGCGAACGCGTATAGGGTCGCCGACTGCTTTGGGGTCAACGTCAACTGTGCGCCTGGCAGTTCATAGATAACGGTTCCCGACTGATCGCCGAATTTCTTAAGAGTATCCAAGGACACATCCGCTATAAAGCTCTCGTAGAACGTAGAATCGGATTCCGAGTCTTTCCTCAGATCCAACTGGTGCGCCTTATCCAAAACCGCATCACCCGATTGAAGCTTCAGCATTACGGTGAAACCCGCGTTAGGCTCTAATATTCCGGCGGGTGTCGGACTTGGAAAGTGCCACCCGCTCTTGGATGGCGTCTCATGCGTGAGTGTCATAACGACGGCCTTCGGTGTGTTCGCGTTATTATTGCAGGAAGCTGTATGTTCGAGTTCAAACCATTCCTTGAGCATCGAGGCTTTCTCGAATTTTATATTTGCACGATCGATCCGAATTTTATCATGCTCTACGTCTACTGAGTTTCCGTATCGCTTTACGTGAATCTCGACGGGCAACCTCTTTGATTTATTTGGAGAGAACGCCGGTGAGGTGCAGTCGAGGATCAGAGCTGCCCATAGAATGATCAGAAGCAAGAGACTCTGTTCGTTTCCTGAGGGAGGCATGCCTTTAACTTCAATTCAATTCGATTAGCTTAAATCATCTGAGCTAAGAGGTTGGCATTACATCTTCATCTTTCTTTGAGCTTGGCCAGAGCTTCGATTATCGCAGCATCATCATCAATACGCTCACGCTCATGCCCTTGGTCACTTGCTTGCTGTCCCTTTACTTTCTGACGTAACAGCCGCTCGCGGTACTGTTGATTGGCGGCTATCATGTCAACTTCTAAATTCTCTGCAAGCAGAGGCAGTTCTTCAATGGCACATTCTAATACAAGGATGTCACCATGAACGCTCGCCGCCCTATTCGATACCGTCCTCATTGCCCATTCCCTATTGAAAAGCGCAACCCACTCAGGGGTGGGCGCGCCAGAGAGTTGGAAGGGAAACTTTTTGGAATGTCTTCTGGAACCATCACGCACCTGGACCTGTTCT
>Ga0079218_10000768_pt1 | contig 10449 bp, 8 predicted proteins | sample NCCompost_FD_77181 | JGI IMG/M metagenome (GOLD analysis project Ga0079218, IMG submission 77181) | Agricultural soil microbial communities from Utah to study Nitrogen management - NC Compost | ecosystem: Environmental > Terrestrial > Soil > Agricultural land | place: USA: Utah | collected... | reverse complement strand
GTCTTCGTCAGGTGTAGTGTGGGTGAATGATGGACCGACTGGCGAGGCAACTCCATTTCATTATCGAACTCGATAAGCTGAAAAGCGTTTATCGCCGCACATACCTCATCGACGGCAGCAGGAGTGAGAATTCGGCCGAGCACAGCTGGCACCTTGCCTTGATGGCGATCGTTCTCGCGGAGCACGCGAACGAACCTCTCGACGTCGGTAAAGTCATCAAGATGGTCCTCATTCATGACATCGTCGAAATCGACGCCGGTGATACCTACATCTACGATTCTCAGGACGACAAGGCGGAACGGGAACAGCGTGCTGCGGATCGAATCTTTGGGCTTTTGCCCCCCGACCAGGCGGCCGAGTTTCGAAGTCTGTGGGACGAATTTGAAGAGCGGGAGACTGCGGAAGCGAGGTTCGCTTCGGCTCTTGATCGTTTCATTCCACAACTACACAACTTCTATACGGAGGGTCGCTCCTGGAAGGAGCATGGCATCACTTCCGAGCGGGTTTTGCTGCGAAACGTCGAGATTTCGCACGGCTCTGTGACGCTGTGGCAGTGGACGCAAATGCTCATCGAAAGAGCTGAAGCTGAAGGTTTTTTCACCAAAAGTTAACGCAAAAAGGGGTTGCGACCTCATGCGTCCATGTTATCCTTCTCGCTACTTAACAACAGTCACTAACGGCTGGTGTGGTAATTGAAACTCAGGAGCCTCTAGGCTGCCTGGAGAGTTTGGAGCCGCGACTCCCTTCATTCGGTGACTCGGTCCCCTTTCCGCAAGCCCGTGAAGTCGTTCCTTAAACAAATCAGGAAAGTGCATGACAAAGAAAGTTTACGTTGGAAATCTCCCCTTTAGGACGACGGAGGAAGACCTCGCCAATCTGTTTTCACAGGTAGGCCCGGTGGAATCCGTCAGCATCATTACAGACCGCGATACAGGAAGATCGAAAGGTTTCGGATTCGTTTCGATGGGCTCAGACGATGCCGACAAGGCAATCGCTCAGTTCAACGGCACAGAATTCAATGGCCGCGCCCTTACAGTCAACGAGGCTCGACCGATTGTAAAGAAGGAAGGATTTTCCAACCGCAACTATCGGTAGTTGCTTCAGTGCGAGGACAGGGGCAAAATGCCTCCTGTCCTTATGAGCCAACAATCCAAGTTCAAGAATGCACAGCGGCTTCAGCTCAGCATTCTGACTCCTCTGGAAAAAAAGACCTTGCGCTGGCTTGCAGAGCGCATGCCCGCCTGGGTTAATTCTGATCACCTGACGCTGCTGGGATTCGCCGGAATGATCCTTACCGGTGTGTCTTATTACCTGGCCCAGTACAATCCGTTGTTTCTGGTAGCGGGCATCGTGTGCCTCGCAATCAACTGGTTCGGAGATAGTCTCGACGGGACGCTCGCGAGAGTGCGTGACCGCCAGCGGCCGCGATACGGCTTCTACGTGGACCATGTCGTGGACGCTTTCGGCGCCTCCTTCGTCGTCGCTGGCCTTGGTCTTTCGGGATACATGTCCCCGTCGATTGCCATGGGATTTCTCATCGCGTATTTCCTGATGAACATCGAGATCTACCTGGCGACGTACACCCTTGGAGTCTTCAAGTTGTCGTACGGCCTGATGGGTCCCACGGAACTGCGGGTGATCGTTTGCATCGGGAATCTCGTGCTGCTGGCAAAAAAGACTGTCCGTATTGGGGACAGCTCCTACCTCCTCTGCGACGTTAGCGGGGCTGTCGCCATCGTTGCCCTGGTCGGGATAACGATTGTCTCTACCATCAAGAACACCAGGCGTCTGTACGACGAAGAGCGCCTGCCCTGAGAAACGCCATTCCTATTCTGTAACGAAAACGCGCGGCCACAGACCGCGCCTACAGAAATCGGCGCATTCGGGGTAAAATACCGTGCTCGAATCATGGAGGAAGGAATTAGCACGATATCGAAATGCCGAGTACACTGCGCCTGGGAATCCCGGGGATTTCCTATTGTGATCTCTTCGAACCCGACCGACTAAAAGAACTTCATAACATCTTCGACGCCGAGATGGCTGCCGCGAACCCGGAATTGTTTGCTTCGTGGAGCGATTATCGGTGCAATCCTGCTCGGACCAGGACTCCGGTGGAAATCTCCGCGCTTCTGGTCGGCGTTGCGGGACATGTCAGTAGTTTTCTGGTGCGTCTGTTTCAGATCGAAGCCGAGTCTGAAGTTCTCGCCAGAAGCACGTCGGATCAAAGTCCTGTGTTCCGCTTCAAGATTGACTTCGTGCGGCGCCGCGTTCTCCCGGCCCTGAAAAAGATCTCCCTTCCGCAGGATGCAGTGGCTCTGAACGCTCTGGAAGATCGTGTCGCTGCACTGCGCGGATCTCATGCCGATATGGAACTTGCGACCGCACTTGCCGCAGCCCGGCTTATGGACCAGGAGAAAGAGGATCGAGCCCGAGTTGCCAGTTCGATCGACGACCTCATGCAGTGGTGCGCGCTGCACCTTCACGATCCCGCATACCGACACTGGGTGAGTTTCCATTTTCCAGAAGCGATAGAGCACTTCAACCTCGTTCAGGTAGAGCGTCCTGTTGAAGAGCTACCGGAATCAATGATCGGTCCAGCGGATCGTCTCCGCCGTCGCGATGGGTTTGCCCTTACGGACCGACGTATGGAACCGCGACAGGTTCTCAGCGAGATTCACTACTGTATTCTCTGCCACGAGCGCGACAAGGACACTTGCTCGAAAGGCATCCGTGATGCCGCTGGTGCGGTCACAAAGAATCCGCTCGACATTCCTCTGGATGGCTGCCCCCTCGACGAAAAGATCTCCGAGATGCATTACATGCGAAAGCATGGGGATGCCATCGGCGCGCTCGCGCTCGTGATGATCAGCAATCCGATGTGCCCGGGCACCGGACACCGCATTTGCAACGACTGCATGAAGGCCTGCATTTATCAGAAGCAGGAACCCGTCAATATTCCCCAGATCGAGACCGCTGTGCTGACGGACACGCTGTCGCTACCGTGGGGTGTGGAGATTTACGGGCTGTTGAGCCGCTGGAATCCTCTCAACATCCAGCAGCCATATGCGCTTCCTTACAACGGCAAGAACGTTCTCGTTGTCGGCATGGGCCCTGCGGGTTATACGCTGGCGCACTACCTGGCAAACGAAGGCTTTGGCGTTGTTGGTGTCGATGCGCTCAAGATTGAACCGCTCGATGCGCGCCTTACGGGAAGCGTGAACACCCCACCCGAGCCGATACATTCCTGGAACGACATGTACAAGGAGCTCGATGCCCGCATCCTGGAAGGGTTTGGTGGCGTTTCCGAGTACGGCATTACTGTTCGCTGGGACAAGAACTTCCTTACATTGCTCTATCTGACGCTCTCGCGCCGCAGAACTATCCGCATCTACGGTGGTGTTCGCTTCGGGGGAACCCTAACCATCGACGACGCATGGAAGTGGGGATTCGATCACATCGCGATTGCGGCCGGCGCCGGGCGACCGACCATCATCGACATGAAGAACAACCTGGCAGCCGGAATCCGCAAAGCGTCTGATTTCCTGATGGCGCTTCAGCTCACCGGTGCGTTCAAGCGAAGTGCGCTGCCGAACCTTCAGGTGCGTCTGCCTGCGATCGTCATCGGCGGAGGGCTAACGGCGATCGATACGGCAACGGAACTCGCCGCCTATTATCCCGTCCAGGTCGAAAAGACGCTGGATCGGTATGAGGCTCTTGTCCGGAGCAACGGCAAGGAAGCGACGCTTGCGCCGTTCAACGCTCTCGAACGCGAAGTGCTCGCGGAATTCCTTGAGCATGGCGCCGAAATACGAGCGGAGAGAAGACGCGCCGAAGCCGCCGGCGAGAAGCCGGATTTTGTGAAGCTCGTTCGGGCCTGGGGTGGCGTTTCGCTCGCGTACAGAAAGAGAATGGTCGATTCACCGGCCTACCGCCTGAATCACGAAGAAGTGATCAAGGCTCTCGAGGAAGGAATTTCCTTCATAGAGAACCTCAATCCGGAAGAAGCGATTGTCGACGAACACAATCGTGTTCGCGCGATGCGGTTCACTGCTCCAGGGAGGGATGTCGAGCTGCCTGCGCGCGCCGTCCTGGTGGCAGCAGGGACGACTCCGAACATCACGTATGAGAAGGAGTATCCGGGTTCGTTTCAGATGGATGGCAAGAAGAAATTCTTCGCCGCTTATCAAACCGTTCAGCAGCCCGATTCTTCATTTCAGCTGCAGCCGACGTCGAATGGCACTGGATTTTTCACCTCCTACAATCGGGATGGACGCTTTATCACGTACTACGGCGACAACCATCCCCGGTATGCGGGCAATGTCGTGAAGGCGATGGCGTCCGCGCGCGACGGCTACCCGAAGGTTGTCGCTCTATTTGCAGGAGAGATTGCAGGTCTGGAGCCCGGAAGACAGCCAGAGAGAGACGTGCAATGGCGGCAGCTCACGGATTTCCTGGATAGTGAACTGGTCGCCCGCGTTGCAGAAGTACGACGGCTGACGCCCACAATCGTTGAAGTCATCGTCCATGCTCCGTCCCCAGCCCGCAAGTTTGAGCCCGGACAGTTCTACCGGCTTCAGAACTACGAAACATACGCCGAGCAGCGAAAAGGCACGCGTTTGCTGATGGAAGGTATTGCGCTCACCGGAGCCTGGGTAGATCGCGAGAAGGGACTGCTGTCGCTGATCGCGTTGGAGTTGGGCGTCTCTTCCCGTCTCGTGTGGCGCTTAAAGCCTGGCGAGCCTGTCGTTGTCATGGGTCCGACGGGAACGCCGAGCGAGGTGGGTCGCTCGGAGAATGTTCTGCTGCTTGGAGGCGGTCTGGGCAACGCCGTGCTGTTTTCGATCGCGAAGGAAATGCGCGAAAAAGGCAATCGGGTCATCTATTTTGCCGGCTACAAGAAAGGCGAGGATCTTTTCAAGCGCGAGGAAGTCGAAGAAGGGACTGATCAGGTTATCTGGAGTACCGATGTGGGCGCGGAAATCATACCGCATCGCCCGCAGGACCGACACTTCCGCGGCAACATCGTGCAATCGGTTCTGGCTTACGGCAAAGGTGAGATGGGGCCTCCTCTCGTTCCGCTGTCGAAAATTGACCGGATCATTGCGATCGGTTCGGACCGCATGATGGCAGCGGTGAAAGACGCGCGCCACGGTGTGTTGCAGCCACTGTTGCGTCCGGATCACATTGCGATTGCAAGCATCAACTCTCCAATGCAGTGCATGATGAAGGAAGTTTGTGCGCAGTGCCTTCAGAAGCATGTCGATCCCGCGACCGGGAAAGAAACGATTATTTTCTCCTGCTTGAACCAGGATCAGCTCATGGATCATGTCGACTTCAAGAATCTCAACACACGACTCCAACAAAACACGGTTCAAGAAAAACTGAGCAGTCTCTGGCTGGACTACCTGCTTGCCGACTGAGATTTCTTGAAATGCTTCTTGTAACGACGCAGCTGAGAGAGAAACGACTCAGATTCATGATGCCTTCGACATGCCTGACCCCCGCGTTCTCCCCCCTTCAAGCACCCAAAGTTATCTTGACTTGATGCGGTTCTTCGCAAATAACTAGCGAGTAATGGATCACCGCTAAAGGAGATTCCCCATGAGATATCGATTGGCTCAAGTCATTGCAATTTGTCTGTCAGTCGCTGCTCCGTCGCTGGCACAGGCCGGTCAGCGGGCGACGGCAGCTCCGACAAAGACGGCTAAACCGTGGGCCCAGCCGAAAACCCCATGGGGCGATCCGGACATCCAGGGCACCTGGACAAGCGACGACTATATCGGCGTTCCACTCCAACGCGGCGCCGATGTCGGGACGCGACTCTTGCGGAATGAGGAGGAGATTGCTGCCGCTCAAGCCAATATCCAGCGGACTTCCGACAGGAACGCACAGGAGTTCCAGTCGCCGAACACGGTGATCACGGTGAATCCCCCCGGACACTGGGGCGAAGGCGCGCGGCGTCCAGCAACGCAGACCTCGATGATTATCGTCCCAGAGGATGGGAGGATGCCGGCGTTGACTCCAGAGGCGCAGCAGCGGCAGGCGGCAAATGCTACTGCGCGGCAACTTACAGCGTTGGAAGGCCCGTCGTGGAAAGACTACAGCTATTACATCCGGTGCATTTCGCGCGGCTTGATGGGGTCCACGCTGCCAGTGATCTACGGCAACGGAACTCAGATCGTTCAGGGACCCGGGTACATCGCCATGCTGTACGAGATGGTTCACGAAGCGCGGATTATTCCCCTGAATGGTTCACCGCATCCGGGTGCCGGGGTGAAGTCCTACATGGGAGATGCGCGAGCACGTTGGGAGGGAAATACTCTGGTTATTGAGACGACGAACTTTCTACCGAACAAAACCGGAATCGGTCTGAACGGTGGTGGCACTCCGACGAGCGAGGAGTTAAAGGTAACGGAGCGTTTTACCCGCACGGGTCCGAATACCATGAACTATCAGGCAACTATCGAAGATCCAAAGACCTTCACCAGGCCGTTCACAATCGGCTACCCGGTAACTCAGGAGCCGGGTTATCAGAACTTCGAGTACGCCTGCCATGAGGGGAACTACGCCATGAGCAATTCCCTCAGCGGGTCCACGGCAACGGCGCAATAGGGGCAATCAGGAATCTCAAGATCGAAAATTCCTGCGTTGTCCGATGTGAGATGGCTTTGTGCGATGTCCATTGAACTTGGCTAACTGACCGGGTCACACAATGCAATCCGGTCAGTTGGTCATGTGGTCAATTAGCCAGGTCCATTACACATCGCACAACAGCCATCTCACATCGGACAAGATTTCCAATGCAGGAATTTTTGATTTACTTGAATCTAGGAGACCTTCGCTTTCGCGCAATAACGATCGAAGGCGGCACTCAATTCGCCTGCAATTTGCGGCGCTTCGCGGCCTTCGATCTGGTGGCGCTGAAGGATGTACACCAGTTCGCCGTCCCGAAGCAATCCTACGGAAGGCGACGATGGGGGGTAGCCCTTGAAATAGCTCCGAGCATGGTCTGTTGCTTCGATGTCAGCACCCGCAAAGACGGTAACGATTCTGTCGGGGAGTGTCGTGTTTTTCAGAGCCATTGCGATTCCGGGCCGGGCTTTGCCCGCGGCGCAACCACACACGGAATTCACGATAACCATCACGGTACCGGGCTGCTTGATCGCTTCGTCCACCTGCTCGGGTGTGCGTGTTTCCTGCACACCAATCTGTGTCAGTTCGTCGCGCATGGGCTTTATAAGAACTTCCGGATAGGGCATGACGTTTATCCTCCTGAAACCTGTTGTGTGACTGTCTGTCTCGAACGGATTGCCGTCCAGACACGAAACAGTAATAGTAACCCGACTGCGACTCCATAGCGAATGGGGAATCTTGTGTCTGCCTTGACCAGCCACAAATAGTGCAGAACGCCGGCGACGGCGCTCACGTAGATCAGCCGGTGCAACACCTGCCAGCGCCTGCCTCCAAGTCGTACAATCCATTTCTTCGTTGACGTAATCGCCAGGGGGATCATCGCCACAAATCCCGTAAAACCGACGGTGATGTACAGTCGTTTGGCGATGTCGTTCGCAATCTCAGAAAAATTGAGGCTGGCAATGGAAAGGACATAAATCGTCAGGTGAAGGCAACCATAGAAAAATGCAAACAGTCCCAGCATTCGCCGGAATCGGATCGCCTGGTTCCAGCCGGTCAATTTTCGGAGTGGCGTGATGCACAACGTCAGGACAAGGAAGCGCAGAGTCCAATCGCCGGTAGTGTGGGTGATCCTTTCGACGGGGTTGGTCCCCAGGTCTGCAGTAACCAACCCCCAGACTAAAAGCAGAAACGGAACGAGGCAGAGTAGATAGACGACAACCTTCAGGGCCCTGATCAATAGTTAACCCGTAAATCCATTCCGCTGTACATCCGTTGTACGTATTCCGTGTACCCATTGAACGGGCGCGTCTTAATTGGCCGGAGCTGATCGAACAGGCCACCCGTCAATCGCGTTTCAGTCGCCTGACTCCACCGCGGGTGATCGACCGCCGGATTGACGTTTGCATAGAACCCATACTCATGGGGCGCTTCCTCACTCCATGCGGTGAGAGGCATCTTGTCGGTGAACTCGATTTTTGTGATGGCTTTGACGCCCTTGAACCCATATTTCCATGGCGTAATCAGCCTTAACGGGGCTCCGTTTTGCGGCGGGCCTTCCTTACCGTAAACGCCGATTGCCAGCAATGTCAGTTCGTTCGTCGCCTCATCCATACGAAGGCCTTCGGTATAAGGCCAGTGAAGAATGGGCCTGCGCTGCTCCGGCATGCGATCAGGCGCGTAGAGTGTCTGCATCTTGATGAATTTCGCGGAAGGCAGCGGTTCCAACTTCTTAATGAGCGTGGCCAGCGGGAAGCCACGCCATGGAATCACCATGGACCACCGTTCGACACACCGCATGCGATAGATGCGGTCCTCCATCGTGATGCCCTTGAGCAGGTCATCGAGATGATAGGTCGCGGGTTTCTTTACCATACCGCTGACCGCAACGGTCCAGGGACGCATCTTGAAGCCCCTCGCGTTCAGGACCGGGTCGTCCTTGCCTACACCGAACTCGTAGTAATTGTTGTAGCTGGTTACGTCGGTCTCCGGGGTGAGCATCTCGTCGGTATCGTACTTCGAGCTTGCATAGCTTGAAGCCGGGAGAAGGGCACCCATACCGGCGGCGGTCAAAGTGGCTGCAGCGGTCTGAAGGAAATGACGTCGATTTCTATACACGTATTCCGAGGTGATTTCAGAGGACGGGATATCCGTAGCCTTCTTGATCAGCATGATGACCCCCTTCGGGAGAATTCCCCCCTATTCTATACCCGGCGCGGGAGTTTCGGGGGCCGGCCCCAAAACTTCTTAGCCCAATAATTGGCGCAGCACAAATTGCAGAATTCCACCATGCTGGTAGTACTGTAATTCGTAGGGCGTATCGATCCGGCAGACGGCTTCGATAGTCTTTGTCTTGCCATTGTCGGTATTTACGGCAACCGTCAGGCGCTGGCCGGGTTTGAGCCCGCCGGCGATGCCCGGAATGTCATATGTCTCGAAACCGGTCAGCCCCAGAGTTTCGGCATTTTCTCCGGACAGAAACTGAAGCGGAAGAATGCCCATCCCCACGAGATTGCTGCGATGAATCCGCTCGAAGCTCTCGGCGAGAACTGCTCGGATGCCCAGCAGGCACGGACCCTTGGCGGCCCAGTCGCGTGAGGATCCGGAGCCATATTCCTTGCCTGCGAGAATCATCAGGGGGACGCCTTCCTGCTGATACTGCATAGCGGCGTCATAAATCGTCGTCTGTGTTTTTTCCGGCAAATGAACGGCCAGGCCGCCTTCCGTTCCGGGAAGCATCAGGTTGCGCAGTCGAACATTGGCAAACGTTCCGCGCATCATCACTTCATGATTGCCGCGCCGAGCGCCGTAAGAGTTGAAGTCCTTCGGCGTCACCCCGTGAGACTGCAAATACTTTCCGGCGGGACCGTCCGCCTGAATCGACCCGGCGGGCGAAATGTGATCTGTCGTCACCGAATCCCCAAGGACCGCAAGGACTCGCGCCCCAATGATGTCCTTCAGCGGGGGCGCCTGCTTCGGCATGTTGTCAAAGAACGGAGGGCGCTTCACGTAGGTCGATGTTTCATCCCATTGGTAGAGATCCCCGGAGGGCGCTTCCAGCGCTTTCCATCGTTCGTCGCCCTGGAGAGACTCTTCGTAGGCCTTCTGGAACATTTCTGCGTTCATCGTCGACTGAATCGCCTCCTGGACTTCGGCTTGTGTTGGCCAGACGTCCTTCAGATAGACGGGCGACCCGCTGCTGTCGGTGCCGAGCGGCTCAGTAGTGAGATCCATGTCGACATGGCCAGCTATGGCATAGGCAACAACGAGCGGAGGAGAGGCCAGATAATTTGCCCGAACTTGCGGGTTGATACGTCCCTCGAAGTTTCGATTCCCGCTGAGAACGGAGGCGACGACCAGCGATCCGTCTTTCACCGCCCGGGAGACGGCGTCGGGTAGCGGTCCGCTGTTGCCGATGCAGGTCGTGCAACCGTATCCGACCACATGAAAGCGCAGTTGTTCCAGATAGGGAAGAAGACCCGACTCGCGGAGGTAGTCCGTAACGACCCGTGACCCCGGTGCAAGGCTGGTCTTTACCCACGGCTTCACCTGCAGCCCTCTTTCGACGGCTTTCCTTGCCAGCAATCCGGCCGCGACCATGACAGAAGGGTTGGAGGTGTTTGTACAACTTGTGATCGCAGCAATAACGACGGAACCGTCTCCAAGGTCGTACTTGTTTCCATTGTCGGCAACCGAGATCTTGCCGGCGCTTTGCGTTTTCATGAGGCTGGGCAGAGCTTCGCGGAAGACTTGTTTGGACTTCGCCAGAGGAACGCGATCCTGCGGACGCCTGGGCCCGGCCATGCTTGGCTCGAC
>Ga0079218_10000767_pt1 | contig 10457 bp, 9 predicted proteins | sample NCCompost_FD_77181 | JGI IMG/M metagenome (GOLD analysis project Ga0079218, IMG submission 77181) | Agricultural soil microbial communities from Utah to study Nitrogen management - NC Compost | ecosystem: Environmental > Terrestrial > Soil > Agricultural land | place: USA: Utah | collected... | reverse complement strand
GGCGCAGTGTCCCTGGTTTCGCCGATGTACATCGCCGAGGTCGCGCCCGCTGCCGTGCGCGGGAGGCTGGGCGCGCTCTACCAGATGTCCATCGTCACCGGCATCCTGGTGTCCTACTGCATCAACTACCTGCTGCACGACATCGGATCGGACAACTGGCGCTGGATGTTCGGCACCGGGGTGATCCCGTCCGTGATCTTCTTCGTACTGTTGCTGCGCGCCCCCGAGACGCCGAGGTTTCTATTCATGGCGGGACGCCGCGACGAGGCGCGCGCCGTCATGAGTCGGATTGGAGACTCGCCCGATGAGGTGTCGGCGGCGGCTGCCGAGGTACCGACCACGACCCGCCGCTCGTGGCGGGAACTGCTCCAGCCGGGCGTGCGCCGCGCCGTGTTTGTCGGCTTCTGGCTCGCCATCCTGATTCATTTTTCCGGCATCAATACCGTCATCGACTACGCGCCGATGATCTTCCAGTCGGCGGGGTGGGAGCTGGACGCCGCACTGTTGTCCACGTTCGTCGTGGGCATCGCCAACTTCGTGTTCACGCTGGTGTCCTTCTGGACCATCGATCGCTACGGACGCCGCCCGTTGTACATCGTCGGTTCATTGGGCATGGCCGTGGCGCTCGCCGTGCTGACCATATCCGTGCTGCTCGGCCATTTCGAAGGCCCGCTGGCCCTGGTCCTGATCCTGGCCTACCTCGCTTTCTTCGCTTCGTGCATCGGCCCCGTGTTCTGGACCCTGGTGCCGGAGATCTTGCCCACGCACGTCCGCGGCACGGCGATGACCGTGCCCGTGCTGACTCAGTGGGTGGCAAACGCGGTGGTGGTACTGTTGTTTCCGGCGGCGTTGAACCGGCTGGGCCAGGCCCCGACGTTCGCGATCCTGGCGGCGTTTTCGCTGGCGCAGGCGCTGTTCACCTGGAGATTCGTGCCGGAGACCCGGAACCGGACGCTCGAGGAAATCGAGAAGCACTGGTCGGTGTCGAGGAGGAGCCCATGAGCAAGGGACCGATCGGCGATGCGGAGCTCGGCACTTTCAACACCGACGGCTTCGTGCTGGCACGCGGCATGCTCGACGCCGTCGAGGTGGACCTCCTTGCGCGCGCAGCGCGCGAAGACCGTGTGCTCGACCAGCACGCCTTCGGGCGCGACGACGGCGAAGGCGGCACGGTGCGCCTTTCGCTGTGGAATCATCCCACCGACACGATCTACGGGATGATCGCGCGCTCGGAGTCGATCGTCGGCTCGATGGAGACGCTGCTCGGCGGCGAGGTCTACCACTATCACTCGAAGATGATCATGAAGGACCCGTTGACCGGAGGCGCGTGGACCTGGCACCAGGACTACGGCTACTGGTACCACAACGGCTGCCTCAATCCGTGGATGGGAAGCGCGTTCATCGCGGTCGACCGCGCGACGCGCGAGAACGGCTGCCTGCAGGTGGTGCGCGGCTCGCATCACCTGGGGCGCATCGACCATGTCCTCACGGGTGAACAGGCCGGGGCCGACGTCGAGCGAGTGCAGGAGGTCCTGAAGCGGCAGGAACTCGTGCACGTCGAGATGGAACCGGGCGACGTCCTCTTCTTCCATTGCAACACGCTGCATCGGTCGGACCAGAACAAGTCGAAGGACCCGCGCTGGTCGATGATCTGCAGCTACAACGCCGCGCGCAACGACCCTTACAAGGAATCCCAGCATCCCCGCTACACGCCGCTCGTCAAGGTGCCGGACAGCCAGATCCGCGAGTATGGCGAGAAGCGGTTTACCGGTGATGAGGGCAGTGAGGTCTGGCTCGCCGAGGAACGCGATACGACGGCACGGACACTTCGCCGACCGCCATGAGCGGCCGCTACACGCGCACCGCGATCGTCTTCCACTGGGTCATAGCGGCCCTCGTTCTCACGAACGTAATCCTGGCGTGGACGTTCAAGTACTGGCTCGACGATTACTCGCCACCGGTCGCGAATGCGCACAGGACGATCGGCATCACGGTGTTGAGCCTCGCATTGATGCGCCTCCTGTGGCGGCTCACGCACCGACCTCCGCCGTTCAGCCCCGCGATACCCCGCTGGCAGACATTCGCGGCACGCACGAGTCACGCGGCCCTCTATGTCATCATCATCGTCATGCCGCTGTCGGGGTGGACCTACCACTCGGCGTGGGAGCATGCGGCCGACAACCCCATCAACGCCTTCGGCCTCTTCGACATGCCGCTGATCCCCTGGGTGGCCGACATGCCGCCCGGGCCTAAGAAGGAGACGCTCGACGTGATCGCTCACGAGGTGCACGTCTGGGGCAGCTACCTGCTCTACTTCCTCCTGGCGGCGCATCTCATTGGCGCGGTGAAGCACCAGTGGTTCGATCGCGTGCCGACGTTGCAGCGCATGACGTTTCACGGCAACGTGCGGTAATGACCGCGAGTCGCGCGCTCGCCCGGACAGCCGGCATCGCCCTGCTACTGCAGGGCGCCATGGCGTTCACGGCGCGCGCCGACAACCTCGGTCCCGTCGTGACGCATGAGAGGACGGCGAACGGCATCGCCGGGCGCACCGCGACGGCCGAATTCTCCGTCGACGTCTACTCTCCTCACGTCATCCGCGTGCGGGTGACGCCGGAGGGCGTGCAGCGGAACGCCGGATATGCCCTGACGACAGACGAGGTGCCGGACTTCCGGGACTTCATCGTGGGCGGCGCGGACCCGGTCATCGTCGTGAAGACGTCGAGAATCACGGCCGAAGTCGAGCTGAAGCCCGAACTGCGCTTCACGTTCAAGGACGCTGGCGGCGCCGTCATCAACGAGGACATGGCCGGCAAGGAGCTCGGCATCACCACGATCGGCCGCAAGCTGACCGTATACAAGCGCCTGCAAGCCGACGAGCGCTTCGTCGGCATGGGCGAGCAGCTCGGGAACCTCGACCGGCGCGGGTCGGTGATCACGCTCAGGAACACGGACGCCTACCGGTACGACGATCCCAAGATCCCCATGTACGTGAGCATCCCCTTCTTCATGGGGCTGCATCACGGCAAGGCCTACGGACTCTTCTTCAACAATTCCTACCGGTCGGTGTTCAATTTCGGCGCGTCGAATCGCCGCTTCGCGTCGTTCAGCTTCGACGGCGGCGCGCTGGACCAGTTCTTCATCCACGACGCCTCGGTCGCAAGGATCCTCGAGCACTACACGTCCCTGACCGGCCGCATGCCACTGCCGCCGCGGTGGAGCCTCGGCTACCAGCAGTCGCGTTGCAGCTACTATCCGGAAGAGCAGGTGATGTTCATCGCCAATACGTTCCGCGCCAAGCAGATCCCGCTCGATGGAATCACGCTCGATGCCGACTACCTGCACCAGTACCAGCCCTTCCGGATCAATAAGGAGCGCTTCCCGGACATGCGGCGCCTCGCCGATACCCTGCGCGGCATGAACATCGAGCTGACCGCTTCGGTCAACCCGGGCATCGCCATCGACGACAGCTACGAACAGTACAAGAGCGGCCTCGAGGAGGACGTCTTCCTGCGCTATGCCGATGGCGAGCTCTGGGTCGCGGACATCGCGCCCAACACGAATCACTTCGTCGATTTTTCCGACCCGCGCGGGCGCCGCTGGTGGATCGACAACATGAAGATCTACCAGGATCTCGGCATCCGCGGCCTCTGGAACGACATGAACGAGCCGGCGATCGACGGCCAGGCCATGCCGGACAACGTGATGTTCGACTTCGAGGGCCAGAAGACTTCGGCGCTCGAAGCGCAGAACTATTACGGCATGCTGATGGCGCGCTCGGCGTACGAGTCGGCGGAACAGTACGGCGGCAATCGCCGGCCATTCGTGCTCAGCCGATCGGGGTTTGCGGGCATCCAGCGTTACGCGGCGGTGTGGAGCGGCGACAACCAGGCCAAGGACGAGCACATCCTGCTCGGCGCGCTGCTCGTCAACCAGATGGGACTGTCGGGCGTGCCGTTCACGGGGCCGGACCTCGGCGGCTACATCGGCGACGGCAACAAGGACCTGTTCCGTCGCTGGGTGGAGGTCGGCGTTTTCGCGCCGTATCTGCGCAACCATCGCGGGCCGTACACCGCGGCCAATGAGCCCTGGGCCTATGGCGAAGAGGTCGAAGCGATCTCGAAAGCCTATATCGGGTTCCGCTACGCGCTGATGCCTTACCTCTATTCGACGTTCTACGAGGCCACGCAGACCGGCATGCCGGTGAGCCGGAGCCTCAGCATCGACCATTCCTTCGATGCCAATGTCTACAGCCCACAGTTCCAGTACGAGTCGCTATTTGGACCCAACCTGCTCGTGAATCCCATGACTAGCCAGGAGCAGCGCAAGGAAACCTACCTGCCCGCAGGGGCGTGGTACGACATCTTCACGGATGAGCGGCTCGACGGCGGCCGCGCCGTCGCCGCGGACTACGCCGGGCATCGCATCCCGATCTTCGCCAGGGCCTCCGCGATCATTCCGATGCAGGAGGTCATGCAATCGACGCGGGACGATCCGGAGCCCGTGTTGCACGTGCACGTGTTCAACGGCGCCGAGCGCAGCGAGTTCGTCCTCTACGAGGACGACGGCGAGACGCTGGACTACCGCAAGGGACAATTCCGCAAGCGGACAATCGCATTCGATCCGGCGGCAGGGCAGCTCACTTTCTCGCGGCCCGAGGGAAGCTTCAAGTCGCCTTTCCGAAGGATCCGGCTGATCCTCCACGGCTTCGACAGGATCCACGGGGCGAGGGTCAACGGGAAGGCGTCAACCTTGCAACCGCAGGTCGTCCGGATGCTCGATCCCCTCGAGGAACTGAGCGACGTCTACTGGGACAAGCAGAATCTCGAACGACTGCGGCAGTTGGAACCGATTAAGCCGCAGGCGACGCTGGAGTTCGACGACGCCGAGCAACTCGTCGTTCGCTGGCATCAGGCAGCGGGTCGATGAGGACAGCGCGCCGCAGCGCGCTGTCCTCATGCGACCGTTTCAAATCGTGTCGTGCCGCCAGTCCCGAACAATCTGCACGAATTCGGCCATGGTCTGGCCGTGGCCGACCAGAGTCTTGTGCGTCTCCGTCGCCACTTCGACAAGTTGTTCCGCTGTACCGACCGCCGACAACCGGGTATGGCTCGATTCCAGGTCGCGACAGACTTCGGCAACGAATTGACTGAGGGCCTCGCGCGGCCCTTTCAGTTGCACGGCTGATGAGTCATTCATGGCTTTACCCTCCGTTTTCTGGATTTCTTCGGTTCGTGTTTGGTGAGCAAGTCATCAACGGCTTCACGCATCAATACGGAACGCGGAATCCGCGTCCGCGCGGCCAGCTCGTTCAGGTCGTCGAGCTTTTCGGCGTCCAGGTTGGTCAATATTCCGGGTCGCAGCGTTTTTCCCATGTGTGCTTATATAAGCTTAGTCATTAGTCCCGTCAAGTCATGCCCGGAAAGCAGCCCACTTGTCCGCTTGTCAGACAACGTAGGACACAGGCCTACAACCCGCCACGGTCCGGTACCGGTACGATGGCTCCCCCACCCCGACTCTGAAGGAGCGCAGTCATGCAGATCACCGATCTCCTCTCGCAAGCGGGTGGCATCCAGTCGATGGCGCGCGAGCTCGGCGTCAGCGAATCCCAGGCCAAGCTCGGCGCCGAGTCCCTCATCCCCGCCATCCTCGGTGGTTTCAGGAAGCAGGCCGAGACGCAACCCGCAGGTCCCGAGGGGTTCGGGGGCCTGCTGAACAAGCTGGGCGGCGGCGGCCTGCTCGACGACGTGTTGTCAGCGCAGCCGACGGACGTCGGCCGCGGCAACGACGTCCTCGGCAAGATCTTCGGTTCCCGGGACGTGAGCCGCGCCGTCGCGAGCAAGGGCGCCGAGCAGTCGGGGCTGGATCCCACGCTGCTGAAGAAGATGTTGCCGATGCTCGCGATGATGGTCGCGGGCTACATGGCGAAGCAGAACAAGGGCGGAGCCTCGTCGGCGGGCTCCGGTGGCGGCCTCGGCGGGCTCCTGGGCGGCCTGCTTGGCGGGCAGCGATCCGGGACCGGCGGGCTATCCGGGTTGCTGGACCAGGATGGCAACGGTAATCCGCTCGATGACATCCTGCGCAAGGAGAGAATCTCATGAGCAACGACATGCCGGACTTCTCGAACGTCAAGAGCGGCTCGAGCTCCACGGCCACGAAGACCTATGTCGTGGTGTCGGGCGACAGCCTGTCGAAGATCGCCAAGCGCGAGTACGGCAGCGCAAAGGAATGGAAGCGGATTTTCGAAGCCAACAAGGAGATCCTCAAGGATCCCGACAAGATCTACCCGGGCCAGGAACTCAAGATCCCACCGAAGGAATGATGCCGATGGAAACCAGAATCCTCTGCACGTTGCTCGTCTCGACGACCCTGGTGCTCGCGGCCTGCGGCAAGAAGGAAGAGCCGGCACCTGCCCCGGCGCCCGCTCCCGCCCCCACGGCCGAGCCCGCCCCGACTCCGGCGCCGGCCGGCATCGCGGTCTCGAGCGTGACCGCTGGATCCGCGATTGGCGCCGACAAGAAGGTCACGGTCGCGACGGACAGCTTCGCGCCGAGCGACACGATGTACGTCTCGGTCGACACGACCGGAAGCGGCACCGCGAAGCTCGATGCGAAATGGACCTACAGCAAGGGCGGCAATGTTGCCGTGGTGAAGGACGACAGCATGACCATCAACACGACCGGCCCCGCGACCCACGAGTTTCACGTGAGCAAGCCTGACGGCTGGCCCGCGGGGAACTACGAGGTCGATGTGTTGCTGGACGGCCGCTCCGCGGGGTCGAAGAAGCTCACGGTCAAGTAGCGAAGGAATCTCGAGGGTGGGTGCATTCAAGGAAGCGCACGGCGACGCACTGAAGCAGCTTTACCTGTCGGAAGGCGCCGCGGAGCAGGAGAAGCTGCGCGCGCGCGACTACCGCTCATGGGACCTGACGGCGCGACAACTGTCCGACCTCGAGCTGATCCTGAACGGCGCATTCTCGCCGCTCGAAGGGTTCCTGACGGAAGCGGAATACAAGTCGGTCGTGCGCGAAATGCGCCTGCCCTCGGGCGTTCTGTGGCCGATTCCGGTCACGCTCGACGTTTCCGCCGAATTCGCGGCCGGCACTTCCAGGGGCGACCACATCGCGCTGCGCGACCCGGAGGGCGTGCTGATCGCGACCATGGAGGTATCCGATATCTGGGAGCCGGACAAGGCCGAAGAAGCACGCGGCGTGTTCGGCACGCAGGACGACCATCATCCGGGCGTGTACTACCTGATGCATCGAGCCGGCAAGATGTACCTCGGGGGCAAACTCCAAGGCGTCGAGCCGCAGACGTCCTACGACTTCAAGCTGCTGCGCGACACACCGGCGGAGCTGCGGGGGCGTTTTCGCAAGCTCGGCTGGCGCAAGGTGGTGGCGTTCCAGACACGCAACCCGATGCATCGCGCCCACCACGACATGACGTTGCGCGCGGCGCGCGAGGCCGAGGCGAACCTGCTCATCCATCCGGTGATTGGAATGACCCGCCCCGGCGATGTCGACCACTACACGCGCGTGCGCTGTTACGAGCACATGCTGAAGCACTATCCCGAGCAGACCACGGCGCTCAGCCTGCTGAACCTCGCCATGCGCATGGCGGGGCCGCGCGAGGCGCTGTGGCACGCGATCATCCGCAAGAACTACGGTTGCACGCACTTCATCGTCGGCCGCGACCACGCCGGGCCCGGCAACGATGCCGACGGCAACGGCTACTACGAGCCTTATGCCGCGCAGGCCCTGCTGAAGGAGTACGAACAGGAAATCGGCGTCACGATGGTGCCGTTCAAGGAAATGGTTTTCGTGGAGGAAAAGGCGCAGTTCCTGCCCGTCGACGAGGTGGAACCCGGCATGCAGGCGTTCAAGATCTCGGGCACGGAGCTGCGGCGCCGACTGCGTGAAGGACTCGAGATTCCGGAGTGGTTCTCGTACCCGGAAATCGTCGAGGAGCTGCGCAAGACGCATCCGCCGCGCCACGAGCAGGGCTTCACGGTTTTTTTCACCGGCCTGTCCGGCTCCGGCAAGTCGACGATCGCGAATGCACTGTTCGCCAAGCTTCTCGAGCTCGGCGGAAGGCGCGTGACGATGCTCGACGGCGACCTGGTCCGCAAGCACCTTTCCAGCGAGCTGGGGTTCTCGCGGGAGCATCGCGACATCAACATCCTCCGAATCGGCTGGGTCGCCTCGGAGATCACGCGCCACGGGGGCATCGCGATCTGCGCGCCGATTGCGCCGTATGCGGCGACCCGGCGCCGCGTCCGCGAGATGGTCGAAGAAGGCGGCGCCTTCATCGAGATCTACGTTGCCACTCCGATCGAAGTCTGCGAACAGCGGGACCGCAAGGGACTCTACGCCAAGGCGCGCGCGGGGATTATCAAGGAGTTCACCGGCATCAGCGATCCATACGAGGAGCCGGCCAATGCCGAGATGGTCATAGACACGCGCGCGCTCACGCCGGATCTCGCGGCGCACCGCATCCTCGTTAAACTGGAGAGCCTCGGCTACATCCGCTGACAGGAGACATGAACATGCTCAAGACACTTGCACTGCTCGCACTTGGCTCGGCGTTCCTCGCCGGCTGCGGCGCAGACCGGGACGAAACTGCCGCCGAAACGGACACGCCCTCGCCCGCCGTCGAGACGCCTGCTGCCACGCCGGGGGATGAGACATCTCCTGCGGATACGACGGATGCCGTGCCTACGGACGAGGCGGATCCGGCGATGTCGGATACCCTGCCGACGGCGGAAGATCCCCCTCCAGTCGTACCGGCGCCGCCGACGGGCCCCTGACTGCGCAAAGCGCGCTGATTTGGCGCCGGCCGTGAAGACGCAGACGGCCTCAGCTGAATTTCACCGTCGTTTTCCGACGAGAAACCCCGGCGCAAGGCCGGGGTTTCTCTTTGACCACTCGACAGGATCCGGCGAAAAAGACGCCGACGGTGTCGAACGGCCGGATTAAGTAAATTCGCGCGCGGCAAGCCGCGCTGCGGACGAATTGTCGCTTGCGCCAGCGAACGACTGCGGGCAATGTGACGCCAACAAGGGAGGCGCAATGGAAGTCATTGCGCTTGCATAGGCGGCAAGACTTGCGTCAGCCGCGTTGCAATTCGAAATTTCAGGGGAAAAGACACAATGTTCGGCAAGAAAGTAATGTCGCTGGTCTCAGCGACAGCGCTGGCATCGGCTGTTGCACTGACGGTCGCGTCTCCGTCGATGGCAGCATCGGGCAAGACTGCGAAACCCACCCGGTCGAATTCGGTATACATCGTGCGCATGGCGGACGCTCCTGCCATCGCCTATGACGGCAAAATCAAGGGGTATGCGGCAACCCGGCCTGGCAAGGGCAGGAAGATCAATCTGGACGATCCGAATGTCGGCCGGTACATCGAACACCTTTCCCTCAAGCATGACCGCATGCTGCAGAAAGTCGGCGGCGGCGGGAAACTCTACAGTTACGGCTATGCGTTCAATGGCTTTGCGGCGGAACTGAGCGCCGCGCAGGCCGACAAGCTGAAGGCGACTCCGGGCGTGCTGTCGGTCACGAAGGACGCGATCCGCCAACTCGATACCTCGACGACGCCGACCTTCCTCGGACTGAGCGGGCCCGGCGGGTTTTACGCCGTCCACGGCGTCACCGGCGAAAACGTCGTCATCGGCGTGGTCGACGGTGGCGTGTGGCCGGAGAACCTGAGCTTTTCGGACCGCGTCGACACCAATGGAAACCCGACCGGCAAGAAGGGCGCGCTCGCCTACCAGCCGATCGCGGGCTGGAACGGCAAGTGCACATCCGGCGAGCAATTCAGTCAGGATCACTGCAACAGGAAGTTGATCGGCGCGCGCTACTACAACGCCGGCTGGGGAGGCAACTCGCAGATCAACAAGCTGTTCCCCTTCGAGTTCATTTCGCCGCGCGACTGGGATGGACATGGCACGCATACGGCCTCGACCGCGGGCGGCAACCGCAACGTGCCGGCGACGGGCGCGCTGACGTCGGCCTTCGGCAACGTCAATGGCATTGCGCCGCGCGCGCGCCTGGCGGTCTACAAGGCCTGCTGGGCGGATCAGCCTCACGGCGGCGGCTGCTTCAACTCGGACACCGTGGCCGCCATCGACCAGGCCGTCGCGGACGGCGTGGACGTCATCAATTTCTCCATCAGCGGATCCCAGACCAGTTTCCTCGATCCCGTCGAAGTCGCCTTCCTGTTCGCGGCCGACGCAGGCGTGTTCGTCGCGACGTCCGCGGGCAATGCCGGGTCGGACTCCGCGGTTGCGCACCCGGGTCCGTGGGTGACCACGGTGGCCGCGGGGACACACAATCGCAATGGCGAGGGCTCGGTCACGCTCGGCAATGCCGCGACCCATGCCGGCGCGTCCTACGCCAATGCGCTGGCATCGAGGCCCTTGATCGATTCGACGGCGGCCGGGCTTGCCGGTGCCAACGC
>Ga0079218_10000766_pt1 | contig 10458 bp, 8 predicted proteins | sample NCCompost_FD_77181 | JGI IMG/M metagenome (GOLD analysis project Ga0079218, IMG submission 77181) | Agricultural soil microbial communities from Utah to study Nitrogen management - NC Compost | ecosystem: Environmental > Terrestrial > Soil > Agricultural land | place: USA: Utah | collected... | reverse complement strand
TTGACCTCTGGGGGGCTGTAAAACGAGCTCAGCGTGAATTGAACTTCGCCGGCCGAGGTCGCGTCTTTCTTTTCCTGAACTGCGAGCGTCACATCGGTAAAAACGTCGGAGTCTTCCAGGGTACGAAGGAATGTCGTCGCATCGGAAAGACTGCGGCCGCGAATCTCCATCGTGAGGCCGATCCTCTCCTTTTCATCAAGGAACGGGCTGAGGCTCACCAGGCGAACATCGTCAGGCATGACTTTTTCAAGAGTGGCAAAGACCCTCGTCCACGAGAAGCTTTTCCGGTAGATAAGGCGATTGAGCAGTTCGACTTCAGACAGTTTCCCCGCAGCATTCTTGCTGGCCATTCTCTCGTTCAGCTTTTGCACTGCGGTAGTCAGTTCATCGTTGCTCATCCTGACTTCCTGCTCGACTTCGCGGCTAACATCAGCCAGGGAGGAGTAGTGCTGATAGCTCAGAACCTGACCCGCGGAGACCGCGATCAGACCGAGAAGGAGGACCAGCAAACCCAAGGTTGTCGCACGATACGGCTTGAACGGCCGCGTCGATAAGTTCAGATCAAATTGGCCCATACAAAACCCACGGCGCCCAGCGCCGGCTTGTAGATGTCTTCGGTATTTCTTGGTTCCATGCCTCGAACGACGACATTCAATCGGTCTTCGAGTTCTTCCATTTCCGAATGGAGGTCCGTGTCGTATCCACAGACGGTCGCACTTGAGAGTGTAGTCCCTCCGAGCTTGTCCTGGTAGTACATCATCGTAGGGTAGACGGCATCATACAAAGGCATTTCTGCCACCCGGCGGTAAAACCTTGGCCTGGAATTTTGGAATACCGTCGTCGCAATCGAGTCCGGCGCTACTTTGACGAACAGAACATCTTCCGCCCTACCGGCGACACCGCCTTCGGGACGGAGATTCATGGCCGCTATCGTGGAGGGAACGACGTAACCCGCATGAATATCCAGCCTTTCGAGAAGCTCCTCATAGTCCTGGATAATCGCTCGCGGTGAAAGCGCAACCATGATGTCGACGCCCTTCTCGTTCTTACCCTCGTGCGGTCCCAATATCTGATATGCGATTTGAGCCGTTTCCACCTCGAATGGAACGGTCTTTTTGAGTTTCCATCGAAGGAAGGCCTCTCGGTCTTCAGTCTTACTCGGCAGATTCTCCGCGGTCACCAGCGCTATACGGCTGGAGTCATCGGGTATCACAACGCTCATCTCGAACCCCCGGACACCGGCCCTTCGAATGGCGTCTTTTGTGATGTCGCGAACGGCATCGACATCGATGAGATTCTTGCCGCTGAGAGAGCTCCTGATCGCGTCGAGCGGCAAAGGCTCAACAGCCCTTCCGGCTATGCGTTTGCGAGACGAGTCGACTCCGGCAACGATGACGTGCCGGCTCGTGAACTCGCAGGCCCAAAGAGCCCTGGGCGATTTGAAGACCTGCCTGACAGGATTAAGAACACTTCTACTCAATGAACGTTACCTTGTTAATCTCACGTAATGTTGTTTCGCCGGCCAGCACTTTGGCGACCGCACTTTCGCGCAGCGAGGTCATTCCTTCTTCATAAGCCGCACGCTTGATTTCGGAAGTGGGCTTCTTGTCGACAATCAGATCACGTATGCGATCTGAAAGGTCGAGCAGTTCATGGATTGCGGTCCGGCCGTGATATCCCGTGCCGTTACATTCCAGGCAGCCCGTCCCTTCCTTGAATCTGAACTCGCCGTATGTCACCGGGTCGAGTCCGGATTCCACCAGCATTTCCTTCGGATACGTAACCGAACGCTGGCAATTTCTGCAGACCATCCGGACCAGCCTCTGGGCCAGAATGCAATTGAGCGCCGAAACGAAGTTATAGGGATCAACGCCCATGTTCAAAAAACGTCCCAACACGTCAACGACGTTGTTGGCGTGTACGGTTGTGAACACGAGGTGCCCGGTAAGCGCAGATTGAATCGCGATCTGCGCGGTTTCGGTATCTCGGATTTCTCCGACCATGATCTTGTCCGGATCGTGACGCAGAATGGACCGGAGGCCGCGAGCGAACGTCAGCCCCTTTTTCTCGTTAACGGGAATCTGCGTAATGCCCTGAAGCTGGTACTCCACCGGATCTTCGATGGTGACGATTTTGTCCTCTGAGTTGCGGATTTCCATGATCGCTCCATAGAGCGTCGTGGTCTTGCCGCTTCCCGTCGGCCCGGTGACGAGCACCATTCCGTAAGGTTCCTTGATGTAGCGCCGGAATTTCTTTAAATCCGACTCGCCGAATCCGACGACCTCCAGGCTCAATGTCCGGAACTTCTCGCTGATCGTTTCCTTGTCAAGGATACGAATGACCGCGTCTTCGCCGTGAATGGACGGCATGATGGAGACACGAAAGTCGATGGAACGATTCTTATAGCGGGTTTTGAAACGTCCGTCCTGCGGAACCCGGCGTTCCGAGATGTCGAGTTCCGACATGATCTTGATACGCGACAGGACCGTCGAATGATGTTCCTTCGCGATAGGATCCATCGCTTCGGTGAGAGCACCGTCAATGCGGTACTTCACACCGACTTCGTTGTCTCTGGTCTCGATGTGAATGTCACTCGCGCGCCGTTCGAGTGCGGTGAAGATGATCGTGTCCACGAGCCGGATGATCGGACTGGACTCCTCCTGCGTGATCTTTTCGATCGTGATGGTTTCATCGCCGCTCTCGTCCTCGCGGATGAGCTGCAACTTGAAGCCTTCAGTCGCTTCCTCCAGCATTCGCTGCGACGATTCCGACTTTTTCAGAAGGTCCTGAATTTCCGACATCGGCGCGACGCGAATGATCAGGTGGCTGTGAAGAAGATCCGAGACTTCGTCGATTGCTCCCAGATCGCTCGGGTCTGCCATCGCGACAACCAGGGAATCCCCTTCCTTCTTCAGGGGAACAAAGTTGTACCGGAACATCAGCTCCGCCTGGATGGAGCGAAACAGGTCGAGATCCAGGTCGGCGTTCCGCAGTTCTACAAAGTCACACCTGTAACGTTGCGCCAGTTGTTTTGCAGTTTGTCGGTCGTCGCTAATCGCGAGTTCTTTCATGACTGGATCCTATCGCCCAGGCTGAAGATGGGCAGATACAAAGAGATAAGAATGTAGGCCACAAACATAGCGACAAAGATCAGGATTGCGGGCTCCACATAATTGAGGAGCGCAGTGGACTTGATGTTGACATCCTCGTCGTAGAAGTCGGCGACGTGATTCATCATTTCGGGAAGAGATCCCGTTTGTTCGCCGACGCGCATCATCTCGATGGAAAGCGCTGGGAAATGTCCCGTCTTCTCGAGGCTGTCGGAAAGAGACTTCCCCTCCCGCACCTGGCCGATCGCGTAGCCGATGGACGACGAAATGACCGAATTCCCGGACGCATCACGGCCCACCTCCAGCGCGGACAACAGCGGCGTGCCGCCCTGGAGCAGCATGGACAGCGTGCGACAAAGCTGCGCCATCGAGAACATGGTCCACAGATTTCCAAGAATCGGCAGCTTCAGTTTCATCATGTCGAACCACTTCCGGCCGCCGCCGGTGCCACTCCAGAACCAGATCCCGATCATGGCAATGACGATCGCGGGGATGATAATCACCAGCTGCGATTGTACGGTCGTTGCCACGGCAATCAGAATCCTCGTCGGCAACGGCAAATCCACATTCAGGTCTCTGTAGAGTTCGGCAAACTTCGGGATGACATAGGCAACGATCACCGCCACCATCACGATGGCAAGTAAGATGAGAAATGCCGGATAGATCAGCGCGTTCAGGAATCGCTTCCTCACCGACATCACGGTCTTTTCGTAATGGATGTGGCGCAGGATCACGTTTACCAGATCGCCGCTGCGCTCTCCGGCATAAATCGAGGCGGTATAGACCGCCGGGAAGATGCCCTGGGCGCGCAGCGCTTCCGACAGCATGGCGCCGGAATGCACGCGGTCACGCACGTCCGACACGTGGCGCTGCAGGAGAGGATTCTTAATCTGCGCCTTCAGAAGATCGAGAGACCGCAGGATTGGAAGGCCCGCCTTGATGAGGGCCGCAAACTGCTGGTTAAAGATGATGAAGTTTTCCTGTTTGACGCGAACCTGACGTTCCCGCTTGCGCGACAGGGACCAGCCCTTCGGTCGTACCGATATCGGAAGAAGACCCTGCTCCTGCAAATGGTGCCGAACTTCCTCGAGTGTCTGGCCGACCAGGGTGGCGCTCACGATCTCACCACTCGGCTTGGCGTACTTGCAGTCAAATTGCATTTCTAGCGGTTATCTCGAAAGACCTGCACACCGGGAGGCGCTTTAAACACGAAAAGCGAATCGTCCAATGGCGTTGTCTTAATGTTCGTAAACGTGTACTCCGTGTACGAGTTGTCAGCTCGCGTAAACGCAAAGCGATGAATAAAGAATGTGGCAGGACTGACTTCCACGGTAATTTCCCGGATGCTCTTTTGATTGCGCGGTATCAGATTCAACACTTCGTTACCCGGAATCTTTGGAGCGTCTCTACCCTTTAGCGTCCGCTCGAACTCATTCTTCCACGGGGACTCACGATTTCCCAAGATCAGGAAAATCAGCAGCCGTTCGTCCTCATTGTTGCCCATGGACCGAACCCTGGCCTGCTTTTGCTCCGGCTCGTATCGGGTGTGGTTCTTCCCGTCGAAGTAATCGCTTTGTAAAAGGTTACCAGCGCCGTTGGCGTAGTCGAATCGAGCACGCCTTCCTTTCTTCAGATATACATGACCCCGGTCGGTATAGGTTCGGTTCGCATCTTTTTGTATTTGCTCAAAATCCGCGGACAGAGTGTTCAACCTGCCGTAGAGGTCGCTGACCTTGTCGATCAACTCGGGGCCAGAGAGTGCGCGCGATTGAGGCTGCGGGGAAAGAAGAAAAAACGCGAGTAGAACTAAAACGGACATACCGAAGCCAGAGTAAGGCAAGTTACCAAAAGGATTAAAGCAGGAAATAAGGAAGGGGAAACACAGAGGAGGAAGGGGCATGCCCCCTTCCTCGCTCGGATATCTATTGGACCGGGAAGCCGGTCAGGCCGCTTGGGGCCCTCGTAGCCGTCGTCGAGTATCGGATTACGAAGTCCGGGGTGCTGTAGTAGTCGTAGCGCGACGTCGTTAATGACACTCCATTCGCGAAAGCGGTGTAGTTTCGGTTTCCGCCCGAAAGGGCAACCGTGAATCGGTAGCCGTTAAAGTTCGGATTGCCGTACCGGTCGTCCAGCAACCGAAAGCTGATCAGGTCCGCTATCGTGCCGTACGTGCCGTGCGTTGAGGAGTAGCTGACCTGCGCCGTGTTCAGGTTGCGAACGTTGGCAACGGCTGCGGATTCGTTTGAAGCCTGCCTGGATCGCAGGAGGCTCGGAATCGCGATGGTCGCGACAATCAGAATGATGGCGACCACGATCAGGAGCTCCAACAGTGAGAATCCGTTCTTCTTTTTCTTTAAGAGTCCATTCTTATTCTTCAAGTTATCCCCCCATGACACCGGGCTGAATCCTTCCTTGGGAATGACATCAGGGATAGGTTGAGACCCGGAGGATAGAGAGAGGGCGCGTCCCACGCCCTCTCTCAGCCCTCGCGAAGCGTCCGTTTACTGGACGGAACGTCCGGTCTGGCCGGCCGGAGCAAGAGTGCTGACCGTTGAGTAGCGAACGACTGCATCCGGGGTGCTGTAGTAACCATAGCGACCCGTGTTGGTCGATGCCGGTGTGGCTGACACTGTATAGTCCTGGCCGGTAACATCGAGCGTGATCCCGTAGTTGTAACCCGCCTTCGTACCGGTGAACGTGTCATCCAACAGGCGGGCGCCGATCAGGTCCGCCATGAGTCCGTACGTACCGCCTGAGCCAGACAGATAGGTAACTTCCGCTGTGTTGATGGTTCTCACGTTCGCGACAGCCGCAGACTCGTTAGCGGCCTGACGAGACCGCAGCAAGCTTGGGATCGCGATGGTCGCGATGATAAGAATGATCGCAACGACGATCAAGAGTTCCAACAGCGAGAAACCTTTACTATTCTTCATTCCAATTCCCTCCGTGAGTTCGACGTAGTATTTTTTACGAACCGGCCTTTTCAGCCCGTACACCAAGTGCCAGGCGGCTCGGTAGGTGCAATCCCTGAGCCAACCGGCCAATCCTAGAAAATAAAAGACTTAGCCAAACTCAGGCGCTCTGAAACTGACAAAGATTGTTATCCGCTGTGACGTAAAACGTTACCTCGACCCCCTCAGCGGCGCAGGGCACTAATCGCATCGCTGGGCCGGCAGAAATCGGAGCACGGGAAAGGCGATGCGTAGGCAAAATCGCATCGCAATAAGAACGGCCGGTTGCAGCGGAGCGCGGCTAAAAAGCAAAAACAAACCGTATGCCGCGGTGCTAGAGTGACCGCATGCTGGAGCGGTTGGGTATTCGCAGCCCCAGGGAAGCTGCGGTCTTTCTGTCCCTGATTCTGCTGGTCGCCATCACGCCAATGGGTAGGGAAGCCACTCATCCGCTCGTCCTCGGCGTTTATCGAACGCTTCTTTTTTTCATCGTGGCTTGTTATGCGTGGAGCGACCGGTCGAAGCTGCCGCGCGTTTCGGTGCCCTTCCTTGGCGCCGCTGTCGCTGTTGCGGCGATCATGCTGATCTCGATGCTACGGTGGCCGGGTTCTTTGAATGAAAGCTGGTATTCGTTCTATGAACATACCCTTTTCGCAGGCGCGTTTATTGCGCTTGCGCACAGCGCCATTGGAAGACCCGCAAGGTGGAAGCATGCGATTCTCGGCGCTGTCGTCGTCATTGACGTCGGATACATTGCCGGAGCGCTGATCGTTGGAAAACGGCCGTTCTTCGGACCGTTCGTGAATCCCAACTACCTCGCGTCGTTCATCCTGCCAGGTCTGGCTATCTGTGTTGCTACGGTCCTGCTCGGGTCGTCCCTGCGCCTGCGCCTTGCTGCCGGCGGAGCGGGCCTGTTTCTCTACTACGGGATCGGACAAACGTCATCGCGCGGAGCCACTGTTGCCGCGTGCGTCCTTCTGGCCATTGCAGCAGTCCGTATGGCAAAACGCCGGGCTCTCTCCCTCGTTCGAATTGCTCTCGTCGGCAGCCTTCTTGTCGCGTTGACGGTGGGGTTGAATCCATCGCTCGTGCGCAAGTTTCTCGACCGTGGCGAACACGACCCCTATAACTACGCTCGCGTCGGAATCTGGATGGGAACGTTCTCAATGATCAAGCAATACCCCGTCACAGGCGTCGGGCTGGGTCATTACTATTACATTGCCAAGCAATTCACACCGTACGTCGAAGATTCGATCACGCACTATCGCAAATGGCCCAATATTGCCCACTCGGAATACCTGCAGTATGCCGCGGAAATCGGACTCCCCGGCGTCATTCTGCTGTTTGGGCTCGCAGGATACCTGCTGATTCTTGCATGGCGCCGAGCCGACGGGGCGCCCCCCGAGAACAAGATCGTGCAGGAATCCGCGTTGCTCGCTGCCGCCGGTCTGTCGGTCCATGCGTTGGTGGATAACAATTGGAGTGTGCCTGTTCTGTGCGCCGGTCTTGCTGTGGTCAGCCAGGCAGACCTGTTGCCTTACGGAAGCGATTATCCACGTCGACCCTTTTCGAGGGGATGGCGACGTGCACTCGCGCTCATCCTTATTGCCGTTTGGATGGACGCCGCGGTGATTCCTGCGGCGGGTCTTTACTTCAATGAAGCGGGCCATCACGCTCACGACGCGGAGGACTTTACACGCGCGGAACGCAACCATCGTTTGGCGCTCGCGGTTCTTCCGAGGTATTCCGTTTTGCTGGATAACCTGGGGGTTGTTTATCTTGACGAGTACATGAAGACGAAGAAACCTGAGTATCTCGACCGTGCCGAGATTCTATTCGAGGACTCCATGAAGGAAAATCCCCATTTCGACATGCCGGCAAAACACCTGGAAGAAGTTCTCTTCCAACGCTTGACGCAAAATCCGAAAACAGACAAACCCATTCACACGAGGATTGCATCGGCAGCTGAACACCAACTGCGAGCCGACCCGTTCAATCCGTTCATCCGAAGAAACATGGCGGAAGCGTTTTACTACCTCGGCAATCGGAATCGGGCATATGAGGAGTTGACGAGAGCCGTCGAGATCGAACCCAACTACATTCCGGGGTATCTGCGGCTAGCAGAATGGTACGAAGAAGCTGGCGAGATGGAACAGAGCGTGAAGTACAAGAATCAAGCCATTCAGTTGGCGATCCACTTCAAGGACAAGCCGGTGACCGATCCCATCGACAGGCTGCTCCTCGGCAGGCCGTACTCGCCACAGCAACAATGAAGCACAAGAGAGCAGTAACCGGGCTGGCCCTCGCAGCGCTCTTTTTCGCTGTACTCCTGCCGCCGGAAGCGTACCCGGACGGCAAGCTTGCCGTTCTCCTTTGTGCAACGTTTGCATTCTTTGCCAGTCTGGTGGAAGGTCGGATTCATTGGACATATATACGCGGCGGTCTGACGGCCTTCTCTGTGCTGATCCTCCACAGCCTTTTATTCTCGGTTGACGCTTACCGCTCCCTGGAATTCGTATCGACCGTCTGGGCTTACTATTGCGTGTTCGGATTCTTCTTCTATGCGGGATTCGAACCGGAAAAACCCGTGGCATTGTGCATGGTGGTCTTGTGCGCGATCGTTTCCGGCTACGGGCTCTATCAATACTTCTGGGGATTCGACGAACTCTATAACTACGTTTCAAATGCGTCGGGTCAGATCACCAAAGCACCGGCGCTCGAGCGCATCGCAACACGACGTGTGTTCTCGACGCTGGCTTTGCCCGGAACCTTGTGGGGCTTCCTCACCGTCGCCCTGCCCTTTCACGCCCTGCTGTGGAGGGAATCGCGCCGGGCGAGGATCTTACTCGGGGTCGGCATTGTGATGCTGCTGACAACAGGGCTCCTGACGCGCTCATTTGGGTTTCTCGTCGGAGTGTTCCTGCTGGCAGCGGGTTGGCTCGCACTGCACCATCGGCGCGTGGCGTGGAAGCTTGCTCCGATTGTTGTTGTGCTCGCTCTGGTTGGTGGCTTGTTTTACACGATCCGCCAGGGTGGAATCGCAGCCGCAAATCCTGTTTCGCTTCGCGTAATGAATTGGGTCACCGGGTGGACTATCTTCGCCGCTCATCCCATGGGAACAGGCCTGAACACTTACGGAGTCATGTATTCGCAATACAGGCTTCCGGGTTCGAACGAGACGCAGTACGCACACAACACCCTTCTTCAGTTGCTGGCGGAACTGGGTTATCTGGCCCTGATCGCAGCCGCCGGCGTTTTATTGCTGATCCTCGGCGCATGGCATCGCGGAGAAATGCGGCGCCTTTCTCCCTATCTCCTGCTCGCACTCGGCATATGGATCGTGCATAACCTGATCGACATCAATGTGTACTTCCCGAGTCTGGGAATCGTTGGCGCGGTCTTGCTGGGCACTCTTCTCAGAAGACCCTTTGTTGCACCTCAGGCGTTGCCGCGGGTCGGCACCGCGGCTCTCGCGACACTCGGTATCGTGACGCTGGTCTTCTCCGGTCTTGTCATGGTGTCGAGTGAACTTCAGATTCGCGCGCAGAGAGAGTACGACGAGAACAATCTCCTGGTCGCAGCCGATACGCTTAAGCTGGCGACAACCCTCATGCCCTTCAATTCGAGCCTGTTTCATGACTCCGGCGACATCAATCTCAACCTCTACCATAAGAAACAGGACTACAAGCGACTTGATCTGGCCACGCGGTCTTTTCAAAGAGCCATCGCACTAAGCCCAAACAAGGCGGGTCCCCATATCGGACTCAGTCTGTGTTTTTCGTCTGCTAACCGCGTTGATGATGCCCGCGCACAACTTCGTATTGCGGAGCGACTCTATCCCGACAGCACTTACGTCCAGGCAGTAGCCCGGCTGCTCGATAAAAGAAAAACGGGAATGAACAACTAAGCCGATTCCAACCTGATAGAATGAGCGGCCATGAAATCGCTCGCCGCTCTTCTCGGTCTTGCTGCGATCCTTCAACAGGCTCCTGTGCATCCGAGCACGCCGCGTCCCCAGAAGCTGGTGATTAACGTCATGGACACCTCCGGACGGTACATCCTCAACCTGAAGCAACAGGACTTTATCGTCGAAGAAAACGGCAAGGAACAGAAGATCACAGGCTTTGTCGAAGGCTCAGAAACGCCCATCAGTCTCGGCATTCTTATCGACAAGAGCTTGAGTATGCGGCTCCCTCTATACGTCGATGGAAAGCAGTATGTTCCCGCCGCTGTGCTTGCGGCCAATCGCATCGGCCGTGCCGTGGTCAAGCTGATGAAACCCGAAGACGAGTTTCTGCTGATGACGTTCGATGAAAAGGTACAGGTGAAACAAAATTTCACGCAGGACCGAAAGAAGATCGAAGATCAACTCCAGAAGCTGAACGAAGTCGGGAACG
>Ga0079218_10000765_pt1 | contig 10460 bp, 10 predicted proteins | sample NCCompost_FD_77181 | JGI IMG/M metagenome (GOLD analysis project Ga0079218, IMG submission 77181) | Agricultural soil microbial communities from Utah to study Nitrogen management - NC Compost | ecosystem: Environmental > Terrestrial > Soil > Agricultural land | place: USA: Utah | collected... | reverse complement strand
TCGCCCGTGCGAAGTCCACGCCCACCACGCGTGCCGCCCGGGCGCTGCCGCGTCGCGGCGCGCAGGCTTCGAGCGCTACGTCGGCCGTCCCGGTGGCGACGTCCACCAGGACCTCGCGCCCGGTGAGCGCCAGCGAGTCGATCGCGCGCTTGCGCCACCAGCGGTCGATGCCCATGCTGAGCAGCCGGTTGAGCAGGTCGTAGCGCGGCGCGATCGCGTCGAACATGCCGGCGATGCGATCCGGCGACTTGTCGGGCGCCGCGACCGGGCTCGCCACTCGCACCTCACCCGACATAGAGCGCCAGCGCCGTCGAGGCGAGGTACACGATGCCCACGTAGCCGTTGAGATCGAACGCGCGCTTCACCTGTGACAGGTCGCTCGCCGAGACGAGCGACTGCTCGTAGACGAGCAGGGCGGCCACCACGGCGACGCCGCCGAAGTACAGCGGCGGGAGTCCGGCCGCGAAGCCGAGGGCGGCCATGGCGCCCACCGTGGCGACGTGCATCGCCCGCGAGATGGCGATCGCCGCCGCCACGCCGAAGCGCGTGGGAATCGATCGCAGCCCATGGCCACGGTCGAAGTCGACGTCCTGACAGGCATAGAGCACGTCGAATCCGCCTACCCAGAGCCCGATCGCGAGACCGAGCAGCCACGGCTCCAGGCCGGTTCCCCCGCCGGCGGCGATCCAGCCGCCGACCGGCGCTACCGCCATCGCGAGGCCGAGGAAGAGCTGCGTATACGCGGTGTAGCGCTTGGCCAGCGAGTACCAGAACACGATGCCGAGCGCGACCGGTGACAGGACGCCGCACACCCATCCAAGCCTCGTGGCGGCAAACACGAACACCACCGAGGCGACGCCGACGAACACCGCGGCCTCGCGCAGGCTCATCGCGCCGCGCGGAATCTCGCGCATGGCAGTGCGGGGATTGAGCGCGTCGAAGCGCGCGTCCACCGCACGGTTGAAGCCCATGGCGGCGCTGCGCGCGCTCACCATGCAGACGACGATCCAGCCGATCTGTGCCCACGCGAAGGGCTCGGTGCGCCACGCCAGGAGTGCACCGGTGAGCGCGAACGGCAGCGCGAACACCGAGTGGCTGAAGCGGACGAACGAGAGGTACGTCGCGAATCTGGTCATGCCTGCGGCGGCGGAAACGGCATCTCGGACCTCATCTCGGTCGTGAGGCCGGACAGCAGGTATTCTTCCACATCGGTCACGCCGCTCGGCACCTGCACGCTGATCAGCGCCGCGCGCTTCCCGGGCTCCAGGCTCCCGTAGTCGCGCTCGAATCCCAAGGCGCGCGCCCCGACGAGGGTGGCGCTCTCCAGCAGGCGCCGTGCCGGAACTGCGGGCGTCAGGCGGCGCGCTTCAGCGAGCTCGCTGAACAGATTCAGGTCCTCGACGCTTGCCAGGCTGTCGGTGCCAAACGCGACGGGCACTCCCGCGGCGTAGAAGTCGGCCAGCGGCGGCTCGCCGGCACCGACGTACGCGTTGCTGCGCGGACACGCCACCAGCGTCGCGCCGATGTCGCGAATACGCGCGATGTCCGCGGCCGTGCACTGCACCCCATGGACGATCAGGGTCGACGCGTCCAGAAAGCCCCGCTGTTGCAGGAACGCGACCGGCGACGCCGCCGGCGGCCGCCACGTATCGGTCCAGACGCCGAGCATCTCGAGCAGGTCGCGCCACGGGCCCGTGCCATCGGCCAGGAACTGCACTTCTTCTTTCCCCTCAGCCAGGTGCACGGTCGTGGGCGAGCCGTGAGCACTGGCATCGCGACGGATGGCGTCGAACAGTGCCGGAGAGACCGAATACGGCGCGTGCGGGGCCACGCTGAACCGGATGTCGAGTCCGTCGTCTGCCGTGGCCTGCTGCTCGGCGGCGATGCGAGAGCGCGCGCCGGCCACGCGTGCGTCGGGTTCCGGCGTGTGGAAGCCCAGCAACTCGTAGAACACGTGCGCCGCGGTTCGTGACCAGCGCAGCGCGCTCAGCGCTCCCAAGCCGTTGCTGACTTCGCCGAACAGCACGGTGCCGCTCTCCACCGCATCGCCGATCGCTTCGGCGGCGTGGGTCTCCACCGTCTCCGGGTCCGGCGGGTTCCGGCGGGCGGCCAGCAACGGCCGCACCCAGTCGGTGAAGCGCGTCGCGCGCGGAATCTGGCCGTGCAGGTAGGACAGCTCCAGATGGGTGTGCGCGTTGACGAGGCCTGGCATCAACACACGTCGGCCGAGATCGGTCGCGCCAGGCGGCGGCGTCGATTCGACCGCGAGAATCCGCCCGTCCTCCATCGTGACCGAGCCGCCTGCGATCGGCGGACCAACGATCGGCAGGACCCAGTCGGCCCGCAGGCTATTGCGCAAGTCGCAGGGCTTTGCCGGCGCGGCTGCGCGCCGGATAGTTCTTCAGCTCGTCGGGAACCGAGGTGTCCCCCTCGGCGCGCGCGGTGGCGAGCGCCAGCATGCGGGGCACGTCGCGCTCGCGGAAGACCGGCTCGCCGAGGACTTCGTAGTGCATGTTGCGGCGCTTGGCGGTGAACCCGGCGGCCTCGACGTTGGTGACGATCTCGACCTCGTCCATGCAGTAGCTGGCGCCCGCCGCGCGCACGACGTTCTCCTCGATCATCACGCTGCCCATGTCGTTGGCGCCGTAGGCCAGGCTCAACTGCCCCACCTTGCCGCCCTGCGTCACCCACGACGCCTGCAGGTTGTCGAAGTTGTCGAGGACGATCCGCGCCACGGCGAGCGTCCGCAGGTAGTCCACGCCGGTCGCCTCGTAGCCGCCGTGCTCGGTGTGCTCGGGCTGATAGCTCCAGGTGATGAACGCCGTGAAGCCGCCGGTCGCGTCCTGCAGATCACGCAGCCGCAGCATGTGGTCGATGCGATCTTCGTCGGTGTCCACCGTGCCGTACATCATCGTGGCGGTGGTGCGCAGCCCCGCCTGGTGCGCCTCGCGCATGATGTCGATCCACTCGTCCGAGGTCGCCTTGGAGTAGCAGTTCAGCGCCTTGCGCACCCGGTCCACGAGAATCTCGGCACCGCCGCCTGGAATGCTGTCGAGCCCCGCCGCGATCAGCCGGTCGATGACCTGGCGCGTGGGGATGCCGTTGAGCCGCGAGATGTGCAGCACCTCCGGCGGCGACAGCGCGTGCAGCTTGAAGTCGGGATACGTGGCCTTGATCGTCCGGAAGAGATCCTCGTACCACTGGATCGGCAGATCCGGGTTGTGCCCACCTTGCAGCAGCAGCTGGTTGCCGCCCAGATCGATCGTCTCCTGGATCTTGGCGAGGATCTCCTCGAAGCCGAGCACGTAGCCGTCCGGCGAGCCCGCCGTGCGGTAGAACGCGCAGAAGTTGCAGCGCGCGACGCACAGGTTCGTGTAGTTGACGTTGCGATCGATGATGTAGGTGACCGTCCGCGACGGGTGCTTGCGCGCGCGGATGCCGTCGGCGAGCCACCCGAGCAGCATCGTCGGCGCCTCGCGATAGAGCCGCAGCGCCTCGGCGCGGTCCACGCGGCCGCCGGCCGCGACCTTGTCTGCAAGCTGCTGGATAGTCACGTCAGAGCCCACGCCTCGATTCCACCGTCAGAAGAACTCCACGTCGCGGCGCGGCGCCAGACCGAGGGCCGCGGCGCGGTCCAGGAAGAGCTGCAGGCCGGCCACTTCCTCCGGACCGAGCCCGTAGCGCACATTATCCCTTAGGTACGCGGCGGCCCTTGCCGCCCGCGGCGGGTCGTGTGGCGCGTATTCCGCGGCAATTGCCGGGATGTTCGCCAGCCCCTCGTCCCGCGCCGCCTGGAGGGCGTGCACGTCGGCGGCCGTGACCGCACCGGTCCGCCCCGTCCAGGCCGCGTAGACGAACGGCAGGCCGGTCATGGCCAGCCAGGCGTCGCCGAGGTCGATCTTGGTCAGGCCGAGGGCGGCGGCGTCGGCCTCGAGGGCCGGGTCGCCGATGAGCAGCGCCGCGTCGTGCGCCGCCGTCATGGCCTCGAGGCTGGGACCCTGCGGCACGAACTCCGGCGCAATCTTGAACCAGTCGTGGCACAGGACGCGCGTGAGCGCCACCGACGTCCGCGAGCTGGTGTCGAGGGCGATCGTCCGCACCTCCGCCATCGGCTTCGTCGAGAAGATCGCAACCGAGGTCACCGGCCCGCGCGACCCGATGCCGATGCCCGGCACGAACCGGTAGTCGGGCGCCTGCAGGTACTCGATGGACGGCGTCAGACCGAGGTCCACCTCGCCCGCCTGCAGCAGGCTCGCGCAGACGCTCGGCAGATCGTGGCGAATCGCCCAGCGGCCGGGATCACGGTCGAGGGCCCAGGTGAGCGGGCGGGCGTTCAGATACCCGACCGCTCCGATTCGAACGCTCATGCGCCGGCACGCCCTCCGCGCTCGGCCGGCTCGAACCCCGCCGCCTCGATGTTGCGGCGGATCTCCTCGAGCGGCGCCCGCCGGCGCCCTTCCGGCGCCGCGTCCGACGCCGAGATGCCGTCCACGTCGTCGGCGCCGAAGGTCAACGCCACTTGCGCCAGCTTCGGGCCGTACCGCATCCAGTCCACCTGGATGTGCGGGACCTGCGGCGCGGCGAGACGCGCGATCGCCACTGCCTTCACGTCCTCGTAGCCGGTCGTCGGCTTGAACGCACTGAGCGACAGCGGCAGCGGGTTGATCGACTCGATCACGCGGACGCGCTGCTGCAGCGCCCCGATGCCGAGCCAGAAGGGCGCCGGGTTGCCGGCGTGGGGTTTGGACACGTGCAGCCGCACCCGCTCGAACCCGGCCTTGGCCATCGCCTCGACCGCGGCGGCCGGGTCGCCGATCGTGTCGAGCGCGACCAGCGCCAGCCCTTCGAGCCCCGCGTCGCGCAGCCGCGTCAGCACGACCACCGGGCGCTCGCCCGCGGCCGTGGCGAACCGTTCGACGTCGGTCCACGAGAAGCCGGTGAGGGCGCGCTCGCCGGCTACGGCACGCGCGCTGGCGATGGCGCTGAGCGCGATGTCGAGGGTTTCCGGCGCGCCGCTGATGCGCACCTCGCCCGCGGCCGGCGGCACCGCGTCGGCGAAGGAACGATCGAACGGGCAGATCGCGACCCGCAGGAAGGACACGCGGGCGCCGTGCAGGCGCCGCTTGAGCGCGTCGGCGAGCATGCCCGCGGGGAGGATGTCGGCGCCCGCGGCGAGCTCTTCGACGACTGCCGGCTCGAGGTCGGCGCCGCCGGCGATGCGGGCGAGATGCTGGTCGAAGGGGGAGGCGGCAATCATGATGGTCCTGCTCCTGCTCCTGCGCTCATGGCCTCGGCGACGCGGGTGGCGAGTATCAAGGCGTCGCGGGCGGCCGCCGCGGTGACGCCTGGGGCGCGCCCCTCGCGGACGGCCTGCACGAAGTCGTCGAGCTCACGCCGCAGCGGTTCGTCCTTGGCGACCGTGAGGCGTCCGCCTTCGATCGACGGGCGCCCGTCGCCTGCCACCAGACGGTACACCTCGACCTCGCGCGCGGCAAAGTCGATCGAGACGTACGACGCCCGCTGGAAGAAGCGCGCCTTGCGCACACGGTCGCGGCTGATGCGGCTGGCGGTCAGATTGGCGATACAGCCCGAGGCGAACCGCAGCCGCGCGTTCGCGATGTCGGTCTTCGGGGTGAGCACGTTCACGCCCACGGCCTCGATGTCGACGACGTCCGATCCGACGGTCGCGAGCAGCAGATCCAGGTCGTGAATCATCAGATCGAAGATCACGTCCACGTCGAGGCCGCGGTCCGGAAACGCCCCGAGCCGATGCACCTCGATGAAGCGCGGATCCTTGACGTGCGGCAGCGCGGCGGCCACCGCCGGATTGAACCGCTCGGAATGGCCAGCGGCGCAGATCACGCCATGGCGCGCGGCGGCGTCCACGATGCGGGTGGCGTCGGCCACCGACGAGGCCAGCGGCTTCTCCACCAGTACTGCCGCGCCCGCCTCGATGCACCCGACCGCGATGTCCGCGTGCGATTCGGTGGGCACGGCAATCGTCACCGCGTCCACGCGCCCGCGCACGTCGCGCCAGTCTTCGAACGCTTCCCCACCGTGCTGGCTCGCAATTTCCGCCGCGCGCCCCGGTGCCGTGTCCACCACCGCCACGAGGTCGATGCCGGGCGTGCCGGCCAACAGGCGGGCGTGGTGCCGCCCCAGGTGCCCGACTCCGATGACGGCGACGCGCAGCGGGCGGCCCGCCGGCGCTGGACGCACGTCAGACACGCGTCCGTCCGAACACGGCAATCTCGGCGGCGTCGGCCGCCGCGAACACGGCCGGACCGTCGAGCACGAGCGTCTTGCCGGCGTCGATGGAGATCGCGGTGGCGCCGGCGGTGCGCATGGCCTCGATGGTGGCGATGCCGATCACGGGCACGTCGAATCGCATGTCCTGCTTCGGCTTTGCCACCTTCACGACCCGCACTCCGTGGCCCGCAATCTGCCCCGCCCGCTGGATCACTTCGTCGGTGCCTTCCATGGCCTCGACCGCGACGACCGCCCGCGTCTTCACCGCCACGGTCTGGCCCACGTCGAGCCCGGCAATCGTGTCGGCGACGCGGTAGCCCACCTCGAAGTCCTGCCGCTCGTCGTCGTTCGGCGCGCGCGACGTCAGCACGCCGGCGCGCGCCAGCAGCGGGATGAGCAGCGACGTCGAGTCGATGAGCTCGATACCGCGGTCCTGGAGGAGGTCGGCAACGGCGCCGATCAGCCCGTCGGTGTTGCGGGTCGCGAGGCGGGTCAACACCGAGAGGAAGGTCAGGTCCGGGACGATGCCGCCGCTGAAGATCTTGTTGTGCTTGACCTGCCCGGCAAGCACCGCGTGCGTCACGCCGGCGTCCTGCAGCAGGCGAATGCAGGTGCCGAGCTGCCCGAGCGAGATCCAGTGAATAGCCGCCCCGTGACGTGTCGCGGCGCCGTTCAATTCGGGAAAGGCCTCTTCCTTCGCCGCCACCACGGTGACCTCGTGCCCCTGCGCGCGCGCCGCCGCGAGCACGAGAAAGGGAAACGTCCCGTTGCCCGCGATGAGCCCCAGTCGCATGCGGCGCTATTCCTCCGCCACGAGCTCTTCGGCGCGCCGGGTCGGCCGCCGCAGGATGACGCCGCGCTTCGAGGTTCGGATGAAATCCACGAGCGCCGCCACCTCGCGCGCCGTCAGGCTGGCGTCGCGCTCGATCGCGGCGACCGCGCGGGTGGTGTTCAGCTTCGATTGCAGCAGGTAGCGATACGCCCGTTTGAGCTGGCTGATGCTGTCGGGCGTGAAGCCACGCCGCGAGAGGCCGATGCTGTTGACGCCGAATACCCGCGCCGGACGGCTGCCGATCGTCCGCGCGTATGGCAGCGCATCCTTGGTCACCACCGAGTAGCCGCCGACGAACGCGTACGGCCCCACGCGGCAGAACTGGTGCACGGCCGACCCCGCGCTGATGTTGGCGAAGTCGTCCACCGTCACATGACCGCCGAGCGTGGCGTGCGGGCCGAAAATCGTACCGCTCCCCACCCGGCAGTCGTGCGCCACGTGCACGTAGGCCATGAACAGGTTGCCGTCGCCGATGCGCGTCTCGCCGCCACCGCCCTCGGTACCGCGGTTGATGGTCACGAACTCGCGGAAGATGTTGCGGCGCCCGATGGTGAGGCGCGTCGGCTCGCCCTGGTACTTCAGGTCCTGCGGCGCGAGGCCGATCGACGCCATCGGGAAGACTTCGGTCTCGTCGCCGATGCTGGTGATGCCGTCCACGACGACCGAGGCGCCCAGCCGGCACCGCTCGCCGATGCGGACCTGCGGGCCGATGACGCAATGCGGTCCGATGATCGACCCGCGCCCGACGGTGGCGCCGGCGTGCACGATGGCGGTCGGGTGCACCGAGGCCGGCCCCGGGTCGATGGCGAGCAGCAGCGTGGCCTCCGCCACGACGTCGGCGCCGACGAACGCCGCCGCCTGGACGATGGCCAGGCGGGACCGCGCGCGCAGCAGCGTGAGCTCGAGCCGCAGCTGATCGCCGGGCACCACGGCGCGCCGGAACTTGCCGCCGTCGATGCCGCGCAGCGCCACGCGCGCCGTCGGCAGGCCGGTGCCCTCGAGCACCAGCGCGGCGGCCGCCTGCGTCAGCGCCTCGATCTGCAGCACCGCCGGCATGAGCGGCAGGCCGGGGAAATGCCCCTGGAAGAACTCCTCGTTGACCGTCACCTGCTTCACGGCCACCAGGCGGCGGCCCGGGGCGTAATCGATGACGGCGTCGACGAGGCGCGAGGGATAGCGGTAGAAGTGGCGCTGCTGGAGCGCCGTGAGGTCGGGAGCGGGAGAGGCGTCTCGCGCAGTCACGTCGAAGCGAACTGATTCGCCACCGGGGATGTGTCCCCGGTGGCAGGCAAGTACTGGCGGCCCTATTTCGCCGGGGGCGCCGCCGGGGCTGCCGGCTTGGCCGTCGCGGGCGCCGGCGCCGAGGCGTCGAGCGTCCGGATGATGTCGCTCGTCAAGTCCATCGACGGGTCGGCCCACACGAGGCCGCTCTCCGTCGCATTGAACACCATGTGGACCTGCTTCTCCTTGGCGACCTTCTCGAGCACCGGGTTCAGCTTGCGGGTGAACTCCTCCTGGAGCTGCTGCTGCAGCGCCTGGAGATCCTGCTGCGCGTCCTCGGTGAAGCGCTGGATGTCGCGCTGCTGCCGCTCGATGTCGGCCGCGAGCTGCGCCCGGGCCGCGTCGTTCAGCACGCTGCCGCCCGTATCGAGCTTCTGCTGCGCCGACTGCAGCGCCTTGTTCTTCTCGTTCAGCTCGCGCACTTTCTGGTCGTTCAGCCCCTTGACACGGTCGTTGAGCGCCTTCCCCTCATTCGACTCCGCGGCGATGCGGTCGATGCGGATGTAGGCGTATTTCAACCCGTCCTGGAACTTCACGAGCGGCGGGGCGGGGGCCGCGGCCGGCGCGGGCGCCGGGGTCGCGGGACGCGGGGCCGCGGGCGCGGGCGCCTGACCGGCGGGCCGGGCCGGAGCGGGGGCCTGCGCGTAGGTTTCGGAAGCCGCCAGCAGCATGCTGACCGCCAGGGCCGCGGCTAACACTCTCATCAACGTCGGTCCTTTCTGTTGCGCGGGACGGGCTGTGCAGACCCGCCTCTACGAATGCGCGTCCTATGGACTGATGGCAATTTTACTCCACCCGTACCTGCCAAGTAAGATCAACCGATTGCGCCTGCCGGCGCGGGAGACATCCAACCGAATGCATTCTTCACTTCGCCTCCGCCCCCTGCGCCGCCTGCTGCGCGGGCTGACCGGCCCGGTGCTGGTCGCCGCCGCACTTGCCGCCGCCGGCTGCGGCGACGACCCGATTACGAATCCCGATACGCCGCTGCCGACCTCGGTCACCGAGACCTTCGAGGGCACGGTCACCGTCAATGGCGCCATTACCCAGCCGTTCGTGGTGCAGACCGCCGGCGCCGTGGTCGCCACCTTCACCGCCCTCGACCCGTCGGACGTTACCCTCGGCCTGAGCATCGGGACCTGGAACGGCCTCGCCTGCAGCGTGGGCGCCCCGACACTGGCCAACGACGCGGCCACCGTGGGTGTCGCTCTTACCGCGTCCGCGACGGCCACCGGCAACTACTGCGTGCGCGTCTACGACGCCGGCGGTGTGAACGGGCTGAGACAGGCGACTTCCTATCAGCTCACCGTCACGCATTTCTGACACTTGCCGGCTTTCGGCTCTGGGCTTTGGGCTCTAGCCGGCTCAAGGCTACCGCGCCTGAAGCCCTCCAGGCCCAAGGCCTAAAGTCCAAAACCGAGAGCCGACAGCGGTTCGCTAGAACGTCGTGCCAACAGCGAACCGGAAGGTTGTCTTCTTCGCCGGCTGCAGGCTGTTGTCGAGCACCCCGGCGCGGCTCGGATTGAACGAGTAGATCAGCCGGAACGGCACGTTCAGCACCGGCATGAAGAAGCGCAGCTCGAGACCCGTCGAGGTCTTGAATGCGTGGGTGCGCCCGATGAATTCGGTCACGGTCGTCGGCGCGGACGGATCGATGAGGTTGCTCGACGCGAACGGATCCAGCAGCGGCGGGATGACGGGGGTCGTCCTCGTCAGATCTTCCTTCCACACGAAACTTTCGCCGAAGTCGCGCACCTGGCCGGCGTCGAAGAAGCCCACGATGCGCACCTGGCTGGCGATCGAGAACATGTACTCGGCGTTGAACAGCAGGCTCTTGTTGCCGCCGAGCACGATCGGCGATCCGGGCACCGTGGGGCCGATCGAGCGGATGTCGAAGCCGCGCACGCTGTACTCGCCGCCCATGAAATATTTCTCGAAGATGGGCAGGGTCTTGGTCCGCCCGTAGGGCCGGATGTACTGCGTCTGCCCGCGCAGGCCGAGAGACGTCCGCGCCGACAGGGTGAAGTACTGAATGGCCTCGACGGTCGACGACCAGTAATCGGTGTTGCCGCCCAGCACCGATCCGGCCAGCGCCGTAGTG